>WNFB01004550.1_pt1 | contig 12327 bp, 7 predicted proteins | sample 5400501 | NCBI WGS metagenome assembly WNFB01 (sample SAMN13153341, study PRJNA577476) | soil metagenome | isolation source: 200 cm saprolite under Douglas fir tree site 2 hole 1 | place: USA:California | collected 2015-04-18 | reverse complement strand
ACGCAGAGTGTTAAGGAGTCACCCACGATAAATCGGGGTGCTACTGTAGCCCACCGATTTATCGTGTGGGGGCAGGGTTGATAGCATCGTGGATCAGGCGTCCATCACGGAACACGACCTTGCGCTGGCAGTAGTTCGCAATATCGGGCTCATGTGTCACGAGTACGATTGTGATACCTTGTATGTTGAGTCGTTGCAGGATGCTCATTATCTGTACACTTGTATGGCTGTCCAGGTTGCCAGTTGGCTCGTCGGCCAGGATGATCGATGGGGCAGTGACTAGAGCACGAGCAATAGCCACACGTTGCTGTTGTCCGCCTGAGAGTTCCATTGGCCGGTGATCAGCTCGTGGGGTCAGGCCTAGCATTGCTAATGCCCATAGCGCGCGCTCTTGCCGCTGCTCCGCCGCTACGCCTGCATAGATCATCGGTAATTCGACATTCTCGAGTGCAGTCATCCAGGGTAACAGGTTGAAGCTCTGGAAAATGAAACCGATCTTCTCATTGCGCACATCGGCCAGTTCACTGACACTCATCTCGCTCACAGGCTCACCATCAAGCAGGTATTCACCGCTGGTGGGACGATCCAGGCAACCCAGTATGTTCATGAAGCTTGATTTGCCAGAGCCTGATGGTCCCATCACGGCCACGAACTCACCGCGATGTACGTCCAGGTCGACAGAGACCAGGGCTGGTACAGTAGTGCGTCCCAGGTAATACTCTTTGTGCAGCTGCCGCACGCTAATGACGGGGAAGATTTCAGCTATGGTACTGGGTCGTTGGTTGTATGCCATCTGTATTATCCTCTTCTGGGTCGTTGGTTGTATGCCATCTGTATTATCCCCTTTTGAAAATGGCTTTTTCATGAGCAGTGGCGAACGTCAGCCAGCAGCATGGCGACCGCAAGGGCCAATACGGTTCAAATAAAGCCAGCAGCATGGCGACCGCAAGGGCCCACCCCTCCCCATTGCACCACCCTCGCCACTACTATACACGGCTTCGCGGCCCAACGTAGTATCGTAGTGGCGAGGGTGGCTGGGTGCAGCCGGGTGGGCCCTTGCGGTCGCCATGCAGGGTTCACACGTCAAATGAACTGTAACAGGCTATCAAGGTGTACCTCCAGACCTACCGCCACCGCCGCCGCCACCGCCACCGAACCCACCTCCACCACCGAACCCGCCACCCAGTCCGTTGAAGCGCTGGGAACCATTTCCGCCTGCCGAAGTAGAACTACTGGTGGTATTGCCGCCAATCTGACCTATTACTACCTGGTCACCGTCATTCAATCCCGAGAGCACCTCGGTATTCTGCCCATCGGTCAGCCCCGTCGTGATAGATATGGGAACAAGCTTATCGTTTTGCAGCTCTAGCACAATGTGCTGAGTACCCTGTCCTGCACTGTTTCCCTGTCCTCCTCTGGACAAAGAAGTGAGCGCCGCCCGGCTCACCTCACCGGACTGTAAAGCCGTGCTTGGAAAGCTGAGCGCGGCCGACGGGATGACTAAAACTCCTATGCGTTCAGCGGTTGTGATATTCACCGTCGCGGTCATCCCTGGGTAGAGGTGCTTCCCATTCAAGCTTTGTTGATCCACTGTCAGTTGGACCGTATAGCTGACGACATTCGAGGTTGATTGCCCAATCATATCAATGGTCGTCACGGTGGCGCGAAACGTCTGGGTGGGATAAGCGGCGACCGTGAACTGCGCGGACTGGCCCACCTGGACATTACCGACGTCGACCTCGTTCACCTGGGAGGTTATAGTAAGCCTGCTCAAGTCGGTCAATATAAGCAGTGCCTGCGATGATGAGCTACTGCTCGACGAGGTGCTGGATGAGCCACCACCAGAGCTGGCCCCCACAGTCTGGCCTACCACGCCGTTGATGGCCGCCACGGTCGCATCGGCAGGAGCAGTGAGGATAGCGTTATCGGAGGCGCTACTCAAAGCGTGTTCTGCAGCCTGGAGTTGAAAGTAGGCATTATTCAGGCTGTTCTGTGCCGAAGTGACCTGCTGCTGCGCCGAAGTGATCGAATTCTTGGCCGTAGCATTGCTCTGATCGGCCTGAGCCTGCGACTGGGAGTACTGGTCCTGGGCTAATTGCTCACATCGCGCTTCAGTTGCTGCGCTTTGTGTTGCAGCTTCTGCCGTGGCTGCTGCGTTCACCACTGTAGAGCCTGTACCTGGTGTAGCAGTTCCGGCTGGTGTGCTACCTATGCCACCTGAGCCTGTTGATGGCGCTGGGGTACTCGCGGCCTGCACACATGCATCGATGGCTTTCTGCTCCTGGTCACTGGCAACGGTTAACCCGGCGTTAGTCGCCGATTCCGACTTCGTCTCGTTTGCCTTCGCGTTACTCAGGTTCTGCTCGGCAGCGTTGAGGTTGCTTTGCGCAGCATTGACGGCGAGCTGATCCTGGGTGATGCTATCCTGGAGCGAGGTTTTATCGATTGTGAGTTCGGCGAGCACCTGACCCTTTTTCACCTTCTGACCCGCCTGGACATTGATTGCACTTACCTGCCCAGCTACGGGGAAGCTCATATCATACTCGGTACCGGGAGCAATCGGGCCGGTAGCGGAAACCTTTACATTAAGATTGCCGGTGGTTGCAGACGCCTGAAGATACTGTACATGCGATTGACTTTTACTTCTCAGGTAAAGTACACCACCGGCGACCAATCCTGCTAGCAGGATGATGATCAATACAACTATCCAGCTGCGACGACGGCGCCGTGGTGGCTGGCGACGTGATGGCTGGCGACGTGATGGCTGTTGAGGTGTAGGTGATAGCTTCGGTGCGACCGGTAGTACATCAGTGCTCTCGTCTTCCACCAGTGGCTTTAGTTTCAGGGGCTCGAGTTTCATTACTACTTCCTCCGAAGATAGCTAAGGGTGCTTGTTCCTGGTATTGGCAGAGAAAACTCGCTTCATTTGCCCGAACCAGTCGGCAGAATCGTCACAGACCGGGCCGTAATCACCCCTTGTGCATTGCGCAGTCCAACCAGGTTAACCTTCATCCCCACCTGCAAGGAAGTAGCAGCAGCCTGGCTGGTCTGGATGATTTGTGTGGTTGAGTTCAAGGTGACGGTGTAATCTGCCTGGTTCACGTCTGTAACGGTGAGCGTATTCCCCTTGAGTTGGCTGACGGTCCCTGTGATACCACGAGTATTGCCAGTTCCGCCCGCAAAGTCCTGGCCTCCATTAGCACCAAGAAAGCCTCGTCTGTCGCCACAGGCTGAGCGGTTTCCACCTCTCCGGCCGGAGCCTCCGAAAGCTCCTCCAGGACGAGAACCTGCATTAGCAGCATTGGAGAGAGAAATCCTGGTCGCGGTGTAGGTGTTATCGGCATTCTGGGTCACGGCGACGAATACAAACGCGCCATTTTGCAGTGCTGTCGTTGTCACTTTCGTCTGACGCGTGAAACGAGTCGTACTCGTGTAGGTAGCTGTGACGGTGGAGCCATTCGCAGCGGCAATCAGCAGCGTCGTCCCGTTGATGCTCTGGATCGTACCGCTAGTTGTTTGAAACGGAACCGGCGACGGACAGGCCGTCGCAGAAGTGGAAGAAGTGATTGACGTGGGTAGAAAAGGTATGTTGCAGCCCGCTACCAGCATTGAAAGCAGGACCAGTAGTAGTGAACTCCCCAACATCCGATCGAGTAGCTGGTATGTACGCATAGCGTTATTTCCTCTCTGTTTTATTCAGATTTGGTGTTTAGACTAATTTCGCTTCAAGCAGCTTGTAGACTGGTCCCACCTTGCTGCGCAAGAATTTAGTCTAAACTCCAAATTCAGATGATCGCAGTGTAGCAGTGCAGGTATAAAATCCCTGTTAAGTCCCTTGACAAAGCCTGGAAAGTAGCCAAAGTGGTGGAAGCGGCCGCGTAGTATAGTAGGGGCAAGTGGGGTAGGGAGTGGCTGGGTGGGCCCTTGCGGTCGCCATGCGGGAGGCGGGATGGGGTCTGGCGGGGGTAGCCTTTACAGGCGAACCGCCGCCAGGTTTACATAATACTCATTGATTGGTCGGAGCAAACCAGTCATTAGGCGGGAATGGCTCCTGGGCAGTACCGGTGGGAGCAAACCCACCGTTAGCCGGGAAGGAACCATTGAAGGGCACCTGCTGGGGAGGACCGTAGCCAGGAGGATACCCACCACTGCCTGGTGGGAAGGGACTATTGAAGGGCATGGTCTGTGCAAAAGGAACTCCGTTTATCATGGTATTTCCCTGCTGGATGTCGCCCTGTGATTGGCTCCACGGGGGCATCCCACTGGGAAGCACTGGTGTTGGCGGGGCAGGTGACGAATATTTGCGCATCACCAACCGACCAATCACGAACAGGACCCCAAGGCCGAGCAGCGCACCCAGACCAATCGCGAGACCTACCAGTAGACTACCACTAAATGGCGTGCTAGCAGTATGATTGACGACCACCGGGACCACTGTGGGCGTTGGAGCTACTGTCGGACTTGACACAGGGGTAGGTGTGTCCGTCGGTATAGCAGTAGGCGTGTCCATCACCGCCGGCACGGGCGTGGGTGTTGCGATGAGAACAACAGGTGGCGGAGGAATGGGTGTGGGTGTAGGCGCGGGTTTAGGATTGGATTTGGGTTTAGATGCAGCTTTGGCGCTAACGGTGAAGGAGCTAGAAGTTGCTGTGTTGCTTCCAGCAGTAGCTTTGACTACTACGGAATTGAGCGGATGCGCGGGTACCGTATAGTCCTGCGTAAAAGAACCAGTGCCGTCGGTGGTGACATTGCCGAGGGTGGTGGTGGTCTTTCCATCTGACGATTGCAATTCGACTGTTACTGATGTCGAGGCGGGGAAGCCACTGCCCGACACTGTTATGTTGTCCCCGACCGTGTAACTCGAACTGTCAACACTGACTGAGGCTGAGGATGATGACGACGAGGTGACCGTGAAGGTGCCAGCGTCAATCGTTCCATTACCACCACCTAAACCGACGCAGACCTGATATGTGCCTGCTGTTGATCCCGTTCCCGTCGTTGGCCAGGTGAATGAGCTACTAAATGAACCAGAACCATCCGTGTTCATTGAGGCTGAGCCAGCAGAAGTAGGTGAGCTGCAGTCGGTTGTCCCGATTCCAAAAGTGGCCGTACCACTAGCCAGTGGAGGACAAGTAGCAGTAGTACTTGTACTATCCTGTACGCCAGTACCAGATACTGTAGTTGACTGGCCAGCTGGTCCTGATGTAGGACTAATCGTAATCGAAGGTGCAGCACATGCTGCGCTTACACGTGTACTTGCATGCACAGGCGATGCTATACCCAAACGTAACCCCAGCAACGTAAACAGCAGTACCGCGAAGAACAGGATAAGTACTATGCCTGTAGAACCGATTTTTGAGAAATTCTCACCTGTTTTCATTTGTGTCCACCCCCGTAGGACCGAGCTGATATAGCAAATAACATCGTCTCGACTTTTTAGTTATCCCGTGTAACTATTCAGATATCTTTCTTGCGCTGGCTGCGGCGGCCATGGTAGTAGGAAGGGGTTTTGCGGGGACACCCCGCGCCCCGGCCAGGGGACTGCGTCCCCCGGCACCCCTGCTGAATCGTTACGGATCGAGCCACTATTTTAGTGACTTGATCGCAGTGTAGCAGAGTAGGTATAAAATCTCTGTTAAGCTCCTTGACAAAGCCTGGGGAGTAGCCAAAAGTCATAAAGAGATCGGAGAGACGTCGATCATGCAGATAGGTATCTCTTGCCTCAGGAGGAGTTGGGAGTGGGCTGCTTCGTCGTGGTCACTGCCCTTGGGAGGCCAGGGCTTGCTCCGGTGTCATGCTACGTCCCTCATCATAGGCGGCGGCGAAGGTTTTCTCCCCGAGCTGAGCGCGTGCAATAATAACCGCCTGCTCATAGCTAGCACGCTCGACAGGTGGCAGTGGCGCACCGATGGTTTCGCGCAGCGTCTCCGCTGCACCCAATAGCCGTACCGCCCATGCTGATGCCCCCTGCGCCAGGGTGACGCCTGCCAGTCCCTCCAGGCACGAGGCCATGATCGGCTTGTTGCCCAGTTCCATAGTGAGCATTAAGCTCTCCTCGTAGAGGGCATGTGCTGCCGCGTTGTCCCCACGCAACGCAGCTGTGCGCGCCAGGTATAAAAGAGACTTGGCAGCGCCATGACGATCCCCCACTGCTCTGTGGATCGCCAGGCTCTCCTCGAACAGCGCGTGCGCCGTTGTCTCATCGCCGCGCTGGAGGGCCAACAGCCCCAGGAGGCTGTGCGAGTAGGCTATGCTCGGCTTGTTGCCTATCTCTTTGGAGATCGCCAGGCTCTCCTCGAACAGCGCATGCGCCGTTGTCTCATCACCGTTCTGGAGGGCTAACTGCCCCAGGAGCCTGTACGCGCGACTGATGAAATCCTGGTCGCCTATCTCTCTGGAGAGCGCCAGAAGCTCCTGCGCCAGGGCCTGGGCCTGTACGGACTCCCCCTGGTACATGGTCACATACGCCAATCCCTGGAGCGCCCAGGCAAGGCCCGTCTTGTTCCCCGTTTCCCTCGAGAGCGCCAGAGCCTCACCGTAGCGGGTAGAAGCCGCTGTGTAGCTGCCTCTCTCTTTGGCTAACCACCCTAGCAGATCGAGCGCATCAGCGACGCCTGCTGCATCTCCCAGCTCCCGATACAGTGCCAGACATTCCTCGCCCAGCACCTCTGCTCGATCATAGTCGCTCTGGTAAATGGCCAGCCACCCAGCTTCGTCGAGGGCCTTCGCCCGTACGGGCGCCGTGACACCCTCGCTTCTCGCCAGTGCCCGCTCCAGAAAGGTCCTCCCTTCACTCGCATGACCTCGTACTTGCCAAAAACTCCCCAGAGCTCCCCCCAACCGCAAAGCCAGCTCGATGGTATGTGCGCCTTCCCTGGTCTCCTCCTGTTCCACCAACCACTGCAGCGCTGCGCGCATGTTGTCATGCTCCTGCTCCAGCCGTTGCAACCACACCGCTTGCGGTTTCCCCCAAGGTTCCGGCTTGCCCTCTTCTGCCAGCGCCAGATAGTAGGCGGCATGAACTCGTCGAGCAGCCTCTAGCTCCCCGCTCGCGGCCAGAGCCTCCAGTCCATACTCACGGATCGTTTCCAGCATTACCAGCCGTGGCTCCTCCCCTTCTTGCTCAGCCAGTTGCAGTAAACTCTTGTCGACGAGCGAGGCCGCTCCATCTAACACCGAGTTCGTTGCGTCTCCATCGCCAAGAGAAGCGCAGACCGCTTCTGCTGACTCTAGTGTACAGCCACCGACAAAGATGGAGAGCCGCCGGAAGAGCCGCTGCTCGTGTACATCTAACAGCTTGTAACTCCACTCGATGGTATTGCGCAGCGTCTGCTGCCTCGCTGGCGTGTCTCGCGCGCCGCTCGTCAAGACAGCCAACCGCTGACCTAGCCGAGCGAGGAGTGCCTGCGGTGAGAGTATTTTGATGCGGGCAGCGGCCAGCTCGATCGCCAGCGGCAATCCATCGAGGCGGACGCAGATCTCCGCGACGGCTGAAGCGTTGGCATTGGTCACCTGGAACTCGGACTTGACTGCCTGGGCGCGCTGGATGAAGAGGGCCACCGCTTCATACTGCGAAAGGGCCACCAGATCGGGCAGGTGCCTGGGATCAGGCAGGGCTAATGGAGGAACGGCAAACTCCTGCTCACCTCGAACATGCAGCACGACGCGACTGGTCACGACCACCTTGAGCTTGGGACAGGCGGCCAGGAGAGCTGTCACCTGCACCCCTGCGCTGACCACTTGCTCAAAGTTGTCCAGCAGCAGCAGCACCTGCTTCTCGCGCAGAAAGGCGTTCATGAGGTCGAGCAGCGCTTGATCTGCGACTTCTTTGAGGTCGAGCGTATGGGCGATGGTAGGCACAACTAACGCGGGATCACTGATGGGGGCCAGGTTCACGAAATAGACACCATCGGGGAAGACCTCGCTGAGTTCCGCTGCGACCTGTAAGCCCAGGCGCGTTTTGCCTGTGCCGCCGGGTCCGGTCAGGGTTACCAGGCGCACGCCCTCGCGTTGCACGAGGCGCTGCACGGCGGTTACTTCCTGCTCGCGCCCGATGAGTGGGGTCAATTGGACAGGTAGGTTGTTAGGACGGCTATCGAGGGTCTGGAGGGAGGGGAAGTCAGCAGGTAAGCCCGCAATGACGAGTTGAAAGAGGCAGCTCGCATGTTGTAAGTCCTTGAGGCGGTGTTGCCCGAGATCCCGCATGTTCACCCCTTCAGGCAGGCTGTGCTGCACCAGATCGCGGGTCGTCTGCGAGAGCAGGACCTGGCCACCGTGCCCAACACTCATGATGCGTGCAGCATGATGCACGTCCAGGCCGACGTAGCCTTCAGCAGTTCGCAACGGTTCGCCCGTATGCAGACCCATGCGGACTCGCACTGTTACCCCATTCGGAAAGGAGTGGGAGGCGAGGGTGCGTTGGGCAGCCACAGCCGCTGACACGGCATCGGTGGCGCGAGCAAAGGCCACGAAGAAGGCATCCCCCTGGGTGTCCACCTCGGACCCGTTCCACTGGTGAAACGCGGCACGCAGCAGGTGGCGGCACGCGGCTAACACGTCGGCGTAGCCAGCACCCAGCTGCTGAAGCAGGCGCGTGGAGCCCTCGATATCCGTGAAGAGCAAGGTGACTGTTCCTGTCGGTAGACCAAGTGAAGAGGATCGCCTCGCCGGGTCAGCGAGGGGTTCTGCAGCAGGTGCAGGGACGGTTCGTCCAGACACATCTTCCCTGCTGGCCTCTTCCAGGGCTGTAGCAAAGGCCTCGACAGTAGGAAATCGCTCGTTGGGGTCTTTGGCCAGCGCCCGAAACACCACGTGCTCCACCGTAGACGGGAGGGTCGGGACCTTCTCACACAAGGAGGGCGGGGAAGTGAGGGTCTGTTTGACGGCGACCTCCGTGTATGATCCGGAAAAAGGGCGCTCGCCAGCGAGCCATTCGTAGGCGACAACACCCAACGCATACTGATCGCTGGCGGGAGTGGGATGCCCTTGCAGCTGCTCCGGGGCCATGTAGGCGAGAGTGCCAGCTGTCTGCTGGAAGGGCTGCGAGCGTGCGCTGTGGGCCACGATAGCCAGGCCAAAATCCGAGAGCCAGACCTGCTGGTCGTGTCCGAGGAGCAGATTCTCCGGCTTGAGGTCGCGATGAATCAGTCGCTGCTCATGGGCATATTGGATTGCGGAGGCCACCTGCTTGACGTAGGAGACGACCGTCTCCAGGGGCAGCCGCATCTGCTTGGGATGGAGTTGCCGCAGGGAGCCACGCGGCGCATACTCCATGACCAAAAACGGAGTGCCTTCCTGCACGCCAAAGTCCAGGACCCGCACGATATGGGGATGCCGGAGGTGGGCCAGCGTGCGGGCTTCGCTGAGAAAGCCTTCCACCTCACTGTCGGCCCACGGCCCATGGAGCACTTTGATAGCCGCCTGAGTGTGCAGGTGCAGGTGCTCCCCCAGGTAGACAGACCCCCAGTGTCCCTGTCCCAGCAACTGGATGAGCTGATAGTTGCCGAGCTGCTGTCCTACGTGATCTCGCATATTAGGACCTCCTGCCTGCTCAAGCGATCGGTCTCCTTTCGTGTACACCTCATGAGTGAAAAGACCTTAGAAGAAAGAAGTACTGCTCTATTGCCTGGTTTTCTTCTGCTACGGTATCTTAGCAGAAATCTATCCACCTCAGCAAGAGATATATCTGGGAGGATCTCCATCCTTGCGGGTGATGTACGTGAGCGGGCCGATAAATCGGCGGTGGCCGCGATAAATCGGGCCCTACGTTTCACCCGGAAGGACATAGATCCATCTGGGAGAAATGTAGCATGCCAGTCGACTTTCTGACGCAAGAACAGAAGCAACTTTACAGAGGAAGCAGCACGGTGAAGACGCTACCGGTGCCGGGAATGCTTTCGACCTGCACGTGACCGCCATGTCGCTGCACAATGGCGGCAACAATAGAGAGGCCAAGCCCTGCTCCACCCTTGTGCCGGGCTCGCGAGGAGTCCACGCGATAGAAACGATCAAAAACGTGGGGCAGGTATTCTTGAGCAATGCCTACGCCGGTATCAGCGATGGCTATCACCGCCCAGGAGCCTTTACAATGGATATTGACGGCGACCTTGCCGCCAGGACGGTTATAGTGGATGGCATTTTCAACCAGGTTACTGAAGGTACGGGCAAGCAGTGAGCCATCTCCATGCACCACGAGCTCGGCTTCGTTGATGAGATATAGCTGTATCTCCTTGGCGTCGGCGGCATGCTTCAAGTCCGAGAAGACTTCTTCGATCAGCGGGCCCAGGGTCACTTCGTGCTGAGATAGCAGTTTTTCACCTGTCGCTAGAATGAGCAGATCGGCTACTAGGCGCTCCAATCGCACGAGCGCACGTTCCTGTGTTGCAACCATTACACGATAATCATCCAGCGTAGCATGTGCATCATCGGAAACTATTTCCAGATTGGTGCGCAGCGAGGCTAATGGAGTGCGCAGTTCATGGGCGACATCGGCAACGAAACGGCCTTGAAGTTCAAATGTCCGCTCCAGGCGGCCTAGCATAGTATCAAAAGCGTCGGCCAGTTCCTTGATCTCATCCCTGGGACCATCCAGGGCCAGGCGGGTATGAAGCGTGTTTGCGCTAATGCGCTCAGCAGCTTTACTGACCCGTTGTACCGGCCGCAGAGCAAGGCCTGCCGCCCAGTATGCTCCTGCTCCACCCAACACAGTTACTATTGCCAGGCCGATCAGCGAGACACTTTGCAGTTGGAGCAGCACCGCGCCCCAAAAGCGTTCCAGAGGGTCACGCGGGTTGATCCTGTAAGGTGGGAATCTTGTGGATTGCCAGAACCTATGCGGGAAGTCATGATGCACGATAGAGTCCTTTTGCTGCGATGTAGTTGCTACGCCTACGATCGCCCTTGGAAGATCAGGTACTCCCCGCCTGAAGACGCTGATTACTGCTACGGTGTTTATGAAGAGAACCAGGCCAAAACTGAGGACGAGTACCAATGCGCCTGACCAGAGAGCCAGTCGTAGTCGTAACGGAAATTGCTTTTTCCATGGCCAGAGACGTTTCAGTTGCACAAATTTCATGAGGATTCCTCCGGGTGATCAGGTACCCCCAGGCGATATCCTTGGCCGACAACCGTCTCAATATAACGCGGCATCTCGGCCATATCCCCCAGCTTGCGGCGTAGCGAATTGACGTGGACACGCACTGTATTCGTGAGTGGGTTTGCCTGCATATCCCAGACGTGTTCTAGCAAAGCTTCCTGGCTGACGATCTCGCGCTGGTGACGCAGCAGGTATTCCAGGATGCCAAATTCTTTGCTTGTTAGCTCTAGTCGGCGGTTGCCCTGCCATGCAACTCGCGTCACCGGATCCAATTTCAGGTCTGTGTATTGCAGTAGGGGTGCGCGTACTCGTATATCACGTCGTAGAAGCGCACGTATACGGGCCAGCAATTCAGCAAAGTGGAAAGGCTTGACCAGGTAATCATCGGCCCCCAGGTCAAGGCCAGCTACGCGTTCTTCAGGCAGGCCGCGGGCTGTGAGCATAAGGATGAGTAATGAAGGTCTGCTGACTCGTAGCCGGCGACATACCTCCAGGCCATCCATTTCCGGCAGGTTGAGGTCCAGGATGAGCAGGTCATACTCATTGGTCTCGGCCAGGTCCCATCCTTGTACTCCGTCGAGGGCGGTATCTACAGCATACCCCTGGTGACGCAGTCCCTTTGCCAGTGCTTGAGCCAGGTCAGGCTCATCCTCAACAACTAACAATCTCACGGATTTCTCCCGGGTCTTATCTTTTTTCTAACATTAGCGTAGCAGAGTGGGTATAAAATTTGTGTTAAGCCAAACCACTCAGTGGCAGGGCGGAGGCAAGGCAGTTCCGCAGTGCCAGGGCGGAGGCAAGCTCACGCCCCTACTAACTCACGCCCCCGGTGCCAGGGCGGAGGCAAGCTCACGCCCCTACTAACTCACGCCCCTACTAACTCACGCCCCCGGTGCCAGGGCTCAAGTGATATTATAACAGCTATAGAGGGTGGTTCAGTTGCGAGTAGGATATCTGGTTGATTAGGAAGTTTTCGTTACACTGCCGAATGTCGCTCTCAATTCGTTTTATCAGAGAGAATTGTTGTACGTAATTTAGTCAAAGGAACAATAATCAGCATGCAAGACATTCGTATTGATCGTTGGGCACATACGCTAGTTCACTATTCGCTATATGTCAAGCCTGGGGAGACCGTTGCCATTCTTGCTACTCCACTGGCAGCGCCTCTTGTCGAAGCGGTCTATCGCGAAATATTGCGCGTAGGTGCTCATCCTTTGCCGTTGATCGAGTTG
>WNFB01004548.1_pt1 | contig 12329 bp, 8 predicted proteins | sample 5400501 | NCBI WGS metagenome assembly WNFB01 (sample SAMN13153341, study PRJNA577476) | soil metagenome | isolation source: 200 cm saprolite under Douglas fir tree site 2 hole 1 | place: USA:California | collected 2015-04-18 | reverse complement strand
GGTTCGGGCACGAGGGCTTTCGCCCGGCGCAGCTCCGCGTGGTCGGCCCCCTCCTCGCCGGCCGCGACGTGCTCGCCGTGCTTCCCACAGGGGCGGGGAAGTCGCTCTGCTACCAGCTGCCGGCCCTGATGGCGGACGACCTGACGCTCGTGGTGTCGCCCCTGATCGCGCTGATGCAGGACCAGGTGGCGGCGCTGCGGCGGCGGGGTATCGCCGCCGCGTACCTCAGCAGCCTGCTCACGCCCGATCAGCGCCGCGTCATCCTCGACGCCACGCTCGCCGGCCGGCTGCGGCTCCTCTATTGCGCGCCGGAGCGGCTGGGCGCGCTGGTCGCGCGGCTGCGCGGGGCGGGGCGACGGGCGTCGCTCCTGGCGGTGGACGAGGCGCACTGCATCACGGAATGGGGCAACGAATTCCGTCCGGTGTACCGCCGGCTGGGTCAGTTCCGCTACCTGCTCGGCGATCCGACCACGCTCGCGCTCACGGGGAGCGCCACGCCGGCGACGCGGGTCGATATCCTTCAGGTACTCCGGACGCCCGGCGCGGAAGTCGTCGTGGCCTCGTTCGACCGGCCGAACCTGCGCTTCAGCGTCGAGCGGGTGCGGGACGACCGCGAGCGCTTCGCCCGGGTCCGCGCGCTCGTCCGGCGTGCGGCGGGACACACCGTGGTCTACGCTCCCACCCGGCGCCTCACCGAGCTCGTGACCCGCGCGCTGTGGCTGCGGAGCTTGCCGGCGGCGCCGTACCACGCCGGGCTGAGCGCCGCGATGCGCCGCCACGTGCTGCTCGACTTCCTCGGGAACCGCGCGCCGGTCGTGGTCGCCACGAGTGCGTTCGGGATGGGCATCGACAAGCCCGACGTGCGGTGCGTGATTCACTGGGGACCGCCCCGCACACTGGAGGGCTACTACCCCGCACACTGGAGGGCTACTACCAGGAGGCGGGCCGGGCGGGCCGGGACGGCCGCCCGGCAGACTGCTTGGTGCTGTGGACGCGCGCCGACGCGGAGCGGGGTGTGGTCGCTCCTGAGGTGCGACGCTACGTCGAGTCGCACGCCTGCCGGCGTCGGGTCCTACTCGCTCACTTCGGGGAAACGGACGGCGCGTGCTCGGCGTGCGACCGGTGTAACGGCCGGTAAGAGGCCGGGGAAGGGGGAAGGCGGGCTGTTGCCCTCCGAGCGGACAGTCTCCCCTACCCGACCGTGTGGTTGCGGGTCCGGCGCAGGGGGTGCAGAATAGCGGTGCTGGTGTAACTTCAGCGAGAACCGCGGGTTCTCGCTTTGTTTTTCTCTCCCATTTTCGAAGGACACCGCGATGCCTCGGATCGCCGGCCGCAACTTCCTCTTCGTTCCCGGTCCCACGAACGTCCCCGAGCGCATCCTGCGCGTGATGCACCGCGCGATGGAGGATCACCGCTCGTCTGCCTTTCCGGAGCTGACGCTGCCCCTGTTCCAAGATCTGAAGCAGGTCTTCAAGACTACGGCCGGGCAAGTGTTTGTCTTCCCGGGCACAGGCACCGGCGGCTGGGAGACGGCGCTCACGAACACGCTCTCCCCCGGCGACCGCGTGCTCGCGCCGCGCTTCGGGCAGTTCAGCCACCTGTGGATCGATCTGGCGCAGCGGATCGGCCTGCGGGTGGACATCCTGGACGTCGAGTGGGGCGAGGGCGCCCCGGTCGAGCGCATCGAGGAGATCCTCACCGCCGACCGGCAGCACGAGATCAAGGGCGTGCTGATCGTTCACAACGAGACGGCGACCGGCGTGACGAGCGACGTGGCGGGCGTGCGACGCGCGCTGGACGCCGCGGCGCACCCGGGGCTGTTGTACGTGGACGGGGTCAGCTCGATCGCCAGCATCGACTTCCGAATGGACGAGTGGAAGGTCGACGTGGCGGTGACCGGCTCGCAGAAGGGGTTGATGCTTCCCGCCGGGCTCGCCGTGGTGTGCGCCAGCCCCAAGGCGCTCGCCGCGCGCGAGCGGGCGAAGTGCGTGCGCGTCTACTTCGACTTCGGCGACATGATCAAGGCGAACCCGAGCGGATACTTCCCCTACACCCCCTCGCTGCCGATGCTGTACGGGCTGCGGGAGGCGGTGGATATCCTGCTCGAGGAGGGACTGGACGGCGTGTTCGCTCGCCATCATCGGCTCGCCGAAGGCGTGCGGGCCGCGGTGAAGGCATGGGGCCTGCGGCTCTGCGCCAGGGCCCCGAAGTGGTATTCGGACACGGTGAGCGCGATCATGGTGCCCGAGGGGATCAACGGCGCGGACGTGATCGACGTCGCCTTCCGCCGCTACAACCTGGCGCTGGGCGCGGGCCTGGCGCGGCTGGCCGGCAAGCTGTTCCGCATCGGCCATCTCGGCGACCTGAATGAGTTGATGCTGGCCGGCGCCATCGCCGGGGCGGAGATGGCGATGCGCGACGTGGGCGTGAAGATCCCCCTGGGCGCGGGCGTCGCGGCCGCGCAGGACCACTGGTGCCGCACCGCGGCCCCGCTTCCCGCCCGGGCCGCCGCGCCGGTCTCACCGGACGCGCAATCCCAGCCGGGCGTCAAGACGACCCAGCCGCGCAGCGTCGCGAGGGCATGAGCCTCACCCGCCACGAGTCGGCCACGACGCGGCTGCAACGCAGCGAGCTCGCGGTCCCCGGCTCCAACCCCGCCCTGTTCCGCAAGGCGCTCGAGAGCGAGGCGGACTACGTGTTCCTCGACCTCGAGGACGCCGTCGCGCCCGCCGACAAGGAGCAGGCCCGCAAGAACGTGGTCGCGGGCCTGCTGGAGCACGACTGGCGGGAGCGCGGCAAGACGATCTGCGTCCGCATCAACGGCATCGACACGCATTACATGTATCGCGACGTCGTGGACGTGGTGGAGCAGGCGGGGCACCGCCTCGACGTGGTGCTCGTGCCGAAGGTTGGCGTGCCGGCGGACGTCTACCTCGTGGACGCGCTGCTGACCCAGATCGAGGCCGCGCGGCGCGTTCCGCAGCGCGTCGGGATCGAGGTGTTGATCGAGACGGCGCTCGGGATGGCGAACGTCGAGGCGATCGCGCAGTCGAGCCCGCGGCTCGAGGCGATGCACTTCGGCGTGGCCGACTTCGCCGCGAGCGTGCGCGCCCGCACCGTGAGCATCGGGGGCCTCAACCCCGACTACCCGGGTGACCAGTGGCACGCGGCCCTGTCGCGCGTGGTCACGGCGTGCCGGGCGTACGGGTTGCGGGCGATCGACGGGCCCTTCGGCGATTTCAAGGACCCGGAGGGTTTCGTCGCGGCGGCCCGGCGGGCTGCCGCGCTCGGCTATGAAGGAAAGTGGGCCATCCACCCGTCGCAGGTCCCACTCGCGAACGAGGTGTTCACGCCGCCGGCGTCGGAGGTCGAGCGGGCGAAACGGATCCTGGCCGCGCTGGGCGACGCGGCGCGTGAGGGGCGGGGAGCGGCGCAGCTCGACGGCCGCATGATCGACGCCGCGTCCGCGCGCATGGCGCAGAACATCGTCCAGATCGCCGCCGCGATCGAGGTCCGACGCAAGCCCGCGCTCGCCGGCCGCGGAGCATAAGCGGTGGACATCCACGAATATCAGGCGAAGGAGCTCCTGTCGGGCTTCGACGTGCCCGTGCCGCGGGGCGGGGTCGCCTACAGCGCCGAGCAGGCCGTCTACCGCGCCGCCGAGATCGGGGGCGAGCGCTGGGTGGTGAAGGCCCAGATCCACGCGGGAGCGCGCGGCAAGGCGGGGGGCATCCGGGTGTGCACGGGCGACGGCGAAGTGCGGGCGGCGGCGAAGGCCCTGCTCGGCCGTAACCTGGTCACGCGGCAGACCGGGCCCGAAGGCCTCCCCGTGCACCGCCTCCTGGTCGAGCAGGCGCTGCCGATCGAGCGCGAGCTGTACGTCGGACTGGTGCTCGACCGCAAGCGGGAGCGCATCGTGGTCGTGGCCCATCCCCATGGCGGGATGGAGATCGAGGAGATCGCGCAGCGCGAGCCGGAGGCGATCCTGCGGGAGGTGGTCGAGCCCGCGGTCGACATGCGGCCGTTCCAGGCCCGCGAGCTCGCGTTCGGCCTGGGTCTCGCCCCGGCGCAGCTGACGCACGCCGTAGCGGCGATCCTGGGCGCCTATCGTGCGTTCCGGGATCTGGACGCCACCATGGTCGAGATGAACCCGCTCGTCGTCACCAGGGAGGGCCAGGTCCTGGCCCTCGACGTCAAGATGAGCTTCGACGACAACGCGATGTTCCGCCGCCCCAACGTGGCGGAGCTGCGGGACTACGCCCAGGAGGATCCGCGCGAGGCCGAGGCGGCCGAGCACGGATTGAACTACGTGGCCCTGGACGGCGACATCGGCTGCATCATCAACGGCGCCGGGCTCGCGATGGCCACGATGGACATGATTAAGCACGCGGGAGGCGAGCCGGCCAATTTCCTCGACATCGGGGGCGGCGCGAGCCCCGACCGCGTGGCCGCGGCCTTCCGCCTCGTCCTCGCCGACCGCAAGGTGAACGCGATCCTCGTGAACGTGTTCGCCGGCATCAATCGCTGCGACTGGGTCGCGCAGGGTGTGGTGCAGGCGGTGCGGGAGATCGAGGTCCCGGTGCCGCTCGTCGTGCGGCTCGCCGGCACGAACGTCCAGGAAGGCCGCCGGATCCTGCGGGAGAGCGGCCTCCCGATCATCACCGCCGACGCGCTGGCAGAGGCCGCGGACCGGGTCGTCGCGGCGCGCAACAAGGCGCTCGCCGAGCAGGCGACCATGAGGCACTGAGGTCATGAGCATCCTGCTCGACGAGAAGACGCCGGTCATCATCCAGGGCTTCACGGGCGACAAGGGCACCTTCCACGCCAAGGAGATGATCGCCTACGGCACGAACGTCGTGGGGGGCGTGACGCCGGGGAAAGGCGGCACCACGCACCTGGACCGGCCCGTGTTCAACACCGTGAAGGAGGCCGTCACCGCGACCGGCGCCACGGCGAGCCTCGTGCTCGTGCCGGCGCCCTACTGCGCCGACGCGATCATGGAGGCGGCGGATGCGGGGATCCAGCTGGTCGTGACGATCACCGACGGGGTGCCCGCCCAGGACATGATGACGGTGAAACGCTATCTGTGGCGCTACGCCAAGGAGCGGCGCACGCGGCTCATCGGCCCGAACTGCGCCGGCGTGATCAGCGCCGGGAAGGCGATGATGGGGATCATGCCGGGCCACATCTACAAGCGCGGCCCGGTCGGCGTCGTGACGCGCTCCGGTACCCTCGGCTACGAGGCGGCGTCGCAGATGAGCGCCCTCGGGGTCGGCATCTCGACGAGCGTGGGCATCGGGGGCGACCCGATCAACGGCAGCTCCTTCGTCGACATGCTGGCGCTCTTCGAGCAGGACCCGGAAACGGACGCCGTGATGATGATCGGCGAGATCGGCGGCCCTCAGGAGGCCGACGCCGCGACGTTTGTGAAGGAGCACATGAAGAAGCCGGTGATCGGCTACGTCGCGGGGCTGACCGCCCCCAAGGGCCGCCGCATGGGGCACGCGGGGGCCATCATCTCGGCCTTCGGCGACACGGCGGCCGAGAAGGCGGAGATCATGCGCTCAGCGGGGTTGATCATGGCGCCGAGCCCGTCGGAGCTGGGCGCGACCGTCGCGCAGGCGGTCGCCAAGAACCCACCGCGCCGCGCGATGGCGAAGCGGTGAGCCCGGCCAACCTCCGCCCTCCGCGGGTGGTCGTCACCCGGCGCCTGCCGGCCCCGGTCGAGGAGCAGGTAGCCCGCGAGTTCGACGCCCGCCTCAACACGGACGACCACCCGTTCGGCGCCACGGAGCTGCAAGACGCCCTCCGCGGTGCCGATGCGCTGCTCTGCACCGTGACCGACCGGCTCAACGCCGAGGCGCTCGCTGCCGAGCCGCTGCGGGCCAAGATCCTCGCGAACTTCGGGGTGGGGTTCAATCACATCGACGTCGCCGCGGCGAAAGCGCGCGGCCTCGTGGTCACGAACACGCCCGACGTGCTCACCGACGACACGGCCGACGACGCGGTGATGCTGATGCTGATGGTGGCGCGCCGGGCCGGGGAAGGAGAGCGGCACGTCCGGGCGGGGCAGTGGACCGGATGGCGTCCCACCCACCTGCTGGGCACGAAGGTAAGCGGCAAGACGCTCGGCCTCATCGGATTCGGCCGCATCGCCAAGGCGGTGGCGCGCCGGGCGCACCACGGGTTCGGCATGCGCGTGATCTTTCACGACCCCTACCCGCCCCCGACCGAGGTGGCGCGCGAGCTTGGCGCGGAGCAGCAGCCCAGCGTGGAGCAGGTCATCCGCGAAGCCGACTTCGTATCCCTGCATTGCCCGGCCACACCGGAGACGCGCCACCTGATCAACGCCGAGCGCTTGGCCCTGATGAAGCCCACGGCCTTCCTGATCAACACGGCGCGCGGCGACGTCGTGGACGAGGCGGCGCTCGTGGCCGCGTTGCGGGCCGGAACGATCGCCGGGGCCGCGCTGGACGTGTACGAGCGTGAGCCGCAGATCACGCGCGACCTCCTGGCGATGGAGAACGTGGTCTTGCTGCCGCACCTCGGGAGTGCCACCCGCGAGACCCGCGCGGCGATGGGGTTCCGCGCGCTGGAGAATCTCAAGGCCTTCTTCTCCGGCCAGCCGCCGCGCGACCGCGTGGTGTGAGCCCCTCCGACTACGGCGTGCAGATCGCGGCGCTGCTGGACGAGCAGCTGCGCGCGGTCATCCGCACCCACACGCCGGAGATCGAGCCCGTGCTCGCGGGAGGGGGGATCCCGGCCGGTGCCTCCCCCGAGCTCCTCGCGCGCACGATCCAGGCGCAGGGTATCTGGTTCCAGCTCCTCTCCATCGCCGAGCAGAACGCCGCGATGCGGCAGCGGCGCCAGAGCGAGGTCGAGCGCGGCTATGAGCAGCTGCGCGGTACCTTCGCCCAGGTGGTGACGGCGGCCGCCACCGCCGGCGTGCGCGCCGACGAGATGCGCGCGCTCGTGAGCAACCTGCGCATCCGGCCGGTGATCACCGCTCACCCGACGGAGGCGAAACGCGTCACCGTGCTCGAGCGGCACCGCCGCATTTACCGGCGGCTGGTGGACCTCGAGGCGCCGCGCTGGACCCCGCGGGAGCGCCTCGCCTTGATCGACGGTCTCCGCACGGAGATCGAGCTGCTGTGGCTGACGGGGGAGCTGCGGCTCGAGAAGCCCACCGTGGCCCAGGAGCTCGCCTGGGGCCTGTATTTCGTCAACGAGAATCTGTTCGACGTCGTGCCGGAGCTGCAGGAGAAGCTGGAGCGCGCCCTGCGCCACGCCTATCCGGACGAGCGCTGGGAGGTCGGCCCCTTCTTCCAATGCGGGTCGTGGATCGGTGGCGACCGGGACGGCAACCCCTTCGTCACGAATCAGGTCACGAGAGAGTCCTTCCACGAAAACCGCCTCGCGAGCCTGCGCCGCTACCGCCAGCGGCTCCAGGACCTGCTGCGGGGGCTGAGCGTCACCGAGCACGCCGCACCCGTCACCGAGTCGTTCCGGCGGGCGCTCGGCCAGCGGCTCGCGGAGAGCGGGGAGGGGGAGCGGATCGCCGCGCGCAACCCCGGGGAAGTGTTTCGCCAGTATCTCGCCTGCATGCTGCGTCGGCTCGACGTGACCATCGCATGCGGCGAGCGCGGCGCCACCGCCCCCGAGGGCTCGGGCTACGCGAATGCCGAGGCGTTGATCGCGGACCTGCGGACGCTCGAGACAGGGCTGCGGGACGCGCGCTGCTCGGCCCCGGCCGACGTGCTGGTACGGCCGGTGCGCCGCGAGGTCGAGACCTTCCGCTTCAGCACCTTCCGGCTCGACATCCGCGAGAACTCCACGCGCACGAACGCGGCGCTGGCGGCCCTGGCGCGCTCGCGCGACGGCGGCGCGGCGGCCCCCGCGCCCGTCCCCGGCGCAGGCCCGGCGTGGCGGGCGTGGCTGCACGCGGAGCTCACGCGGCCCCTCCGCCCTGGCCGTCCCGTCCCGGACCTCGGACCGGCAGAGACCGAAACGCTGGGCATGTTCCGTCTCATCCGTGAGATGCGCGACCAGCTGGACCGTGAAGCGATCGGCAGCTTCGTCCTCAGCATGACGCACGACACGGACGACGTGCTCGGCTGCTACCTGCTCGCGAAGCAAGCCGGATTATTCGCGGACGCTGCCGCGATCGAGAGCTGCACGCTCCCCATCGTCCCCCTGTTCGAGTCGATCGACGGCCTGCGGCGGGCGCCGGAGATCATGCGCGAGCTGCTCCAGGTGCCGCTGGTGCGGCGCACCGTCCGGGCGCTGGGCGGGGTGCACGAGGTGATGATCGGCTACTCGGACTCCAACAAGGACGGCGGGTTCCTCACGTCCAACTGGGAGCTGGCGAAGACGCAGCTCAAGCTGACCCGCCTCGGTCGGGAGTGCGGGGTGCCGATCGCCTTCTTCCACGGGCGCGGGGGCTCGGTGAGCCGGGGCGGCGCGCCGACCGGGCGCGCGATCGCCGCTCAGCCCGCGGGCTCGATCCAGGGGCGGCTGCGGCTCACGGAGCAGGGGGAGGTCGTGTCCTTCAAGTACGCCAACCGCGGCACGGCGGCGTACCAGACGGAGCTGCTCGCCGCGAGCGTGCTCGAGCACTCGATCAAGTCGGAGCGCGAAGAGGCGCTCGTGCCCACCGCCGAGTTCGACGAGGCGATGGAGGCACTGTCGGGGGCCGCGCACGCCGCATACCGGCGCTTGATGGAGCACCCGGACCTGGTCGCGTACTTTCAGGCCGCGAGCCCGCTCGAAGAGATCGCCCTCCTCAACATCGGCTCGCGTCCCGCGCGGCGCGCCGAGGCCCGCTCTCTCGCCGACCTGCGGGCGATCCCGTGGGTGTTCGCGTGGTCCCAGAACCGACACTTCATCCCCGGGTGGTACGGCGTGGGGAGCGGGCTACAGACCTTCCTCGAGGTGCGCGGCACCCGCGGCGAGACGCTCCTCAAGCGGATGTTCAACGAGTCGCGCCTGTTTCGCCTCATCGTGGACGAGGTGGAGAAGACGCTGGGCTACGTCGATCTCGGCATCGCGCGGGAATACGCCGGGCTCGTGGCAGAGGACCAGGTGCGGGACGAGATCTTCGGGCTGATCGAGGAGGAGCTGCGGCGCACCGCGAGCACAGTCCAACGCATCGTCGGCGAGGGCGTGATCGCCGAGCGGTTCCCGCAGTTCCGCCAGCGCCTCGCGCGCCGGCTGCCGACCTTGAACCAGGTCAACCGCCAGCAGATCGAGCTGCTGCGGCGGTATCGCGGCGCGGCAGCGGGGAAGGCGGAGGAAGACACGCTCGGCGCGCTGCTGCTCTCGATCAACTGCATCGCGGCGGGGTTCGGGGCGACGGGCTAGATTCCCCTCCCATGGACGATTCCCTCTACTTCAGCGAGCACCATGTCCAGGTCCGCGACATGGTGCGCGACTTCGCGCAACAGGTCGTGAAGCCCAGCGCCCGTCACTACGACCTCGAGAGCCGCTTCCCCTGGGACAACGTCAAGCAGATGGCCGGGCTCGGCCTGTTCGGGATCCCTTGGCCGGAGGAGCTGGGCGGCTCGGGGATGGACTACCTCTCCTACATCATCGTGATCCACGAGCTCGCCAAGGTCGACGCCAGCCACGCCATCACGGTGAGCGCCCACACGACGCTCGGCACCTCGCCCATCGTGGACTTCGGGACCGCGGAGCAGAAGCGGCGCTACGTGCCGCTCCTGGCGGCGGGGAAGGTGCTGGGCGGCTTCGGCCTCACGGAGCCCGGGGCGGGCTCCGACGCCGGCGGCACCAAGACGGTCGCGGTGGAGCGGGGCGATCACTACGTCCTGAACGGATCGAAGATCTTCATCACCCACGCGGGCGTGGGCGAGATCTTCGTCGTCACCGCCCGCAGCGATCCCGGCGCGCGCAAGACCGCGGGCATCACCGCCTTCATCGTGACGAAGGACACATCGGACCTGGCGGAGGCGGCGCGCGTCGGCATCGGCCACGACCCCGCGCTTCCCAAATGCCCCGGCGTCCACGCCGCCAAGAAGGAGGACAAGCTGGGCTGGCGCGCCTCCGACACGCGGGAGCTCGTGTTCCAGGATGCGATCGTGCCCAAGGAGAACGTCCTCGGCCCGCTCAACAACGGCTTTCGCCAGTTCCTCCATACCCTGGACGGCGGCCGCATCGGCCTTGGTGCCCTCGCCCTCGGGCTCGCCGAGGGCGCGTTGGAGGAGTGCCTGCAGTACACGGTGACGCGGAAGCAGTTCGGCAAGGCGATCGCGAGCTTCCAAGGAGTCCATTTCGCCCTCGCCGACATGGCGACGGAAATCGAGGCGGCGAAGCACCTGGTCTACCACGCGGCGTGGCTCAAGCAGACGGGTCGCCCCTTCAAGCGCGAGGCCGCGATGGCGAAGCTGTACGCCTCCGAGCTGTGCATGCGTGCCACGACCAAGGCCGTCCAGCTGCACGGCGGCTACGGCTACACGACCGAGTACCCGGTCGAGCGGATGATGCGGGATGCCAAGATCTGCGAAATCGGCGAGGGCACGAGCGAGATCCAGCGGATCGTGATCGCGCGGTCGCTGCTGGGCGAATTGATCGACTAGAGCTCCGGCGGCACCCACGGCGCGGGCTCCGCCGTCCGGTCCTCGGGGTGCGACAACTCCTTGTGCAGGTGCTCCAGCAGCTCGAGCTGCCGCTGCTGGATGTGCCACAGCTCGTGCCACTGCTTGTAGCGCAGGGCGTCGAGCTTGTCGTGCAGGTCCCGGATCTCGAACTCCGCCATCAGGTTGATCTCGTAGTCCTGCTGCGCCTGCAGCCGGTCCTTCTCCGCCTGCCGGTTCTGGCTCATCATGATGACGGGCGCCTGAATCGCGGCGAGCGCGGAGAGCACCAGGTTCAGGAGGATGTAGGGATAAGGGTCGAACGAATGCCGGGCCAGGACCCAGGAGTTGAGCGCCATCCAGCCCAGGAGGACCGCGCCGAAGATGAAGAGGAACGGCCAGCTCCCGCCGAAGTGCGCGACTTTGTCGGCCACGCGTTGGCCCAACGTCATGTGCGCCTCGAATTCCCTGTTCACCAGCTTCGCCACGCGACCACGACGCGCGACCTTCGTCACCAGCGACTGCTCGATCTCCGACATCTTCTGGTATTCGGCCTCGAGGTAGTTCAGGAACTTCTTCGCCCGGTACTGCTCGAGACACTCGCGGCAAATCCCGCGCGTCGCCTCCCACTCCGGGCGCTCCCGTTTGATGATCTCGAGGATCTGGTTCTCCATCTTCTGCGGAGATACCAGCCGACGGCTGTCGACGGGGCGCTTGCACAGGGAGCAGTTGAGCTTGGGCATGGGCGTCCTTTCTATTCGCGCGCGGGGGCTGTGATCCCCAAGACCTTGACGAGGAAGGCCCAACGATCGGCCTGTTCCTCGATCAGCTTGCTGGTCGGCTTGCCGGCGCCGTGGCCGGCCTTGGTCTCGATCTCAATGAGTACGGGCGCGGGCCCGGCCTGCGCGGCCTGCAACGCCGCCGCGAACTTGAAGGAATGCCCGGGCACCACGCGATCGTCGTGGTCCGCCGTCGTGATCAGCGTGGCGGGATAGCGCGTGCCCGACCGCAGGTTGTGATAGGGCGAGTACCTGGCGAGGTAGGGGAACTGCTGCGCGCTGTCCGCCGAGCCGTACTCGGTGACCCAGGCCCACCCGATCGTGAAACGGTGGAACCGCAGCATGTCCATCACCCCGACCGCGGGAAGGGCGGCGCCGAACAGCTCCGGCCGCTGCGTCATCACGGCGCCCACCAGCAGCCCCCCATTCGAGCCCCCGGCGATCGCGAGCTTCGCCGGGGACGTGTACCCCTGCCCGATCAGGTACTCCGCCGCCGCGATGAAGTCGTCGAACACGTTCTGCTTCTTCTCGTGCATCCCCGCCTGGTGCCACTCCTCGCCGTACTCGCCGCCGCCGCGCAGGTTGGGCACGGCGTACACCCCGCCCAGTTCGAGCCACACCACCACGCTCACCGCGAACGCCGGCGTTTCGCTCACGTTGAACCCGCCGTACCCCCGCAGGTAGGTCGGATTCGAGCGGTCGAGCTGCAGGCCCTTCCTGTGGGTGATGAACATCGGCACCCGGGTGCCGTCCTTACTCGTGTAGAAGACCTGCCTGGTCTCGTACTTCGTGGGATCGAAGTCGATGCTCGGTGCCTTGAAGACGCTCGTGTCCCCGGTGGCGAAGTCGTAGCGGAAGATCGTGGTGGGATAGAGGAACGAGGTGAAGCCGAAGAACATCTCGTCGTCCTGCCGCTCCCCCGTGATCTGCGTGATCGAGCCGAGCGTCGGCAGCTCCACGT
>WNFB01017732.1_pt1 | contig 12330 bp, 10 predicted proteins | sample 5400501 | NCBI WGS metagenome assembly WNFB01 (sample SAMN13153341, study PRJNA577476) | soil metagenome | isolation source: 200 cm saprolite under Douglas fir tree site 2 hole 1 | place: USA:California | collected 2015-04-18 | reverse complement strand
CTTCCGCCATTTTCCGGAATTCGCCGCCGTTTGCAAACTCCTTCTGGACCGCCTCAAAGGTCTCGAGCGCCGGGGAGCCCTCCTCAGGTACCAGCAAATCGTGGCGCAGTTTCACATCTACTTCGCACCCGGCAATGCGCAGGTTCTCGAATTTGCTGCCGACCAGATGGATGTGCGCCTCGCCCCCGGTGAGATTGTGAGTTGAAGTCAGCCGGGCAACAACGCGATCGGCAGTCACGACGTCGAGAATATTCAGCCCCTCGACGGTTGAAGTCACTTGAGTCGTATACAGGGTCTCTGTCAGTCTTCCCTGGTCGTCGAACTTTTCCTTCTTGCTGCCAAGGACATGAGTGTATCCGGCTTTGAAGGACACCAGATCATCAAGCCGGAAATTATCGACGCGAGATTTGCCAACGCCTCCGATGCTCGGCAACGTGGTGGGCGCCTGCACTTCGATGACGCGCTGGAAGGGCCGCCAGAATTGCCCGCTCAGAGCGTGAGCGCTGGCGTGAAAATGAAAGGTTCGCTTGATCATAGAGACACCTCGCTGGTAAGGTCTAGCAGGATACCTATTTAGGGAAGAAACTCAATAGCGAATCGCAGCCGGGCGACCTCGGGCTGCGAACCGGCTTCGCTGCCGGCAGCCTTCTGTCCCAGCGCGCGGAGTGTGTATGCGCCCGCCCGAAGTGCTCCACCCGGAACGATCAGATGCACGGAGTGCTTGGCGTCCGCAGCCGAAACGCGGCCATCATACACTACATGGCCCGAATCGTCTTGGATCTGGCAAAGGTAGGAGGAGAATTCCTGAGAGGGAGGGATGTCGACTTCGAGAATTACTGGCTGGTTTTGCCGAAGGGCGAAGGACTTAGCAGCTTCCCCGCGCGAATTGGCCCCGATCAGCGAGATGAAGCTAGCCGACCCGCTTGCAGTAGCTGCGGCGCGCTGGAGGTGTGGAATAGTGACGAAGCCCTGATACGCGAGCGCCACAGCCAGGACCGCCATGGCGGGAGCCGTCAAGGCGGGTCGAAGCCAGACGAGCCAAGTTCGTGCTGTAGCTTCTTTTTCTTGAAAGACTCCGCGATCGGATCGGAATACGGCGCGGCTGGCGCCCACGAAGGCCACGGCGGCCCTGAGGTCCGCGGCGCATTCCTGGCAGTCGAAATAATGTTCTTCGTATTCATCTCGTACGGCGGGCGGTAGCTCGCCCAGCACGTACTTTTCGGCTGCCTGAAGGCGTAGCGCCTCAGAATGGTCCATAAAGTTCACCCGATGAGTAGTGTCTGGAGTGGCTAAAGCGTGTCATACTCTTCCCTTCCCAAGTACCCGGGCCGCCGGGGCGGCTTGCTGCTTCAGGTAGACAGCTCTGAACTTGCCCTTGGCGCGGTGGAGCAGGACCCGCAGGTAATCGCGGTCGACGCAGAAGAGACGGCAGACTTCGTCTTTGTCCTTTTCTTCCAAGAAGATAGCGCAGAGCAACTGGCGATCTCGTTGGGGCAGCGTGTCCAGGATTCGGCGGATGAGCTGGCACATCTCCTGAGTGGCCACCGAGCTTTCGACGTCCAGTACCCTGTCGGTATTCTCGAGGTGAAATTCCTGCAATTGCTGGTGGCGCCCGCTGGAGCGGTAAAACTCCATTAAAACATTGTTGCAAATGGAGTTAACGAAGGCCCCAAAGCGTTCTGGCTGGCGAACTCCACCCGGGGTTCGCAGAGCCGCGATGACGCGCCGGAGGGTTTCCTGGCTCAGCTCGTCCACGGTGTCCTGGGCGAGCATACGGGCGCGTAGCTTGATGCGGAGGAGCTGCTCAAAATAGGACACAAAGTGCAGCTCGGTCTGAGGATCTCCCTCCCGCAGTCGCCCCACGTAGGCCGCGTCAAAAGCGAACAGTTCCACAGTGCTCCCCAAATGCTTGTGGAACGGGAGTATAGCGTCCAGAGTTTCTGGGAGCAATGGAACGAGAGGGCGAAGAATTCCTGAAACGGAGCGCGGGTGAGCGGCACTAATTGGCAATAGGAAACCCAATGCCCTGGGAGTCCTAATACGTGAGCGCAGGTTCTTGCGCTCTGCGTGCGCACAGCGGCGGGCGCCCTCGCATTGCCTCCGAGACAGCGTGAGTGCGCCTGCCGCAATTTGTTGGTACCCGAGGTGAAAGATGGGCCGGACGGTTCCTACTGCGGCTCGCGGTATGACCGCGCTGAGCATCGAGTTTGTGTCCAAACCCCAAGAGGCGTACCGGCTGCGGACGGCCATTCCGGCAGCGATCAACAGCGCACTCGGACAGGTTGCGGGATTCGCAGGCAGCCTGCTGCTGATTACCGACAAGGAGCCCCGACTGGTTACGGTGATCACCTTTTGGGAAGGCGAGAACCGCGCGGAGCTCTCCAACAATAGCGCGCCGTGGGTTCGCAAGCTTCTCGCGCCCTTTCTGGATCATTGTTTACAGGTGCGATCACACGATGCTTACTCGCTGGTAAGAACCTCCGCGTCAGAGGCAACTTTGGAGCGTTCTATCTGCGTAGCGTGAGGATTCCAAGAGAAAAAAACAGAGCGCAATCGAAAACGGCGAACGAATTGCCGGGGGACTTCGGGAGGCTGGGGACATGATAGACGTGAACAGAAAATGCATGGTGAATTATTGCGCCGACGCCGCAGTCACTTCGTTTGGGCAGCAGGATCTTTGCCTCAACCATTTTGTGTCGCGCTGCTATGACGGCCTGGAGCGGCTGGATCCGCGCGGACGGCAATCCGGAGGAAGCCACGCGGAGCGCACCGCGCTGAAGGCGTTTGTAGAAGAGTGTTCGCGCCGGGCATTGGAAGTCAGCCTGAGCTGCCAGAACATGGACAATCTGCAGCGTGGACGGCTACTGGATATTTTGCTGTGGGCCGGTGAGATGATTCCGGCGGAGCCGAGCGCCGATACCCAGCGCTCTGCGTCCGTTGGACGCTGACTGCGGGCCGTTTCCCGCCGCTGCTGTGGGATCTTCCGAGGCGCCGGAAACAGAAGACACCATTAGTTCGACGACGAGAAGGGCGAGAAGGGCAATCCGCGAAGGACTTGTCGAACGATAGGAGTTGCCCACACGCGCGAGCCTGGCATTGCGCGCGCCTGTTTTGTCTTTGCGGAGAGGTTGCTCCATGTTCAAGAAAGTCCGCGCACGCTTATCGGGCGGCGCCAGCCGGCGCCTCCATCGGTGGGGGCAGCGGTTTTGCCTGCCGAATGCCTTGACCCTCCACGATGGTATAAAGGGCGTCCACGCCGAGATGCTCAAGCGTCTCCGTTTTTCCGTTAGGCCAGCGCACTTCCACCGATTCTATCTTCGTGGCCTTGCCCAAACCAAAGTGCAAACGCAAATCGTTCTGCGAAAGATAGCTTCCGCCGCCATGCACTTCGCCGAATTGTTTGACGCCGCCGGAATGGATGGTGACCCGCGCGCCGATCGCCGCGCGGTTGCTCGTGGTGCCCCGGAGGTCAAAAGCGACGCGATGATAGCCGTCGGCGTTCATATTTCTGAGCAGCGAGGGAGTTTCCCCCACGTTCAGCACCACGATGTCGACATTTCCGGTGTTGAATATGTCTCCGAAGGCGGCGCCGCGCCGACACTTTAGCGGCAAGCCAGCCAAGCCAGCTTCCTTCGAGACCTCATCGAACGTTCCGTCGCGATTGTTGCGATGGAGCAAGAGGGGTTCACGGTAACGCGCACCGGTTTCCACACTATCCACCTGTGGAAAGACGTGGCCATTGGCGACGAAGATATCGGGCCAGGTGTCGTTGTCCATGTCAAAAAAGCCGGTGCCCCACCCCACCAGGCCATAGTTCTGCTGCCCTACACCGGAAGTCCAACTCACGTCCTCGAAACCCTTCGCGCCGAGATTCTTATAAAGACCGTTGGGCTGCTCGGCAAAATGCGTGACGAAGAAGCCGAGCCGCCCGCTGTGGTCGAAATCGGCGAAATCCACGCCCATGTTGCCGAGTTCCATGCCTTCGCCGCTGAGCGCCAGGCCGGTGAGCATGCCGACGTCCGTAAAGGTGCCGTCGTGATTGTTGTGGTAGAGGTAGTTGGGGACGGAATCGTTGGCGACGAGCAGATCCGGCCAGCCATCGTCGTCGTAGTCCGCCCACATCACACCTAGGCCGTAGTAGCCGATTTCGTCGCCAACGCCGGCCTTCGAGGAGACTTCTTCAAAGGTGCCGTCGCCGCGATTGTGATAAAGAAAGTCTGACTCACCCACGAGCCCCCAAGGGCCGCACTGCACCAAGATACCTTTGTAGCGGCAATATTTATTGCTACCGAAACCCGGCAGGTTGTTCATTTCGACGTGCGTGTAGCGGGCGACGAAGAGGTCCACGTTGCCGTCGCGGTCGTAATCTCCCCACGCCGCTCCGGTCATGAAGCCGCTGCCGGCGACACCGGCTTTTTCCGTGACGTCTTGAAATTTGCAGTCGCCAAGGTTCCGATAGAGGGCGCTGCTGCCGTAGCCGCTAACAAACAGATCGAGCTTGCCGTCGTTATCGAAGTCCGCGACGGCGACGCCCATGCCCCAGCCGAGCCGCGTGAGGCCCGCTTCCTTAGTGATGTCCTTGAAGGTGCCGTCCGCTTCCTGATGGTAAAGAGTGACCATGGGATCGCCGCCGGCGCGGTAGCGCTCGACCGTCGATCCATTCACGATGACGATGTCCTGGCGGCCGTCGGCATCGCAATCGAACAGGCCAACACCGCCGCTCATGGATTCGAGGATGAAACGCTTTTCGCCCGTGGAGATGTGCTGCACGGTTAAGCCGAGTTCGGCGGCAACATCTTTGAAGACTGGCACAGCGGGAAAACCGGTGCGATCTTTTTTGGCGGGCGTGCGCTTGGCTGCCGGCGGTATCGGAACCGGAACGCGCTGGGGCCCTTGAGACTGGGCGGCGAGGTTCTTGAGAATTAGCGAAGTAAGGATGAGGCCAAGAACGAAGCAAAAAATGGACCGCCGGGAATAAACGCTCATGGACCCTATTCTATCGCAAAGAATTTCGTCATCGGGAGAATTGGAACGCAAATGGATTGCGTGAAAAAACGAAACGTCCCGCCCTGGTGTAGCGGACGGGACGTTTCCTGGAACCGGGTTGTTGTGCGTCAGAAGGTGAACTTCAATCCGTACTGGATTTGGCGCCAGCCGTTCTCACGGGACTGCGTCACGAGTCCGAAATTAGACCCGATCGTGGTATTTACGATGCTGCTGGCGCACCAGATCTCGGGGGAGGTCCCAGTGGGACTCGCTAAATGGTTGGCACCGCACCCCGTGCTCCCTGCCGTGGCAGAGCGCGGATAGATGGGGTTGCCGGCGCTGTCCGAGTACAAAGCGCTGCTGGGGTTGTCGGCAGCCCGAGTTGGCCCATTGAAGTTCACGCCAAACTCGCCGTTGCCGCCGATGGAGCTTGCCAGATACTGCGGATGATTGAAGAGATTGAAGAAGTCCATCTGGAACTGCATCTTGACCCGCTCTGTCAGCTTAAAGTTCTTGCGGAAGGACAGGTCTACGACGCTGTTACCCGGCCCCGAGCAGACGCCAAAACCCTCGCCACCTTTTGTGCCGATCTGAAAGCCGTTCAGGGTGAACATGTTGGGGTTGAACCACTGTCGCGAGTCACCGGTGTTCGCGCGGCAACCCTGACCCGCCACACGCATGGGAACCTCGTTGCCGCCCGAGCCCGTGCCCGAAGGATCGCCCACAGGGGAGTTACCTATAATTCCGGTCATCGAGGGTCCGGTGGCGACGCTGATAATGGAGCTGATTTCCCACGCCCCTAAGGCATTCTTCACGAAACGGTTTTGTTGCTGCAGCGCAGGAAGGTTGTAGATCCAGTTAGCAGAAAGGATTTGCGGACGATTGAGCTGATCCGGCCCACGATTCGCTCCCGGATTATAGAAATCCAAGTTGTTGTTGGGAGTATCGATCAACTGCGTGTCCGAAATCAGCTTGGACCAGGTATAGGCGAGCTGGAACGAAGAGTTTCGATGGAAGCGAGACTGGAAGAGGACCTGAAGCGAATTGTAGCTGGATTGTCCGCTGTGCGAGTAGTACGTGAGCGAGTTATCTCCACGCATGGGACCGAAAGGCCTGAGCGCGGTACGAGCCGTACCACTGGTGATACCGTTTCCGCCAGCATCCACTCCACAAAGCTTGTTCGCTTTGGTGCATGCGTTGTCTTGGAAATAGGTGAGACGGTCCGCCGGGCGTATGGCATCAACGTCGGATTTAATCTCCCAGTGCATGTTCCGGTTGGCCACGTACCCCACCTCCAGCCGGGCATTGGGGTCGGTGAAGTTGCCGACGAACGGCGGATTCGTTCCGCCGATCTGCAAGGCGAAGAGGCGATCGCGGTTGAAGAATTGTCCTCCACCCGCCCGGATGGCCCACTTGCCCTTTCCGGTCGGGTCCCAGGCGAAGCTGAGGCGCGGCGCAAACATGTGATTATTATTGTTCCAAAGCGCGCGGTTGGGACCGGGTGTGCCGCCCGTACCCGCGGGGCATGGGTTCGACTTTAGGCCAGGGGAATAAAGTAAGCCGTTGCAGGTCGCATTTCCTAGTGCCGCACTGTAGGCAGCAGGGTTAAACGAAGTGTAAAGGTCGTCCGCGAAGTAGGGGTTCGGCAGCAGCGAGTATCGGACACCATAATTAACCGTGAGACGGCTGTTTACGCGCCAGTTGTCAGCAGCGTAGAACTCCGTATTTCGCCAACGAATATCATTGATGGTTATGTTGCTTGCCTCGTTCATGACAATGGCCATGTTCTTCAGTTCCATGTCGGCCACGTCGTATCCGGTCTTGTTTCCCCACTGGCCTTGATAGCCGACGGAACCGAAGATGCCTCCGAATTCCGCATTGGGGGTTTGTTCGTTCTTGGAGTTTCTGCTGTAAATGCCGCCGAACTTTAGCGTGTGGCGCCCTCTCACCACGGAGAAGTCATCCTGCCAGGTGTAAAGGTCTTGAGCGTTGGCCCAAGGCGCTATTGTCCAAACGCTCGGAAGAAAAACGGGATCGTGTCATTGATCTTTTGCTCGAGGGCGAGGTTCGTGGGATTGATGGTGATGCGATTCGCGGAGTAAGAGAACTGGAAGTCGTTGACGGCGCTGCTTCCAATCGTCTTGCTCAGTCTGGCCGCGGCGATGCGGCTCGGCTGATCCCAAGACTCATCAATCACGCCGAGGGGATTGTTCCCCCAACCGAATCCAGCGGATGGCGGCCCAAGCGTCCAGGCATCCTGGGTGTATTTCAGCATCAAGGTAAGGGTCTTGGTGAGATTGACGTCCCCGCGAACGTTCTCTTCGCGCCAGGGCGACGGAGTGTTGAGGGATTGCGTCCAATTCAAGTTCGTGCAGGGATCGGAGAGCGTGGGCGCGGGATACTGGGTCATCAACAAGAGAGCCTGCGCGGTGAGCCGCGCCTGCGGGATGACGTCCGGCACGTTGGGCCCGCCCGCCCCGACCGTAAAGGGGCCTCCTAGCTCGGCGGGGTTTGGATCCGTAAGCCCAGCGGAGGGAAAGAAAGAACAACCAGCGACCTTGCTGAAGTCGCCGGTGCGCTCCGCCAGACCCGGCACGTGAGAAGTGCGCACGAGACCTTCGATTTTCTTGTTCCATTCCTGCGACCAGAAGAAAAAGATCTTGTCTTTCTTAATGGGACCACTGGCGGTATATCCGTAATCGTTCTCGCGAAGTTTGTTTTTCGCACAAGTGGGACAGCCGGCCTTGAGAAGGGTGTCATAGGCGTCCAGCTTGTCATTGCGGCCGGAATAGAAAACGCTGCCGTGGAAATCGTTCTTGCCGGACTTGGTCACAAGGTTGACTGTGGCCCCGGACATCAAACCAAACTCAGCGCCGTAGGCGTTACGCTCAATTTTGAACTCTTCAATGGATTCGGTGGAGGGATAGATGAGAATCGTACGTTGCGAGCCAGTGTCATTGTTGTTGGCGCCATCGACGAGCCACTGATTGCCATTGGAAGGGCTGCCGCTGATGGAAAGGTCCGAAGCGCCCTTGATGCCTTTTTCCCTCGTACTGAAAGCCTCGGCGGCGGCCACACCCGGCATCAACGTGACCAGTTGCATGAAGTTGCGGCCGTTGAGCGGCAGTTCCGACACCTGACTGCCTTGAATCAGGCCGCTCAATTCGCCATTGGTGGTCTCCACAGCCACGGGGGAAGCCTCCACGGTCACCGTCTCGTTCACTGCACCCATGGCCATGGACACATTCACGACCAAGCTGTCGTTGACGTGAAGCACGACACCTGTTTGCTCGGAACCCTTGAAGCCGGAATGAGAGGCGCGGATCTTGTAAGTGCCAAGCGGCAAGTCAGGGAAGTTGTACTCGCCGTCACTTCCAGATTTCATGGAACGCGAGAAGCCAGTGTCCACGTTCGATATGGTAACTTCTGCGCCCGCGATCACACTGCCTGACGGGTCCATCACCGTGCCGCGAACGGCCGCGGTTATGACTTGCGCTTGCAGCGTGCTCGGCGCACAGAGCGCGAGCAGCAGAGCGCAGCAAAGCGCAAGAAACAAACTGAAGTTGACCGTTGCGTTGAAACTAAAGCTTGTGTGCTTCTTCATTTGTACTCAACCCACCCGATTGAGATAAGGACCCACAACCCCGAAAAACCGCCTAATGCTTTTCTACTAGCGCCGATATATAGCCCTGCTTAGAAGGCTTGTCAAGCGAAAATAATGATATTCTAGAGAAAAATAATGATATTCTACGGCCAGCTAGAAGCGGCGTACCTTTTTTGGCTCGGGGAGGAATGCTCTATAGCACCGGCTGGGCCGTGATACGGGTTCGAGCCTAGCCGTTGGCACGGGTGCGGCGCCTGGCCCTCTGGGCGCCAATAGTTCGACCTAGGGCGTTCATTCTTCGGGAAATAGGAGCGTCTCGGTTAAGATAGGGCATTGGATCGAGCAGCTCTGGAGCGAGTCGAGGCGCGGCGCATGAAGACCCACAACAAGGCAAAGTCTGGTTCGCCGAAGGAGCGCAAGGTCACCCTTCGGACCATTGCGGATCACCTGAATCTCACCCCGGGGACGGTTTCCGCGGCGCTCAACAACTCCTCCGCAGCGCGCTCCATTCCGGAGCATACCAAGCAGCGAATCCTCGCGGCCGCGCGGGAGCTGAATTACCGGCCGAATTTTTTCGCGCGCTCGCTGCGCTTGCAACGCACCTATACCATCGGAGTCATAGCAGAAGAGATAGGCGACGCCTACGGCTCGCTGATCATCAGCGGCATCGAGCAACATCTGCGGCAAAATAATTTTTTCTTCCTGACCGTGATTCACCGCCACGACAAGAAGCTGCTGCAGACCTATTCGCAAATGCTGCAGGCGCGCGGCGTCGAAGGCTTCATCACCGTCGATACCTCGATTACCGAGCCGCCGTCCTTGCCGACGGTAGCCGTGGCCGGACACCAGCGCGTTCCGGGCGTGACCAACATCGTGTTGGATCACAAGCATGCAGCGAGAATGGCCCTTGAACACTTGCACGAACTGGGCCACGAAGAGATCGCGTTCGTCAAAGGACAAACGTTCAGCTCGGATTCCGCGGTGCGGTGGGACGCGATTGTGGAAACGTCGCAGGAGCTGGGCATCCGAATTCGTCCGGAGCTCACGGTGCAGATCGAAGGCACGGACTCCACGCCGGGCATCGGATATCCGGTCGGCAAGCAACTGCTCGCGCGGAAGCGACCGTTCACCGCGGTATTCGCGTACAACGACATCTCGGCGATCGGCGCCATCTGGGCCTTTCGAGAAGCCGGATTACGGGTGCCTCAAGACGTTTCGGTTGTGGGCTTCGACGATATACCGGGCGCGGCTTTCGCCAATCCGGGCCTGACCACTGTTCGCCAGCCGCTTCTGCGCATGGGGCAAATCGCCGCGCAAACCTTGATCGACCGCATCGAGGAGCGCGGCACGTATCTCCCGGAAATCGCCATCGAGCCTGAATTCGTGGTGCGCCAATCCACTGGACCCGTGGCCGGAAGACACTTGACCAAGCCGATTGCGCAGGAAAGCTCGGCGGCAGCGGAGCGGTTCTAACCGTCATCAGTGGGTAAGATTTATACGTTTTAGTACTACTCACCTGAAGCTGCCGTGTCGCTAAAGCCTCCCTTTTCTTGAAGTTAACGAGCGACTCGACGATGGGCAGTTGGCTCCCGGTCTGCTAGTTCTGTAACACGGTCCAAAACCATCTGAATTCAGGAGTATGGAAATGTTATCTAGAATCTCAAAACTCGGGCTTTCCGGCGCATTGTTGCTCTCTGCGGGAGCGCTTTCGCTGTCGAGCCACGCGAAGAACAATGAAGTCTTGGGAGAAATTCGCTTTCAGGCGGACAACGGCGCGGCGAGGTCGGGCGGCGTTTGGGTGGACGGCAGGTACGTCGGATATCTGCACGAACTCAGGGGGTCCAAGAAGCTGCTGTTGCTGCCCGGCGAGCACGAAATTTCGGTGCGCGAGGCCGGCTTCCAATCCGTCGATCAAAAAATCAACGTGCAGCCCGCTCAAATCCAGGTTCTGCATGTGGCGCTGCGAAAGGACCCCAGAGCGCAATTCCCCACGGTCAGCGCGGAGGTGAAGCTCTCCATTGATCCGGACCGCGCAGCAGTTTTCGTGGATGATCAATTTGCAGGGCACGCGCATGAATTCGGCGGGGTCGGCCGCGCCATGTTGTTGAGCCCCGGAAAGCACCACATCGAAATTAGCCTGCCCGGATACCAGTCGTTCAGCACGGAAATTGAAGTGCGCGCAAACCAGAGGTACGACATCAAGACGCATCTCCCGCGCGGTACGGAGGGGGACTGAAACTTACGAGCCTAGCGCAGCTTCTTGAGATCAAGCCGCGCTGATCTTCCTTAATTTTTGGACTGAGAATCGCATTCACCGGGCCGCGGGCAAGGATTCAAGTTCAGCGAGAACGGCTCGTCTATTCGCCGTACGGTACCCAGATATTCTTCACTTGAGTGGCGCGCTGCAGGAACCAGCGGCCTTCGCCTTGCTCCACGCCGAACCAGTCGATGGCGCGACCCTCATTCGTAAAGACCTGTTTCAGATTTCCGATGGAAAGGGCTTTCACGGTGCTGCTGGCGGCTTCGTCTCCAAAGCACCAGATGGCATCCACATCGGCGTGCTCGGCAAGGACCTTCGTCAGCTCCGCCGAGCGGCCGGTCACGATATTTACGGCGCCGCCGGGCAGGTCACTCGTCTCAAAAGCCGAGTATAGGTCCGCGGTTACAAGCGGGTAAATTTCGGAGGGAATGGCAACCACCGTGTTGCCCACGGCAATCGCCGGCAGCACCAGCGACAAAAATCCAAGGAAGGGAGTTTCCGCGGGACAAACAATCCCGATCGTCCCCACCGGCTCGAGCATGGCCAGCGTCACATTTCGGAACGGCGGGTTGTGTACCGTCCCTTCAAATTTATCAGCCCATGCCGCATACGAAAACGTGCGCTCGATACCCTGCCGTATCTCTGCTTCCGCCTGCTTTTTCCCGACAACTGCCGCCAAGCGGCTCCCAATCTCTGCCGCGCGCTGCGAAAGATTCTCGCCGAGGTAATACAAGACTTGCGCACGGTTATGGGCCGTGGTCTTTCCCCACGCCTCCGCCTTTCGCGCCGCTTCCACGGCATTGCGTATGTCTTTGCGATTCCCCAGCGGAGCCTCGCCGAGCAGCCGGCCGTCCGCGCCGCGTACCTCCATGCTGTAGCCGGAATCGGGCCGCGCTTGCTTTCCTCCAATAAAAAGTTTCACAGTGCGATCGATCGATGGCGCTGCAACATCGCTTGCCTCGTCGAGTGGCTGATCGATGGCAAGCGGCTTTGGCTGGAGCCGCGGCGCGTTCTTGAACCAGGTCGGCTCCAGATATTCGAGGAGCCCTTCCCTGCCGCCCTCGCGCCCGAAGCCGCTTTCACGGTAGCCGCCGAAACCGCAGGTAGCGTCGAAAAGATTGGTGCTATTGACCCAAACAACTCCGGCTTTCAATTGCGCGGCCACGTGCAGCGCCACGTTGATGCTCTCGCTCCAAACACTCGCGGCGAGTCCATATACGGTATTGTTGGCCAGCTCCACCGCTTCGCGCGGCGTGCGAAAGGTCATCGCCGCCAGCACCGGACCAAAAATTTCCTGCTGCGCCACGACGGATGTCGGATGCACGTTGCTCAGCAGCGTCGGCGGAAAATAAAGACCGCGTGACGGCAGCGCCAGCGCCGGAGGTTGCCAACAGGTCGCGCCTTCCGCGACGCCTTGATCCACGAGCCGCTGGATGCGTTCCAGTTGCACGCGCGCGACAATCGCGCCGATGTCGATGGC
>WNFB01004546.1_pt1 | contig 12334 bp, 9 predicted proteins | sample 5400501 | NCBI WGS metagenome assembly WNFB01 (sample SAMN13153341, study PRJNA577476) | soil metagenome | isolation source: 200 cm saprolite under Douglas fir tree site 2 hole 1 | place: USA:California | collected 2015-04-18 | reverse complement strand
GCTTCCTCGCTTCAAGCAAGACGTGCTCGGACTGCGGCCATGTGCTCGACTCGCTGGCGCTGTCCGTCAGGAAGTGGGTCTGTCCCGCGTGCGGGGTCGAGCACGATCGGGACGGCAACGCGGCGAGGAACCTCGCCGCCCGGTATAGGTTCGCTACCGGGAGTTCCCCGGGAATTTACGCCTGTGGAGAGCCCTCTGGCGGGGCGGAGGCTCGGGCCCCCGCTAGCCACGGCTCGGCGAAGCAGGAATCGGCCGTGGGAGATTTTTCCGTTGGCTGAGGAACGGTAGCATATCCTTGAGGCCCGATGGCGGCGAAGGAGCGGCGGAAGATCGTGGTGATCGAGGACGACGACGAGGTGCGCGGCCTCATCCGCCAACTGCTTCAGGGTGGCGGCTACGCCGTCGCCGACACGGGCGAGCCCGCGCGGGCCGCGGAGCTGGTGCGGGCCGAGGATCCGGCCCTCGTGCTCTGCGACATCTCCATGCCCGGGCTCGACGGCTACGGCGTACTGCGCGAGCTGCAATCCGACCCCAACACCGCGCGCTATCCGGTCGTCTTCCTCACCGCCCAGCGCGAGTTCACGGAGCGGGTGCAGGCCTTCCGGTACGGCGTCGTGGACTACGTGGCCAAGCCCTTCACGCGCGAGATCCTGCTCCGCAAGGTGCAGAAGGTCCTCGAGGAGCGGGCGCGCCGCTCGGGCGTCGCGGAAGGCAAGGGGCCCGCGCCCTCGAGCGAGCTCATGGAAGAGGTCCACCGCGAGTCACGCAGCGGCCTGCTCACGGTGGAGGGCCTCGAGGGGGAGGCGAAGGTCGTCATGCGCGCGGGCGAGGTCGTGGAGGCCACCGGCATCCCCGCCACCGACGACCCGAGCGCGCGGGCGCGGTTCGAGGAGATCGACGCCGAGCACGAGGACATCGCCTCCCACGACCCGCCACGGCTTCCGGGCTCGGCGCCCGGCTTCAGCTTCGACGCGCTGCCCGAGGTGGTGCGCGACGTCCTCATCGTCGAGGACAACAAGGCCTTCCGGAAGTTCCTCTCCCTGGTCCTCGCGCGCCACGGCTTCACCGTGCACGAGGCCGCCGACGGCGAAGAGGGGCTGCGGATCGCCCTCGACCGCCGGCCCTGGCTCATCCTCACCGACGTCCGCATGCCCGGCATGGACGGCTTCGAGTTCTGCCGCCGCGTGCGCCGCCACAGCCTCATCCGCCAGACGCCGCTGCTCTTCCTCTCCGGCTGGGACGACTACAAGCAGCGCTACCAGGGGCTGGAGCTGGGCGCCGACGACTTCCTCTCCAAGGAGACTCCCATCAAGGAGCTGCTCATCCGCATCCAGCTCCTGATGCGGCGCTATGCGGAACTCGGCGTGCGCGCACGCAAGGGGGCGGGGATGGAGGGTCAGATCACGGTCGTGGGGGCGCCGGGGGTCCTGCAGGTCTGCCATCTCACGCGGCTCACGGGCACGCTGTCCGCGGTGGATGCGGGCCGGCGGGCCGACGTGCGCTTCCGCGAGGGCGAGATCGTGGATGCTCAGTGCGAGGAGACCTGGGGTGAGGACGCGGTGTTCGCGTTCCTCGCGTGGACGCAGGGACGCTTCCACTTCCATCCGGGGGATCCGGGGGAGGGAATGCCGCTGGGCGAGAGCTTCAGCCAGCTGGTCCTGGAGGGATGCCGCCGCCTCGACGAGAAGCGCGGCCGCCCGCCCTCGGGCGCTAGCTAGCCGCCTCCTCAGCTCGCGAGCTGTTGTTCCGGGCGCGCCTCCGGGCGGCGCAGCAGTCCGAGCCGCTTCATCTTCTCGTGGAGCGTGGTCGGCAGGAGGCCCAGCGCCGCCGCCGCCCGACGCTGGTTGCCGGCCGCCGCCGTCAGGGCGGACTGGATCAACTGGCGCTCATAGGCGTCCACCAGGGACTTCAAGCTCGTCGACGTGTCGACCGCCTCCTGCTCGTGCATCCGTGCCTTTCCTCAGGGTTCCACGCATCCGCCCCCGGGGCGGAACCCATCGACGGATAAGACGCTGGCCGCCCGGCAAAGGTTTCCCGAAATCTGGGGTCCTTGCCGGTGATTCTGGCGTGGGTTAACTTGGCCCGGGGGGTTCCTCGCGGGATGCACAAGGCTCTGATCATCGCCCTCTGGACCACCATCGCGCTCGTGGGCGCGGGCGCGCTCGCTTCCATCGCGTTCACGCGCGGCGAGCCCGTCAGCGCGATCTGGTTCGTGCTGGCGGCCGCCGGTACCTACCTCGTGGCCTACCGTTTCTATTCCGCCTTCCTGGCCGCGCGTGTGCTCGGCCTGGACGACACCCGCGCCACCCCGGCCGAGCGCCTGGACGACGGCCGCGACTTCTGCCCGACGAGCAAGTGGGTGGTGATCGGGCACCACTTCGCCGCGATCGCGGGGCCCGGGCCGCTCGTCGGACCCACCCTCGCCGCCCAGTTCGGTTATCTGCCGGGCACGCTGTGGCTCATCCTGGGCGCGGTCCTGGGCGGCTGCGTCCAGGACTTCGTGATCCTCTTCTGCTCGCTGCGCCGGAACGGGAAGTCGCTCGGCCAGATGGCGCGCGAGGAGGTGAGCCGCCGGGGCGGCATGATCGCGATCGTCTCCGTGCTCGCCATCATGATCATCCTCCTCGCGGTCGTGGCCCTGGTCGTCGTCAACGCCCTGAAGGACTCGCCCTGGGCCGCTTCGACCCTCTTCATGACGATTCCCATCGCCATGCTCATGGGGGTCTACATGCGCTTCTGGCGGCCGGGTCGCGTGCTGGAAGCGTCGATTCTCGGCTTTGCCCTGGTGCTGCTCGCGGTGGTGGCGGGGCAGTGGGTGGCGGACGCGCCGCGGTGGGCGCGGGTTTTCACGCTGACGGGCCCGGCCCTCGCCATCGCCGTCATCATCTATGGCTTCGCCGCCTCCGCGCTTCCGGTGTGGCTGCTGCTCGCGCCCCGCGACTACCTGAGCGCCTTCATCAAGGTGGGGGCGATCCTGGCCCTCGCCGGCGGCATCCTGATCGTGCGGCCGGCGATCCTCATGCCGCCGCTCACGCGCTTCGTCGACGGCACGGGCCCGGTCTTCGCGGGGAAGGTCTTCCCGTTCTGCTTCATCACGATCGCCTGCGGTGCGGTGAGCGGCTTCCACGCCCTCATCGCTTCCGGCACCACCCCCAAGCTGCTCATGCGCGAAGGGCACGCCCGGCTCGTGGGCTATGGCGCGATGCTGATGGAGTCCTTCGTGGGCGTGATGGCGATGGTGGCCGCCTGTGCGCTGCACCCCGGGGTCTACTTCGCCATCAACTCTCCGGCCGGGATCGTCGGCGTGACCGCGGAGAAGGCCGCCGCCACGATCAGCTCGTGGGGCTATCCCGTCGACGCGGCCACGCTCGAGGGCCTCGCGGCCCGGGTGGGGGAGCACACGCTGCTCAACCGCACCGGGGGCGCACCCTCGCTCGCGGTGGGAATGGCCCAGATCTTCAGCGGCACCATCGGGGGCGACCAGCTGCTCGGCATCTGGTATCACTTCGCGATCATGTTCGAGGCGCTCTTCATCCTCACCGTCCTCGACGCGGGGACGCGGGTGGGGCGCTTCATGGTGCAGGAGCTGCTCGGGCACGTCTACGCGCCGCTCGGGAGAACGAGCTGGTACCCGAGCGTGCTCGTGACGAGCGGCCTCATCGTCGCGGGGTGGGGATACTTCCTCTACCAGGGCGTGCGCGATCCGCTGGGCGGCATCAACTCGCTCTGGCCGCTGTTCGGGATCTCCAACCAGCTCCTGTCCGCGGTGGCGCTGGTGGTCGCCACCACGATCCTCCTCAAGATGGGGCGCGGCCGATGGGCGTGGGTGACGCTCGCGCCGATGGCGTGGCTGGTGACCGTGACCATGACCGCGAGCTACCAGAAGATCTTCCATCCCGACCCCCGCATCGGCTTCCTCGCCCAGGCCCGCGTCCTCGGCGAGCAGATCGCCCGGGGGGTGTTGCCGCCGGACAAGGTCGCCCAGACCGAGCGCCTGATCTTCAACAATCGCCTCGATGCGGCGGTGACCGCGCTGTTCGTCGTGCTCATCCTCATCCTGATCGCGGAGGCGCTCTACGAGTGGTACCGCATCTTGAGCGGACGGAAGGTGGCGTCGCTGCAGGAGACGCCGCACGTGCCCACGCAGTGGGCGGAGGCGGGCGGATGAGGCTGCGAACGCTCGGCGTCCTCTCCGCCCGCGCCTGGGCGTGGCTGCGGGCCGTCAGCGGCGACGACGCCTACGAGGCCTACGTGGCGCGGGCCGCGCACCCGGGCGCGGCCCTGACGCGGCAGGCGTTCTATCTCGACCGGCTGCGAAGGAAGTACTCTCGCATCAGCCGTTGTTGTTGACCTTTCGGATATCTCCTCCGCGTGACCATGCTTCGCCGCGACAGGAAAATGCAAACGGGTGCCATGACCGCCTTGAATGCGGAGCCGCCCTGATCCATGCTGGGGCGCGCGAGGGTCAGGAGGGGCGGAAGATGATCGTCGGCGAGAGGATGCGGCGTCCTGACGCGCCCGACAAGGTCAAGGGGAGCGCGCTCTACATCGAGGATCTGGCATTCACCGGCGCGCTCTGGGGCGCCGTGCTGCGCTCTCCCCACGCCCATGCGCGCATTGCACGGCTGGACGTGACGCGCGCCCGGACCGTCGCCGGCGTGCATGCCGTGCTCACGGCCAAGGACATCCCGGGAAAGAACCTGATCCCGATGATCCAGGCGGACTGGCCCGTGCTCGCCGCCGAGTTCGTGCGGCACGTCGGCGAGGGTGTCGCGCTCGTCGCCGCCGAGAGCCGCGAAGCCGTGACCGAAGCGCTGCACACGATCGTGACCGAGTACGAGCCGCTCCCCGCAATCCTGGACATGGAGGACGCGCTCCGGGCGGGAGAGGTCATCTCGCACTGGAAGGTCCGGCGCGGCGAGCCGGTGGCGGCGCTGAAGCGCACCGGCCTGGTCGTGGTCGAGGGCACGTACCGCACGCCCTATCAGGAGCATGCCTACATCGAGCCGAACGGGATGATCGCGGTGCCCGACGGCCAGGGCGTCGTCGTCTACGGGTCCATGCAGTGTCCCTTCTACGTGCAGAAGGCGGTGGCCTCCGCCCTCGGCTGCGACCTCGCCCATGCGCGCATCGTCCAGACCGTGACCGGAGGCGGCTTCGGTGGAAAGGAGGACGCGCCGTCGGCGCCGGGGGCGCAGGTCGCGCTGCTCGCGCGAGCGACCGGGCGGCCCGTGCGCCTCATCCTCTCGCGCGAGGAGGACATGGCGGTGATGTCCAAGCGCCACCCCGGTCGCGTCCGCATGCGCACGGCGGCGACGCCGGACGGCCAGCTGGTGGCGGTCGAGGTCGACTACCTGCTCGACGGCGGGGCGTACGCCACCCTGTCCCCGGTGGTGCTCTTCCGCGGCACCGTGCACGCCTGCGGCCCCTACCGTGTCCCCAACGTGAAGGTCGACTCGCGCGTGGTGCGGACCCACAAGGTCCCGTGCGGCGCCTTCCGCGGCTTCGGCGAGCCGCAGGTCGTCTTCGCCTGCGAGAGCCAGATGGACCTGCTGGCCGAGCGCCTCGGCATGGATCCCCTCGTGCTGCGGCTGAAGAACGCGCTCGGCGAAGGAGACGAGACGATCACCGGGCACAAGCTCACGGTCAGCGTCGGCTTCCGCGACGTGCTCGACAAGGTGGCGGCGTCGTCGGAATGGGCCCGGAAGCGGGCGGAGTACGCGCGGGACTCCGGGCCGGTGCGCCGCGGGATCGGCCTCGCGGCCTGCTACTACGGCGTGGGCCTGGGCGCGATGGGCAAGCACCTGAACCCGGCGGGCGCCAGCGTCGTGGTGGCCGCCGACGGCAGCGTGACGGTCGCGGTGGGGACGACCGAGATCGGCCAGGGGATGATCACGGTCCTCTCCCAGATCGCGGCCGAGGCGCTGGGCTGCCCGGTGGAGCGGGTCCACGTGGTCGAGGCCGACACCTCGCGCGTCCCCGACAGCGGGCCCACGGTCGCGAGCCGCACGACGGTGATGAGCGGCAACGCGATCCGCGACGCCGCGGCGAAGATCCGCGCCGCGATGGGGCCCGTCATCGCCGACAGCGGCCTGAGCTGGGGCGAAGCGGTGGCGCTCTGCGTCCAGAAGCAGGTCGGCCTCGCCGCCCACGGCTGGGCAGTCCCCCCGGCCACGACCTTCGACCTCGAGACCGGCCAGGGCGAGGCCTACATGTGCTACACGTTCTCGGCCAACGTGGTCGAGGTGGAGGTGGACACCGAGACCGGCCAGACCCGCGTGCTCGCCGTGCACTCCGGTCACGACACCGGCAAGGTCATCAACCCCACGACCGGCGAGGGCCAGGTCGAGGGCGGCGTCGTGCAGGGCCTCGGCTACGCCCTCGTCGAGGAGCACGTGCTGCGGGACGGCCGCATCGTCAACGACCAGTTCTCGACCTACATCATCCCCACCCCTCTCGACGTCCCCGAGATCCACGCCATCCTTGTCGAGCACCCGTATCCGTGGGGACCCTACGGCGCGAAGGGGCTGGGGGAGACGCCGATCATCGCCGTGGCGCCGGCGGTGACGGCGGCCATCCATCACGCCGCGGGCGTGCGCCTCGTCGAGATTCCGGCCACGCCGGAGCGGGTGTGGACGGCGCTGCAGGCGAAGAAGGCCGAGCCTAGAGCCAGCCGCCCCTGAAGCCGGCCCGCCGCAGCCCGCGCGCCACGTAGGGGCAGCTTCGCATGAGCTTCCAGATGAGCCCCGTGCGATCGTTCTCGATCATGATGACGATGGGTCCCTGGTTGATTCCGTAGTGATGGGGAGATACCCAGCCCCACTTGCTGTGCGTGCGATCGGGAAAGGTGGGGTTGAACGTGGCCTTGAAGCCGTAGGGGTTGGCTACGTGCAGCTCGAGCTTCTCGCGATAGTAGCGGATGGAGGGAACGACGATCTCGGGGGCGAAGGGGAGCGACGTCACCACCCCCCATGGCGCCAGCGTCCCGTCGTCCGGGCCGTTCGGCACGCTCCGGGCAACGTAGTCGTAGAACCGCCGCCGCACGCCCTTCACGGTCATCGTCTTCGGCCCCGGGCCCTCGCTCGCGGTCAGGCCCCAGCAGTTCCGGCTGTAGCCCTCGAACCCGCGCGGGTTCCGGATCGCGTACTCCTGCTGGACGCAGGTGGCGCGCCGGGAGTTCTCGAAGTAGTCGAGCTGCCGGTCCCGCATGTACCGGTCCTGGATCCCGCGGAAGTCGATCCAGAGATGCGACATCTGGTGGACGAAGAGCGGTCCGGCGTGGACGAGCTCGTGTCCGTAGATCCTCCGCCAGGAGTATGTGGAAAGCCACGCGTCGTAGCTCTCCTTGGGCAGGGGGAAGGTCGGGGAGCCGAGGCCGAGAGCGTACAGGATGAGGGCCTCGTCGTACCCCTCCCACCGGTACTTGAGGAAGCCGCGCCCAGGCTTCCAGCCGTGCGTGATCGTCGCCCGCCGGTTGAGCGCCCAGCGCCAGTCCACCCGACGATAGAGCGCGTCGGCGAGCTTGCGGATCTCCCCCTCTTCCTTCGTGTCTTCCCGGAAGTACGCGCCGGCGGTCAGGATGCCCGCCATCAAGAGCGCCGTGTCCACGGTGGACAGCTCGGAGCGGTGCGCCCGGCGGCCGCTCTCCATGTCGAGGAAGTGGTAGTAGAAGCCCCTGTAACCCGTGGCGTCCGGCTGAGGGCCCTGGGGACTGCGCCAGAAGAAGCGCAGCGTGGTGAGGGCGCGGCGAGCGGCCTGCGCCCGGCTCAGGAATCCACGCTCCACGCCCACCGCGTCGGCGGTGAGGGCCATGCCGACGGCGGCGATGCTCGCGGGCCAGTCGTTCCGCGTCTTGTCCCGGACGAGGCCGTTGCGGGGGTTCGTCTCGTGGAGGAAGTAGGAGAAGCTCTCTTCCTGGATCTGGTCGAGGACGCGATGGCGCAAGTCAGTCTGCGCTGACGCTGATGCTCAGGATCTCGCCCGGCCGCGAGCGCACGAACACCTCCATGGGCTTGCAGCAGACCGGACAGTCCTCGTAGTAGCTCTGCTCGGCCACGCTCGTGTCCACGTCGAGGGCGGCGGGCTCGCCGCAGTAGGGGCATTCGACGATGGTCTCTTCGAGCATGCCCCACAGTAGAGTCGCCCATGCGGCCGCGTCAAGCGGTTTGAAACCGCGGCGAGCCTCGTTCATCCTTAGCGCGGAACCGCCATGCCCGACCTCATCGACATCGCCTTCACCCTGAACCGGCGGCCCGTCCATCTCCGGGCGCGCAGCGACCTGCGCCTGCTCGACCTGCTCCGGGGCGATCTGCGCCTGACCGGAGCCAAGGAGGGTTGCGGAAAGGGCGAGTGCGGCGCCTGCACCGTGATCGTGGACGGCCAGGCCGCCGACTCGTGCCTCATGATGGCCTTCCAGGTGGATGGGTCGGTGGTGGAGACGATCGAGGGCCTGGCCGGCGACGGCCTCCATCCGCTGCAGGACGCGTTCATCGAGACGGGCGGCGTCCAGTGCGGCATCTGCATCCCGGGGATGATCATGGCGGGCAAGGCGCTGCTCGACCGCGACCCGCAGGCCGACGCCGACGCCATCCGCGGCGGGCTGGCCGGAAACCTCTGCCGCTGCACCGGCTACACGAAGATCTTCGCCGCCGTGGCGCGGGCCGCCGGCCGCCCGGCCCCCCACCCGCGGGCCACCGCGACGACTCCCGCGGCGGCGCCCGGCTATTACCGCCCGCGGTCGCTGGAGGAGGCGCTGGAGATCCTGGCGCAGCGCGCGGGAGAGGCGCGTCCGGTGGCCGGCGGCACCGACGTGCTCGTGAAGGCGAAGGACGGGCAACAGAGCCTCGGCGCGCTCTTCGACCTCACCGCGGTCCCGGAGCTGAAGGGGATCGAGGAGCGCGGCGGCCACCTCTGGATCGGCGCCGGCGCCACCCACGCGGAGATGATGGCGTCGCCGCTCGTGGCCCGCCACCTGCCGTCGCTGCCCCAGGCCTGCGCCGTCATCGGCGGTCCGCAGATCCGCAACCGCGGGACGCTCGGCGGCAACCTGGCCAACGCGTCGCCCGCGGCCGACACAGTGCCGCCGCTCTACGCCGCGGACGCGGTGGTGGAGCTGGTCTCGGTCTCGTCGCGGCGAGAGGTGCCCGTCGCCGATTTCTTCACCGGCCCCCGCCAGTCGGTGCTCGTCCCCGACGAGCTGATCGTGGGCGTGCGCGTGCCCATCCGCGGGGGCGTGCGCGGCTGCTTCCGGCGCCTCGGCCAGCGCCAGGCCCAGGCGATCTCGAAGGTGTCGGTGGCAGTGGGCATGACCTTCCGGGACGGGCGCCCGGACTGGGTGCGGGTGGCGCTGGGGGCGGTGGCGCCCACGGTGGTGCGGGCCCCGGAGACCGAGAAGGCGCTGCTCGCCGGCGGCTACGAAGGGTTGCGCCGGGCCCGGGAGGCGGTGAAGTCGGAGGTGGAGCCGATCGACGACCTGCGCTCGACGCGGGCGTACCGGCGGGAGATGGCGGCGGTGCTGCTCGAGCGCGCGGTGCGCGAGGTCGCGGAGGGCTGAGACTGACCCCCATGATCTTCGGGCCCACGTTCGCGCAGATGCGGGATCCTTCGCTGGTGCCGCCGGCGACGCGAGAGCGGGCCCGGGCGGCGCGCGCCCAGCCGCTCGATCCCGCAAACGTGTGGAACATCGGATGGAAGGCCGACGGCACGGTGCCCCATACCCTATTGCCCGAGGCATTGACCGGCCTGCGCTCATCGGTCCTCGTGCTCTCCGGACGCCGTTTTCCCACCGGCTCTCACAAGGTGGGGCCGGCCTACTCGATCCTGGTCGAGAAGCAGCTCGAGGACGGCTGCACGCCCGGCCGGCACACGCTCGTCTTCCCTTCCACCGGCAACTTCGGCATCGGGGGCGCGTGGGTCGGCCCGCGCATGGGCTACCGCTCGCTGGTGGTGCTGCCCGAGGAGATGAGCGCGGAGCGCTTCGCGAAGATCCACGGCTACGGCGCCGAGGTCTTGGCCACGCCCGGCTCGGAATCGAACGTCAAGGAGATCTACGACAAGGTGCGCGAGCTGAGGGGCGCGCCGGCCAACCGGGTCCTCAACCAGTTCGAAGAGTTCGCGAACTACCGGTTCCATTTCCATTGCACCGCCGCCGCCGCGCTGGAGGTCGTCGCGGGCCTCGGCCTCGAGATCGGGGCCTTCGTCTCCGCCATGGGCTCCGCGGGCACGATCGCGGCCGGGGAAGCGATCAAGCGCCGCTTTCCCGCGGCGGCGACGGTGGCGGTGGAGCCGGTGCAGTGCCCGACCCTGTACAACGTCGGCTTCGGCGCCCACCGCATCGAGGGCATCGGCGACAAGCACGTCACCTGGATCCACAACGTGTGGGCGACGGACCTGCTCGTGTGCGTGGACGATCAGGAGTGCCTCGAAGGCCTTCAGCTGCTGGAGGAGGGGACGGAGACGCTGGCCGCGGAAGGCGTTCCCGCGGAGCTCGCCCGGAGCTGGACGGGTCTTTTCGGGATCAGCGGCGTCTGCAATGTCCTGGCGTCGATCAAGGCCGCGCGTCACCTGGGCCTCGGCCCGCGCCAGGCCGTCGTCACCGTGGCCACCGACGGCTTCGACCGCTATCCGTCGGTGCTGCGGCGCCTCGACCGCGAGCGCGGGCCCATGACCGCGGTCGAGGCCCGCCGACGCGTCGGCCTCTTCCGCGAGCCGACGAGCGAGTGGCTCCTCGAAGGAACCGCCGCCGTCCGCCGCCGCTGGCACAACCAGAAGTACTTCACCTGGGTCGAGCAGCAGGGCAAGACGGTGGCCGAGCTGCGCGCGCAGGAGGACCCGGCCTTCTGGTTCGCGCATCAAGAGAAGGCGGCGGAGGTGGACCGCCGGATCCGCGAGCGGCAAGCGGCGGCGATGGGCCCGACGCTCGGCGTCTAGATCCTCGTCACTCCTGCTTGTAGATGACGCCGCCTTTCATCACGAAGCTCACGCGCTCCAGCTCGGTGATGTCCGCCAGCGGGTCGCCCTTGACGGCGACGATGTCGGCGTAGCGGCCCGGCTCGACCGAGCCCAGGTCCGCCTCCTGGCCGAGCAGGGCGGCCGCCACCGAGGTCGCGGATTGGATGGCCTGCATGGGCGTCATGCCGTAGCGCACCATGTACGCGAACTCCTTCGCCTGGTTCTCGGTCCAGGCGTAGCCGCCGGCGTCGGTGCCGTAGCTGATCTTCACGCCCTTGCGCAGCGCCTTGCCGAAGGCCTGCCGCTCCAGGTCGACCATCGCCTTCCAGATGGGAGCGCCCGCGGCCGCGCGGCCCTCGGCCACGTAGGCGCCGACGAAGATCGTCGGGCACCAGTACACCCCGCGGCGGACCATGACGTCGATCAGCTCGTCGTCGAGGCCGTGGCCGTGCTCGATGGTGTCGACCCCCGCCTTGAGCGCCGCCTCGATCCCGTCCCGGCCGATCGCGTGCGCGGCGACCTTCCGGCCGAGCCGGTGCGCCTCGTCCACCAGCGCCCTGGCCTCCTCGTCGGTGAAGTTGACCCACGAGTGGAGGGCGCCGTCCTTCATGAAGTAGCGCCGGTCCGAGTAGTACTTGATCCAGTCCGCGCCGTACTTGACCTGCTCGCGCACCGCGTGGCGCACGTTGTCGGCCCCGTCCACGATCTGCACCCCCTCCGGCACCTTCAGCTCCCACGAGTAGCCGAGGAGCGGATAGGTGCCGGTGGGGGCGAGGGCGCGGGTGGACACGAACATCCGCGGGCCCGGGATGACGCCCCGGTTGATGGCGGTCTTGACGTCGACGTCCGAGTACATCGCGCCCTCGGTCTCGAGGTCCCGCAGGGCGGTGAACCCGTTCATGAGCGCGGTGCGCACGGCGGCGGTGGCCCGGATGGCCCGGTACGGGATCGACTCCTTCAGGAGCTGCTCGTCGTAGTCGGCGGCGGTGATGTCGCCCTGGAGCATCACGTGCGTGTGGTTGTCGATGAGGCCGGGGAGGCAGGTGGCCCGGCCGAGGTCGACGACGCGCGCGCCGGCGGGCACGGCGAGGCCGGCGCCCACCTCCTTGATGCGCTCGGCCTCCACGATCACGACCGCGTTCTCGACCGGCGCGGCGCGCTTGCCGTCGATCAGCCGGCCGCAGCGGAGCACGGTCACACCGGCCGGCGCGGGAGCGCCTGCGGCCTGGAACGGCGCGAGCAGAGCGGATATAAGGATGACGATCGCGGCGCGAAGGATCTTCATGGCCGCAGAGTATCCATTGAAAGGGCGAAAGCGGACAACGCGCGAGCGGGCGGGAGCCGTGAGGGGCGCCGTCTGCATGCGCTGTGGGAAGCGGTATCG
>WNFB01004545.1_pt1 | contig 12335 bp, 9 predicted proteins | sample 5400501 | NCBI WGS metagenome assembly WNFB01 (sample SAMN13153341, study PRJNA577476) | soil metagenome | isolation source: 200 cm saprolite under Douglas fir tree site 2 hole 1 | place: USA:California | collected 2015-04-18 | reverse complement strand
ATCGTGCTCGGTGCAGCAGTTTTCGCCGTCATCCTGCGCCAGCGTTCTTCCGCAAATCGGGTCCACCCGTCCGATCGCTCGCTTTGGCTTGAAGCTCATCCCCTTCACTTCACCGGTTACCTAAACTGCCAGCATTCCTCGTGCCACGGTCGGCGCTCTCGAAGCGGCCGCGAGGGCGGGGCATCTCGTTCCGCCATTCGTAGAATGGGATTTCCCACGATGGAGTGTTATCGCTACACTCGTTTTGCTTTGACGCGGCGAGCAGGGCCTCACTATCGGCCCGCCCTTTCCTTTTTACAGGTTGGCCACTGACATGGCGGTGAAATTCATTTCTGAGGTTAAACGCAGCCACTCCTGCGGAGAGCTCACCCGCGCGGATATCGGCAAGAAGGTCGTGCTTTTCGGCTGGGTGCAGAATCGGCGTGACCATGGCGGGGCGGTGTTCATTGATCTTAGGGACCGCGAAGGCCTGACCCAGATTGTTTTTGAGCCCGACGTCTCCTCCGAGGCGCACCAGCTGGCCGGCTCACTCCGCCCGGAGTTCGTCTTGGGGGTCTATGGGACGGTGGTTTCGCGCGGAGCGAATGTCAATCCCAAGATGAAAACGGGAGAGATCGAGGTGAAGGCGACCGACCTCGAAATCTTCAACCGCTCCGAGCCGCCACCTTTCCTGATCGAAGATCAAATCGACACCGCGGAGGAAAAGCGCCTCGTGCACCGCTACCTCGATCTTCGCCGCCGTCCCTTGCAGCGCATCTTGATCACGCGGTCGAAAATGAACGCGTTGACCCGCGCCCACCTGGTGAACCGCGGTTTTCTCGAGCTGGAAACTCCGTACATGGGCAAATACGCCCCGGGGGGAGCGCGCAACTTCTTGGTCCCCTCGCGACTGAATCCCGGGAAGTTCTATGCGCTGGCCGAGAGCCCGCAGCTCTACAAGCAGCTTTTCATGATCTCCGGATTCGATCGGTACTTTCAGATCGTCAAATGCTTCCGCGACGAGGACCTGCGGGTCGATCGCCAGCCGGAATTTACCCAGATCGATCTCGAAATGAGCTTCGTGGCGCAGGATGAGGTCTTCGGAGTGGTGGAGGAATTGATCCACATCCTCTGGAAGGAAATCCTAGGAATCGAGGTCCCGATTCCGTTTCTTCGAATGGACTACGACCAGTCGATGGCGAAGTACGGAAACGACAAGCCGGACCTTCGCTTTGGCTTGGAGCACGTGGTGTTGACCGACTTGATCAAATCCCATGGCGCGGCCGGTGGCGTTCCCATGATCACCGAGGCTGTCGAGCAACGCGGAATCGTGAAGGCGATGGTGATTCCAGCGGCCAAGGCGCTCTCCCGCGCCGAGACGGACAAACTGGAGGAATTCGCCCAGGGAATGGGCGCCAAGGGACTGGCGCGAGCGAAGGTAGGCGAAAACGGGGAATGGACCCAGTCGCCGTTCGCGAAGACGATCTCACCCGCGCTGCGGGCTGCGATTAACCAGGCCTGCGGGGCAAAGCCGGGTGATCTGATCCTGTTTCAATTCGGCCGCGAGGCGCAGGTCCACACGGTGATGGCCAATCTTCGGGTACACCTCGGCAAGAAGCTGGGCTACATCCCCGAGCACGGATCGGGCGGAGTCTGGAAATTCTTGTGGGTCGTCAACCCGCCGCTTTTCGAGTACAGCGAGGAGCTCAAGCAATGGGTCGCAGCGCATCATGCGTTCACCCGCCCGCGCGACTCGGATATCGGGTTGCTCTTGACCGATCCGGGCAAGGTCAAGTGCTACCGCTACGACGTGGTCCTCAACGGCTTCGAGATCGGCGGCGGGTCGATCCGGATCCATGATCCCACCGTTCAAGCAACGGTGTTCAAGGCAATGGGAATCGATCAGCAGGAAGCTGAAGACAAGTTCGGTTTTTTCCTTGACGCGCTAAAGTTCGGCGCGCCGCCACACGGAGGGATTGCGGTCGGAATGGATCGCCTGGCGATGCTGCTGACTGGCTCCGAGTCACTGCGCGAGGTCATTCCATTTCCGAAGACTCAGAAGGGTATCGATTTGATGACCGGCGCGCCCGGCGAGGTCGATCAGCGGCAGCTGCGCGAGCTCCACCTGAAAGTGACTGGACCGACATCGCAGTAGCGTGATCGCTTCCCACGGAATGACAACCTCGGCCCAATTCGATCTGATCGTGATCGGCGGTGGCGTGAACGGCACCGGGATTGCCCGCGATGCCGCGATGCGAGGGCTCAAGACCCTGATGCTCGAAAAGAAGGACGTAGCCTGCGGAGCATCCGGGGCCAGCTCGGGAATGATTCATGGCGGAATTCGCTACCTTCGCTACGACCGAAAAGTCAGCGAGCTCGCAAGCATCGATTCCGGCTACATCCAGCGCATCGTTCCTCACCTGCTGTATCGGATCCCTTTCATCATCCCTCTGGTCGCGAAGGACGTTTCTCATCCGAACGCGCGCGAGCGCTATCTGGCGTACGGCACCGAGGTCTACTTTGGAGTCTACGATCTCTACCAGCCGTACAAGCGCGGCAAGCCGTCGGTCCGCATGACCGCCGAGGAAGTCTATTCGCTCGAGCCTTCGCTTCGGCGAACCTTGATCGGTGGAATGTCGATGGATGAATGGGGGATCGACGCGCCTCGGTTGTGCGCGCTCAATGTTCAATCGGCCCAACGCCATGGAGCGACAGTCCTCACTTATACCGAGGTCCATGGTTTCACTCGGGGACTACAAGGTGAGATCGTTGGCGTCCAGGCCTTTGATGCTCGCACGCGCTCCTCCACAACTTACACCGGCAAGCTGGTCGTCAACGTCGCTGGGGCGTGGGCGCCCCAGGTGGCGGCATTGGCCAATGTCGAAGTCCGCATTCGTCCCGGCAAGGGGGTCCACCTCAGCCTCGACCGCCGATTCTCGAATTACGGGATCATCGCCAGCGCGGTGGATGGACGGCAAATCTTCATCATCCCCCACGAGGATACGTCCGTGATTGGCACGACCGATACGGACTACTATGGAGATCCCGATGATCTGCGGGTTACTCAGGATGACGTTGAGTACCTGCTGGAGGGGATTGAAAGCGTCATTCCGACGATCCGGCAAGCTCGGATTATTCGCGCATGGGCCGGCATTCGGACCACGCTTTATGAATACGGAAAGCCCAGCGACGATCTTTCCCGCGAGCACGCGATCTATGACCACGGACCTGCGGGCGCCAAGAATCTGCTCACCTTGATCGGCGGAAAATTGGCCTCGTATCGCGCGCAGAGTCAAGAGCTGACCGATCTCGTCTCTCGTCGCCTCGGCAACAACCACGAGTGCCGCACGCACCTCGAGCCACTGCCTGGCGGCGAGTCGTTCCCGAACACCAGAGATCTCGCTCGCGATTTTCACCTCCCCGAGCCCGTGGTGGGGCGAATGGCGTATCGCCACGGCGCCAACGCGCTGAAAATCTGCGAGCTCGCGCAACAACATCCGGAGCTACGTGCCGAGCTGTGCCCCTGCGAGCAGACCTGCTACGCAGAGGCCGTGTACTGCATCCGGGAGGAGAACGTTGCCCACCTGACCGACCTGCGCCGCCGCTGTCGGCTGGGAATGGGCCCGTGCCAGGGTACCCAATGCGCGGGACCCGCGGCAGCTTTGTTCGCCCGCCAGCGCGGCCTCTCGGCGGCCGAGGCGCACCAGGAGTTGCTCCGATTCCTCGACTCGCGCTTTCAGGTCAAAAAACCGGTTCTCGATGGGGATGAGCTGGCTCAGGAGGAGCTGAACCGAGCCACTTACCTGACTACCGGCAATCTGGACGGAAACGGGATTGATGGCTGAGGTCTTGGTGATCGGTGCGGGGATGGCTGGGGCGATCGCGGCACTATCGGCCGTGCGTGCGGGTGCCAAGGTGATCGTCGCGCGTCGGGCGTTTGGAGCCACCGCGCTCTCCTCGGGCGCGATCGATGTTGCAGTAGATCCGCATGCGCGAGACGGCGTCTCGATTGAGGAAGCAGCGCGCGAGATCGCCCGGATCCGACGTCATCATCCGTACGCGATTTTGGAACAGAAGCTGCCGCGTTTGATGGAGTCGCTGAGATTCGCCGCGTCGGCCCTGCCAGGGCTTCTCTCTCCTCCGGCTGAGACCAACGCAATGCTCGCCACTTCGTTGGGGACGGTGAAGCCCACCGCGATGGCGCAGCTTTCGCAGATTGGCGCGGACCTCTCCTCCCTGCCGGAGGAAACAGCGATCGTCGAGTTTGCGTTGAACCCACTGTTCGACGCCAGGCTCGTCGCCGGTGGCTTGCAGGCCGCTGCTTCTCGAGCTGGCCGAACCTTGCGGATTCACGTGATCGAGAGCCGATGGCTGAACGAGATCGAAGACGCGTGGAAAAAGCCGGCGGAGATCGCCCAGGCCCTCGATAATCCCAGCGCGCTTGAAAAATTGGCGCTAGAAATTCGGAGCCGGTTGCCGCCTTCGGCGCGAATGGTACTCCTCCCGCCGGTGCTCGGACGGCAGAGCTCCGGAGCGTGGTCCAAACTGTCCTCGCTGCTCAATCTGCCCTGCGCCGAGGTGCTCTCCGCATCGTTTTCGGTACCGGGTTTGCGCCTGCAAGCCGCGTTGGATGCGGCGATCAAGGCGGCAGGAATCGACTTGATCGAAGGAGAGGTCAAACGCGGAGCGAACGGATTCAACATCGGCGCGGATCGGACCGTTAAGCCCGACGGCGTCGTGGTGGCAACCGGCCGCTTCATCTCGGGAGGAATCGCCAAGCAAGGCGTGCTTCGAGAGACGATCTTCGGTCTCCCCGTGTACGTCGGCTCCGAAAGGGTCGATCACCGGTATTTGGGCGACTGGCTCTCCAGCCGCTTCTCGGAAGAACAGCGTCTTTTTCGAGTCGGAATCCGGATTGACGAGGAGCTTCGTCCGCTCAATTCGGACGGCAATCCGTTCGATACGCGCGTGTACGCCGCTGGGTCGGTGATCGGCGGCTATGATCCAGCGGCCGACAAGACCGGCCTCGGGGTCGCTACCTTTACCGGTTTTCTCGCTGGCGAGAGTGCTGCTAAGACCCGCACGGCATGAAGACGAGACTCCCCAATGGTTGGCACAGCCTGACGCCGCGGATCGCGTGGGTCGCTGGAGTCGCGGCCGGAGCATGATCGACGAGCAGACGGACCAGGCGCATCGCCTCGTGGCAGACATCCTCGCGCACGACTTCCTCGGGGTGAGCGCCGTGGTAGCCTTCGTTGAACAGCAGGTAGAGCGCGCGGTGCACCGCGGACAGCCGTGGAGAGAAGTCGTCGGCGGTCAGCTCGAAGAGGCGCTTCGACTTGGCCAGCACCTTCTTCCCGCGTGTAATCCGCTTCTCCATCGCCGCTTGGGTGACGAGGAACGCGCTCGCAACTTCTGCGACAGAGAAGCCGCCCTGTGGAGGGGCCGCAGCTTGGCCTGGCAGGGCGGTTCCGCAAGGCACGGGGGACAACCCGGTTTACATATTCGCCCCTATCCGACCTAATCTTACGCTTACAATACCGCACCGTTTTTCGCTTGCCCGGGTCGGGAGGTCATCATGACAGACCAGTTCTCTCGTCGCCATTTCACCAAGCTTGCCATCGGCGCTGCCATTGTTGGTTTCAATCCCGACGCGCGTTCCTGGGTCACTGAGGCAAGCAACACAGCGCGCCCTTTTGATCGCCTGCCGAAGCTCGATGGCGCGCTGCTCCTAGATGAGGAGTCCCGCCGTGCGATTGCCACAGATCAGGGCAACATGTTTCATCGCGTGCCCGCAGCCGTCCTCAGGCCGGGCTCCGTTCAGGACATTGTGGCCATGGTGCGTTACGCCAACCAGCACAAACTGAAGGTCGCCATCCGTGGCGACGGCCATTCACGCTATGGCCAGACGCAAGCCGAAGCCGGTGTGGTCATTGATTCACGTTCACTCAACGCGGTCCGCGTACGCACACCGCACTCTGCCGATGCACAACTTGGCGCGTTCTGGAGCGCCGTTGCCGACGCTACGCTACCAAAGGGCCTGACGCCGCGTGTGTTCCCCGGGACATGCCTCGCGCTACTTACGGTGGGCGGCACGCTGAGTGCGGGGGGCATCGGCAATATGAGTCCTCACTATGGCGCGCTAGTGGACAACGTCACCGACCTCGATGTCGTTACTGGGGATGGCCGTCTCGTCACCCGTTCGCCCGAGCACGAGAGCGAGTTGTTCGACATGGTGCTGGCGGGGCAGGGCCAGTGCGGTGTGATCGTTCGCGCTGGCCTGCCGCTGATGCCAGCGCCGACGCATGTCGTGCTCCATGAACTGACCTACACCGATCTGGATGCTTATCTCACCGACCAGTTGCGGCTGGCCCGCGAGGGTCGCTTCGACGGCCAGCGCGGCACAATGATGCGCGATCAGAGCGGTATGTGGAGCTTCGTCATCGAGATCGGCAAATTCTTCACCTCGCCCAACGAGCCGAACATCCGGGCGCTCGAAGCGGACCTGCGCTTTGCCTCAGCCGCCGAGCCTGTGCGCATGACTTATCACGATTATCTGTTTCGCTTTGAGACTCGCGGCGGCGTTGCGCCTGGCCGTCCTAGCCCCTTCATCACGATGTGGATTCCGGCCTCCGCGACTAGGACATATTTGGACAATATCCTGTCGCTTTCCCCGCAGGAGTCCGCCCTAGTACCCTTCCAAGGCGTCGAACAGTTCGGTTGCTATCCCTTGAATACTCGTCGCTTCACGCGCCCGCTCTTCAAGGTGCCGACCGAGGATCAGGCGTTCGCTTTCTGGCTTTTCCGCAGCGTGAACCCCGGCGACGAGGCTGCGCTTTCGGCCCTGTTGGAAAGCAACCGGGAGCTACTGGCCAAGATGACCGCCGCCGGTGGCAAACGCTACGCTCCCTACTCGATGGCAATCTCCCCTGCTGAATGGCAGGCCCACTACGGTCCTGAGGTATGGCCGCGTCTCGTGGCCGCCAAAGCGAAATACGACCCGAATCGCGTGCTGTCACCGCATCCAGCAATCTTTGGCGAGAAATAGGTGCCCAAGAGCCGGTGCTGACCTGTTCCGGGTAACGCGGCCCGATTCGCCGCTGTGTGGGGACGTTCGGGGGGTGCTGAAGGCGTGTGTCGAGGGTCCTCGGCCAGGGGTGACGCGGTGATCAAATCCTCTCGGGCGAGGTACTAACGCGGAAAGGCCGCTGCGTTTCCGCCATCGACTGGTAAAACGGCGCCCGTCGTCTTGCGCGCCTGGGCCAAAGCCACGAATGCCTGAGCCACATCCTCGGCGAAGACCTCTTCGCCAAGCAGGTTGCCCTTGATGTACTCCTCTAGGCTGAGACCCCGCGCCTTCGCGCGTTTCGCCAGCAAGCCCCCCGCATACAGGCCGGTCTGAACTCGGTCCGCGTTGACCGCATTCACGCGCACCCCGATCTTTCCCACCTCGACGGCATATTGACGCATCAGCGCGATCACGCCGGCTTTCGGTAGCGTGTAAGGACCAAAGCCAGGGCCCGGATTGAAGGCGCTCTTTGAGGCATTAAACAGCAGCACCCCGCCCAATCCCTGACGTTCGAAGATCCGTACCGCGGCTTGAGCCACGTATTGGTGGGCGAAGAAATTCACTTCGTAGCTTTGACGCAGCATTGGGTCCGGGCAGGAAGCGATGTCATGCATGGGAGCAACTCCGGCGTTGGAAACGACGATGTCCACGCCCCCGAATGTCGCCGAGCAACGCTCGAATGCGGCTTCTACCTGGATGCGTTGAGTGACGTCGCACGCGGCGCTCGCGGCCTGCCGGCCGAGATCCAGGTTCTCGACCGCGGTTTCCAGAGTTGAACCCTCTCGATCGGTGAGAAACAGGTGGGCTCCGTGCCTCGCGAATGCTTTGGCCGTCGCCAGACCAATTCCAGCCGCCGCGCCGGAGATCCACACGACTTTGCCGGCGAAGGGCTTTTCCACCGTCTTTCCGAGCTTTGCTTGCTCCAGTGACCAGTACTCGAGATCGAAGAGGTCGCCGTCCGGGAGCGCTTCGTACTTGCCGATCCGCGACGCGTTAACAATCACGTCGATCGTGTGCTGGTAGATATCCAGCGCGACGTCGGCGGCTTTGACGTCTACGCCCAGACCAAACATCCCGACGCCTGGAACGAGGATCACTCGAGGAATTGGATCCAACGGCGTTCGGACCACCCGTTTGATTCGAGTCTGCCTCTTGAAATAATCGGTGTACGCCTTGACGTAGGAAGCGAGTCGGGCCCGCAGCGCGGCGCTGAACGCGCCTTCGTCATCGACTCGAACCGGTGGCATCAACAAAGGTTTTGCCTTGGTTCGGATGACATGATCCGGCGTTGCAGGTCCCTGCTGGGATAGCCGCGCTGCCTCGCGACTGGTCGCGAACTGCAGAATCGCATCGTCGGCGCGGTGACGAACGATCAGCGATTGTCGCGCGTCCTCCTGCTTTGCGGTCGACCGCGTCAGAAAGCACTGTCCCCGAAGCAGATTCGCGGCGATCGCCACCGAGCGGGGGTCCGATTGCTCGCCGATCCGAAGCGGATGCAATGCGAAGCGCTTGGATTTGGCGATCTGGCGCTCTGCCCGATCCACCCAAGCGATCATCCGCTCGTAGCTCTGTTTCGCCGTTTCTCCGAAGGTGAAAATCCCGTGCTTGATCAGCAACAACCCCTCGACGTCAGGATCCCGCTCGTAGATTTCCGCCGCCAACTTCGCGAGGGCGAATCCGGGCATGATGTAGGGCACCACGCCCAGACGCTTTCCGACCCATCCTCGTGCCCGCTCTTCCGAGTCGGGCTGATTGGTGATCGACAGCACGGCATCGGCATGGGTGTGATCGATGAAGCGATGCGGCAGGAACGCGTGCAGCAGCGTCTCCACCGAAGGAGTGGGGCCAGCGCTATCAAGCATGTTCGTTCGGAGAGCGTTCACCATCTCTTCGTCGGACAGTCGGGGCAGGGCCCGCAAGCGTTCCAGGGCGTCCATCTTCACTGCCGGGTGGCCCTGGGGCTCGATGGTTGCCAGATCCCAACCTGACCCCTTGATGCAGATCACCCGCGCCTGCTCGCCGGTCAGTGTCGACTTGACCGTCTTTACCGAGGTGTTTCCGCCGCCATGAAGAACGAGACTGGGATCCTGGCCGATCAGCCGTGCGCTATACGTACGGAGCGCGAGATCCGCGCCGTCGGCCTTGTAGCGGGCGACAAAGGAGCGCGCTTGGCGGTCATCCCAGCGATTTTTCATTCCCCAGCGCGCTAAATGGTAATTGTCGTTCCATCGAATTTGGTGAATGTAAATCCTTCGAAATGCTCGTTGTAGCAGTGCTTCTGATCTCGAAGAAGGCTGATCGCAACTTCCTCGCCCAGGTACAGCGAGCGCACCTCGTCCGAGCGCCAGTGAACACCTGCGTGATCTCGGCCGAGCGCGATATTCGCGGCCACCTTGTTGAGCTCCCCTTCGACGGTCATCTCGTCCCGATCGGTCCCTTCGTAGGGAATCAGCGAAAGCCCGTCGTGCGAGCTGACGACTGGCCGGGTGTATTCAGTGCCATTGTCTCGCAACAGGTCCGCGATTCTGGTTGAGCCGTCGAACATCGCTTTGAGCATCGTGACGCACGCTCCAGCAACGGTGGAGTGGCCAGAGCCGTAAGAAGGATGCAAAGGACAGCCCTCCGGAAAGGCCATTGGCAGCAGATAGCTTCCGTATTGCCGCGCGACTTCCTCGACGACCTGGGAGTCGAGCACGTCACGGTGAATCGGGTAATCCGCATGATCCACTTTGACTCGGTGGACGCGCGCGGCAAACTCCTCCGGACGCAGCCTGCGGTGCACGAACCACTTCTGGAACCAGACTGCCTTCAGCGCTCGAGTGCATCCCTCGACGAGCATCGTCAAAATGAAGGGTGGGCCGAAGGTTCCAAAGCCGACCTGGGTCCGAGAGGAAAGGTACGGACTACCGGGATTGAGAGGGGCATTGAGCTGCGCCAGGATTAACCCCGCCAGCAGGTATGCCTGGAACAGTGCATCGATGTGTACGAAGGCGCTCAGGTCGCGGCCATTTCGGATGTAGCGCGCCGTCGCGTCGAATTGGTTCGGGCCCCTTCGAAAGCCATTCTGGACCGAAAGCCAATCGCTAAAGTCCGTCAGGTAGTCCAGGCCGGGCACCAGGGTCTGCTGTCGAGAGTTGATACTCTCGGAGCCGAACCGGGCGGGCAACAGCAGGAATTGGGACATGTAGGGTCCAACCAGATCGGCAGGGGTCGGTCCTCGGAAGAGGGTGGCGGGAGTAACATTCCCGTTCGGGCCACGCGGTCCGCGAAAGTCCGACATCCTGGACAGCTCCGCGGCCGAAGCCACGGTGATTGGATCGGTGCGATACTCTTCGAACGGAACGTCCCGCGCGAGGGTCATCCAGTAGTTTTCGACGATCTCACCCGCCTCCTCGGCACTGGCGAATTCGGGAGCCGGCGGCAACGTGAGCTGGTGCGAGTCGGTTCCTTCGATATCAAAGGCGAGCCCGGCCTGGGGATTGACGAGCTTCATCCGCTGATCCTCCGGCGCACCCAAGATGATTTGCTCGAAGAGCCCGGGTTCGCCGCTGGAAACCGCGCTCAGCAGTGTTTCATAGGCCTCGAGATCCACCTCGCCGAAGCTGTTGTGAGGCAGCCCCTTTGAATAGCTGGCAATCCGGTTCGGGTACCGGCTCTCGTCGCCGTTACTGCGGTGCTCCGGAACGGGCTGCCGGTACTCCTCACGGGCAGCGGCTCGACGCAGCTCCAGGCTGCGCCTTCGCCTTGAGTCGCCATGTGCTTCCGGATTCCCCAAATCCGATTCGGCTGACGACGCGAAGATGCTTTGTGGATTGAACGCGGTGAGCACCGCCGCCGCGCCCCCCACACCCTGAAGAAACTTACGCCGATCGACTCCGTTGTTTTCTCCCATGCTGTCCCCTCCGTGTTCACCGGCGTACGGCACGATCGATCAAGATCACCCCCCACGCAATCTGTCGTTATGGAATTCGCCCAGCACCCGGCGCGTGGGACTCCGCTAGGCCAGATGCCACTCCCAGACGAGCCCGACTTCGTCGTCTTCGGCGGTGCCGACGCGCTTGAAGCCGAGTTTGTCAAGGATGTGCGTCGAGGCATTTTCCGCAGGAAGCGTCTGCGCGGTCACAGTGATTCCAGGTATCTGGGCGTGAGCGATATCCACCAGCGCCTCGGCCATTTGAGTTGCGAGCCCCTGGCCCTCGTACTCGGGGAAGGTGAAATACGCGATTTCGACCCGGTTTTCGCGCGGGGCACCTTTAAACGCGCAGGTGCCGACGCAACGTCGTTTGTCGACGACCAGGTACGCGACCCAGGGTGGGTGGAAGCCGCTACGCCGGTACATAGATGCATTCGCCGCCAAGACCTCCCGCGACAATGGGGCGTCCGGAACCGGTTCCGCGGCCAGAGCATCCTGATTGATTTGCACCAGGCGGATCACTGCGACCGGCTGTCTAGCGGAGTCCTTGCGACATCGCCAGCCGGATGCGAGCATCCAATCGATGCAATTTTGGAGAAAGCTCGAGGCGAACTTGTACTGGGGCTATCGAGCGGTCATCGCTCAGCCATTAAGGCGATTGCTGCGACCTAATTCTAGCGATGGGTTGCACAGATTCTTGGCGAACTACGCCGTCGAGGGACTCCTGCCCATGACCGCCGAGGACCATCAGGTTCTACGAGGCGCGTCGCGCTGCATTCATTGCGGACTCTGCGACGCTTTCGGACCCAGGTCGGAGGGCTCGTTTCAGGGTGCAAGCTCCCTCCCGGTCGCCTATTCGCGCGCGACCCCACACCTTGTAAACCTAGAGTCGGCGCTGTCCAACCTGAGAGCGGAAGCGCTTGAGCGCGCCGAGGCGGTTTGCCCGACGCGGGTTCCTCTTCGAGCTTTGGCAAACTACCTGCAGCGCAAGTTGGTTGAATCCAAGCGAGGCGCCGGTTGAAGCCTTTTTTTATCGTCAACCCACAGAGCGGAAGCGGCCGCACTGGAAAGCGTTGGTTGGAAGTCAACGCGCAGATCGCTCGGAAGCTGTCGCGGCCGGAGTACGCCTTCACCAAAGAGCCCCTCGATGCGGCGAAGATTGCATCGCGCGCGTTGAAGGAGGGGTACGACTGCATCGTCGCGGTCGGGGGCGACGGAACGGTGAATGAGGTGGTGAATGGCTTTTTCGACCGCGGAGCTCCGATCAACCCGCGCGCCGCGCTGGCGGTAGTTCCCCAGGGAACCGGCGGGGACTTTCGAAAAACCTTCGGCTGGGACTTGAGCCCGAGGTCCGCGATCGAACGGCTGACCAGC
>WNFB01004543.1_pt1 | contig 12338 bp, 17 predicted proteins | sample 5400501 | NCBI WGS metagenome assembly WNFB01 (sample SAMN13153341, study PRJNA577476) | soil metagenome | isolation source: 200 cm saprolite under Douglas fir tree site 2 hole 1 | place: USA:California | collected 2015-04-18 | reverse complement strand
CCTGGGGGAGGGGGTACAACTTCTACACAAGCGTGGTCTATCCCTACGAGAGGAAGGATGGGCGCCTCTGGCTCTTGATGGGAATGAGCGAGGGGATTTTGAAGCTCGACGACGCCTGGGCGCTAGTCGAGGAGAAAGGCTCAGCCAGACTGCCAGCCGTCCCCGTAGCTAAGAGGAAACCCAAGGCCGTCATCTCGAAGTAAAGATGAGCGACCACCCCTTCACTATCTTTAGGTCTCCCAAGATTTTGATTGGGGTTAATGATCTTCTACACCCATCTTAACCATAATTGAGCGGCTGAATCCCTAGCAGGTGTTATATCCTCCCCCACCATTCTACTCTAGTCCACAGTATGACGGTTCAAGCTAAAGGCCTTGCTGAGACTGACTACGCGTACGTTGCAGGGATCATTGATGGCGAAGGCACAGTCACCATTACCCGACAGACAATTCGAAGGAAAGGACGAACGTCCTTCGCTTATGGGCCTGAACTCTACATCTCAAACACCGACCTCGTCATGATAAGATCGCTTCAGCGTCGCTTCGGAGGGCACATCGTGAAGACCAAACCTCGTCCCAACAAGCTTTGGAAGCAAGGATACCTTCTGTTCTTCAGGCGAGATGAAATGCTGGCATTGTTGCCTAGGGTAATCCCATACATGACAACCAAACGACGCAAGGCCAAGCTAATGCTGGAATACATGACTTCTAGGACAAGACACGTCGAGTCAGGCGCCGGCGGGCGCTTCGTCGGTGTCCCGTTGACTGAGCGGCAGAAAAAGATTATCGCAGAGATACGGAAGAAGAACAGGCGGGGTCCACCAATTTGAGTGAGTTACCAGATTACGTTCTCGCTAACTATGCCAAAGCCGTCAAGAAACCTCTTGGTGAGTGGTTATTGGTGAACGAGTTGCCCAGTCTGGTCGAGCCGAAGCTCGACGGAATCAGGGTGTTCCTCTTCAAGAGCGGGGACAAGCTTGTGCTGTCGAGCAAGCATGGCGGGGTCTACACACCGAAGGGGTCTCCAGCCGTCTTCTCCAGGGTCCCCGAGTTCCTGCACGCGCCCCACAAGATGATCCTCGACGGAGAGTACGTGGCTCGAGAAGCGAAGGGGTTGTTCCTCTTTGACGTCCTTCAGGTAGACAACAGGGACCTTAGGTCGAAGACCCTGACTGATAGGAAGAAGGTATTGAAGGAGATCCTGAAGGGAACAGGGCTCGAGGTCCCCTGCACTATTGCAAAGACCTCCGACAGAATCATCGCGATACGCAACGAGATGGTGGAGAAAGGCAGGGAGGGGATCGTAGTCAAGAACCCCCTGTCGAAATATGGCCAAAGGAACTCTTGGCTCAAACTCAAGCGCTTCGACACTGTCGATGTCTTCGTGATAGACACCGTGGAGACCCAGGAGCTGAAGAAGACAGGGATTGCGAGGTCGTGGTCGGTGGGCGTCTACGATGATGACGGTCAACTTGTGGAGCTGGGGAACGTCGGGTCCATGGTGGAAAGAGTCGACCCTCGACAGGTGAAGAAGGGGTCGGTCATAGAGGTGAGGTTCCAAGAGCTCACCAAGGACAAGAAGCTCCGCGCGCCGTTCATCGTCAGAATAAGACACGACAAGACGCCAGACGAGTGCCTGTACTCCCAGTTCGGGTAGGAGGATCTAGTTGTCGTACAAGAAAGACGTCAAGATGGAAGAGGCGGAAGAAATCGGACTCGACTTTCAGGAGAAGACAAAAGACCTCTACAAGAAGTATCTGCTCGCAGGGAGCATTAGGAGAAAGCAGCCCATCGTCCACGACATCGATTTCGCCGTTATTCCCAGGGGCAAAAGTTTCGGCGTGTGGAAGGAGAAGGTCACGCAACGGGTCCGCGAAATCGGGGGACAAATAGTTTCATTCGGCGAAGTCATTTCGAACTTCCGATACCGAGGGATTCAGGTCAACCTGTTCATCTGTCTGCATGATGATGCATGGGGCGTGACCCAGATGTGGGCAACAGGGCCCAAGGGTCACACAATCGGAATGACAATCAAGGCAAGAGACAAGGGGCTAATCATAAACTCAAAGGGGCTTTGGACAAGAGACGAGCCACCTAAGCTGATTCCGACAAGGACGGAGGAAGAGGTCGGAAGGATTCTTGACTGGAAGTACAAGCCACCCGAAGCTAGAGGGTTGAAGGGCCCCAGCCAAAAACCGTCACCTCTGTGAAGCCCATGCCCTTTCTTGATTATTGGGCTTTCAGCTTCTCTGAAAGTCTCTGCGCCAGGATGGCGTTTTCCCCTGTTTCATCATGGCGGAGGTAGACATAGGTCTCCTCCGAACCTTTGGTCGTCTCAGAAATCTTCTGAGCCCATGCATCGACAGTCTTCGCATAATAGGAGTCCTTCCTCAGCCTGAAGTAGGCCGTCTCTCCAGTGACTTGGAAGACCGGTTTCATCTCCTCTGTCTCAGCGATGCAGAACCCCGCCGCATTTCTCTCCAGCAGTTCGTACGTTGAATCCTTGAGCCACGATTCGTGTCTGAATTCGAAGACCCTGTTCTCTATCCCCCCAGTAGCGCTTAGGAACTCGCCGAGGAGGTTTAGGTCCAACTTCGAGAAAGGAGGCAACTGGAACAAGACCGGACCGCGCCTGGGCCCTAGGGTATCCAGTACCTTCGATAATTTCTCGGCCGCTTCGGATGCGCCCTTTCCAAGCTTCAGAATATGAGTTATCAGGCGTGGGGCCTTGAACGAGAACCGGAACTTCTCGTTAGTCTTCTCGGACCAGCTCTTCACCATGGCTGCGTTAGGTTGCGCGTAGAATGAGCTGTTAATCTCCACGCTTCCCAGGTGTTGAGAATAATAGGCAAGAAACTCTTCGCTCTTCGTGTCATCGGGGTAGAACTTCCCCTTCCAGCTCGGATAGCTGAAGCCAGAGACCCCCACAAAGGTGTTTTTGGTCAAGCTTTCCGCTCGTTCAACTTAGATTCCAGCAACTAAAACCTTCTTTTTTGAGTGGTCCCACTATCTTGGCCTGAGGGCGAAACTTCGAAATAGTCCTTCGTCAATATGAATTACCACAAAGGAGAAAACCTTGGATAAGCCGAAGGGCCCACTGAAGACCAAACAAAGGTTCCTAGCACTGGCTTTGGTTTGGGGATTTCTGATGGTCGGCGTTCCCGGTTCGATACGGCCGGTCCACGCAAGCGCTTACATCTTTGAAATCATCGATGTATCCTATGGAACCGTTGGGGGCTACAATGTCGTCAAAGCAAGCCTTCTCAATTACTGGCCTTGGTCCCAGGACCTGCTGGTCTTTGCCATCTGGAAGAACCTCGATGGTCAGACAGTTGCGGTCACAACTGGGAGTCTTAGCTTGGGCCCACATGCGACAGGGACGACTTTTGCCCCGCTGGTCCCCGGTGCACTTGTAAGTGGTTATTACATTGTCGGCGTGTTTGCCGTAACAACAAGCAACAACCCGGTTACACTCGTTACAACCTTCTCCGTAATCATCTAGCTTTAACCCAACGAGTTCAGAAACGATTACCCGAGCTCATGGTGGCCCTTCATCCACATCTTCTCCTCCTTCGTCGGAGTGAGTGGATAGCCCACCTCCCATAGAAACATCCTAGCAGTCGACGGCCCCACGTGCCTGAACTTGTCCTGCAGGTCTTCCTGAAGCCTCTCTTCGCCCTTACCGAAGGAATCGATGTAACCCTTGATCGAGCCGAACTCCTTCTCAATGGTGAGAATCGTCTTGGCATTCTCGACCGTGGCCCGAATCTTCTTCTCGTTCCTCACGATTCCTTGGTTCTTCATAAGCGCCTTCACGTCCTTCTCCGTTAGCCTCGCAACCTTCGCCGGGGAGAATCCGAAGAATGACCTGTGGAAGGCCGGCCACTTGTTTTCGACCATCTTCCAGTTTAGACCGGCCGTGAAAATCGCCTTTGACATCCGGTCGAAATAGTCTGAGTCGTCCTTGGGCGGAGTTACCTTCCAGGCTGGCGCCATCGCAGTTTAGGACTTCGTTCTTCTATTTATTCCATCTCGACTGTTTTTCTTTCCGTCCCGTGGAAAGTATACTTTCACTCCCAGACTAGATATATACCGGGGTCCCGAGATAGAATTCATGGATTCCATAGTCCATTTCGAAATACCTGCAAAAGACGTGAAGAGAGCCTCGACCTTCTACACGAAGGCTTTCGGCTGGCAAATCAACCAGTTCCCCAACTTCGAGTACTGGAGTCTCGTCACCACACCTTCAGACCAGAACGGGTCGCCCAGCTCTCCCGGCGCCATCAACGGCGGATTGGGAAAGAAGGGCTCGACTGCCCCGGATGCTGTGACGGTGACCATCAGCGTGAAAGACATCGACGCCGCTCTGGAGAACGTGAAGAAGCTCGGAGGTAAGGTAACCGGGAAGAAGACGCCGGTCGGAGACATGGGCTTCAGTGCCTATTTCCAGGACACCGAAGGCAACAACATCGGTCTCTTCCAATCAAATATGCCAGGGATGTAATCGAGTCTCGGGTGGTAAACCCGGGCCTCTCCCTTTCTTATTCGTCAGCAAGTATTTTCAGTGAACTTGCTCTAGGTCTTAGCGACCTCGGAGGAAGACTGCGCCCGTAACGAGTCCCCACACGGCGGCGCTTCCGATGACGACCAAACCCAGCACCGGAGTCTGGTAAACAACATGGGTCAGCAAGCCGGCGACTCCGCCTATGATCCCGATTACTGCGAGCCAGTTTGGCAGAGTTCCGCTTCTCCAAGCTAACCACCCGAAAATGAGCTGGCCGAGCCCCCAGACCATCAGGCCTGGGTCAGTGAGCGAATACTGGAGGTTGGACCAGATTGCTGCCTGATAGGTGGCATCCGAAGGGTAGGGCGGAGCGCCACCGATTGAGGCGATTGAAAGCAGAGCGCTGATGACGCTGTACATGCCCCACCCTAAGAGTAGAATCCCGCCGGCGGACAGGAGCGTCGCGGCCTGGGCAAGGGGGCTATCCTTGCGTTTGAGTAACTCTCCGAGGCCGACGACGAAAGGAATTGAAACGACCATCCAGACCGTAACCAAGATCCCGATCAGGGCGTAGGTCGAACTGTTAGCCGTGACATATGACAGCAGTTGTGTGGGTGAGTTTGGCGGAGGAATCAGAAGTGTGACCAGAAGAACAATGGAGAATATTCCCGAGATGATTGAGAAGAATCCCAGAAGCCTATTCCTTTGAGGAACGAACTTTCCAGTTGGGGACGACAAACCATCCCCAGCCGGGCGGGTGTCGCTAATACGGGTTAGCGCGCGAACTGCCTACTTCTGAACTGCAGGAAGAAGGAGGCGAAGGCCCCTGCGCAGAGTATGCTGCAGAGCATGAAAAGGGCGGCGAAATCGAATCGCATCGAGACATACCCGCCAAGAAATCCGCCGCCGGCACTCCCCAGCCCCACGAGTGCTCCGTAGAACCCGGCCTGTCCCAACCGTGCGGTTTCGAGAAACGCGAACATACTCGAAACGTCAAAGAGCGACCAGACCGCCTCGAGCACCGCGAGCACGATCGCGGCTAAAGCGAGGCCCGGAGCAGCTCCCAAGGCCGCCAAGAGCAGGAGGGGTATCACTACCGTCCTCACTGAAGTGGAGAGAGCCAGACTCCGCCCAGGGCCCGCCGCTCGACGTCCGACGACGAGGTAGGACAGAGCTCCGGCCAGCGAGCCCCCGAAGAATACCAGAAACACTGATTGTGGTGGGTAGAAACGGAGAAAGTACGCTGGAAGTGGGGAATAGAACGCAGCGCCGGCGAGGGAGAAGCTGAAGATTCCGAGCATCAGATATTTCGTCGAACGATTCAGCGAACCAAGCAACCTGCCGTAATCGAGCCTAGAGGGCGAGGACCTCAGTGTTCCCACGATCCCTGACACGGCGATAAGAGTTGAAGTCGAACGTTCGAGAGCAACCAGTCTCCTCTGAATCATCAGGCCCGGCTCCTGGGCTAGCACCCCCAGGGCGATTGCTGATGTCCCGCAGAGGGCTCCGCAAATCAGGAACAATTGGCCGAAGCCCACGCTGGCAACCAAGGCCGCCCCGATTCCCATCCCCCCTGTCTCGCCCAGCGTAACCAGGAATTGCATGTCAGCCAGGCCCCTTTGCCAACCATCCCGCTGCTCCGATTCTACAGTCAGGAGCTGCCTAGCAGGGAGGGTCGCCGCCCATAATATTGACTTGACAGAGACGATGGCGATGAGCGCAGATACGCTCCCCACGAACGGGACAGCAACGAACGAAAGTCCCATGCCCGCAAAGCCGATGAGGAGGAAGGGCTTGCATCTTCCGACGGAATCCGTCAGCCTCCCCCACAACACCTGCGATGGTATCAGAGCCAGGGCCGACACTCCGGCGACCAACCCAATGTCGAACAGTCCACCATGGAGGTTAGAAATCAGAAAGAATAGGACGAGTATGCTTGCGAGTCCGTTAGCGACAGCCTGCGGGATCAGCCCAAGCTTCCAAAAGTTGCCTATGGAGGAAGGCATCTCCTCCACTGGAAAACTCGACCTGAAGAGAAATTGAATCTAAAACAATTGCCCGGAGGGTGAAGATGCCAGAACTGCGTCTGATCTGGCCATTTGAAAATTCGAGGTCGTTGCTCGCGGTTCGTTTAAGGCCGAGAAACGCGGTTTCCGGAGTCGAAACTAGTCAAATTCGTCCTAGTTGTAAGTGTAATGAGATTGATTCGGGGGCCTTTATCACGCTTATCATGTTGATATTGCGATGACTAAGGCATACTGCGTGAAGGAAAAGAAGAACAGGGAGATGCACTCGCCCCGCACAGTCACCTTCAAGAACGGCCGCAAGGCCCTCACAGGAACCTGCTCGTCCTGTGGAACCAAACTATTCCGAATAACGGGCAAGTAACAACATCTCCCTGTAGTTTTTCTTAGGGTCCCGACTGCTCAGACTGTTGGCCCTTTTGTCCCCCCGTTTTCAGATAGGCTTAGAAGGGAAAAGGAGGCCAAATGTTTTCCTTGCGCGATGTTATGCGGCTTATTTCGGTGAACGTCGGCCAGCCCAGCGAGATAGGCAAGGTTCGAGGGAAGGCTGTTGAGTCAGCGATATACAAGATGCCTGTCAAAGGCCCAGTGACGGTGAGGAAGCTCAATCTGGAAGGAGACGGGCAGGCTGACTTGACTGTCCATGGGGGCGAGGACAAGGCGGCATACGCCTACCCCTCTGAGCACTACTCTTACTGGAAGGAGAGATTCCCTGGGAGAGATTTGCCATGGGGGATGTTTGGAGAGAATCTGACCACGCAAGGATTGACGGAGGGCGACGTTCACACCGGTGACCTTCTCTTGATTGGCTCCGCTGAATTCTACGTGACCCGGCCACGGCTCCCCTGCTTCAAGCTTGGGATCAAGTTCGGGACCAACGCCATGCTCAAGTGGTTCCTAGAGTCGGAACGGACGGGGTTCTATCTCGGAATATCGAAGGAGGGGCAAATCGAATCGGGAGATTCAATAAATTTGGTCAAGACCAATCAAGAATCAGATTCGATTGTGTCCATCGTCCGGAGGGCCAAGAAGAAGAGCCTCAAAGAATAAAGTCGTTTTCGCCTTAAATAGACTGTCTACAAAATGGTCCTCAATGGACGAAGTGCGTCAGGCACACCTGCCCGGAAACTTCGAACTCTACGACCCTGATTCGAGCGAGCCGGGCGCGGCCCTTTGCAAGGGGTGCTGGGAGGAAGGAGGTGTAAGGAATTTCTCGGCCTTGGATACAGTATGGATCAAGGAAGAAGGAAGGGAGGCAATGCTGTGGCTTTGTCGCGGCCATCTCGAAAACATGAAGTCGGAGGGAGAAAAATCAGGGACGTTTATTCGGAGCGTCAACGGAGTAGTCAGATACCCTGCCCTAAGCACTCTCCAGGGAGGACGCCGTTAGATGATGGAAGAGGCCCTTCCTCCCGGTCAGGTTTGGGGCAAGAAGTTTGTGATCTACGCGGCGCTGGGCATTCCCCGGGTCGATCCGCAGAAGTGGAGGCTGAAGGTAGACGGGTTGGTCAACTCGCCTCTGGAATACACCTACGCACAGCTCAGTTCACTCCCTCAGACGCGTTACGTCAAGTCCTTCTTTTGTGTCACGCGATGGTCAATCAAAGACGTGGATTGGGAAGGCGTCCCCATCAGAGACTTGGTCAGCGCGGCTAGCCCAAAACCTGAAGCAAAATGGGTCATGTTCCACTGCGAAGAGGGTTACTCCGCACCCGTGCCGATCGAAGACGCATTGAATGCTGACGCTTTGCTGGCTTTCAAGCTCAATGGCAAGCCTCTGAGCGCGGAACAGGGGTTCCCAGCCAGGCCCTTCTTCCCAAACCTCTACGCGTGGAAAAGTGCCAAATGGGTGAACAGAATCGAGTTTGTCGGTGGATATCAGGATGGTTACTGGGAGAAGTACGGCTACCACGAGAGGGCGAACATCTGGGCAGAGGAACGGTTCAAAGGAGACCATGGCAAGCCTGTCAAGAGGACAGCATACGGAACTGCCTAGACGCGATTAGGTCCTAACTTCGCTGATGATCCTATCCTATTGTGTGACTATAATGGTGCCAATCATGCTGGGATGTATCGAGCAGTAGTAATGGTAAACACCAGGTTGGTTGAACTTGTGGTTATACGAATACCCAAAAAGGACGACCCCCGAATCAAAGGAAGAGGCACCACTCGGGACTGATGACGACGTGACTGTGTGCGCGACCGGGTCCATGTTAACCCACGTCACTGTCGACCCGACCTTGACGGTCAGATTGCCTGGCGAGTACGACTGGACGACGCCGTTGTTCGAGGCACCCACTACAATCGTGACGTCAGCCCTGGCAGGGGAAGTCCCGACGAGGCCGGAGATCACCGCTCCAGCGAGCACCCCGATGAGGGCCCCTCCTATTACGAAGCCCAGGGTCACAAGAGCTAGGACGCTTGAAGTTGGCATCATTCTTGCCGGTTTCGCCTGCTTGCCTCCTTTCCTGCGAGTCATGAGCCCAAATCCCGAGTAGACGATTACAAGTATGAAGGCCGGGGTCCCTATGATAGCCGTGAGAAACGAAGTTGAATCCGCGAAGCTGGCAAACCCGCCACCCGGTGTGAAACTCAGCAAAAGGAAAAGCCAGACGACGCTCAGGACGATTCCGACGATGTAACCAGATCTTCTCCCTTTCCAGACGAGTGTAGCTGCTAAAAGAAAAAGGACACCGGTCACAATTATTATTATGCCGAAGGAGCTTGATTGGCCGGTCAGAAGCGCTTGCAGTTCAAGGCCTATGAAAATAACTGCGAGCAAAACCGAACTCAAGACTGGAACTATTACTTCGGGCCGTTTCCAGGTAGCGGACTTAGGCGCATCCACTCCCGCCAACTTCCACTGCTGACCTTCCGGGCGGGAAATTTAAACGCTGGCGTCCGGTTTAGCTTTCAGTTGACGACCTGGGGCTCGCTTGGGAGCACAGGTTCTGATCTGGCAGTCTGTGCCTCTTCGAGTCTCTTCAATCTCGCCACCATATCTTCCATTGACCGAGTAAGACTCTCCACACTCGAAAGGAGGCCTTCTATCCTGGGATCTTTTGCAGGCTGAACTTTGAAATTCTGAGGGAGCCTTCCTTCCTTGATCAGCTGCAAGATAATTCGATAGAGCCTCTCCTCGACTGAAGACTGGGTGCTTTCTTCTGTTTTCAAACCGGCCGAGTACATTTCCAAAAGGCGGTCGAGGTCGGAGAATCTCTTGTCTCTGTAGATTACCCTGTACTGATATCCGGTCCCGACAGCGCTAGAGGATGCCCACATCTCAGACTTCTTGACCTTATCGAACTGAGGACCATCCATCAGATATTCCGCGTCTAGGCCCGTTATCGGGTTCTTCTCCGCAAAGTTCGGCTTGATTGAGGCGTTATAGTATGCCACAGCAAAGTCTTCCACAAGTCGCTTGCGCATCGTCATGCCGAAACTTGAATCGTCGGTTTTCTCGCTCAATTTCCTCTATTCAAACTGATGGCAGCAGATGCTTATTGAGAAACTAGGCCTAGGAAAATTAATCATGATGTCATTATGGAAGATAGGATTTCTGACTAGGAAGAGTCTTCTTGAAGGATAAATAGCGAGGGCTCCCTTGCCAGGGACCATGAAAACGAAGAAGTTAGTCTCTTTCTTACCAGCATTCATTCTTCTTTCAACTGCCCTTGTTCCAGCGTTCGCTTTCCTCTCAGTAACGCCCGCGGTCGGGGGGTTGCAATTCGTCCCTCTGATCCAAGTCGCGCCCGATGACAATTCTGCTCCGTCGTCAGGGCCCAATGCCTGTACAAGTCCTCCGCCGGTTCACACTTCCGCGTCATTCCATTGTTACACTCCTGCCGACATCACAGCTGCCTACGGCGTCAACTCGCTTCACGCAACGGGAGTGACGGGCGCAGGTCAGACAATAGTCATAGTGGATGCGTACGGTAGCCCCACGGCATTGCAGGACCTCCAGTTCTTCAGTACGACTTTCGGCCTGCCCGCGCCAGACCTTACGATAGTCAACCCATCTGGCACTCCGACATTCAACAACGCGATGCACGGCGTCCAAGTGGGCTGGGCTGAGGAAACGAGCCTTGACCTGCAGTGGGCGCACACCATAGCGCCTGGTGCGAAACTCGTCCTAGTCGAAGCGAATCCAGCCGAGACTGAAGGAGTACAGGGATTCCCAAGCATATTCCAAGGCGAGGAGTTCGCCATCGCACATTATCCTGGTTCGGTCATGAGCCAGAGCTTTGCGGTCACCGAGCAATCCTTCAAGTCGGCCGGTGACAGCCAAGTTGCGAAGTTCGACCAAATCTACCAGTTGGCCGTCGCCAATCATGTAACAGTGCTTGGATCGTCCGGAGACAGCGGAACAACCAATGTCATTGGTGGCCAGGGCGGTTCTGCTGCCAAGCCCCTCCCGTTCCCAACCGTCAACTGGCCGTCCTCCGACCCGCTCGTAACTTCAGCGGGCGGAACCTGGTTGCAGTTCGGCTGGACTTGGAACCCCTCTAGTCCCACAGACCTAAGCTTCACGAGCACTCCAGGCAGCAGAACCGAAGTCGTCTGGAACGAGCCCTTCCTGCCGGCTGCGACGGGAGGTGGCCGAAGCGTCCTGTTCTCCACACCCAGCTTCCAGAGTGGAATCTCTTCCAGCGTGCTCCAAGGCGCCAGGGGCATCCCTGACCTGGCTTGGAATGCGGCCGTGGACGGAGGAGTCCTCGTGTACACCAGCTTCCCAGGCGTGCGTGTTGGATGGCACATAATTGGAGGAACAAGCGCCTCTTCTCCGCAACTTGCAGGACTCATCGCACTGGTGAATCAGGAAAGACACGCGCTCGGCAAGCAGAGCATCGGTTACCTGAACCCTGTGCTGTATACCCTCCCAGCAAGTGATTTCAATGACATCGTCCCTCATACCTTCAACAGTGTTACCATCGGCGACAACGGTCTATTCGGCTCAGGCGTGCCCGGAATGCCTACGACGTCCGGCTGGGACCTCACGACCGGCTTCGGAACCCCCGTTGCTGGTAGCTTCGCCTCTGACCTGGCTAACAAACCTTAGAACCAAGAAGGGGTGGCGAATGAAACCCACCCCGTTCCTCCTTATTGCGGATCGAGGCCTAAGGCCCTACGTTGGTTGTTGCGCACCACATTTCGGGCATACGGAAGCCCAGGAAGCCATTTGGTATCCACAGCGAGGGCAGAACTTGGTCTCGAGCTGGACGCCAGCTGCGGCCGGAGCCATCGGAGCCTGGCTCACCTGAGGCGGGGCAAGCCTAGCGACGTTCGAATAGTAGTAGATCGTCAGGGCAATGGGAATCAGGGGAGTATAGAATGCCGAAAGGATGCTGCTTACGATGCTACTGGCAAAGCCGAAAGGCGGACTGATTAGACCCACGATGAATCCCGCTATGGCCACAATTATTCCAAAGACGAGGAACAAGACAAACGACTTCCCCCACCTGTGGCCGACGAGTTTGCGGCTTCGCCCCATGGTTTCGAGGACTCCGGTGTTTTCGATTAGGAGCGCAGGGACGGCGACAGAGAACATGATGGCCAATATAATCCCAGGGACGAACAGCGCAATGAATCCCAGCCCGACGATGACCCCCACGACGATACTCAGCGCCCAGAGCGAGAGTAATTTTGAAACGGTGAAACGGACCGACGCCCCGAGGTCTGCCTGTCCTTTCTCAATTACCTGAGATGTCATCTTGATCGCGCTTCCTGTGGCCACGGTACCAAACACCAATGAAATGATGATGCTCAGGGCGACGAGATAGAAGAGGGCTCTGAAGAACCCCGGCAACCAGT
>WNFB01004541.1_pt1 | contig 12340 bp, 10 predicted proteins | sample 5400501 | NCBI WGS metagenome assembly WNFB01 (sample SAMN13153341, study PRJNA577476) | soil metagenome | isolation source: 200 cm saprolite under Douglas fir tree site 2 hole 1 | place: USA:California | collected 2015-04-18 | reverse complement strand
CGCCGTGTTCTGGGTCGGCTACCTCTCCTGGATCGCGGGCAGCTACGCGAATTTCGCCGTGACCACGCCCGCCGACATGCAGAGATTCGGCATCAGCTGGTCGCTCAAGCTCACCAACGAAGGCGGATTTATCCTCGCGCTCGCTGCTGGGCTCGTCGTCGGGAATTTCTTTCCTGGTTTCGCCGCATGGATGAAGGAGGCGGTGCGCCCCGAGCTGTACATCAAGACCGCGATCGTCCTCTTGGGCGGGTTCCTCGGCATCATGGCGGCCACCCAGCCGGTCCTCGCGAAGTCGGTCCTGTTCCGGGGCCTTGCGGCCATCATCGAGGCCTACCTGATCTACTGGGCGGTGGTGTACTTCGTCGCGCGCAAATGGTTCGGCTTCAGCCGCGAATGGGCGGCGCCGCTCGCCTCGGGGATCTCGATCTGCGGCGTGTCGGCCGCGATCGCCACGGGCGGAGCGATCCGCGCCCGGCCCATCGTGCCGATCATGGTGGCTTCGCTGGTGGTGATTTTCGCCGTGGTCGAGCTCCTGATTCTGCCGTTTGCCGCGAACGCATTCCTCGCCCATGAGCCCATGGTGGCCGGCGCGTGGATGGGGCTCGCCGTGAAGACCGATGGCGCGGCCGTGGCGAGCGGCGCAATCGCCGAATCGCTGATCCTCGCGACCAATGCGGCCGAAGGCATCAACTATGCAAAAGGCTGGATACTCGGGACCACCGCGACGGTGAAGATCTTCATCGACATCTTCATCGGCATCTGGGCCTTTATCCTCGCTTATATCTGGACTAACCATATCGAGGTTCGTCCGGCCGGCGAGAAGGCGAAGATCGGCGAGATCTGGGAGCGCTTCCCGAAATTCATCATCGGCTACGTGCTGACTTTCCTCGTGGTCCTGCTCCTCGCCTTCGGCGCGGAGGCTGCGACCGCGGCCAAGATCCGCGCGGCGATGGGCGAGGCGAACACTTTCCGCGTGATCTTTTTCATCATGACCTTCTTCACCATCGGCGTGATGTCCAACTTCAGGAAGCTCTGGGAGGAAGGCATAGGCAAGCTCGCCGCGGTCTACGTGGTGTGCCTGTTCGGCTTCGTCATCTGGGTGGGGCTGGTGATTTCCTGGGTATTTTTCGCGGGGGTGAAACCGCCGCTCGCGGCCGGTTGAAAAGGAGAAAAACTGTGGAACAACCCAAAGTCGGCGAAGAAATGCGCAAGATGCCGGTCGAGCCGCTCTTGCCGGTCGAGAAGAAGCTGATCGGCTGGAGCCTGGGGATCGGACTCGTTCTGCTCGTGATCCTAGTCTTCGCGACGCGAAGCTGAACGAGACCGTCTACTCGAACTTCACTCCGGTCTCGCGGATCACGCGCGCGAGGGCTTCCGCATCCCGGCGCAGGAATGCGCCGAAGGCCTCAGGCGACTGGGACGCGACCGCCTCGGTCCCGGCGGGCGCGAGCACGGCCTTCAGCTTCGGATCCTGAAGCGCCTGCGTCGTCGCCTCGAACAGCCGCGCGACGATGTCCCGCGGCGTCGCTTTCGGCGCGAAGAATCCGTACCAGATGGAAACGTCGTAGTTCGCGAGTCCCGCTTCCTCCATTCCCGGCAAGCCTTCGACCAGCGGCGAACGCCCGCGCGTCGTAACGGCGAGCCCGCGCAGCTTGCCGGTGAGCACGTGCGGCATCACCGAAGGCGCGGTGGCGAAGGTCACCTGTGTGTCGCCGGCGAGCACCGATTGTACCGAGAGGCCCCCGCTCTTGTAGGGAATGTGGACCATCTCCACGCCGGCAAGCGCGTCGAAGAGCGCCGTGGCGAGGTGCGGGAGCGACCCGTTGCCCGAGGTGGCGAAGTTGAGCTTGCCGGGATTTTTCTTCGCCTCGGTGATGAGCTCCCGAATCGATTTCACCGGCAGCGAGGGATGGACCGCGACCACGAGCGGCGAGCTCGTCACCTGCGTGATGGCCACGAAATCGCGCTCGGTGTCGTACGCGATGTTCTTGTTGATGAGCGGGTTGATGATCATGCCGCTCTGGCTGGCGATCATGATGGTATAGCCGTCGGGCGAGGCCTTGGCGACGTGCTCGGCGGCGAGGCTCGACCCCGCCCCCGGCTTGTTGTCGACAATGACGCCCTGGCCGAGCGCGCGTGTGAGCGGATCGCCCATCGTGCGCGCGATGATGTCGGCCGCACCGCCCGGGGCGAAGCCGACCACGAGGCGTACTGGCTTGGTCGGGTACGTTTGCGCCGAAGCCGCGCACGCGGTCAGGAGAACAATCAGCGTAAAAACGACTCTCATATTGGAGTTCCTTTTCAAGCAAGCCACCGCTTCCTGCGGCGGTAGTGCTTCACGTCCTTGAAGCTCCTGCGGGCACCCGAGGATATACCGAGATAGAACTCCTTGACGTCTTCGTTCGCGGCGAGCGCGGCGGCGGCGCCGTCCATCACCACACGGCCGTTCTCCAGGATGTAGCCGTAGTCGGCGTAGCGCAGCGCCACGTTGGTGTTTTGCTCGGCTAGCAGAAAGCTCACCTTCTCCTTTTGGTTGAGGCTCTTCACGATCTCGAAGATCTCCTCGACGATCTGCGGCGCGAGTCCCATCGAAGGCTCGTCGAGCAGGATCATGCCCGGACGGGCCATGAGCGCGCGCCCGAGGGCGGTCATCTGCTGCTCGCCGCCCGAGGTGTAGCCGGCGAGCGCGCCGCGCCGGTCTTTCAGCTGCGGAAAGTAGCCGTACACTTTTTCCAAATCCTGGCTGAGTTGCGCCCGGCCCGCCCTGCGCGTGTAGGCGCCGGCGAGAAGGTTCTCCTCGACGGTGAGATGGGCGAAGCAATGGCGCCCCTCCATCACCTGCACCACGCCGAGCCTCACCAGTTCGTCGGGGCTCAGCCGGTCCACGCGCTGCCCGCGGAATTCGATCGTTCCCTTGGTGACCTCGCCGCGCTCGGTGCGCAGCAAGCTCGAGATCGCCTTCAGCGTGGTGGTCTTGCCCGCACCGTTCGCCCCGAGCAGCGCGACGATCTTTCCTTCGGGCACGGCAAGCGACACCCCCTTCAACACCAGGATCACGTGATCGTAGATGACCTCGATGTTGTTGACGCTGAGATAGGCTTGCTTCGGCTCAGGCTTGGGGACGACGGACATGGATGAAGCCCCTCACCCTACCCTCTCCCGCAGGCGGGAGAGGGTGCGAGCGGAGCGAGCGGGTGAGGGTCGTTCACGTTCTCCCGCAGGCGGGAGAGGGTGCGAGCATAGCGAGCGGGTGAGGGTCAGCCTTCCTTGGAACAATCGCGCAGGGTGATGCCTTTCTCCTTGGCATACTTCGCTGCGGACTCCTCGATCATGGGCCGCACGATCGACTGGTCGGAAGTGATCCAGTCGGTGATCGTATTCCACTTCGCGCCGTCCCACTGCAGGAATTTCACCGAGCCGCCCCCTTCATGATCCATGCACGAGACCTTTAGGGCCTGCATAAAACCGGTTGCGCCGAGCTGCTTGAGCTTCCTGTCGTCGATGCTCAGATTCTCCAGGCCCCAGCGGATCTGGTCGCCCGTCATCGGCTTGCCCGTGCCGTACTTCTCCTGAGCCACTCGGATCGCCTCGGTGGAGATGATGCCGAAGACCACGCCGCGGTTGTAGTAGATGCTGCCCACGCGCGAATGGTCCTCCATCTCGCCCTTGCCCTTCGCGTATACGAACTTCTCGATCTCCTTGATCACCGGATAGTTGCCGCCCGATACGTTGAACGCCGCGGCGACGTAGCCCTTGGCGGCGTCGCCTGCCGGGATCACGTCCTCCTCGGCTCCGCTCCACCACACGCCCACGATCTTGGTGCGCGGGAAACCCACCTTGGCTGCGGCCTTGAGCGCGGTCGGATTCATCACTCCCCAGCCGCGCAGGATCACCCAGTCAGGCTTGATCTGGCGCACCTGCAGCCACTGCGCCTGCTGCTCATTGCCCGGATGCGCGACCGGGATGTGAGTGACTTCGAATCCATACTTTTTCGCCTGCGCATCGAGCACGGGGATGGTTTCCTTGCCGTAGGCCGAGTCGTGATAGATATTCACGATCTTCTTGCCTTTCAGCTTGTCCATTCCGCCTTCTTTCATGCCGATGAACTTTATCTTGGCGGTGTTCTGGCTCCAGTAGTTTGTGATCAGGGGAAACACCCACGGAAACACGCGCCCGTCGGAAGCGTCGGTGCGTCCGTACCCGATCGACACGATCGGAATGTGGTCCGCCGTGCCCTTGTCGATAAGCGAGTAGGTGATGCCGGTCGAGAGCGGGTGCACGAGCGACGCCCCGGTCGGGCCGCGTTTCTTGGTGCGCTCGTAGCATTCCACACCGCGCGCGTTGTTGTATTCGGTCTCGCACTTCTCGTAAGTAAGCTTCACGCCGTTGATGCCGCCGTCTCGGGCGTTCATCATGTTGAGGTAGTCGATGAACCCGCCGAAGATGCCCGAGCCGCCCGCGGCGTACGGTCCCACCCAGTAACCGTTCATGGGAATGAACTGCTCGTTCTGCGAATACGCGGTCCCGGCGACGGCGAATGCCGCGGCGCCCAAGAGCGCGGCTCGTCTGATTTTCCGCAACATTGGAACCCTCCTTTGGATGGCAAATCTCCCTGTTTCTACAGCCGGCCTACTATAGCCCAATTGCCAGGGCTGGGAAAACCGGCCCGGTTCAGTGCGGGAAAGGCCAGAGCCTCAGCTTTTCCTTGGCGATTTGCCACAGGCGCGCCAGGCCCAGCGGTTCGACCACGAGGAAAAAGATGATGAGCGCGCCGAAGAGGATAAGCGTCAGGTTGGACACCAACCCCGCGGGAAGGGCGAGGCCGAAAGAGCGCTCGATCGAGGTGGCCGAAAGGTCCATGAAGATCGGCAGGAGCACGATGAAGGCGGCGCCGAGGAACGAGCCCAGTATGCTGCCGACGCCGCCGACGATGATCATGAAGAGGATCCTGAAGGAAAGATCGAGCTCGAATCCCGCCGGCTCGACCGTGCCCAGATATGCAAACGCGTAGAGCGCGCCGGCCACCCCGCAGTAGAACGAACTGATGGCAAAGGCGAGGAGCTTGGTTTTCACCATCGGAATGCCGACGACCTCCGCCGCGACGTCCATGTCGCGCACTGCCATCCAGGCCCGGCCAATGGAGCTGCGCACCATGTTCTTGGCGGCAAGCGCCATAACGCTCACGATCGCGAGCACCAGCAGGTAGCGTTTGACCGGGGTATCGACTGCGTAGCCGAAAACAAGGAGCTTCTGCGCGGTGATCACTCCCGATGAACTGTAGTTGGAAAACCAGCCGAACTTGGTCAGCGCCCATACGACGAAGAATTGCGCGGCGAGCGTCGCGACCGCGAGATAGAAACCCTTGATGCGCAGGCTCGGCAGCCCGAACACGATACCGACCGCCGCGGCCACGACACCCGCAAGCACGAAAGACAGCAGCATCGGGATGCCCGGCAGCCGGAGCTCGAAGTTGTAGGCGGCAAAAGCCCCCACAGCCATGAACGCGGCGGTGCCGAGCGAGAGCTGCCCGGCGTAGCCCGTGAGGATGTTCAGGCCGAGGGCGGCGAGCGAGAAGATGAGGAACGGGATCAACATGCCGTTGAACCAGTAGTTCAAGTCGATCGCCGCCGCAGCCGCGGGGACGACCGAGACGAGCGGAACGCCGACGAAAACCACGGCCAGGAGGATCGCCATGCCGATGCGGTCCTGCCGGATCGGAAAGAGCTGCTGGTCCGCGGCGTAGTTGGTCTTGAACTGCCCGGTTTCGCGGTAGAGCATGGCTGTCGTCAGACCCGGTCGATGCGCCGCTCGCCGAACAAACCCTCGGGCCGAACCAGGAGGAAAGCGAGCGCGAGCACGTAGGGGAACCAGGATTCGATGCCGCCACCGACGTGCGGGCCGATGTAGACCTCGGCAAGTTTTTCCGAGGCTCCGACGATAAGCCCGCCGACGATCGCCCCGGCGATCGATTCGAACCCGCCCAGGATCAGTACCGGCAACGCCTTCAGCGCGAGAAAGGTGAGCGCGAACTGCACGCCGTTGCGCGCACCCCACAGAAGTCCCGTCACGAGCGCGACGAATCCGGCGACCATCCACACGATCACCCAGATCTTCCGCAGGGAAATGCCGACTGCGAGGGCCGCCTGATGGTCGTCGGCGACCGCGCGCAGCGCCCGCCCGGTGCGGGTCTTGCTGAAAAACAGCGCAAGCACCGCCACCAGCGCAGCCGCGATCCCGGAGGCGACGAGGTCGAATTTGCTGATGTTCATCCCGGTATTGCCCATCAGCCATTCGATCGGCTCGTCGGCAATCCCCAAGTCGAGCGCGTGGACCTGCGCGCCCCAGGTAAGCTGCGCGATGCCCTCGATGAAGAAGCTCAAGCCGATGGTCGCCATGAAGAGCGTGATCTGCGGCTGGTTGACGAGCGGGCGCAGCACCACGCGCTCGGTGAAAAACGCGAGCGCCACCATCGCCGCGAGCGCGAGCGCCACGGCGAGCCAGAACGGAGCGCCCATCGAGATGAACCCTACGGTCGTGAGCGCAGCGAAGAACACCATCGCCCCTTGAGCAAAATTGAACACGCCCGAGGCCTTGTAGATCAGTACGAAGCCGAGCGCCACGAGCGAATACATCACCCCCGCGAGCAGCCCGCCGATCAGGACTTCGAAGAAGAATTGCATGCTAAGGCGCGACTGATTGGTTCAATGCGCGACTCCAAGATACGCGTCGATCACGTCCTTGTTGTTGCGCACCTCATCAGGCGTGCCGTCGGCAATCTTGCGGCCGTAGTCGAGCACGACCACGCGGTCCGAGAGGTCCATCACCACGCTCATGTCGTGCTCGATCAGAACGATGGTGGTGCCGAGCTGGTCGTTGACGTCGAGAATGAAACGGCTCATGTCCTGCTTTTCCTCGAGGTTCATGCCGGCCATAGGCTCATCGAGCAACAACAGCTCCGGCTCCGCCGCAAGAGCGCGCGCGAACTCGACGCGCTTCTGCAGTCCGTAGGGCAGCCGGCCGACCGGGGTCTTGCGTATATGCTCTATCTCGAGGAAGTCGATGACCGTCTCGACCTTGGCACGGTGCTCGAGCTCCTCGCGCCGCGCGGCTCCCCAGTAGAGCGCCTGCTGCAGGAAGTTCGATTTCATCTTGAGGTTGCGCCCGGTCATGATGTTGTCGAGCACCGTCATGCCGCGAAAAAGGGCGATGTTCTGGAAGGTGCGGGCGATTCCCTGCCGCGCGGCTTCATGGGGATCGACGACGTGGCGCCTTTGGCCCTTGAACGCGACGCTGCCTCGCTGCGGGTGGTAGACGCCGTTGATGACGTTGAGCATCGAGGACTTGCCCGCGCCGTTCGGGCCGATGATGGCGCGGATTTCGTGCGCGCGGACATCGAAGGAAACGCCCTGGAGGGCAACCACTCCGCCGAAGGCGAGCGAGACGTCGTCGATCTCGAGGATGGCCGCGCCGACTTTCCGACCCGTGGTCATACCTCGGGACGAAACCACCCGGGCCTCACGCCGCTTCCCTCGCCGCGGCGGCGACACTGTAGGTCTTCGCCTCCATGATTTTCAGATCTGCCGATACCGTACCGGTGCGGCCGTCCTCGAAGCGCATCTGGGTCTCGATGAAGCAGCTCGTCTTGTCCGAGTAGAGGGCATCGACCAGCACGGCGTATTTTTCGCCGATGTGTCGGCGGCGCACCTTGCGCGTGCGCGTGAGCTCGCCGTCGTCGGCGTCGAGCTCCTTCTGCAGTATGAGGAAGCGGTGGATCTGCGAGTTGCCGAGCGCGGCGTCGGCGGCAAGGTCGCGGTTCACTTTTTCCACGCATTCGCGCACCAGCTCGTAGACCTCGGGCTGCGCAGCGAGGTCGGTGTAACCGGTATAGGGCAGATTGCGCTTCTCGGCCCAGTTGGCCACGGCCTCCATGTCGAAGTTGACGAAGACGCAGACCTTGTCGCGCCCGTGCCCGAAGCACACCGCTTCCTTGATGTAGGGAAAGAACTTGAGCTTGTTCTCGATGTACTTCGGCGCGAACAACGTGCCGTCGCCGAGCTTGCCCACGTCTTTTGCGCGGTCGATGATTTTCAGGTGGCCGTCTGCATCGAAATATCCGGCGTCGCCCGTGTGAAAAAAACCCTCCGCGTCGATCGCCTCGCGCGTCGCATCCGGCTGCTTGTAATACTCCTTCATGACACCGGGGGAGCGCACCAGCACTTCTCCCGAATCGGCAATGCGCACTTCCACCCCCGGCATCGGCCTGCCCACGGTTTCCAGCTTGACGTCGCCCGAGGGGTGCATGCATACCGTCACGCAGGTCTCGGTCATGCCGTAGAGCTGTTTCAGATTGATGCCGATCGAGCGGTAGAAGTCGAACAGGTCCGGCCCGATCGCCTCGCCGCCGGTGTAGGCGACGCGGATGCGCGACATGCCGAGCACGTTTTTGAGGGGCCCATACACGAGAAGCTCGCCGAGCCCGTACAGCACCCGGTCCTTGAGCGAAACGCCGGACTTGCCCTCGAGGACTTTCATGCCGACGCGCGTCGCCACTCCCATGAAGGTGTGGAACATGCGGCGCTTCAACCAGCTCGCGTCCTCGATGCGTATCATCACCTGCGTCAGGATGTTCTCGTAGACGCGCGGCGGCCCGAAGTAGTAGGTCGGGCCGATCTCGCGCAGGTCGGTCATGACGGTGGCGGGAGACTCGGGGCAATTCAGGCAGAAGCCTGCGATATGGACCTGCGCGTAGGAATAGAGGAAATCGCCCACCCAGGCCATCGGAAGGTAGCAAAGGATGTCGTCGTTCTCGGCGAAGCCGTCGAAGGCGACGAGCACCCGTGCCGTTTGGATCATCGCCGCATGCGTCTGCGAGACGCCCTTGGGATTGCCTGTGGTACCCGAGGTGTAGAGAATCACGGCGATATCGGATGGCCGGCCTTTTTCGATCTCGTCGGCGAAGAATTCGCGCTGGGCGAACTGGCGGCCGGTTTCTTGAAGGCCATCCAGGCTCATCAGCTCCGGATGCGTGTAATGGCGCAGCCCGCGCGGATCGTCGAAACAGACGCGCTTCAACCGCGGGCACTGCGGCAGGACTTCCAGCAACTTATCGACCTGCTCCTGGTCTTCGACGACAGCGAAGCCGATGTCGGCGTCCTGGAGCACGAACACCATCTCGGCCGCGACGGCGTCCTGGTAGAGCGGCACCGGCACACCGCCCAGCGCCTGCGCGGCCATCATGGCCCAGTACAGGCGCGGCCGGTTGTCGCCGATTACCGCGAGGCGGTCGCCACGCCTGAAACCCTGCGCGGCAAGGCCGCAGGCGAGCGAGCGCACCTCGTCGGCCACCTGAGCCCAGCTCCAGGTCTGCCAGATACCCAGGTCTTTTTCGCGGAATGCCGGCCTGTCGGGCCGCACCTTCGCCTGATGCAGCAACAGGCGCGGAAAGGTATCTGGTTGCTCCGTCACGGAGTCCCCCTCGGTCGCGTGCCGGCCCCTGCCGGCGGTATCAGCCGGAGAATCTTACAGCAGATGGCGAGCCGGATTCGTCGCCGCAGCGACAGCGCCTGCCCGTTGCGCACGAAGATTTCAGGGAATCGGATCACTTTAGACGGGTTTTCAATTACACTGGGGAAAATCGGATCACTCCCGTGTCCGGGGAGCTCCTTGCACGCCGATCGGGGCAGCGGGACGGAGTGACACCGGGAAGTGCGCGCGGCGCGGTAACTCGTTGGGGAGCAGCGCTTCATCCTGTGACGATCGCAAATGCATAAGATCTTGATCGTTGAGGATGTCGAAGTCGTCGCCGATTTACAGATCCTCATGTTGATTCGCGCGGGGATCGCGTTTGAAGCGCGGCGAGTCGAGACGGCCGAGGATTTCACGCGGCAAATAGGACTCGCCGTCCCGGACGCGATTCTTTACAGCGCCTCCATGCCGCAGTTCAGCGGCTTCGTCGCATTGGCGAAAGCGCAAAGCCTGTGCCCCGATACGCCGTTCATTTTCGTCTCCGGAACGCACAGCAAGGAGACCGCCGCCGAGACGCGCAAGCGCGCGACGATCGATTGCGTTTTCACGACCAGCCTCGCCGAGCTTCCTTCAACGTTCGATCGCGCGATCAAGGAGGCCGAAGAACGCAAGAAAAGAAAGGCCCAGGAGTCCGCGATGGCGCGCCTGTCGCGCATGTACGCCGATCAGGCCCGTGAACTGGAGCAGCTCAACGTTCAACACGTCACCCTCCGCAAGCTGAGCCGTTATCTCAAGGCCGGCGTGACGCCGGCCGAAATTTACTCGGCCATAGAATGTTTCGGCCCTCAATTGTTCCAGGGCACGAACGGCAAGCTGTACCTCGTACATCCTCCGGGAAAGCACCTGGAGTCCGTCGCCGCCTGGGGTGACAAGTCGCTCACCGGGCAGGTGTTCACGATCCAGGATTGCTGGGGACTGCGCCAGGCGCAACCCCACCGGGTCCTGGACCCGCAGACCGAGCTGCTCTGCGGGCACGTCACGGCGGGTTCGAATTCGGCGCAGCCGTATCTGTGTGTTCCGCTCTTCGCCGAGGGCGAGACGCTCGGGCTGCTGCACTTGCGGCGCGCGAAGGAAGAATCGACTTCTTCGATCGAGTCCTTCTTGAATCTGGCGGTGGCGGTGGCGGAAGAGACCGGTCTCGCGCTCGCCAATCTGAGAGCTCGCGACAGCCTGCACGAACAATCGATCCGCGATTCGCTCACCGGGTTGTACAACCGCCGTTTTCTGGAGGAATTCCTCTTACGCGAGCTGGCGCGCGCGGACCGCAAGAAGCACCCCCTCTCCGTAATCACGATGGACATCGATCACTTCAAGCGCATCAATGACACCCTGGGCCATGGTGCCGGCGACATAGTCCTGCGGCGCGTGGGTCTCCTGTTGCAGGGGTTCGTTCGCCAGAGCGATATCGCGTGCCGCGTCGGCGGAGAGGAATTCTCCGTGCTCCTCCCGGAGGCGTCCATGCAAATCGCGACGCAGCGCGCGGAGGCGATTCGCAAGGCGGTACAGGAGCTGAAGCTCAAATACGAAGATCACACGCTGAGCGATATCACTATTTCACTGGGGGTCGCGGCTTTTCCGGATCATGGCACGACGCCGGTCGCGCTCCTGCACGCTGCGGACCAGGCTCTGTATGACGCCAAGTATCGGGGCCGCGACAGAGTGGCGTCGGCGTGAACGGCGGGCGCCCGCGCTGCATATTCGAGACGCGCCCTCCACCTCCCTTAGACTTTCCCGAATCTCGGCTATAATCGCCGCTCCACACGCCTGTAGCTCGGCTAGGCGAGGGGGGGAGATTTCGCGGACACACTCCAACGTGCGTCCGCGCCGCCGAGCACCAGACCACGGGTTAGGTGGGTAATCGCGAATGTTCTATGGACATTCGCACCGCCGAAGCTTGATCGTGCCGAACCCGGATCCACAATTTTGAAATCAAAGCGAACACCGAATCGCGAGAACGAGGACAGGCTGCAGACCGGCCCAGTCGGCGTTTGTTATCGACCGCCGTTTCAAGCCGAACACCGCTGCGCGCTTATCCTGGGGCGGCGTAATATGTCCCGCGAAATTCGCTGACGATCAACTGGAGAAATATATGACCGCAAGAGCACTGCTTGTCCCAATCGCCCTGATGCTGGTGTCCGGCTGTGCCGCCACGATTCACGGCACGGTGCAGCTCGTCGACAGCCGTCAGCAGCCGGTCCCGAACGAGAGCCCGAAGGGGGCCGTGGTCAACATGATCAATACGACCGCCGCAGTCGATCAAGCCTCGAGCTCCGCGACGGTGGACGAGAAGGGCGAATTCGAGTCGCCCAAGGACAGCATCAAGCCCGGCCTCTACAAGGTGGAAGCGAGCCGCATCGGCTACGAAACGCAGACAGAGACAGTCGAGGTCGGCTCAGTCTTCGGCAAGAAGGTCCAGTTCAAGTTGCGCAAGATCGAGGAAGCCAAGCGGAAATCCGTCAAAGGCTCGGCCACCGACGAGGACAAGATCATCAACCCCGGCGAGGTCAATATCCAGCCGCCAGCGATGTGAGCGGACGCATTCGCCGCGCCCCTTAGATCCGACGCCCTAACCGAAGGTATCGCCATGGCCACAACCCAGCTGCGTTTTCTTTCCATCCTGCTTGTCACCGCCTTGCTCGGCGCTTGCGGCCAGCGCCTCGACGTCGAGGTCAAGGCGCGGATCGACGGCCAGCCCGCGGCGCAGGCGAAGGTCGTTTTAGATCGCGAGGAGGTCGGCGTCACCGACGCCCAAGGCGTGTTCGCGCAGCGACTGCGCAGGAAAGCCGGTAGCGAGGTTGAAGTGACGGTGAGCAAA
>WNFB01004539.1_pt1 | contig 12342 bp, 11 predicted proteins | sample 5400501 | NCBI WGS metagenome assembly WNFB01 (sample SAMN13153341, study PRJNA577476) | soil metagenome | isolation source: 200 cm saprolite under Douglas fir tree site 2 hole 1 | place: USA:California | collected 2015-04-18 | reverse complement strand
CTGGCCGCGGCACCACCGGAATGGCCCCACGGTGCTACTGGTTTCCTGGCCGAGCAGGGCGGCGGCGGTGAGCTGGCCGAGGGCCCGCTGGTGGGTGGTGAGCAGCTCCCGTGCGCGGGCTTCGGGTCTGGTCAGCAGGGCGCTGACTTCCTGGTCGGCCAGCCACTGGATGTGCTCGGAGTAGCCGCGCGGGGCGGCGATGATCCGAGGTATCCGACGCCGACCAGCGGGATCGAGCCCAGCGTGCGCCCGGCAGGTCGACAACGTGGATCATCGCCAGGCCGGTGATCCCGAAGAGGAGATCAAGGGCTGTGCCCCAATGCGAATCACGCTACATGCGGTAAGCGCTTCCGCCGCCCTATGCTGACAGGTCATCGCCCGCATGCCCGTCCGCAGGTGCCAGCGCCGCTCCGAGTTCCGGGCCGCCGGGCGATTCGCCCAGTAGCATGAGGAGTTCATCGGCGGTTGCCGTCGCGGCAGATATTACCGGTCGCCTGAGTTCGCACCTTGCCGCATCGATCGCGGACAGTGATGGCATCTGGACGCATGCCGACAACACCACGGCGTCTGCGTCGGCAAGGTCCAGCTGACTTGCGTGGTCAACGAGCTGTCCCGGATCCAGCCGTCCCACTTCGACGTTGTCGGCTATGCCCAGGCTCACCGAAGCCACCACCTCAATGCCATAGGCGGCTAGGTACTCGATCACAAGCTTGGTAAGCGGCCTGACGTAGGGCGCCACGATGGCGACCCGGGCCGCGCCGAGCCGCTTCAGCTGGCGCACGAGCGCGCCAGCGCTGCTGGTCACTGGCGCACTGCAGCCAGCCCCGGCCAGGGTGCCAGCCAGGCGCGCCTCGGCTGCCTCGTGTGCCCCTGCCCCTTCAGCCATGACCGCGATAAGGCATGCGTAAGCGACGGCATCGACGCGGGCGTCGGCGATCTCACGAGCACACCGATCGCTCTCGGCGACCATGCGGCGAAGCGATTCAGCGTCAACGCGGTGCAGCACCGCCCGGCTTGAGTGAAAGGTGAATGGCCTGGTGCTCGCCGATGGGTGGCGGGCAAGCAACTCCGGAAGCTCGGTCTCCATCGTGACGTTCGAGCTCGGGACGATCAGCCCGATCCGGCGCGGGCTGGTCATGGACCGCCGGTCCGGCTGTCGGCTGCGAACGCGCCGTGTCCCAGGGACACGGCATCGTCGAGTGCGGCCATTGCCTGCGCGAGCAGGGGCTCGGCCAGCTGCTGAGCGTCGCGAATGCGGATCCGGGCCGTCATGTACTCGTATTTCGCCCGCGCCTGCCCGATGTCGCACTCACCCGCAGTCACCCAGCGGGCCACCGTTTCCTGCAAGGTCTCGAGGAACGACAGCGAGTCACCCGCCTGCACGAGGTCGGCCCCGCCAAGGCCGCCGAATTCGTGCAGCGTCACTAGCCTCTCGACTTCAGCTACCGAGCAGCCGTTCGCAGCCGCGTTCTGCTCCTGCAGCCAGGTTCCCACGATCGCGCCGGACCTTGCCGCGTGGGCGTACAGGTAGTGCGGATCGTCCCAGCGACCGTGCCGCTTGTCGAACACGGGCCCGCCAGGAAACATCCGCTCGATGTCGTGCGTGACCGCCGCGAGCCGCATCTCAAGGGATGCGCCGCTGTCGAGATACACCACCCAGTCCCGCGCCCGCTCGAGATGCCAGGCCTGGCTATAAGGAGCGATCCAGGTGACGGCCCGTGTCTCGATCTTGGTGCCGAGCGGCGCGCGAGGCGCCTCGCCGGTCGGTAGCACGACGCCGTACCGTCCTTTCGTTTCCTGGCCGGGCGCGGTCATGACCCGCTGGCCCCGTGCTTCGATACAAAGGACTCGATCTCTCGTGCCGTCTGGTCGAGGTTGTCCCACGGGATCATGTGCCCGCACCCGGTGACCGGGATGACATCGGCCCGCGGGTTCAGCCGGGCGAGGTCAGCGGCTTCGGCTGCAGTTACCACGGGGCTCTGATCACCGAAAAGCAGCAGCGCGGGCGGCTCCACATTCCGCCACACTGGCTCGAACGCCTCCAGGTGGAACCACGCATAGCTCTCGACGACGGCGAGCTCGTCACAGGAGGCAAGCCACTGGCCGCGCGCGGCGATCTGCTCATCGGTCCACGTCGGGTAGTGCTCGCGCGCCTCTTGCTCGCCCCGCCCGGCCCGTGCTCCCTGTATGCCGTTGACGAACTGGTCGAGGCCCGTCGGGTAGGGGCGGCGGCCGGGTCCGGACAACGGCGGATCGATGGCAATCATGCCAGCGGAGCAGCCAGGGAATCGGGCCCGCGCTGCCGCGACCACCCGTGCCCCGAGCGAATGTCCGACGAGTACCGGCCGCGTCAGGCCGGCGTGCTCAATGAGGGCGAGCACGTCATCCGCGTAGTCGGACGCCCGGTGGGCACCGGATCCGGCCCGCTCGGAAAGGCCCCTGCCGCGCATGTCGAGGACGTAGACGTCCCCCACCGCAGCTGCCAGGCGGCCCGCCACGAAGGCGAATGCGCCCGCCGGGGTCGTAATGCCGGGGACGATCACGAGCGGGCACCCGCCTTGCCCGGCGTGGCGGGCCGCGTGCAGCCTCAGCGCGCCCGAACGGAAGAACACCGACTGCGGCAGGGTCACGCCGCACCGCCAGGCCGGACCGTAGCGTCGCCGTTGCTCATCAGGTCGCGCTCCTCCCCTGCAGTTCCTGCGCCGCGATGCCGCCGAAGGAGCTGGCCTGGCGCGAGCCGAGGATTGCGACAAGGACCAGGTAGACGATTCCGCCCCCGAGAGCTGCCATCAGCCAGGAGAGATCGACTCCTTGCACCGAGCTCTCCAGCGCGCCGGTGAAGAGGCTGGTAGTGGAGAACAGCAATCCGAGTGCCACGCCGACAGCCCAGGACGCGAACGCGATCGGGCTGAGACCGTGGTTGTACCAGTACCGGCCGCGCTCGCCGGGCATGGCGAAGGTATGCAGCTCGACCGGCGAGTACCGGCCCTTCCTCCGGAGGAAGTCGATCCCCACGATCACCATCCACGGCGTCGCGGTGACGATCATGATGGTCACGAACGACTCGACGTTAATGAGGAAGTTTGTCGCGACGACGAACACATAGGTGAGGCCGAAAACGATGGCTGAGAGCCCGACGGCAGTCTGCCACCGCTTCACCCGGAAGAAGAACGGCCATGAGCCGATATCGAGGGCGGCGTTGTACAGGGACATGCCGGCGCTGGCGATGTTCGACGCGAGGCCGAGGACGATCAGTGCCGGCAGCAGGAACCAGGTCGGAGTGGCCGCCGTGAAACCAGGCACGAAGTTCCCCGCCTGGCTGACGAACGCCGTTGCGGCGAAGGCCGCCGCGACCATCGCCAGCCAGCAGCCGAGGAAGATCCCGGCGAACCCGTAGGCTCCCACGACTCGCGATGAGGCGTTCGACGGGATATACCGCCCGTAGTCGCCGACGAACGGCCCCCACGAGATCGGCAGCGACGCGGCCGTCGTCGCTGACAGGAACCAGGTCGGCCAGAAGCTGCCGAGCAGGTAATTGCCGCCATGGGTGACGTGGAACTTGCCAGCGAAGACAGCGAAGATCAGGAGGCCGACAATGATCGACGCGATCGTGATCGCCCGGTCGCTGCGTTCGAGCGTGCGGTGCCCGAGAACCGCGGACAGGCACGTCACGATCAGCACGATCAGCATCGCGAGCGACAACGCGGTAAGACTGGTGGAGGTGCCGAACCACCGGTTGAAGGTGTAGATGATCGCCTCGCCGGACGTATAGACGAGGATGATGAAGAAGCCGACGGCGATGAACCAGGTGATGCCCGATCCGAGCAGCCTGCCCCGCACGCCGAATGCCGCTCCGCTCGACACCTGAATGTTCGTTCCCGTCTTCGGGCTGACCGGCGTCACGGCCAGGAACACCAGCGAGCCCACGATGGACCCGACGGTGATCGCAAAGAAAGCCGCCCACCAGCCGAGCCCGAAGGCGATCGCGAGCGCGCCGAAGAACATGTTCCCGTAGCCGAACTGCGGCCCGAAGAACACCGTAAAGAGCTCCCGGGGCCTCGACTTCCGCTCGACGTCCGGGATCATGTCGATGCCCCGGGTCTCGATGCTGCCGAAGTCATCTCTCGCCTGGCCGGCGGCGACGGCCGCGCCGGCCTCCAGGCTCATCACGTCGCCCGCCCGGCCCCGTCGCGGACCTGACTGTCCGGCCGCATCTGGCCCGGTCATTGCCGTGGCCGCATCTCGTTGACGACGACGTCGCCAGCATTGATGATCTGCCGGTCGTCGAGGTAGAGGGAATAGCCGTGCAACGGGATGTCGAGGTGGCAGGGCGAGGCGTTCTTCCCGCCGAGTTCCTGGTTCGGCCCGGTAGCGAAGAGCACGTTCCCGTAGAACGACCGTCCTTCCTGGCCGATGCCCCGGGTGTCCATCATCGGCCCGGACCACAGCGCCTTCTCGTTCAGTCCCCAGCCGATGTGCGAGATGGCATACCCGTCTGGGTCGTGGAACTGGTCCATGTAATTCCGCATGAGTTCGGCGTCCAGCTCACCAGACAGGTCCACGATCCGGCCGTCCTCGATGCGCAAGGTGATCGGAGTGCGGATGTGGGACTTGAACGGATAGAGGATCGACCCTGGCGCGAGCACCATCGTGCCGTCCACGCCGTCGTCGTACGCGCCAGTGAACAGGAAACCGGATGGCCAGTGGTCCCAGCGCCCGGGCTCGTCGGTGTAGCCGTATTCGGTGATGACCGGATAGCGTCCGAGCCGGTAGACGAGCCTGGTGCCGTTGTCGTGCTCGATGCGCAGGCTCTCGGCCGACGAAAGCAGCTCACCCGCGAACTCGACCCGCTCGCGGAGTTCCGGCGTCGGCAGCAGCCGGGTCAGCACATCTACTGGTTCGACCGCCAGCAGGACGCGGGTGCCGGACGCCTGGATCTCAAGCTGCTCCTTGGAGAACAGCATGAACACCAGGTCGATGACGATGGCGGCCTCCTTCAGGGCGGCCATGGCGGCCGGGTGACCGCTGAGCGGCGTCTGGCCGACCTCCCACGCACCACCCCCTGCGCCGCGGTTGGCCGGCACGCGCACGTGGTAGGGCAGGGCGCCGAGTTCCTTGGCTGCCTGCATGAACGCCGCTGCGTGGCCCATCAGCTCGCCGGCCGCGTCCGAGCTGAGGATCGCGACTGCCTCGCCTTCGTGGACGCCGCACAGACGCAACTCGTCGCGGCAGACATTGACGAAGTCGTAGTCCATGTCACTCCCCTTTCATTAGGACGGTCTCGATCGAGACCAGATCGCGCAGGAATCCCGCGTCGTCATGGCTGACGCTCACCGCCTGGACCCCCACCGGCAGGGCATCGGACCGGCGCCAGGCGGGCACGTTCGCGGCGGGCAATCCGAGGAGTGTCCAGGGCCTGCACATGACCGGATCGCCGGTGAAATCGAGGCCCTCGGGGGCAACCCCGAGCGCACTTGGCGTGATGAGGAAGTCGGTGGCACCGGCGAGTGGCGCCAGTATTGCCAGCGCGGCCTCTCGTGCCTCAACCGCCGCCAGGTACTCCTGAGCCGGGCAGCGGTCTCCGCGTTCCACGATCGCCTGGGCGCTGTCCGAGATCTGCCGGACCTGCGGGCCGAGCGCGCGGCGCAGGCTGCGCGCAACCTCGACGGCCATGACCGTTTCGTGGTGCTGGGGCAGATGCAGCCAGCCTGGCGGCATCGCCATCTCCAGCACCTCCCAGCCGGCCCTGGCCAGCAGGTCAGCGACGCCGCTGAGCGCGTCGCTGACATCGGAGTCTGGCACCGCCCACTCCTCGCCGGAGAGCACAGCGACCGTGCGGCGGGCCGGACGTGCCCGAGGCGGCACAGCCTGGCCCGTTGCGGCGTGCAGCGCCCGGTAGACCAGCGCAAGGTCGGCGGCCGACCGTGCGAAGAGGCCCAGCGTGTCCAGCTGCCCGGCAAGCTGCCACACGCCCTTAGTCGATGCCCAGCCCCTGGTCGGCTTGAAGCCGTAGATGCCGCAGTAGGCGGCCGGGCGGACGACCGAGCCAGCCGTCTGAGTTCCGAGAGCGACCGGCACCATGCCTGCAGCGACCGCCGCCGCGGACCCGCTGGATGACCCTCCTGGGGTCCGGCCGATATCCGCCGGATTCCGCGTGCGCGTCGGCTGGAACATCGCGAATTCCGTGGACTCGGTCTTACCGACCACCACCGCACCCGCTTGCCGCAGGCTCCGCACCACGTCAGCGTCGACGGCCGGCTGGTGGTCGCTGTATAGCGGCGAGCCGTAGCCGGTCGGGAGATCGGCCGTGTCGATGACGTCCTTTACCCCGACCACCAGGCCGTGCAACGGTCCGGCCGCACCGTCGCCGAGTTCCTTCGCGCGCCGGATGGCTGCTTCTTCGCCGACGACCCGGAACGCGCCGATTACCTCGTCAGCCGCCCGGATGCGGTCCAGCGACGCGGTGACAAGTTCCGTCACCGACCGCGCCCCCGTCGCGGCAGCCGCCACCGCCTGCGCGCCGGTGAGCTCATCGCGCGCGGCCAGCATGGCCAGGCCGGTTGTGGCGCGGTCGTTCATGGGGCGCCGCCGTCGAGAATGCGGCCGCTCAGCCGCCCGAGGATCAGATCGATGCCGCTGCCCGCGGGTGCCGCGCCGCGGGCCCGATGAGCGGGTTCGGCCGTGATCGGCCGTACCTGAAGCGCGAAGAGCGACTCGCCGGGGCCATCGCTCTCGACGGTGCCGATCGCCCACTCCACGTCGAGCCCACGGCCGAGCGCCGACTCAAGCTCGGTGGCCATCGCCAGGAGCGCAGCGATCTCCTCGTCGGTGATGGACCATGCCTCTCGCCGGGCGGCTTCCACGGGCCGGCGCTGGACAAGGCGCCCGTCCGTCGGCAGCCGGTGCTCGGCCGCCTTGGACCCGAGGCTCCGCTGGGTGACCTGGCCGGTGATCTTGTTGACCTCGAAAAGGTCCGGCGACACCTCGCCGCCGACCACGGCCTCGCCCAGGCCGTAACTGGACTCGATGACGACCAGGGAGCGGTCGGCGGTGCGCGGATGCTGGGTGAACATGACGCCCGACACGCGGGCATCCACTAGTTCCTGCACGATGACAGCGACGCTCTGGCCGGCCTCGGCAATGCCGCGCTGGCTGCGGTAAGACTCCAGGTGGGGCGCAAAGGCGGAGATCCAGCACTCCTCGACCTTGCCGATCACCTCATCCGCGCCGCGCGCGCCAAGGAAGGTCATGAACTGCCCGGCGCAGCTCGCGTCGGCTGAGTCCTCGATGGTCGCGCTGGACCGGACCGCGACCGGGATGTCGGCGCCGTGCCGCCCGCCAAGGGCGGCATATGACCGCTCGATCGAGCGCCGGACCTCCTCGCCAGCTGCCTGCCGCTGCTGGCTCGCAGCACCGCCCGGCCCGGCGGCGCGGCTCTGCACGTACTCGGCGAAGGCCGAGGCGGCGATGACGAACGAGCCCGGGACTCGCTGGGCGGCCCGGAGCAGTGAGCCAAGCCCGGCCGCCTTGCCCCCGACCTCGCCGACATGTTCAGCGCGGCAGTCCGCCGTGGCCACGACATACCGCGGCAGCAACAGCCGATCGTGCCCACCGCGGGGTCTGGTCATGTGCTTGTGCCCGCCGTATCCGCCGCCGCGCCAGCCTGCTGGCCTGCCGCCGCCGCTGCGCCAGCCTGCTGGCCTGCCGCCGCCGCGGCAGCCTGCTGATCGGCCCTGTCGGCGTGGCCAGCCTGGCCGGCCGGGTCACTGGCGCGCGCGAGAATCGTCACGACCCCGGTATCGCCGTCGACCCGCAGCCGGTCGCCGGTGCGGACAATCTCAGTGCCGAGGCCGGTCGCCACCACTGCGGGGAGCTGATACTCGCGGGAGACGATGGCGGCGTGCGACATGATGCCGCCGCCATCCGACACCGCGGCGGCGATGCGGGCGAACACGATCGACCAGCTCGGGGCCGTGAGCGGGCAGACCAGGATCTCCCCATCAACGAGCAGGCTCAGCTCGTCTACCTGACGCACCACGCGGGCGATGCCTTCGGCAACTCCGGGGGAGGCGGCGAGGCCCCGGAACTCGTTATCTGCACTGTCCCGGCTCTCGGCAGCCAGCCACCGGTTGATGGTGTCGGTGTTGATGCCGAAGAGCGTTACCGTGATTGGCTCGGTCACCTTGTCCGGGGGCACGCCGAGCGCCGCCGGGGGGCGCCATGCCTCCAGCGCGGCGTACATCTGACGCCGCCGGGCGATCAGCTCACGCCAGGTGACTTCCCCGCGGGTCGGCACCCCGACCGCCCAGCGGGCCTCCATCTCGTAAAGCAGGCTGTACACCTCGTAACGATGCAGGTAGAAGATGTCGTCGTCGCGATCGAGCAGCCCGCCGGCGACAATGACCGCGCCGAGGTCGCGCGCCTTGTTGAAGAAGATCGAGTGGTGCCAGTGCTCGACGTAGAAGTTGTGGTTCTCGACAAACGGAAACACCTGCCGCACTAGCGCGAGCAGGTTGTCGAACGCGGTCGCCTCGTGGTCGTCCAGCAGGCCGCGGTAGCCCTGCGAGAGTCGCTCGCGCTCCCGCCGCAGGCCCTCCAGGGGACGCGACAGAACCTCGTTGCGCTCAACCCGGCTCACGTAGTCGCGGAGCGCGGCGAAGGGGGGACGAAGGTCGTCGATCCAGGCCCGATTGGCGTGGCAATAACCCGCGCCCGTCGAGTAGTAGAACCACGGGTCCTTGACCTGATCAAGCTCCTGGAGCCACTGCAGGCCAGCCGGTGACCGCCGCAGCTCGCTGATCACCGCGGCCGGCTCGCCCGGTGCCTTGATCGCGTCACCGACGCCCAGCTCCACAGCGCGGGCGGCGAGCCGCCGTAGTTCCGCGTCGGGACGATACAAGATCACTTCGATGCCCGCCACCATCCGTGCGACCAGGTCGTCGGTGATCGCGGGGAAGTGGCCTCGGCAGAACTCAAGGAACGTCAGGTACGCGCCGTAGGCCAGGTTCAGCATCTCGAAGTGGTAATAGGCCATCTCGTGCATGTTCTCGAGCAGGCGGCTGTACCTCGTCAGCAGGTCGAAGGCGGTCGTGGTGCCGCGGGCAGACAGGACGGTCTCCGCTGGCTCGCGCTCGGCGAGCGGCTCGAAGCGGATCGACTTCAGCCGGTCGATGCAGTCCGTGGCCTTCGTGACCCAGTTGTCGTAGATCTCGTCCCAGTTCTCGAAATAGTGGCGGGCCCGCTGCTGGAAGACCGGCTCGCGCTCGGCGATCATCGCCGGGTCATCGATGACGTTCGGGCTGAGATACAGGTACCCGTTCACGATCCGCTGCTCGATTCCGAGCGCGGTGGGAAGGTTCCAGACCCGCGTCGTGTACTGGTTGAGCGATACCAGCCAGCTTTCCGGCATCATCAAGTCGAACGGGTAGACCGGCTCAGGGTTGTGCATCTGGTCGAAGAACCAGAGCTTCTGCTCGTCCCTGTCCCGCATCTCAGGGCCGAAGAGCAGGTACGACGGGTACATCGACTCCCAGCCCTCGGCACCGGGCGGGGCTTCGACGTGATACGGATTCCGGAACGTCCCTCGGTCTGGGGCCATGCTTCCCGTTGTCCCCCTCGCTGCTCAGATTCCTCGCGTGACTCAGTGCTGACAGTGCCGCCGGCTGACCACGGTGAAGCGGTCATCATGCGAGGACCATGCGGCCAGTGGGCTCATCGTTGACGACTGCCGCCCGATTTGGGAAGAGAAACGTTCCGTCAGAGTGAACAGCGTTCCTTGTTACGGAACCATGCCTCCACAGGCCGCGGCGGTCCGCAGCATCTCCCGGCTGGCGGCGGGCGCTCTTCGGCAGCAGCAGCCGCCGCCCGGCGGAAGCGTCGATCGCCGTCGGCCGCAACCGCCCTGGAAGGAGGGCACATTGCTGGTCAGCGGTAGCCCGAGCCGCTCCACCACATCGATTCTGTGCTCATGAGCTGGCTTGCGGCGGCTTGCACCCGGCGGGCCATCGGGGCGATGTGCTCACCCGACACCCTGGTGACCGGCCCCGCAACCGAGATGGCCGCCCTGGCGACCCGGGTGCGGTCGAGTACTGGTGCCGCGACCGACGCGAGGCCCGGCTCGTCCTCCTCGATGCTGTATGCGTAGCCTCGCCTGCGAGTCTCGGCCAGGCATCGCAGGAACTGCTCCGCCGTCCGGATGGTCCGCGGCGTGCGCCGCTCGAAGCCCTGGGCGATCGCGGCCTCGGCGACTGCCGGGTTGAACGCGGCGACGGCCTTGCCGGAGCTGGTCAGGTGAATCGGCCGCACGCGCGCGACCCGCGAGGAGAACCGGAGTCCGTGGTAGCTCTCAAGGCGCTCGATGTAGAACATCTGACCGCCTTCTGGAACGGCAAGGTGAACGGTCTCGCCGGTCTGCGCGCGCAGCGACTCGAGCAGCGGGAGCGCGAGCCCCCTGAGCTGGTTGCGGCCGGCCACCACCTCACCGAGCTCATGCAGCCGGATGCCGAGCCGATAGCACTTCGTCTCGGGAACCTGCTGGACATAGCCCTTTGCGCAGAACGTGGTAAGGATGCGGTGGGCAGTGCTCTTGGCGATCCCTAGCCGGCGGCTGAGTTCAGCCACGCCGAGTTCAGGCTCAGCCGCGAGACAGTCGAGCAGGTCAAGGGCCGTGCCAAGGGAACGGACGCCGTTCACGCCGGTTTCTGCGCGGCCGCGGTCACGGCCTGCGTGCTCAGTCATGTCATCTCACCGGCTCTGCGCTGGTCCGGCCGCCCTGACCGGTCCGGCCGCCCATGCTGGTCCGGCCGGGCTAGGCCGGCTCCGAGCCGATGGCCGAGGCCCCGCACGGCAAGCCGGCCTGCCCAGCCGACGTGGCTGCGCATCAGACCCGCCGCCTCCTGACAGCGGCCATCCCGCAGCGCACCGGCGATGGCCCGGTGCTGGCGCTCGGCCTCGGTGAGATCCTCGGTTGAGTAGGGGATGCTCGATCGGTAGCCCTCCGGGATCGCCGATACCTGCCGGATGAGCGCGTAGAGCCGGGGACTGCCGGACGCCTCGGCGATGCCGTAGTGAAACTGCATGTCGGCCCTCAGCTGTTCGGCGGCCGCGGCACCGTGCAGCTCGGCCAGCCGGTCGCAGCTCCTGTCCAGCAGGCCGATCAGTTCCGGCGTGGCCCGCTGTGTCGCCAGGCTGACTGCCTCTGACTCGAGCAGCCCGCGCAGGTGGTAGATCTCGGCGATGTCGTCCACGGTGAGCCTGAGCACGGTGGCACCCCTGTTCGGGGCGAACCCGATGAGCCCGCTGCTGCCCAGCAGGATGAGCGCCTCCCGGATCGGGGTGCGGCTCACGCCGTAGACCGATGCGAGCGTCTCCTCACGAAGCCTGGTCCCTGGCACCAGGTCGCCGTCGAGGATGGCCTGGCTAAGCCGCCGAGCCACTATCTCGGCGGTGCGCTCGCCCCGCACCGGCTCGGCTGGCAATGGCGGATTGCTCACGCGGCACCTCCCCGGCTCTTGAGCCTCCTCAGATTGTATGCAAGTATGCAATCCGCAGGTATCCAGACTCCGCGCTTGGGCGTGGGGGGGACCGGGAGGTGCGAGCCGATGAGCGGGCGCCGTAGGCCGCTGGCCGGCAGGCTGATGGCGGCGGACCCATGCCTGGCGGCGGCCGGCGGGCTGGCGGCGGGCCGTGGGCTGGCGGCGGCCGGCGGGCTGGCGACGGGTTCGCTGTGAAGCCGGCGCCGTTCGGCTTCCACCGGGCGTCCTCGGTCGATCAGGCGGTTGCCTACCTGGCCGCATACGACGGAACTGCGCGGCTGCTCGCGGGTGGCCAGAGTCTCGCCCCCTTGCTCAACATGCGCCTGCTGCGGCCGGACGCACTGATTGACCTCAACGGTATCGAGGAACTGACCGCGATTCGCGCCACCGCGGACCGGACAATCATCGGCGCGATGGTGCGGTATGTCACGCTGGAATACTCGCCCGTGATCGCCGGGCGCCTCCCGCTGCTCGCCCGGGTCGTCCGCCACATCGGTGACCGGCAGGTCCGCAACCGCGGGACCATCGGAGGGAGCCTGGCCCAGGGTGACCCGACCGGCGAGCTGCCCCTGGCTTGCCTGGCGCTGGGCGCCAGCGTCCGCGCCGTCGGTCCGGACGGCACCCGCGAGATTCCGGTTGAGCAGCTCTACCTGGGGTCTTACGCGACGGTTCTTGACCCCTGCGAAGTGCTGACCGACGTCATTTTCCCGCCCGCTCCGGCGCAGTGCGCCTTTGCCGAGTCCTGCCGCCGCCATAACGACTTTGCCATCATCAGCGCTGGCTGCGTTGGCAGCAGGACGCCCGGGGG
>WNFB01004538.1_pt1 | contig 12344 bp, 9 predicted proteins | sample 5400501 | NCBI WGS metagenome assembly WNFB01 (sample SAMN13153341, study PRJNA577476) | soil metagenome | isolation source: 200 cm saprolite under Douglas fir tree site 2 hole 1 | place: USA:California | collected 2015-04-18 | reverse complement strand
CGGGCATGTAGCAGCCGTAGCACACAGCAGAACAAAGCAAGAAATGAGGCACACGTCTTGACATCGACCCGAATACTCACCCGGCGGCGCCTCGGCGCCGCCGCCCCTCAGCACGTCCCGGCACGCCGGCGACGGCGCACGCGCGGCTTCGTGCAGGTCGCGGGCTCTGTCGCCGCCGATCGCCTGCAGCTGAACGCCTACGCGCACGCCTACCTCGGGTTGGGCGTAGTGCTGGTCGCCGTCCTTTTCTATCTGGCGCTGGCCGCGCAGGTCACGCAATCGTCGTACGACATCACGCGATTGCAGGACCAGCAGCGCCAGCTCATCGCCGAGCAGGATCAGCTCCGCTACCAGGAAGTGACGCTGCACGCGCCCGCCCAGGTCCAGCAGTCGGCCGCCCAGAGCGGGATGCAGCGCACGGCGCCAGTCGCTTACGTGCCCGCGCAGCCGGTCGCCATCGACCTGGAGGCGCCCGCGGGCGCCTCCGGCACCGACGCCACCCCGTTATGGGCGCGCTATCTGGCCGCGCTGTTCAACAAGGTCGGTGGCACCCGCGACGTCATGGCAGCAGGCAAGTAGTGAGCTCTGGGGCTCTTCGCAAGAGGGCCCCGCGAGTGGAGCACGTCATGGGGGCGCGTCTGCGCATCCTGGCCCTGCTCATGGTGGCGGCGCTGCTCGCGGGTACGGTCTGGGCGCGACTCGCCTACTGGCAGGTGCTGCGCCACGTGCAGCTTTCGGCGTCGGCCCAGGCCCAGTACCACGAGCTCGTCCAGCTGCCTGCGCTTCGCGGCGTGATCTTCGACCGCAACATGACCCAGCTCGTCGTCAACACCACCGTCTTCTCCGCGTTCGTTTCCCCGGACCAGATCGCCCCCGGTGTTCGCGACCGCGTTGCGACCGGCCTTTCCAGCGTGCTCGGGGTGGACAAAGCCAAGGTCATGCAGACGCTCGAGTCGGGTTCGAAGTTCGCCTACATCCTGCGGCGGTTCTCCCAGGCCAAGGCGGACCGGCTGCGCGCCTTGAAATTGCCCGGGGTCGGGCTCGAAGACGAATCGCAGCGCTCGTACCTGCCGGGGATCGCGGCGGGCTCGAGCCTCGCCGCGAACCTCCTCGGATTCGTGACCTATGACGGCCAGGGACAGCGCGGGCTCGAGCAGTACTACCAGAAGGAGCTGGCCGGGACGGCCGGATACATCTCCAGCTACCGCGACCTCGCCAACCGTGAGATCGTCCTAGGCTCGCACACGCACCAGGACCCCGTGAACGGGTCCGACCTCGTGCTGTCGCTCGATGCCAACGTGCAGTACCAGGCCGAGGAAGCGCTCTCGTATGGAGTCAGAAACGCCAACGCCGAGAGCGGCAGCGTGCTGATCATGGACCCGTCGACTGGCGGCATCATCGCCTGGGCCGACTACCCGAGCTACGACGCCAACAACTTCAACCACACCGACCCGTCGCTCTTCCAGGACAACGTTTCCAGCTACCTCTACGAGCCGGGCTCGGTGATGAAGGTGGTCACGCTGTCAGGCGCCATCAACCAGGGCGCGATCAGCCCCACCACCGTCATCAACGACCCGGGCTACCTGAATGTCGGCGGCTACAGGATCGCCGACTGGGACCATCGCAACCACGGGAACGTCACCTACTCATACGTGCTCGACCACTCGCTCAACGTCGGCGCGATGAAGGCGATGCTCGCCGAGGGCCATGCCGCGTGCTACAGCTACCTGAAGGGATTCGGCCTCACGCAGCCGAGCGGGATCGATGTCGCTGGAGAGACCGAGGTGGCCCTACCGGCGCAGGACCAGATGAGCGACAGCCAGTACGCCACCACCGCGTTCGGGCAGGGCATCGGAGTCAACATGGTCCAGATGCTGGCCGCCGTCAACGTGGTCGCGAATGGAGGTAAATACGCGCCGCCCCATGTGGTCGAGCGTGTCGGCAGCACGATCAACCCGCTGCTCTTAAAGCCCCAGCGCCAGGTCATCTCAGCGGCCACCGCTCAGCAGATGACGGCGATGATGGAGGACGTCGTGCAACACGGCTCCGGCTGGACGTCGCGGGTCAAAGGCTTCGAGCTCGACCAGGCGGGGAAGACCGGGACGGCGCAGATTCCCGTCAACGGTCAGTACACGCTGGACGTCTGGGCGTCGTATGTCGGCTTCCTGCCCGCCAACCACCCCAAGTTCACGATGCTCGTGGTGGTGCGCAAGCCGCACTACGCGGGCAGCCAGTACGACTGGACCCTGAACGACGGCTATCTGACCGCGGCCCCCGTGTGGCAGAAGATCGCCCAGGCCATGATCGTCGACTGGCGCATAACGCCCGACTAGCGCAACAAGACCTGTGAAATCTTCGATTTCACAGGTGAAAAAGCTCGGTTGCAAAGCATGAAAGAAGCAAGCATTCTTCCTACTGGGGTCCCCGCCTCGTGGTGGCGGGGGGACCCCGAATAATTCGGGCTTCCGCTCCACTTGGCGAATTAGGCAGTACCTGTCCTTGTTGCACCTCGTTTCACACTTATAGACATGAAGCTGACTCTCCTCGAGCTCCTCGAGGCGACCGGCGGTGGCGAGATTGGCGGCACCCAGGTCGGTAACACGTTCGGGACGTACCACACCGACTCGCGCGAGGTGGTCCCCGGTGGCGTGTTCTTCGCCCTAAAGGGCGCCAGCACGGACGGCCACCGTTTCATCGCCGACGCGCTCAGCCGCGGCGCCGCGGCGCTGGTCGTTGAGCGCCGCACCGAGCTATCCCATGGGGTCGTGGAGGTCATCGTCCCCAACACGTGGGACGCGCTCTACGACGTGGCGGGTTACGTGCGCGAGCGCGTTGATCCTTTGGTGGTGGGGGTCACCGGCAGCAACGGCAAGACGTCGACGAAGGAGATGGTCGCCGCCATATTCGAGCGCAAGTACTCGGTTCTGCGCACGACCGGCAATCTCAACACCGAGACCGGCGTTCCCCTCACGATTCTCAAGCTCGAGCCCGAGCATGAGGCGCTTGTGCTCGAGATGGGGATGCAGCGTGCCGGCGACATCGGCCGGCTCGCTCAGCTGGCAGAGCCGACGGTCGGGATCATCACGAACATCGGCAGCGTGCACATGGAGTTCTTCGAATCTCAGGAACAGCTCGCGCGTGCCAAAGGCGAGCTCGTCGCAGCCCTTCCTCTATCGGGGCTGGCGGTCCTGAACGCCGACGACCATTTCTTTCCACTTCTGTCTGAGATGTCCACCGCGCCGGTGACGAGCTTCGGTTTCGGAGCCGGCGACCTTCTCGGTGAGAACTACATGGCCGCCGATGATGGCGGATGCGCATTCACGGTCGGTGATGTCTCCATCCACCTCGCGCTCGAAGGCCGCCATCAGGCCCGTAACGCACTGGCGGCCCTTGCCGCCGGAAACTTCGCGGGGGTGGGGCTCGAGGAAGGTGCCGCGGCGCTCGCGGATGTCTTTGTCGCGCACCGGCTCCAGGAGCACAAGACCTCCAAGGGCGTGGTGATCGTCGATGACGCCTACAACGCCAGCCCCGAATCGATGTTGGCGGCATTCGAAACCCTGGCGGAGCGGCCGCGGCACGGGCGGCTGTTCGCGGTGCTCGGCCCGATGGCCGAGCTGGGCGCGCTCGCCGTCGAGTCCCATCAGCGGGTCGGCCGCCGGGCCGCGGAGGTGTTCGACGCGGTCGCGGTCCTCGACAGCGAGCTCGGCAGTGTGCTCGCGGACGCCGCCGGCGCACACCTGGTGCCCGATCGCGAAGCAGCGGTGATGTGGGTCAAGAACAACGCCCGCCGCGGTGACAGCGTGCTCGTGAAAGGGTCGCACAGCGCGGGTCTCGAAGAGGTCGTGAAGGAACTCACCAGGTGATCTTCGATGTCGCGACTTTTGTGGTCGCGTTCGGAATCGCGCTCGTCCTCTATCCGATCGCGATCCGTACGTTGCACCGGATGAAGGCGGGCCAGGTGATCCAGGCGGAGCTGCCCGAGAGCCACCAGAGGAAATCCGGCACGCCGACCGGCGGCGGCATTCTCTTCGTCGCTCTGGGTATCGTCGGCGGTCTGCTCGCCACCCTCGCCGGACACCCGGGCGCGTGGCCCGCAGTCGCCGGGCTGGTCGCGGGAGGTCTCATCGGTTTCGCCGACGACCTGCGCAAGCTGCGTGTGGGCTCGCTCGGCATCCCGGCGCGATTGAAGCTGCCCATCCAGGTCCTCCTTGCGATTCCGGTTGCCTACATCGCGCTCTCGGTAAGCGGTTACCCCTGCATGGCCCTGGTTCCTTGTGGCAGCGGATATGAGTACCTGCTGCCGTTCGAGCCCTGGCTCGTGTTTCCGCTTGCCGTCGTCGCCATCGTCGCCACCGCGAACGCGGTCAACATCACCGACGGCATGGACGGCCTGGCCGGCGGCCTCTCGGTGATCGCCATCGCCGCAGTGGCGCTGCTTCTGCCGCGAGCGCTCGCGGGCGAAAAGGCGGTCGCGATGTCGCTGGTGGGAGCCCTGGTCGCGTTTCTCGTCTTCAACCGGTATCCAGCGCGCGTGTTCATGGGTGACACGGGATCGCTCGCGATCGGGTACGCGCTGGCCGCGATGGCCATCCAGCAAGGGCTTCTCGTGCTTCTCCCGCTGATTGCCCTCGTGTTCGTATTGGAGACCCTGTCTGTCATCATTCAGGTGGCTTACTTCAAGGCCAGCGGCGGACGTCGTGTTTTCAAGATGGCCCCGATCCACTACACGTTCCACCACCAGGGTTGGTCTGAGAACCGCATCGCGCTCACCTTCTGGGGCGCGGGGCTCGTCTCAGCGCTGGCTGCTGCCGGGGTGGCGCGGCTGATCACGTGACCGCCCTCGTGGTGGGCGCGGCCCGCAGCGGCGTCGCGCTGGCCGGGTACCTCGCCGCGAAGGGTGAGGCGGTGCGCGTCGTCGACAAGAGGAGCGAACCCGAGCTCCGCGATTTGCTCGCGCAGCTGCCGGCGGGCGTCGACCTGAGGCTTGGTGGCTACGACGATTCGGTCCTTGCCGATGTCGACGTCGTCTACGCGAGCCCAGGCGTGCCGTGGGATTCTCAGCTGCTGAACGACGCCCGCAGGCTGGGCATCAAGGTGTCGAGCGAGATCGACCTGTTCCTCCGCCTGTGCCCTGGCACGGTGGTCGGAATCACCGGCACCAACGGCAAGACCACGACCACCGCGCTGACTGGCGCCGTGCTCGCCGCTGGGAAGCGGCCGGTGCTGGTCGGCGGCAACATCGGCGACACCGTTCTCGATCGTCTCGACGAGGTGACCCCGCGCCACTGGGTCGTGCTCGAACTCTCGAGCTTTCAGCTCGAGTCCGTTGAGAAGCCGCACTTTCACGTCGGCGTGATCCTCAACATCACGCCCGACCATCTCGATCGCCACGGTACGTTCGAGCGCTACATTGACCTCAAGGCGCGCGCGATCGAGTTCGCGGGCGCCGACGATTTCGCGGTCCTCAACGGTAGTGACGCGGCAGTGCGCTCCCTCGCCTCGCGCACCCGCGGGCACGTGGTGTGGTTCGACGAGCACCGGCCGGTGCCACCGATGCCGCTGCCCGGACGCCACAACCTCGAGAATGCGCTCGCGGCGGCCGCCGTCGGGCGCATCGCGGGACTTTCCGACGAGGCGATCGACGCCGCGATCCGCTCGTTCAAAGGCGTCGAGCATCGCCTCGAGCTGGTCGGCGAATGGGACGGTGTGCGCTGGTACAACGACTCCAAGGCCACCAACCCTGACGCCGGCCGCGTCGCGCTGAGCGCGTTCCCGAACATGCCCCTGGTGCTGATCGCCGGCGGCTATGGGAGCGGCTTCGAGCTGGGGCCGTGGGTGTCCGACGTGCTGCGCAACGCCGACGCGGTGGTGTTGATGGGCGCCTCGGCCGACGTGCTCGCCAAGGAGCTCGCGGATCACCCGAAGGTCGTGCGGGCGGCCGATCTCGACGAGGCGGTAGAGCTGGCGGCAGGTCTCTCACGACCCGGCGGCGTGGTGCTGTTGAGCCCCGCCTACAAGAGCTTCGACATGTTCAAGGACTTCGAGGACCGCGGCCGCCGCTTCAAGGCCCTTGTCCACGAGAGGTTCGAAAAGTGAGCTCCGGCGCGCGGACGGCCAAGCACCCCGACCGGCTCCTCATGTTCACGACTGTTTTGCTCAGCGGCGCGGGACTGGTCATGGTCACCAGCGCCAGCGTCGCCTTCGCCTACACGCAGCACCAGTCGGCCTTCTACTACGCGGAGCGGCAGGCGGTCTGGATGCTCATCGGCTTCGCCGGCCTGTTCGTGCTCGGACGGATGGACTACCGCCGGCTGCGCCCGCTGGCCCCCGCGGCGGCGGTGGCGGCCACGCTCTTGATGCTGCTGGTCCTGGTGCCGCACCTCGGCGTGACTGTGAACGGCGCCCGTCGCTGGTTCGATGCCGGCCCGCTTGGAACTTTTCAGCCCTCTGAGCTCGGCAAACTGGCGTTCGTCTTCTTCGTCGCCCACTGGGTCGATCGCAACGCCGTCCACCTCGGCGACCTGCGCAAGGGACTCGCGCCTTTCGCGGCGATGCTCGCCGGCGTGCTCGTTCTCCTCATGCTCGAGCGGGACCTCGGCACGTCCGTCGTCATCGTCGGGATCTTCCTCAGCGCGTACTGGGCCGGCGGAGGTCGTTTCCGGCACATGGTCCTGCTGGTCGCTGCGCTCGGCCTCGCCTTCATAGCGATCACCCTGCTGGAGCCGTACCGGTTCGCCCGGCTGACCAACTTCAGAAACCCCTTCGCCGATCCGCTGGGGGCCGGCTTCCAGTCGACGCAGGCGCTCTACAGCCTCGGCTCGGGAGGGCTGTTCGGCGTCGGCATCGGCCACTCGGTCGAGAAGTACGGCTGGCTGCCCGAGGCGCACACAGACTTCATCTTCGCGATCACTGGCGAGGAGACCGGGCTTGTCGGGACCACCCTGGTGATGGCCGGGTTCCTGTTCTTCGCGGTGCGCGGATACCTGGCCTCGCTACGGGCGCCAGACCGATTCGGCGTGTGCCTGGGCGCTGGGATCACGACCTGGATCGCATTCGAGGCCTTGATGAACATGGCCACTGTGACGAACACGCTGCCGATCGCGGGCGTGCCGCTGCCGTTCTTCAGCTACGGCGGCACAGCGGTCGCGACGACGCTGGCGGCGGTCGGACTCCTGCTCAGCGTCGCCCGCAATGGATCAGGTACCGGATTCGGGGATAACAAGAGGAAAGATGAGGCTTTTGATAGCTGGCGGCGGGACCGGTGGGCACCTCTATCCGGCGCTCGCGGTCGCGCACGCGTTTCGCGCTGAGGAGCCAGATGGTGCTTTGCTGCTGGTTGGGCGCAAGGGCGGCCCCGAGGAGCGGCTCGTGCCGGCCGCGGGCTTCGAACTGGCGACCGTCAGTGTGCGCGGGCTCGACCGCGACGCGCTCTGGAAGAACCTCGCGTTGCCTGCGATCGTCCCGGCCGCGCTCCGCGCCGGCCTGCGCATCGTCGACGGCTTCAAGCCCGACGTGGTGCTCGGGATGGGCGGTTACGTGATGGCGCCCGCGGTGGCCGCCGCGCGCATGCGGGGGATTCCCTATGTGCTGCATGAGAAGGACGTCCGCCCCGGGCTCGCGACGCGATTTTTCGCGCGCGGCGCGGCCGCGATCTGCACGACTCTGCCGGGCACCGAAAAGCGCGTCCGCAACGGCCGAGTGGAGATCACCGGCGTGCCGCTGCGCGACGGGTTCGAACCGCGGACGGCAGCGGTGCCGCCGCGGCGCCTGCTCGTGACGGGTGGCAGCCAGGGCGCGCGCCACATCAACGAAGCCGTATGGGGCGCGCTCGATGAATTGCGAAAGCGCTTCGAAGAGATTGTCCACGTCGCCGGCGGGCAGGGGGCGGCGGGGATTGCGGAGCATGCATCGCCCGGCTACCGGGGGCTCTCCTTCACCGACGACATGCCCGCGCTGATGGCGGGCGCCGACCTGGTGGTGAGCCGGGCCGGCGTGAGCACCATCGCCGAGATCGCCGCGGTCGGTCTGCCGATGGTGCTGGTGCCCGGCACGTTTGGCGGGGGCCACCAGGAGGAGAACGCGAAGGCGATGGTCGACGCCGGGGCCGCCGTGCGCATCGGAGACGCCGAGCTGAGCCCGGCCAGCCTGGTCGATACCATCGACGGCCTCAGCGCCGATCGGCTGCGCGCGATGGCGAAAGCCTCGGCCGGCGCCGGCCGGCGCGACGCGGCGCAGCACGTGCTGGCAGTGCTCCGTGAGGTGGTTGGGAGGTGATCCCGGGGATGCCAGCCGGATCTTTGGCGTCTAGGCGGCCGATCTGCGGTGTCGCCTCCTGCGCTCCTCACTTAGGCATCAACGAATGCGTGCGCTGCGGTGCTCGTCGGCTCCTTGCATCTCAGCCGCCGATCCACCAAATCTCTCGGCCGGCCCCCCGGGCCCACCTCCTGAAGTGAAGGTGCACCTGATGGGCGTCGGCGGCGCGGGCGTGTCGGCGCTGGCTCGCGTATTCCTCGCGCGCGGCGACGAGGTCAGCGGGTGCGACGTGCGCGAGTCGGACACGACGGCGGCGTTGGAGGACGCAGGCGTTCGGATCTACATCGGGCATGACCCGGAGCACGTCCTGTTCCAGGACCTGCTCGTGTACAGCGGCGCCATCAAGGCATCGCCCGAGCTCGAGGCGGCGAGGGCGATGGGGGTCAAGGTACTCTCCCGCGCCGAGATGCTGGCCGAGCTTATCGCCGACTCCGACTCGATCGCGGTCGGCGGCAGCGCCGGCAAGACCACGGTCACCTACATGACCGGCCACATCCTCACCGAGGCCGGGTTCGACCCGACCGTCCTGGTCGGCGACGGGTCGAGCGCCCGCGCCGGCAAGTCAAAGTGGCTGGTGGCCGAGGTGGACGAATCCGACGGCACCCTCGTCCTCCACCACCCCAAGCGCGCGATCGTCACCAACATCGAGTTCGACCATCCCGATCACTTCCAGGACGTGGACGCGGTGCGAGACCTGTTTGCGCAGTTCGTTGCCGCTCTGCCCGCCGACGGCCTCGCGGTCCTGTCGGCGGACGACGAGCGCACGCGTGCGCTCGAGACTCCGGCGCGGCGTGTCACCTACGGCTTCAGCGAAGGCGCCGACTATCGCTGCGGCGAAAGCCGTCCCTTCGCGATCCACCACGCGGGGCACGAGCTGGGACGGATCAACCTCCGCCAGCCCGGCCGGCACAACGTGCAGAACGCGACCGCGGCCGCCGCGATGGCGCTCGAGCTCGGCGTGAGCTTCGCGGAAGTGGCGGGTGCGCTCGAACGGTTCCCGGGCGCGCACCGGCGCCTCGAGTTCCTGGGTGTGTTCCAGGGCGCCCCCGTCTATGACGATTACGCGCACCACCCGACCAAGGTTCGGGCCACGCTGCAAGCTGCGCGCGAGCTGCGGCATCGCCGCCTCATCGTGGTGTTTCAACCCCACCGCTATTCGCGCCTGGCCGCATTGCTCCAGGATTTCTCGCGGTCTTTTGGCGCCGCCGACCGGGTGCTGATCCTGGATGTATACGGCGCGGGCGAGGACAACCCCACCGGGGTCCAGGCGAGCGACCTGGCGGACCTGATTCCCAATGCGGTGTACGTGGGTTCATTTGAGCGGGCTCGCGAAACCCTCGAAGGTCTGGTGGGCCCGGACGACGTTCTCCTCTTGATGGGCGCGGGCGACATCAGAAAGCTGGGCGATGAGCTGGCGCAAAGAATCTAACCTCGCGTGGCTGCGCGAGCTGCCGGGCGTGCGCCTGGGCGAGCCGCTCGCTTCGCGCACGTCATTCGGCATCGGCGGCCCCGCCGAATATTTCGCCGAGATGGCCAACCCCCAGTCCATCGAGGTCGCCATCGAAGGGTGCCGCCTGCGCGGCATTCCGCATCTTCTGCTCGGGGCCGGCACCAACCTGCTCATCGCCGACGGCGGGGTCGAGGGACTCGTCATCCGAGTGGTCAACCGCGACTACGAGGTCGACGGCACGCGCATCCGCGCGGGTGCGGGCTTGAGGATGATGAGACTCGCCAGGATCGCGGCCGATGCGGGCTTACGAGGCTTCGAGTTCGCGATCGGTGTGCCGGGCACGGTCGGCGGAGCGGTCTATCAGAACGCCGGCTGCTGGGGCCATGAGCTGCGCGAGGTCCTGGTCGAAGTGCGCGGATTCCAACCCGGCGCCGACCGGCGAACGTGGAGTGTCGATGACCTGCAATTCGGCTATCGCACTTCGGCGCTTCGAGACGGCCCGCTCCGTGGCTCGCTCGTCATCGATATGACCATCAGACTCGAGCGCGGCGATGGGGAGGAGGCCAGGCGCTTGATGGCCAAGCTGACCAGCGAGCGCAACGAGACCCAACCGATCAAGACTAAGAACTGCGGCAGCGTGTTCATGAATCCGCCCGGAGACTCGGCGGGGCGGTTGATCCAGGCGGCCGCGCTCAAGGGCGCGCGCGAAGGGAATGCGGTCATTTCGCAGCTGCACGGCAACTTCATCGTCAACGAGGGAGGCGCCACCGCAATCGACGTGGCCGCGCTCATCGAACGCGCACGGGCCACGGTGATGCACCGGTTTGGCATCGAGCTCGAGCGCGAGGTCGAGCTGGTGGGCAAATGGGAATGAGAGTCGCCGTGCTGCGCGGAGGGCGCTCAGCCGAGCGCGATGTGTCGCTGCGCTCGGGCGCGCAGGTGGAAGAGGCGCTGCGCATGCGCGGTCATGACGTCACCGGCATCGACCTCGACATGAGCACGTGGGACGTTTTGCGCGACGGCAACTTCGCTTGCGTCTTCAATGCGCTTCACGGCCGGATGGGCGAGGACGGCACGGTCCAGGGGATGCTCGAGCTGCTCGCCCTTCCGTACACCGGCTCGGGTGTGCTCGCGTCGGCGCTCTGCATGGACAAGGCGCGCGCCAACTCGGTGATGGCGGGAGCAGGCCTCCACGTTCCCGAGTTCGAGGAGCTCGAGCTCAAGCTGGGCCTGAGCGCCGACGCCGTCGACCGGCTGATCGCCCGTTTCGGCCTACCGCTGGTGGTCAAGCCCGTGCGCGAAGGCTCGACGATCGGCCTCACCATCGCGCGCGACGCGGACCAGGTCGCGAGCGGGCTGGTGCTGGCGGCGCGCTACGACCGGCGGGTCCTGGTCCAGCGGTTCGCGACCGGCACCGAGATCACCGTCGGCGTCCTCGCCACTCCAGAGCTGCAGGTGCTGCCGACGCTGGAGATCGTCAGCGACAACCCCGTTTACGACTACGACGCGAAATACACGGCGGGCAAGTCGCACCACATCATCCCCGCGCGGATCCCGGAAGCTGCGCGCGCGGCCGCATCGGAGGCGGCCGGCCGCGCGTTCACGGTCCTCGGCTGCTCCGGAATGGGGCGTGTCGACATCATCGTGGACGCGGCCGGAACGCCGTGGCTGCTCGAGGTCAACACGGTTCCAGGGCTGACGGAGCTCTCGCTGCTGCCGGATGCGGCGCGGGCAGCCGGCATCGAATTCAGCGAACTGTGCCAGCGGCTGGTCGACCATGCGATCGGCCGCCACTCCCCCTCTCCCAGCAGGGGAGAGGGCCGGGGAGAGGGGCGTGGAGCACGATGAGGTTCCGTCGACGACGCTCGTTGCTCCCGCGCATCAGCCGGCGACCGAGCCTGGAGGAGGCCGCGCCGCTCAAAGGCCAGCTGTGGACGCGCTCGGAGCGCAACCTGAAGGAACCCGACGTGCACCCGATGCGTCGCATCGTGGCCGCGGCGGTCGCGATCGCCGAAGCCGCGCTGCTCGGCTGGCTCTGGTTCGGGGCGGCGCTGGCGGTCACGTCCGTAGACATCGCGGGAACGCACCACCTCTCGGCCGCGCAGGTAGCGGCGGCGGCCGGGCTCAGCGGCACCCGGTCGGTGCTCGCGGTGGATGGGGAATCGGATCGCCACCACCTGCTCGACCAGGTCTGGGTGCGCACGGCAACGGTCGACCCTCAGCTCGACGGCACCGTCGTGGTGCGCATCAGCGAGTGGCAGCCAATCGCCGCGTATCACGCCGGGGCGAGCAAGCATTACTTCCTGCTGTCGAGCCAGGCGATGGTGCTGGGGCCGGCCGCCACTGCGGGCACGCTGGTCGACATCCAGGGCCCGGCAGGCGCGGACCCGCGGATCGGCGCGCAGGCGCTCGACCCGACGCTCCTGACTGCGCTCGTCAACATCCAGCGCGGGCTTCCGGCTCTGATCGGCCAAGAGGTGTCGGGATTCATCTTGGATTGCAGCGGCGACCTGACCCTCATTTCCAAACGCGGCTGGAAGGTTTACTTTGGCCGCGTGCTGACGCCTGAAGAGTTCGCGAC
>WNFB01014051.1_pt1 | contig 12354 bp, 12 predicted proteins | sample 5400501 | NCBI WGS metagenome assembly WNFB01 (sample SAMN13153341, study PRJNA577476) | soil metagenome | isolation source: 200 cm saprolite under Douglas fir tree site 2 hole 1 | place: USA:California | collected 2015-04-18 | reverse complement strand
GGGCCGCCAGTTCGCTTCCGGTTGCTCTCCACCCCGCCTCGCGACGACGCAGTTACCTTCGGCTACGGGGCCTTGGCTTGCCCCGACACGGACTTCCACCGTGCAGATGTGGCGCCTTCACGGGCGCACTCATTCCCGCGCAAGCGGGAATCCAGGAATTTCAAGGCTTTTCTGGACCCCCGCTTTCGCGGGGGTGACTTGTTCAGAGATTCCCGAGCGTTTCGCGCGGTTTTATAAAAGCCGCACATTTCATTATTCGCCACTGCCGGGGGACATATTATGGACTACTACGATGACCTGGAAACGCGTGCGCCGCAGGCGCGCGAAGCGGCGCTGTTCGCCGCCCTGCCCAAGCAAATCGCGCACGCCAAAAAACATGCGCCCGCGTTCGCGCGCATGCTTGCGGATGTCGATGCCAAGCGGATTACCGATCGCGCGGCGCTCGCCGCGCTGCCGGTGGTACGCAAGTCCGCGCTCATCGAGCTGCAATGCGAAGCGCCGCCATTCGGCGGTCTGGCGGCTATGGTCGTAGGCTTTAGCGGGCGCGTCTTCGCGTCGCCCGGGCCGATTTACGAGCCGGAGGGTATGCGCCCGGATTACTGGCGCGCGGCGCGCGCGCTGTTCGCGGCCGGCGTGCGCAAGGGGGAGTTGGTCCACAACGCCTTCTCCTATCATTTTACCCCCGGCGGTTTCATCATCGAGTCGGGCGCGCTGGCGTTGGGCTGCATGGTGTTTCCCGCCGGCACCGGTCAGACCGAGCAGCAAGTCGCCGCCATCGCCGCGTTGCGGCCGCAAGCCTATGCCGGCACACCGTCGTTTTTGAAAATTATTTTGGATAAAAGCGCGGAAATGGGCATGAGGCTCGACAGCATCACGAAGGCGCTGGTCTCCGGCGAGGCGCTGCCGCCAAGCTTGCGCGCGCAGTTGCGCGAACGCGGTGTGAACGTCTTACAGTGCTACGCCACGGCGGATTTAGGGCTGATCGCCTACGAATCGGAGGCTTCGGAAGGCATGATCGTCGACGAAGGCGTTATCGTCGAGATCGTGCGGCCCGGGACCGGCACGCCGGTCGCGGCCGGGGAGGTGGGCGAGGTGGTGGTGACGACCCTGACGCCGGAATATCCGTTAATCCGTTTTGCCACCGGCGATCTGTCCGCGGTATTACCCGGTACCAGCCCGTGCGGGCGCACCAACATGCGGATCAAAGGATGGATGGGGCGCGCCGATCAAACCACCAAGATCAAGGGCATGTTTGTGCATCCAGCGCAGGTCGCGGAGGTAGTGAAGCGCCACGCCGAGATCATCAAAGCGCGGCTCATGGTCGAGCGCGAGGGGGATAACGACGCGATGACGCTGCACTGCGAGATCCAAGGCGCGGATAGCGAGCGTTTGCGTGACGCGATCGCCGCGAGTCTACGCGATGTTTGCAAGCTGCGGGGAACGGTGAAGGTCGCCGCGCCGGGATCGTTGCCGAACGACGGCAAGGTGATCGAAGACGCGCGGAAACTCGCTTAACCGCCGCCGCGCCGGGTGAAACGATAGACGCCGGCGGGATCGAGCGCGCGCTCAAGCTTGCCCCGGCGCCATAGGTGATTGAGATGGGCGATCGCCTCGCCCATCGCGAACAGTAGCTGATAGACGTCCAGCTCGCGCCGGAACAGCGTGGCCAGCAGCTCCGCCGCCGCGCGCGGCGCCGCGCAGGCGTCGATGAGCGCGTCCAGGCGTTGCGCGTGATGCCGGCGCAGGGCGTCGACGCGGGTGCGCAGGCCGTGAAACACGTGGCCGTGCGAGGGCAGCACCAGGGTGTCGGCCGGGAGCTCCGCGTAGCGCTCGAGGGAGGCGATAAAGCGCCCCAGGGGATCGCCGTCCGGGTCGTTCGGCCAGACGCTGACGTTAGTGGTGATCTTGGGCAATACCATGTCCCCGGAGATCAACACCTTCAGTTCCGCGCAGTAAAGCGTGGCGTGTTCAGGGGCATGGCCGTAGCCCACGATGACCCGAAAGCTTCGGCCGTGAATCAGGATCTCGTCGCCGTCCAGCAGGCGCTGAAACGTGGGCGGCAACGACGGCACGCCGGAATGGTAGGTGTTGCCCAGGCGCGCGAGCGCGTCGAGGCGGTCCTGGTCCAGCCCGTGGCGGCGGAACAGGCGCAGCAGCGGCTGCACGCCGTAGCCCGCGGCTTCGCCGTACACCGTGTGCGCGGTGAGGAATTCCGACTGTGTCATCCAGGGCGTGAGCTCGAAACGGCGGCACAGCCAATCGGCGAGTCCCGCATGGTCCGGATGATAGTGGGTCACGATCGCGCGCGTGACCGGCCGCCCCCGGAGCTGTTCGAAGATCCGCTCCCACAGCAGCATGACCTCGCTGCGCCCGTAGCCGCAGTCGACCGCAGTCCAACCGTCGCCGTCTTCGAGCAACCACAGATTGATATGGTCCAGCACGAACGGCAGCGGCATCCGCAGCCAGTGGACTCCGGGCGCGACTGCAACCAGTTTCCCGGGCGCGGGCGCCTCCGGAAACGGAAAGCTTATTGTTGCCGTGTGGACATGCATGCCGGTTTTGTGCGCGGGCGGTTTCATATAAGGGCGCGCGAAAGCGCGAAGACGCTGTTATACTTATCCGGCCTATAAAACACAAGCGCTGAAGCAGGTGTATATTGATCACAGGAGGGTTTGATGGGCGCGCCGATCGACTTCTATTTCGATTTTTCCTCGCCGTACGGGTATTTCGCCGGCGCCAAAATTGACGCGCTTGCGAAGCGCTATGGGCGCACGGTCTTATGGCGTCCGTTTCTCCTCGGCGTCGTGTTCAAGACCACGGGCAACGCGCCGCTGACCGACCAACCGCTTAAAGGTAAGTATGCGCGCCGAGATTTCTTGCGCTGCGCGGCCTATTACGGCGTGCCGTTTAAAATGCCTTCAACGTTTCCGATCGCGACGTTGGCGCCGGCGCGCGCTGTTTATTGGGCGCAGGCGATCGACCGGCCGAAGGCGAGCCTGCTGGCCAAGGCCCTGTTTCACGCGTACTTTGCCGAAGACGAGCGGCTCCGGCAAGAGACCCAGGCGGCGATCGACCGCGGGGTGTTCGGCTCGCCGTTCATCATCGTCGACGGGGAGCCATTCTGGGGCGTGGATCGCCTGGAGCAAGTGGAACGCTGGCTTAAGACCGGCGGCTGGTGGGGGCGCCGACGGTGAATCCCTGGGCCCAGTTCAGTCAGGAGGTGTAAATGGCAACCTATAAGGCCCCGTTGCGGGACATCGAGTTCGTACTGAATGAAATTGCCGGCGTGCATGAACTGACGCGGATCCCGCGTTATGCCGAGATGACACCGGATCTCATCATCGGCGTGCTGGACGAAGCGGCGAAGCTGTTCGAGCGCACGGTAGCGCCGCTCAACCGCGGCGCGGACGAAGAAGGCGCCCGGTTTCACGCCGACACCGGAAACGTCTCTACCCCGAAGGGCTTTAAGGAGGCGTACGACGCGTTCCGCCGGGGCGGCTAGCTTTCGCTGGCGATGGATCCGGAATACGGCGGGCAGGGACTGGCGTACACCCTGTCGATCGCGGTCAACGAGATGCTGATCGCGTCGAATCTGTCTTTTTCCACCTACAGCCTGTTGAGCGTCGGCGCGTACGAGGCGATTTATCAGCATGCCGCCAAGGAGCTGAAGGACCTGTATTTGCCTCCGCTTGCGACCGGCGAGTGGAGCGGAACCCAGTGTCTTACCGAACCGCACGCCGGCAGCGATGTCGGCCTCGGCCGTACCAAGGCCGAACGCGCGGGCGACGGGGCCTATCGGATCACCGGCACCAAGATCTTTATTACCGCCGGCGAGCACGACTTGTCGCGCAATATCATCCACATGGTGCTCGCGCGCCTGCCCGACGGCGGGCCTGGGATCCGCGGGATTTCGCTGTTTCTGATCCCTAAGTTTTTGGTCAACCCCGACGGCGGCTTGGGCGAGCGTAACGGCGTCCGGTGCGGCGGCATCGAACACAAGATGGGCATCAAGGCCTCGGCCACCTGCGTGATAAATTTCAATAACGCGGTCGGCTATTTAGTCGGGCAGGAGCACCGCGGCATTCAGCACATGTTTACGATGATGAACGGCGCGCGTCTCGGCGTGGCTCTCCAGGGCCTCGGGCTCGGCGAATTCGCCACGCAGAATGCCATCGCTTACGCCAAGGAGCGCAGGCAGGGCCGGCCGTTGACGCACAAGGGCGAGTCCAGTAATGAGGCGGTGCCGATTATCCAGCACCCCGACGTGCGCCGCATGCTGCTGACCATGAAGGCCTACACCGAAGGTTGCCGCATGTTAATGTACGACACGGCGAAGCAGGTCGATCTCATGCGCCATCATCCCGATCCCGAGGTGCGGGAGCGGGCCGGCGATTATGTCGACCTGATGACGCCGGTGGTGAAGGCGTTTGTGACCGACACCGGCTTCGAGGTGGCGAACTTGGGCGTGCAGGTGTACGGCGGCGCCGGTTATATCCGCGAACACGGGATGGAACAGACGGCGCGCGACGCGCGCATCCCCATGATCTATGAGGGCACCAACGGCATTCAGGCGCTGGACCTGGTGGGGCGCAAACTGCCGATGCACAACGGCCGCTTATTACGCCGCTTCTTCCATCCGGTGCAGGTGTTCCTGGAAGCGGAGTCCGCCAACCCGGATCTGGGGTTTATTACCGGCCCGTTGCGCAATGCGTTCACGCGGCTGCAGGCGACCACCGCGTGGATGGCGGAGCGCGGCCTAAACGATCCGCATCAACCCGCGGCCGGGGCGTGCGAATATCTGCGGCTGTTGGGGCTTACCGCGCTGGGTTATTTCTGGGCGCGCGCGGCGCGCACCGCCTTGCCTAAGGCGGCGGAGCCGTTTTATCGCACAAAGCTTGCGACCGCGCGCTTCTATGCGGCCAAGCTGTTGCCGCAGGTGGACGCGCTGGCCGCCGGCGTAATGGCAGGCGCCGAAACCGTCATGGCGCCGGACGAAGCCGATTTTTAATCGCCTTGGTTATGAACGCGAACGCGCGGTATTGGAGTACGATGTAGCCTTGCTTCGGCCGAGGCTGGTCGAAAAGTCCAAGGGCCACTTTTGAAAGCTTTATTTATTACAAGGAGCGGCGGCATGGATTTTAGTTTGAACCCGGAATTACTGGCGCTCAAGGAGCGCGTGCGCGCGTTCGTGGAACAGGAAGTGATTCCTTGCGAACGGCTGGATGTGGCGCGCGACACCGAAGCGCTCGATGCGGCCCGGCGCGCGCTGCAAGCCAGGGCCAAAGCCGCCGGTCTTTACCTGCCGCAGTTGCCGCCCGAGCTTGGCGGGCTCGGCCTGCCCTGGGTCGGGATCGCGGTGGTGCTGGAGGAGGCCGGCCGCAGCCTGCCGGGCCCCGGCGCGTTGAACGCGGCGGCGCCGGACGAGGGTAATCTGCATACGCTTAACCACCTGTGTAATCCGGAACAGCGGGAGCGCTATTTGCAGCCGCTGGCCGCGGGGAACATCCGTTCGTGTTTTTCCATGACCGAACCCGCGCCCGGCGCCGGCTCGGACCCCGGTCTGCTGATGACGACCGCCGCGCGCCGCGACCGCGGCTGGGCGATCAACGGCAAGAAGTGGTTTATCACCGGCGCCGACGGCGCGGCGTTTTCCATCGTGTTGGCGAAGACCGAGGCGGGCGCCACCCTGTTTCTGGTAGACACCGGCAATCCCGGTTTCCGCGTCAAGCGCATCATTCCTACCATGGATACGCTGACGCCGGGAGGCCACTGCGAGATCGATTTTATCGATTGCGAGATCGGGGACGACGCCGTGCTGGGCGAGGTGGGCAGGGGATTCGAGTATGCGCAGCTTAGGCTCGGCCCGGCGCGGCTTACGCATTGCATGCGCTGGCTCGGCGCCGCCGCGCGCGCCACGGAGATCGCCGCGGATTACGCGGCTAAGCGCCAATCGTTCGGACGGCGGTTGGCCGAGCATCAATCGGTGCAGAATATGATTGCGGATTCGCACATCGAGATCCACGCCGCGCGCATGATGGTCCTACATGCGGCCTGGAAGCTCGATCAGGGTCAGCCGATCCGGCACGAGTCGTCGATGACCAAGGTGTTTGTGTCGGACGCGGTCAACCGCATCGTCGACCGCGCGGTGCAGATCTGCGGCGCGCTCGGCGTCTCCGAGGATACGCCGCTCAGCCATTTTTACCGCGAGATGCGGCCGTTCCGCATTTATGACGGTGCGAACGAGGTGCACCGGATGTCGCTCGCCAATCGCATTTTCCATAAGCGCCTGCGGCCTTAAGCCCGATGCAGGCTGAAGTCGAACAAGCGCTTGCCCGGTTGTTCCATGCGCCGATGCAGGTGGCGCGCATGCAGTTGCTGCCGGGGGGCGCGTCCAAGGAGGCATGGCTGGTCGATGCCGCCGGAGCGGACGGGCAAAAAGAACTGTTGTTGCGGCGCGCCGGCGGCGGCGTGATTTACGTCGACACATTGTCGCTGGCGGCGGAACATCAGGTGTTGCAGGCCGCCTTCGCCGCCGGCGTCAAGGTTCCGCGCACCTACGGATATATCGCGGACCTGGCCGGCCGCGAGGCGTTCGTCATGCAGCGGGTGGCAGGCGAAAGCATCGGCCGCCGCATCGTGCAACGGCCGGAGCTGGCGGCTGCGCGCGGCCGGCTGCCGTTGCAGATGGCGGAGCAACTGGCGAAGATCCACGCGACGCCGCGCGCGCGGCTGCCGGCGCTGCCTTACCACGGCGATCCGGGCCTGACGGCGATCGAGCGCATGATCGGGCGCCTGGAGGAAGGGTTGGATGCGAGCGACGAGCCGCACCCGGCGCTGGAGTTGGGCGTTGCCTGGCTGCGCCGTCAGGCGCCCGCGGTGGCTGCCTGCGCGGACACGGTGCTGGTGCACGGCGATTTCCGGATCGGTAATCTCATGGTCGATGCGCAAGGCCTGGTAGCGGTGCTCGACTGGGAATTCGCGCACCTCGGCGATCCGGTCGAAGACCTCGCGTGGCCGTTGGTGCGCGCGTGGCGCTTCGGCGTGGACCATTTGCGCCTGGGCGGGATCGGAGAAGTCGAACCTTATCTCGATCACTACAATCGCCTGACCGGCCGGAACATCACCGCCGCGCAATTGTTCTACTGGGAGGTCGCGGGCAACATCCGCTGGGCGATCGGGAGCCTTACGCAGGCGCGCCGCCACCTGTCGGGACAGGAACGCAGCGTCGAACTGGCCGTCTTGGGACGGCTTGCGTGCGAAATGGAATACGAAGTGTTGTCATTGATCGAACGGGAGGCGTATGCAAGACCGGCCTAATGCTTCCGAGTTGGCGCAGGCGGTGCTGGAGTTTCTGCAAAATGAAATCGCGCCGCAGATACAGGATGCGCGCCTCAAGTTCCGCATGCTGGTCGCGAGCAACGGCCTCGGCATCCTGGCGCGCGAGCTGGCGCAGGGGGAGGCGTTGCTGCAAAAGGAATGGCTGCGCCTAAGCGCCTTGTTGCAAACCTCCCAAGCGAAGCCTTCCGGCCTTGCCGAGTTGCGGGCGGAGGTGCTCAAACTCAACCGCACGCTTACCGCCCGCATCCGCGCCGATCGCGCCCCGCCCGATACCTACGAGGCGGTAAAAGATCTGGCGCGCGACAAGCTACGCATCGCCAGCCCGCGCTACCTGGAGCGGTACCGGCCATGAGACGCCGGATGTATCTGATGCGTCACGGCGAGGCGGCGTATTTCGAGGACGACGGAAGACCGGTCCCGCCGGAACAGGCCGGGCTGACCGCGCACGGTCGCGAGCAGGCGTTGGCTGCCGGTCGGTGGCTTTCGCCGATCCGCTTCGACCGCGTGATCACGAGCGGGCTGCGGCGCACGATCGAAACCGCGCGCCTGGTGTTAAGCGAGATGCAAAACCCGCCGGAGATTGAACAATGGCCCGATCTGCGCGAACTCAAAGGCGGCCGGCTGCGCGATATCGCCGACGCGGAGTTGGAACAGGCGTTCCTGGGCGCGTTTCGCGGAGTGGCGCCCGAGCACACGCGTTTTCTGCATGGCGAAACCATCGGCTCCCTGTTCGACCGGGTGCTGCCGGCGCTGCAAAGGTTGCTCGACGATGCGGCTTGGGACACCGTGCTGCTGGTCCTGCACGGCGGCGTCAATTGTGCGGTCTTATCCTATGCACTCACCGGGCAGCGGCTGTTCCTGGGTGGACTGGCGCAAACCCCGGCCTGCATCAATGCGCTCGACGTAGGCGCGGATTGGGTGGTGCGTGCGGTAAACGTCAGTCCAACCGACTGGATCCATGTCCGTGGCCGCACGACCACGATGGAAGATCTCCTTGGACAATATTTGAAATATCGAAGAGGGACTGTGAATGAGCGCGCTTAACAAGTTTCGCGTGGACGGCAAGATTGGGTTCGTGACCGGCGGTTCATCCCGCTAGCCAGCGGGCGTTGGTTGTGATATTAAACGATCGGCTGGTTTTTATCTCGCCTTGCTTATACACAAGAGGAGACGGAGCTATGCAAGCGACTATGATGCGGTATCCGCTGACCCTGAATCATATTCTGGAGCGCGCGGGGAAGCTGTTTGGGAAGAGAGAAATTGTGTCGCGGCTGCCGGACAAGTCTTTGCATCGCTATGTGTACGCCGATTTCTACCGGCGGGCGCGCGCGTTGGCGCAGGCGTTGCAGCAAGCCGGGCTCCAGCGCGGCGATCGGGTCGGCACCTTGATGTGGAACCACTACGCGCACCTCGAGGCCTACTTCGGCATTCCCGCCGCGGGCGGCGTGCTGCACACGCTGAACTTGCGGCTGCACCCCGACGACATCGCCTGGATCGCGAATCACGCCGAGGACCGGTTCTTGATCGTCGACGACGTGCTGCTGCCGCTGTTTGAGAAGGTCAAGGCGCAGATCAGGGTCGAGCGCGTGATCGTCGCGCCCCTGACCGGCAAGCCGGTGCCGGCCGGCTACGACAACTACGAACAGTTTTTGCAAACCGCGACCGGCGACTTCCAGTACCCGGACCTGGATGAGAACGCGCCCTGCGGCATGTGCTACACCTCGGGCACCACCGGCAGGTCGAAGGGCGTGGTCTACTCGCACCGCTCGACCGTGCTGCACGCGTTCATGCAGGCGCTGCCCGATCAATGGGACGTGTCGTCGCGCGATGTGGTCCTGCCGGTGGTGCCCATGTTCCACGCGAACGCCTGGGGCGTGCCGTACACGGCGACCATGATCGGGGCGAAACAGGTGTTCCCGGGTCCGCATCTCGACGCCGAGAATCTGCTGGACCTGTTCGACTGCGAGCAGGTCACGATCACCGGCGGCGTGCCGACGATCTGGCTCGGCCTGCTGCAGACCCTGGAACGCAACCCGGGGCGCTGGCGGCTTAAGCCGCGCATGCTGGTCGGCGGCTCCGCCGTGCCCGAATCCATGATCCGCGCCTACGAGAAGCATAACCTGGAGGTGGTCCACGCCTGGGGGATGACCGAGATCTCGCCGATAGGCACCATGGCGCGACTCAAGCCGGGACTCGAGCAGCGGCCGCCGGATGAACAGTTCGCGTACCGCGCGAAGCAAGGCGTGGCGGTGCCGTTCGTCGAGGTGCGCGTGATCGGCGACCATGGCGAGGCGCCCTGGGACGGTCAGACCGTGGGCGAGATCCAGGTGCGCGGGCCCTGGGTCACGGCCAGTTATCACAACGTGCCGCAGGACCCGGAGAAGTTTACGCCGGACGGCTGGCTGCGCACCGGCGACGTCGCCACCATCGACGCCGAGGGCTACGTCAAGATCACCGATCGCACCAAGGACCTGATCAAGTCCGGCGGCGAGTGGATCAGCTCGGTCGATCTCGAAAACGCGGTCATGGGCCACGCCGCGGTGCAGGAGGCGGCGGTGATCGCGGTCCCGCATCCGCGCTGGCAGGAGCGGCCGCTGGCGGTGATCGTGCTGAAGCCTAGCGCCAAGGCGACGGCTGACGACATTCGTCATTATCTCGCCGAGCGTTTTGCCAAGTGGATGCTCCCCGACGCCTATGTGTTTGTGTCGGAGATCCCGCGTACCTCGACCGGCAAGTTTCTGAAGACCAAGCTGCGGGAGGAGTATAAGAACTGGCGGTGGGATGAGGCGCAATCCTCTCAGGCGGTACCGCAGGCCTTGTGAAAGGCTGCGTGCGCGCGTTGCTGAACGGGATGCAAGTCGTGAGCCTGGGTGTCAACCTGCCTGGCCCACGGCCGCGGCGCGGCTCACGGCCCTGGGCGCGTCCGTCATCAAGGTGGAGCCGCCGTCCCACGGCCGCGGCGCGGCTCACGGCCCTGGGCGCGTCCGTCATCAAGGTGGAGCCGCCGTCCGGGGATCCGCTCGCGCAATATCATCCGGCCTATTATCAGGCGCTGGCGGCCGGACAGCAGGTGGTCAGGCTGGATCTGAAATCGCCGGCCGAGCTGGCGCGATTAGACACGCTCCTGGCCGCTGCCGACGGGTTGATCACCGCGACGCGCCCGGCCGCGTTGGCGCGCGTGGGCCTCGATTGGCCGGCGCTGCATGACCGGTGCCCGCGCCTGTGCCAGGTCGCGATCGTAGGCTATTCGCCTCCGCGAGAGAACGAGCCGGGTCACGACCTGACCTACCAGGCGGAAAGCGGCCTGTTGAGCCCGCCGCAGTTGCCGCGCGCCCTGCTTGCGGATCTGGTGGGCGCGGAACAGGCTGTGACCGGTCTATTGGCGCTGCTGCATGCGCGCGACCGCGGGCAGGAAGCGGGTTACCTGCAGGTCGCCTTATCCGCGGCGGCGCAGGCGATGGCGCAACCGTTGAGTTACGGTATAACACGTCCCGGCGCGCTCTTGGGCGGCGGCTTCCCGGGTTACAATCTGTACGAGACCCGGGATGGTTGGATCGCGCTCGCCGCGCTGGAGGCGCATTTTCAACAACGGCTGGCGGCGGCGCTGGGGACAGCGCTGGATCGCGAGCAACTAGCCTTAAGGTTTAAAACCAAGACCGCGGCGGAGTGGCAAGCATGGGCGCGGGCGCACGACCTGCCGGTGGTTGCGCTGAGTTCCGCGTCCATTTAGCAAGATGTTGTTTTTCAACATCTTGCCGGGTTGGTTTAATCATCGATATTGAAACAGGAGTCTATCATGGCACAAGCGGTTATTTTGGACGCCGTGCGCACGCCGTTCGGCAAACGCGGCGGCGCGTTCCGCGAATTTCGACCGGACAGTTTGCTGGCGCACACGCTGACCGGTTTGGTGGAGCGCGCCGGCGTCGATCCTGCGACGATCGAAGACGTGGTTTCCGGCACCGTCAGCCAGGCGGGAGAACAGGGCGGCAATGTCGCGCGGCTGGCGGTGCTGTTGTCCGGGTTTCCGATAACAGTCCCGGGCGTTTCCTTGAACCGCATGTGCGGCTCCAGTCAACAGGCCGTACACTTTGCCGCGCAGGCGGTGGCAAGCGGCGATGTGGATTACGCCATCGGCGCGGGCGTGGAGAACATGACGCGCGTGCCCATGTTTCTCGATATCGGGTTAGGGCGCGAGGTGCGCGATTTCGACATGCTGAACCCGGCGCTGTTCGAGAGGCATGAGTTGATCCACCAAGGCGAGAGCGCCGAGCGCATCGCGGAACAATGGGGATTGACCCGCTCCGAGGTCGACGCCTACGCCAAGGAAAGCCACCGGCGCGCATCCGCCGCGATCAAGGCCGGGCGGAATAAGGAGATCCTGCCGACCCTGGGCCTGGACCCGGAGGGCGGACCGGTTACGGTCGTGCGCGATGAAGGCGTGCGCGACCTGATCGACGCGCAAAAGATGGCGGCCCTGGCGACCGTGTTCCGGCCGCGCGGCAACGGGGTGGTCACCGCCGGCAACGCCAGCCAGATCTCGGATGGCGCCAGCGCGGTGCTGGTGGCCGACAAAGACGCGGCGGCGGCCGACGGCTTCCAGCCGAGGGCCAGGTTCCGGGCGCGCGTGACGGTCGGGTCCGACCCGACCATGCAGTTGATGGGCGTAGTGCCGGCGACGCGGTTGGCGCTCAAGAAAGCCGGACTTGCGCTCAAGGACATCGATTGGATCGAGATCAACGAGGCGTTTGCGACCGTGGTGCTCGCGTGGGCGCGCGAGCTTGCGCCGGATATGGAAAAGGTCAACCCGTGGGGCGGCGCGATCGCACACGGCCATCCGCTCGGCGCCACCGGCGCCGGGCTCATGGCCAAGATGGTGCAGGGGCTGGAGCAGACCGGCGGCCAGTTCGGCCTGCAGGTGATGTGTATCGGCCACGGCATGGCCACGGCCACGGTCATCGAGCGGCTTTAATGCACCTCAAAAACGCCACGTTCATTATTACCGGCGGCGCCTCCGGG
>WNFB01004536.1_pt1 | contig 12355 bp, 15 predicted proteins | sample 5400501 | NCBI WGS metagenome assembly WNFB01 (sample SAMN13153341, study PRJNA577476) | soil metagenome | isolation source: 200 cm saprolite under Douglas fir tree site 2 hole 1 | place: USA:California | collected 2015-04-18 | reverse complement strand
ACCAACCCTAGGGTTTGACACCTTCGGCGGGATACTCGCCCGACCTGACCGGGAGGCGTTGTGAAACCCACGGGCCGCAGTAACCGGTCTGGGCAGTCCGGAGGCGGGACCAATCGCTACAAGATGGTCACAAAACGGCTACAAAGTCGCCAAGCCTCGGAGCGAGCGGAGGCTCGTTTGTATTCGCCAAGTGGCTCCCCTTGGTGGACGCTTTTCCAACTCTCGTGCTGGCCGCCACGCCTGAGGTCTGTCAGACCATCGACGAACTCCCCTCGGCGCGAATCTTCCGCCCTCGGGCAAGCGGGACCAATGTTGGGCACCCGGGATCTGCCACGATTTCCGTTTAGTGGGATGGTGCAAGCAAGTCCGGTCGAGCTGACCGTCTTCTCCGATTACGTTTGACCCTGGTGCTATATCGACTCGGTCCGAGTCGAACGTCTCGAGAAGGAGGGATTGGTTCGCGTCGCCTGGGTGCCGTTCGAGCTCCACCCCGAGACTCCGGTCGAAGGCGTCCCGCGTGAGACGTACTTCGGTAGGGCCCGATCCGAGCAGATGCACAACCGCCTGCGGTTGGTCGCAGAAGAGGTGGGCCTGTCGATGGAGCCGCGCGATGTCATCATCAACTCACGGCGCGCGCTCGGCGCTGCTGAGTTCGCTCGCGAGCATGGGAAGTTCGAGGAGATGCACAACGCACTGTTCAAAGCGCATTGGGAGCGGACGGCGAAGCTGGACAACGTCGACGACTTGGTCCGGATCGGCGCTGGGATCGGGCTCGATGGCGATGACCTGAGACGCGCAATCGAGCAAGGCCGCTACGAGCAGCTGATCGACGACAGCCGCCACGAGGCGGAGTCGGTTGGCATCAACGCGATCCCGGCGCATGTCTTCGGCCGCCGCTACCTCATCGTGGGTGCGCAGCCGTATGAGGCCTTCAGGCGAGTGGTCGACCGCCTCAAGGAGGAGGCGCAGTCGCTCTCGTGAGGTCAGCCCAGAGGAAAACTCAACTGCGTACCGCCTCGAAGGCTGCGTTCCACACCATCGGCGAATGGCGGCGCGCTCCTTTGGCGCGCTTCAACCTCCATTCGGCTTTGGGCTGGCGACCACGGTGGTTTCCATTCCCAGCTCCTGGTGACCTGGCTGAGTGCAGATAACCGGATAGATTCCTGCCGCCAAGTCCACAGATAGGTTCGCCCAACTGCCCGGCGGCACCAGTGCGGTGTGCGCGATTCGCCTGGTGCCATCTGGCGTCAGGACCGAGAAGTCATGACTAACGGTTCCGACGTTCGAGATGCGGAAGCGGATCCGGCCGGCCGTCACCTGGATCGGGTTTGGGTTGAACCGGTATTCCCTCATCGTGACGTCAACCGTTGGCGCGTTGGGATCTACCGTCGCCTCGTAGGCAGCGGGCTGGCCGCATGCGGCGAGGACCGCCGCCAGGGCGATCCCCGCCGGTAAGCGCCACCCGCTCAACAGCTGCTGGGAGCAGGCGTCGGCGAGAACAGTCGGTCGACACCGGGACTGACCTGGCGGCCCTGAGACTCGAAGGGCTCGGCTGCGATCCAGACACCCCAGAAGCCGACCGTGTTGGGAGCGCCACCGTGGCCCTTCGCGTAGGTCGGAGCGACGAGGTCGTGGAAGTGCGTGAAGTCGCGTGTCGGTTGCGTTGACTGGCAGAAGATCGACTTCTTGAAGATGCCAAAGTAGCGGAGCTCCTTGGCCTGAGTCGCCGAGTTGTGATCGAACTGGAGGAAGCCGAGGACCTGGTCGTTGAGCGTGCGATATGTGCGCGGCGGCACTTGGCCGCCCTGGAGTGGGTTCTCCGGGAAGACCGAGAACAGTGCAGCTATCGTTGATGGGGTAAGGGCGGTGGCCGCGGTCGTTGGTACCGGAGCCGCCGAGCCACATGTCGGCGCCGGCGAGCCGGGCACTTTGTAGTCCACTCCAATCGGGACGCTGCGCCCACCTACCGTCAGGTTGTCGGCCGCCACGTAACTCAGCCAGTAACCGGCCGCACCCGCTTTCCCACCCAGCCCACTCCCCCAGTTGGAGGCGCTGGCTTGATGGAACACCGGAAAGCTGCCACCCGATTGGTCGGGCTGAGATTGGGAACAGAAGGTGCCCGAGACGCCGACTCCGAGATAAGCCACGCCAGTGGCATCGCTCACGTTCGGCCTATCAAACTGGACGAAGACGAAGGTTGAATTGGTCGCCATCTTGGCCACGAAGGGCGCTGCCTGACCGCCGGTGAACGGAGTGTCCGCGAACGCTGCCGCCATGGCGCTGAGGTCGGTCTTAGAAAGCGCCGATGCCGCAGTCAGCTTGATCATGGGCGGCGGCGACGCGGTCGGAGCGCTCGACGCCGGAGCGCCCCCGCAGGCAGTGAGGATAGTAGCGCCGGCCGCGACGATCCGCGCGAGATAGGTCATAAGCAGTACCTCCTGCCGATACATAGGCGAGGAGTCCGCCAGCGGATCCCTTAGCGGCTGCCGTCCCAGGCCAGGATCACCTGTGATCCCAGCCTCACCTCGATATGACTGAATGTTGGGCCAGCACGATCGGAGCGGAAGACCAAGTACGAGAATCCGTCGGCATCGACCGGTAGCGTGCCGCCGGCGCTCGTTGTGCCGTCGGTCCGGGTGAGGTAGAGCTCGTAACGCTGATCTGCCGGTGGCTGTGGCAGGCGGTTGACCATGGCCACAACGTCAGCCGAGTCGGACCGTGAGAAGACCTTTCCATAAGGCGCAGTGGGTCCGCTGTCGGCGACCGAGCGAAGGATGCGCTTGGTGGTGGCCTGGCTGTCAACGACGTCGAAAACCGTCGCCTGGTCGTGCGTGATCTTGCCTACAAGTTCGGCCTGCACGGTTCGCTGGTGGGCCAACTGGGCGCTGAGCTGCACGTTCCAGATAAGAGACACGGCCGCCACCGCGCACGCGGCGACTGCGGCCACCGCCCAAGGCGACGGCGGCGGTCGGCGCCGGCGGGACACCGGGCGGTCCAGCGTACGCATCACGTTGCGCTTGACCGCGGGGTGGAGGCGTAGCGGCGAGACGGAGCCCATCGCAGCCGGCAGAGTGGCGAGCACTTCCCTGTGCTCGGCCAGCCGCTGCCGGCATGCCGCACAGTCCCCAAGGTGGTTTTCGACAGTCAACGCCTCGTCCGGTTCGAGGGCGTCCAGGGCATAGCCCTCCAGTAGCTCGATCACGTCTTCATGCCTTGTCATTGGTTAGTCGATTCCCAGCCCGGTGGATCCTCTTCGCCGCGGACCACAGCGGCCCGCAGCTTCGCCATTGCCAAGCGGATTCTCTTCTTCACAGTTCCTAGAGGGAGGCCCAACTGCTCCGCGATCTCCGAATGGCTGAGGCCGCCGAAATACGCGAGGATCAGGGCGCGGCGCTGTTCGGACGGCATCTCGCGTAGCGCGGTCCATAGGTCCGGCACCGCCGCACGGTCTGCGGCCTGGTCAGCCGGGTCGGAAGCTGCCTCACCTCGAAGCTCGAAGAGGCGCTCGATCTCCTCCGCTGCAGCCACACGCTCAGAGGCTGCCTGCTTGCGCAGCTGGCGCAGGATCTCATGCCGTGCCAGCGTCATGAACCAAGCCGCGAAGGAGCCGCGGCTGGGGTCGAACTGCCCGGCCCGCCTCCAGAGCAGCAGGAAGATTTCCTGAATCGCGTCCTCCGCTCGGTCGCTCCCAAGCACATGTGCGGCCCACGCGTGAATTCGGCCGGCGTACCGGTCGTAGAGCACCGAGAAGGCCGCTAGGTCCCCGGCCGCGACCTCGGCTACGAGCGCATCGTCGGTGTGGCGGTCCAACTGCCGCCGACGATAGCGCGTTCGCCCCAGCGCGTCGAGCGTGATTGGCGGACTGGGTTTGAGCGGCGAATCCACGTGACATAGCGAGGCTCGACCTGTGAGCTGCTCGATCCGCTGCGAGTTTTTCAGCAGCCTCGTAACGACGTTTGCCACAAAACTGCTACAAAACCCGGCCGATGAGAGTCAGCAGTACCCCGGCGCGGTTCAGCGCCCCGAACTGGCAGATTAATCCTCAGCTGGCTGGCGAAGGCGCAGATGGCGAAGATGCCGATGTCGTGAGATTTGGTGTCGCTTGTGCACCACCACCAAACACCTTCTTTCCACACGGGCAAGACGCTGTGTTGGGCACGAATCCGCCGGCAGCCAGGGTGAAGGTAGCCTCGACCCATCTTATAGCAGGCTTAATCTGTGCCCTATCGCCGGGGTTCCCTGGCTTAAGGAGGCGGCCGCAGCCTGATGCGTCATGCGCCCAACTTGGCGATTCGTGCTTTCCGGGGGACATGCGCTCGCTGCTGGATTTGACTGGCTCCAGGTCCACCTTTGCCGTTAGTGTCATTTAACCTCGGGCTAGCCCGACGACAATGTGATCGGTCGCGCCAGCGCGGCCTTCACCGCAGCCCTGGCCGGGAGCCGCGGGTAGATGCGATGCGCCGCGCACGAGCTCGCCAACCCTAAGACGTGATCCATCGTCCTCGCTGCTTGGTCACTCAATCCGGCCGTGCGATCTCAGTCGACCCCGATAATGGGGTCTGAACTCGGGCCCGCAGGGTAAGCTGGCCCTCGTGTCGGACGCAAACGACGCTGCCTACGAGAGCTTTTTCAATCTTTCCGTTGACTTGCTTTGCGTGGCTGGGTACGACGGTTACTTCAAACGCCTCAATCCAGCCTGGACGCTAGCCCTCGGTTTCACGCAGGACGACCTGATGGCACGACCCTATATGGATTTCGTCCATCCTGATGACCGGCTCGCGACAGTCGCTGAAGCGGAGAAGCTCGCCAGTGGGGCCAAGACTGTGCACTTTAGAAATCGCTATGAGTGCCGCGACGGCACATACCGCTGGCTGGCGTGGACGGCTATGCCCACTGGATCTGGAGAATTGATCCACGCGATCGCACGCGATGTAACGCAGGAGGTCGAAGCCGAGACCGCATTGCGAGAAGCCAACCTCGCTGCATCTACGCGACTGGCCCTCTTGACCGCCCTAATCGACGCAATTGGCGTCGGAGTCGTGCTTATCGATCGCGATCTGTTGGTGGCACATTGGAACAAAGAGGCCACTCGTTTGACCGGCATCCAAGCAGACAAGGTGTTGGGTCTGCCAGCAAGACAGCTCGGTGAAGCGATTGCTCCGCGAGTGGAGGATTATCCCAATGTTCGTTCGCATCTCCAGCATGCATTCAGTCCTGTCGAGACCACCCACTTTCAAATGGTGCTTCTCGAACCCCGCCGCGACATCGAGGTCATCGTCTCCCCTGCGGTATTAGCGACTGACGGCCAGCAGGTTGGATCTGTGATCGTGCTCCACGACAATAGCGCGGCCCAGGAGCTCGACAGAGCAAAGAACGAGCTGGTCGCGATGGTCAGCCACGAGCTACGGACCCCCCTCGCCAGCTTGGTCGGTTTCTCGGAGCTCCTTCTAAGCCGCGAATTCTCCGATGCGCAGCGAAAGCGGTACTTGGAGACGATGCTCAAAGAAGGTCAGCGTCTTACTGAGCTCATAAACGACTTCCTCGACGTCCAACGCATGGAGGGTGGTTACAAGCGACTCGATCTTGGCCCGGCTGATTTACCAACCCTCATCGCGCGTGCAGTTGCGACTGCGGGTGATAACCGTCGAACTCCGATCGAAGTCGACTTACCGAAAGAACTTCCACTGGTGATTGCAGACACAAACGCGATCCACCAGGTCCTCATCAACCTGCTGTCAAACGCTCGTAAGTACTCACCTGGTGGCGGCTCGATACAAGTCGATGCAAGAGTCGTCGACGGCGCGGTTGAGGTTTCTATCCGAGATCATGGCGTAGGCCTACCTTCCGAGGCGATCTCAAAGCTCTTCAACAAGTTCTACCGCGTGGCCAACGTCGACCGTCGAGGAATCTCGGGTACGGGTTTGGGCCTGGCCATCTGCCGCGGAATCATCGAAGCGCACGGCGGCCGTGTGGCGGCGGAGTCCGCCGGATCAGGTCAAGGTTCTCGCTTTTACTTCACGCTTCGCGCTGCGGATCGAAAAGTAACTGCAGGCGACGTTCTTATCGTCGAAGACGACACCGGGTTTGCTCGACTCTTGGAAGCCGAACTCTCAGTCAAGGGTCTAAGCTCGGTCTGGGCTGCTGATGCTGAGACCGCCGATCAACTAATTGATCAGACCGGCGCCCGTGCGGTAGTGCTAGACCTGATGCTGCCCGGGGCGAGCGGCGAGGATTTCCTGGCCCGGCTGCGCACATCTCACAACAGCCAAGTGCCTGTGGTGATCGTCACGATCAAGGAACTCGAGGCCACAGAAACTCTCGCGCTCCGAGCCGCGGGTGTGGTGGCGGTCCTCAAGAAGCACTCAGGCGCAGCGAAAGAGGCGGCGGAGTTCGTGGCCGCCGCCCTCGAGTCTCGGCAAGTACGCCCTTGAGCGCCAACGAGACCACCTCAACACGCAGCCCGTACACCGTGCTCATAGCGGACGATGAACCAAGCGTACGCATGCTGGTACAAGCAACCATTGAAACGGACGGCTATCACGTCATCGAAGCTACCGACGGGAACGAAGCATGGTCTTTGATCCAGGAGCACAGCCCTTCGCTAGTCCTATTGGATGTGAGGATGCCAGGTCGGACGGGTCTTGAGATTTTGCGTGCGATCAAGGCAGAGCCCAAGCTCATCGCCACGAAAGTGATATTGCTGACGGCATCCGCCCAGGAGTCCGACATCAACGCCGGACTAGTCGCCGGCGCGGACTTCTATTTGACCAAACCGTTCTCGCCGCGCGATCTACTGTCCAAGATGGACGAGGCCCTCTTGCTTTGAGGTGTTGGGTTCGAAAATGTCGTCAAGCAGCAAGACGCGCCTAACAGTGATCGCTGAGTAGCCCGCCGACGACTGTTCCGCTCCATCCGGCCACCGGCAGGAGCGATCGGATCGCCACGAGATGCTGGTGGTTGCAGGTTGCGGCTCCGATGCGGTCGCTCTTACTGCCCAGATCAGAAACGATCCTGCGCTGGCAATTCCTAACCCCGGGAACCAGGTTCGCACTCATCGCAATTCCTCCTGACGAATTGAGAAAACCGAGCGCCCGCCGTGGCCTGTCGGTCCACCTAAGTTTCAGTCTCCGATGCTGCTAGGCGGGTTCGGTCGTCATAAGCCTTTTGAGGTTCCCATACTGGCGAAGATACGCACTCGGAGTGCGTAATCTTGCGCAGGCATATCTAGGCGATCAATATCGCCGTCGTGCCAGCGAAGCCATATACGTAAGTCGCTTACCTTCCTTTGCGTCGCGATCGCGCTGACTTCATGCCGGCGGACCGCTCCGAACCTGATTCTGGTTGTTGACGTGCCTGGCTACCCAGCCTCTTCCTCCGAGCATTGCCTTTCCGACGCGGCTGATTAGGCCACTGAGGGCGTCTCCTAGCGTATCAGCCAACGCGTAGTGCATGAACAGGTTCGCCAGCAAGGGTGAGATCGCTGAGCCTTGCGGACTCCCGTGCCGCCAGGCTCCCGTCCTCCCGTTGCATCGGGGCTTCAAGCCACCGCTGCACGTAGAGAAGGATCCACTTCAAGTCCCTGTGCTTGCGCAGCGCTCTTCGCCGTCGAGCCGACCATCCGGCAGCCTGACCCACGGGGGCCATCGCACAATGGACCGTGGCGCGGCGGCGTTGCCAAAGCCTATGTCCGACGTCCTACCGCACGGGATCGGCGCCGGAAGGATGGAAGGAAAGACCATCGGCGTCGCTGGGTCCAAATGCCTGCTTGCGCGCCGCATCCCGAAAGCGGAGAATCCGGATCAACAGGGGCGAACCTGATGCATCCCGGCGGATGCGCTTTCGACTCTTTGGCAGCCGTTTCTGATCAAGGAGGTGCGACGTGGGTGGGAAGGTGCTGCGCAGGCTGGTCTACATCGGGGCGCTCGTGTGCGTCGTCGTGGCCAGCAGCGCCGTCGGCGGTACTGCCGGCGCGCTGGCTTCGAGCGGAGGACACGACGGCGAACAATCCGGCTGCGAGCTGAACTCGGCCAAAGGGCAGATCCAGCACGTCATCTACATCCAGTTCGACAACACCCATTTCACGCGTGACAACCCCAACGTCCCCTCCGATCTGGAGCAGATGCCGCACCTGCTCAATTTCATCGAGGGAAACGGCGCGCTGCTGACCAATCACCACACGCCGCTCATCTCGCATACCGCAGTTGACATCCTCACGTCGTTGACGGGCGTCTATGGAGATCGCATGGGCGTGCCGGTCGGGAACAGCTTCCGTTACTTCAACCCGAACGGCACGAGCAACCTCGGGGTCTCGTTCGCCTACTGGACGGATCCGATTTTCGACCCGACGACTTCGACGCCGGCCGACACCAGGTTCAACATGCTGACCGCCGACGGGCACAACGCTCCGGCTCCTTGGGTGCCGTACACGCGGGCCGGCTGCAATGTCGGCTCCGTGGCCACGGCGAACACTGTTTTGGAGAACATCGGCATCGACATCCCCATTGTGTTCGGCGCCGGATCACCGCAAGCCCAGGAGGTCACCGCAAACCCGGGGCAGGCCTTCGCCGACTTTGTCGGCATCGCTGTCCACTGCGCGCTCGGCAACGCGCTCTGCTCGGCGGCGAACGGCGGCGCGGCCGACCTCCTCCCCGATGAGCCTGGCGGCTACTCGGGCTATACCGCCCTCTTCGGCCACAAGTACGTGGCGCCTCAGATCAGCCCGAGCGGACCTCTGACAGACCTGAGCGGGAGTGTCATTCAGGACCCCAAGGGTCACATCGGATTTCCCGGCTTCGACGGGATGGCGGCGACAGTCTCACTGTCATACGTCGCGGCGATGCAGGAGCAGGGAGTTCCGGTCACCTACGCCTACATCTCGGATGCGCACGACATGCACCCGAACGGCCCCGCCTTCGGTCCAGGGTCGGCGGGTTACGTCGCCGCGCTCAAGTCTTACGACGACGCCTTCGTCGCCTTCTTTAACCGCCTGGCCGAGGACGGGATCAACCGGAGGAACGCGCTCTTCGTGTTCACCTCCGACGAGGGCGACCATTTCGTCGGTGGCGCTCCCAGCCCTACCGGGTGTGACGGTGTGACGACGCCCTGCACGTACAGCCAGATCGGGGAGATCAACGCCAACCTCGCAGGCCTCTTTGCCACGCAACAGGGAATCACGACACCGTTCAAGATGCACTCGGATTCAGCCCCGACCGTCTACATCACGGGAAATCCGGCACGCGACGCTCTGGTCACGCGCACCTTCGAGCGGGGGACGAGCCAGCTGACCGCCGTCAACCCGATCACTGGCCATACGGATACGCTGAGCAACTTCCTCGCCGATCCGGTCGCGATGAGGCTGCTGCACATGATCACCGCCGATCCGGCACGGACCCCGACCTTCACGATGTTCGCCGATCCGAACTACTTCCTTTTCGCGGGCTCCCCCAACTGTCTGTCGCCCTGTGTAACCGAGCAACCTGGATTCGCATGGAATCATGGCGACGTCGGGGCCGACATCACTACGACATGGCTCGGGATGGTCGGACCGGGTGTCAATGATGTCGGTATCGACAGCACGACGTGGTCAGATCACACGGACATCCGCCCGACGATGTTGGTGCTCCTTGGACTCGAGGACGATTACAGCCACGACGGCCGGGCCCTGGTCGAGGATCTCAAGGGCTGGGCACGACCGGGGGCAGTTCGACAGGATGGCAGCTTCGTCAAGCTCGCCCGGATGTACAAGCAGATCGAGGCCACTGTCGGTCCCTTTGGTCTCGCAACGCTGCAGGCTTCGACACATGGGTTGGAAAGCGGCACGGCCTCCGATGACACCGCGTACGTGAACATGGAGAACCAGCTGACCTCACTCGCCAATCAACGCGACGTTCTGGCGGGCAAGATGATCGTTCTCCTCGAAGCAGCGGAGTTCGAGGGGGATGCCATCAGCCAGCAGGATGCGCGAGCCCTCATCGCTCAGGGTCAGGCCTTGCTCGCGCAAGCGGCAGCCCTGTGACGTAGCGGAGCCGGATTCGGGACAGCCAGACATAGATCGCCCAGACTGGTGACGTCGACACACCATGGGTGCTTTACTGCACCCGTCTCAGGAAGCAGCTCAAGACGTCACGTGTGCCGTTAACCCGTCTCAGTCATCTCGGAGCGAGGGCCACCCGCAACTAGGGCGGGAGGTTCAACTACTTGCCCTCGGCCTGGGCGATCCTGCTTCCCCCCCCCGATGGGGCCGAAGTGAGTTGACGGACCGGGGTTAACGGCACACCATGTTGGAGTCGTATGCGGGGCGCCATCCTCGCGAAGAGTTCGCCTGGTGGATCGGAACGGACGTGTGGTGTACAAAAGTCCGTTGCGATTCCATTCAGGCTCCTCGACGCGAAGCATATCGGCGTGAGACGCAGGCACCCCGGCGCGCCGCGCCGCCTTACTGAAATTTCCGGGTTAGCTGAGAATACCGGTCGCTTGGCCGACCTCGATCAAGTGGCCATCGGGATCGCGGATGTAAGCGCGGATCTCGCGTCCGTCATCCTTCGGCTCTGTCAGGAACTCGACGCCCTTCGCTGACCATTCCTTGTAGACCTTGTCGATGTCGGCAACGCGAATGTTGAGGAACGCGCTCGTGCGGCTGGAGTCGAGCGGCGTAGTCAGAGTGAGCTTGAGGAGTTCACCACGGATGCGCTCGGTGCCCCACAGAGGATTGTCCCGCGACATTCGAGCAATCAGTTCCCGGACTTCTGGGCTCTGGCGGGGCCGGCCCGGCCGACCCGGCCGACTGCCCGACCTCCAGGACCAGTACAGGCGCCAACCCCCTGCGATGCCAGCCGATCACCGTCTCCCGGTTGCACGATCCTTAGCTGACGAGTCCATCCCACCGGCCAGAGCCACCGCGTCCAGACCCAAAGGATCCGGTCCCGGTTGCGCAGGCGCGGCCTTGGCTTGCGGCGAAGGAGCAGCTCGAGTTGGTGTCGCAGGACCAGATCCTCGAACGCAAGGTCTTGGCGGGAACGACAGCAATCAATAAGGGACTCGAAGCAGTATCAAGTGGAAGCCCAGCGCCGGCGCGGGAGCATATGAGGACAGGGCGCGCACGGTGTGCACGATCCTGATCGACTTTTGCCCCCCTTCAACCGGTCCTAAATGCGTCGGTCAGCTTGCGGCGTACTTACAGGTGGCTGAATCGCTCCTTACTCAAGACCCGTGCCGGGTTGCGTCGGCTGCCTCTGCAAGTTCGCCTAGGACGGCGAAGAACGTCTGCGATTGACCCCTGAAGAGCCCGTTGGCTGTCAAGGCTTTGACCGCGTTCATTGCAGCTCCCTCTGTCTCGGTAGGGCGAATGATCGAGCAGACCGGGAACTTTCGGTTGAGGAAGATGGTTGGCTCGGGCATGATCAAGTTGGTTTGGAAATCCTCCCCGTCAAACGGAGGGGCGTTGAGGTCCGGAAACACCAACCCGTTGGTTGGGTCGGTCAGCGGGGGCGCATTACCGGCCTTGTCTTGCCAGGTCTGAAAGTGCTGCGTCTCGGTTGGGCCGATGCTTAGCAGGATGCGCAGCACTTCCGGATGGGCTACCCGCTGAGCCAGCGATGGATAGAGGCTGGTTCCGCCCTGCTCGATGAACGCGAAATGGAATCCTGCGGTGTTGGCGATCGCCTGGAGATGGGTGTTTGGAGACAAGTCGCCGTCATCTCGGGGAATGGCGGGAAACTGTCCAATGCTCAAACCCGGGACGGCTTGCGGGAAGGTGTCACCGAAATCAGGGTTCTTAGTTCGGCTGCGGTACCTCGTCCACCAACTCGTGTCCACCGTGAGCTGCATCAGGTTGGTGAGCCTTCCAATTTGCTGCGCGCCGGTCGCTTTGCTGCTCGGCAACGTGCGGAACTGATCCAGATTGACTGTTTCTGCTCCGTTTGAGGCTAGGTATGCGTTGATGAATGTGAAGTGGCTGAACTCGTCCTCAGTGTTGTCATGGACGTATTGGGGCATGTCCGAGTCGAGCACCTGCAGAGCAGCGGTGTAGGCGGCACTCCCACTCCCGCCCGGGACTTCGCTGTCCTGGACTCCTCCCAGTTCGTTGTACTGCTGCCACGCATCGGTTTCGAGGATTTCAGCCGCGGCCAGGAACCGAAGGATGGCCGCGTCTCCGGGGGTCAGGCCCCCGGACGCGATGGCCGGTACCTGGTTCTCGAGTAGTCCGGCGCCGATGGCTCCCGCTCCAACAGCGAGCCCCGACAGCAAAAAGGAACGACGGCTCGTGAAGTGTTCCCAGCGCCTCATGACCTCCTCCTCCTGGCGTCCCGTCAACCAAAAAAGGAATAGTGGCTGCTCACAATCGGCGGGCTCGCGC
>WNFB01004535.1_pt1 | contig 12357 bp, 9 predicted proteins | sample 5400501 | NCBI WGS metagenome assembly WNFB01 (sample SAMN13153341, study PRJNA577476) | soil metagenome | isolation source: 200 cm saprolite under Douglas fir tree site 2 hole 1 | place: USA:California | collected 2015-04-18 | reverse complement strand
GGGGGTGATCCGGCGCGAAGTGCGCGTCAAGGCTAATGAGCCGCTGCGGGAAGGCGACGTCGTGGATTCGCAACGGCGTCTCTACAATCTCGGGATTTTCAATCGCGTAACGATCGAGCGTCAGAATCCGAACGGCACGGACCCCGAGAAGGACGTCGCGGTCCTCGTCGAAGAGGCCAAGCGCTATACCATTGCGTACGGCGGCGGCTTCGAGGTGCAACGGCTCGCAAGCACCACGAATCCAACGAGCGGACAGGTGCAGGCGGCTCCGCGCGGCATTCTGGAGGTCAGCAAGCTGAATCTTACGGGACGCGCGGATGCGCTTTCCTTCAAGCTGCGCGGCAGCACGCTGCAAGGGCGGGCGCTGCTTGGTTATTCCGCGCCAAACACCTTCGGAGATTCGCACCTGAGTTTTCAGGCGACCGCTTTTGCCGAAAAAACGAGGGACATCAACACCTTTACGGAGCAGCGTTACGAGGGCTCGGTACAATTGACGGACCAGCTCACGGCGCTGACGACAATGCTTTACCGCTACACTTTTCGGCAAGTGCGCGTCTCCAACCTGAAGATTCTCAGCCAGGAAGTACCGCTGTTCAACCAGCCGACGCTCGTTTCGCAATTTGGCGTGACGTGGTTCCGCGATTCCCGGAATAATCCCGCCGACGCTTCCAAGGGCAGTTTCAACAGCGCCGACTTCAGCGATGCGGAGACCGCTCTCGGTTCCAGCGCCAGCTTCCTGCGCTTCAACTTTCAAAATTCCACTTACTATCCCATCAAGCGCCGGTTCAGCTTCGCGCGTTCGGCCCGCCTCGGCTTTCTCGTACCTTACCGCGACACCGTTTCGCTGAGTTTCCCTTCGCCCACGCCGGGGCAGTGCATCGCTACGGCACCACCTCCCGGACCGACGCCGACAATCATCCCCCTTCCCGAACGGCTTTTTGCCGGCGGTGGCACGTCGCTGCGCGGCTTTGCTCTCAATCAGGCGGGGCCGCGCGATGCCTGCACCGGCTTCCCGGTGGGTGGCCAGGCGATGCTCGTGCTAAACCAGGAGTTCCGTTTCCCGATGCGGCTGCCATATCTGGGCACGTCACTGGGCGGCGCCATTTTCTATGACGGCGGCAATGTGTACAGCCGCCTGAGCCGAATTTCTTTCCGCGCGACGCTGCCAGAGCCCACGTTCGGGCTGCAAAATCCCACGCTACCCCCGGGACCCGCCAATCTGCCCCAGTGCGTCAGCAATTGCACCAACGAGCTCAATTACTTCGCTCACACCGTCGGTATCGGAGTGAGATACAAGACTCCGGTGGGCCCGATTCGCGTCGACTTCGGCTATCAAATCAATCGCCCGTCATTCGTGATTCCAATTCCGTGCCCGAGCAACACCCCAACTTGCCTCGTGGGATCGCTGGGCCAGCAGGGGACGCGGCTTCCCGGCTTTCAAATCTTTTTCAACCTGGGATCGACGTTCTGATGCGCCGCGTCATCCTCCTCGTCGCATCCGGGGCGCTGGCGGCGCTCGCAACACAACCGCTGCGCTCGCAGGAAGTCGTGGACCGCGTTGCCGCGAAAGTGGAAAGCGACGTGATTCTTCTGAGTGACATCCGGGCTCTGAACCGCTATCAGCAACTCCTCGACGGCAAGCCGGAAACGGAAGCCCAGGCTCTCGACCGCCTGATCGATCAGTGGATCGTGCGCACTGAGGCAGACGTTTCCCGGTTTCCGCATCCTTCCGATGCCGATATAGAGCGGAGCCTGGAACGCTTGCGAGCGTCGTTTGTCTCGCCGGAGGAATACGAAGCGAGGAAAAAGCAAAGCGGCCTGAGTGATTCCGAAGTTCGCGGGATGGTGGCCTCGCAGTTGTACTTGAGCAGCTATCTCGATTCGCGCTTCCGCGCCGCCGTGCAGATCGATGCAAAGGCGATTGAGGATTTCTACCGGAATTCCGTGGTGCCCCGGGCCGCGGCTCGTGGACAGGAGCCGCCCTCCCTGGACACAGCACGCGATTTCATCCAGGAAGCTCTGGTGCAGCGGGGAATCAATGAGCAGGCCGATCTGTGGCTGAAAGAGAGCCGGGGCCGGCTGCACATCGAGAAACTTCTCGATGAGAGGGCGAAATGAAACGCGAAACTCGCCACCCGATCTGGACGTGGATCATCCACACGCCGTGGGTGCTGGCCGTGATTGCCATTCTATCTGTGATCGTGTTTTTCGGCAGCGGCGCGGGCAATCCGTTATTGAGCCGGCTGATCGTGCATCGGCTGGAATTGATGACCGGCGGGAAGGTCGAGTTGCGCTCGCTGTCGGTGGAGTGGCTGGGTATGCGGGCGACTCTGGGAGGCCTTGTGATTCACGGGAGGGAGCCCGCAAGCACGGCGCCTTTTTTTGCCGCGGAAGAGGTGCAGGCGGGTTTGCGCATCGATTCGTTCTGGGGCCGCAGAGTTTCGTTGAGCGAGCTTCTCGTCCGCCAGCCGCACGTGAACATTCGTATCGAAAGAAACGGCTCGAGCAACGTGCCCGTGCCGCCGCGGCCAGGTTCCGCCACGAACCCGGTCCGCGAAGCGCTGTTCGCATTGCATATCCGGCGGCTGACGCTGGAGGACGGCTGGATCCTCTACAACGACGCAAAAACGCCGCTTGCCGTGAAGGGCGGCGACCTGCATCTCGCGCTCGATGCCGGGGGCACGCCGGACCACACGCTGTACCTTGGCAAGCTCGAGTGGCAGAACCTGCAGTTCACCTCGAAGCGCTACCAGCCTTTGCCCGTCAGCCTCTCTGCAAAGTTCACCATCTGGCGCGACGGCTTCGCGCTCGAACAAGGGATGCTGGTGGCGGGGCGCTCGCGTCTGGATGCGCAAGCGGAAATGAACAGCTTCACGAATCCCCAATGGAATTTCCGTTGCCGCGGGTGGGTCGAGTTGCTGGATTTTCGCGAAACGCTGCGCGAGCCATTGGTGCCGACCGGGCGGGTCGAACTGCGCGGTGAGGGCCACCTTGCCGGCGGCCAGTTCCAAGGCAGCGGGAGTTACTCCACGCAGAACGTCGCCCTGTCTTACACGATCTTTCATGCCACAGGTCTAATGAGCCGCGGCAGCTATCGAGTCGACAATCGCGGCCTGGAAGTGCCCGACTTTCTTGCGGGCGCGTTCGGCGGCGTGGTAACCGGACGCGTGACGATGCGTTTCGACGGTTTGCAATTTCGCGCGGATACGCATGTTCAGAACGTCAGACTGGCCGCGGTCCTGCCAGCCATCGAGCATCGCGGCTTCCCCATTGACGAATTGCACTGGGACGCCATGATCACAGCGGATACGATCGAGACCTGGACCGGCCCTTTCCGGCAGTTTGAGATTTCCGACAAAATGATGTGGGAGGCTCCGGACAAACCCGCCGAACGCCACCAGCCGGTGAACGCCGCCTGGAAGTTCCGCTATCGTTACGATGCCAACGTGCTGTCGATTGACTCGGGTGAATTCGAAACGTCGTCGTCCCGTGGCACCATCGAAGGGGTGCTGGCCCCGCGTAAATCCGCACTGAGCGTGAGATTCGAAACGGGCGCCGTGGAAACTTACAAGGATTTCATCGGCGCGCTTCGTGGGGCCGTGCCCGGCTCTCCTGAGGCCGCAAAACAGATCTCGGGCAGCGCGCGATGGGACGGCAAGATCCTGGGCCCCTCAAGCGGTCCCACCTTTCAGGGCCATTTGCGGGGCGAGCGAGCGCGCTACGACGGCGTTTTCCTGGATTATCTCGACGGCGATCTCACCTATTCGCCCGCGGAGTTGTCCCTCGCGCACGGACATGTCCGCCGCGGTGAGATGGAAACGGACATCGAGGGGACCCTGACTCTGACCGACTGGAACTTTCTGCCCAAAAACGATTGGTCCGCGGAGTTCAATTTCGAAAAGGCGCCGGTGGAAAACATCGAGCGGCTATTCGGCTGGTCATATCCCGTGAGTGGATTGCTGACGGGCCAACTCCACGGGCACGGGACGCGGGAGGAACCCAGTATTACGGGACTCTTTGATCTGGCGGAAGGCAAGGTTTACGGACTTTCCTTTAATCGGCTTCGCGGGCAACTGAATGTTGCGCCGGACGAAGTAGGCATCGCCAACGCAGAGCTGCGATTCTTCCCACCAGGAAAGGAGAGTGGAGGCGGGGCAGGAATCGTCACCGGCTCGGCGAGCTACCGCTACGCGGGTCAGACGATTTCCGCAGTGCTCGTCGGCGCCGCGCTGCCTCTCCAGAATTTTGAAATACTGCAAATGCGGCGGCTTCCCGTTGGAGGCCAGGTAAGTTTCAGACTCAAGGCCAGTGGCCCTGTGAAATCCCCGATGGGGGAAGGGACGTTTCGTGCCGTGGATGTCCGAGTGGGTCAGGAGATTATCGGCAGTTTCGACGGCAATCTGACATCAGACGGGCACATCGCCCGCCTCGAATTGCGGTCCGCCATGCCGACAGGAGAGGTTTCCGGAGGCTATACGCTCGGGCTTTCCGACCCCTATCCTCTGAGCGGGAAGGTGTCGATCAAGAACATTGACCTGGATCCCTTTCTGCTCACCGCCCTGCATCTGGACAAATTCCATGGTAACGCGAATGCCGATGGGGATATTTCCCTGAACGGAGCGTTAGAGAAGCCGGAGAGCATCGTGGTGGATGCGAACTTCTCGCGACTGGCTCTTAATTACGCAAACGTCCGCCTGGAGAACACGGGCCCGGTGCATTTCCGGTCCACGAAAGACAGTCTGGAGGTTGAACCGACGACCTTGCGCGGAGCGGACACGAATCTTCAAATCGCGGGTTCGGTACGGTTTGCGGGGCGCCGCACCATCGGATTGCAGCTCAATGGCGCATTGGACCTTCGGCTCATCAGCGGGTTCGTGCCGGATCTCGATGCGCGCGGACCGGCGCAAATCAATGCTTCCTTCGAAGGCGCTTTAGACCGGCCGCGCATCACCGGGCGAGTACACATCGAGAATGCATCCGCGCGTGTGGCGGATTTTCCCACGGGCCTCAGTTCGATCAAGGGAGATCTTGTCTTTGACGCCACGCGACTGTATTTCGAGAATGTGAGCGCCGAGGCCGGAGGGGGCACGCTGCGTCTTTCCGGCAGCGTGAATTATGCGGAGAGCCCGCTGCGCTACGACGTCAGCCTGCGCACCGACCGCGTGCGGATTCGCTATCCGGAGGGCATGAGCTGGCTCGTGGGAGGATCGCTGCGGCTTACGGGCACGCCCACAGCCGGTCTCCTCTCCGGCCGCGTCCTGATCGAGCGAGTCACCTTGACGCAGGGCCTGGAAGTGGCAGGAATGCTTGTTTCCGTAAAAGAGGGCATAACCGGCCCGTCCACCAGTTCGCCGTACTTGCGCAATCTGCAATTCGACGTGGAAGCCCTCTCGGTTCCCGATGCGCGCATGGAGTGGCCTGGCGCCGAACTCCAAGCCGAGGCCAATCTCCGCGTGCGGGGGACATGGGAGCATCCCATTCTTCTCGGTCACATCCACATTGTCTCTGGGAATTTGTATTTTGCGGGCAATCGTTACCGCGTGTCCCGCGGGGACTTGAACTTTGCCAACCCGTTCCGCCTCGATCCGGTAGTGAACGTGGAAGCCGCGACGACGATCCAGCAGTACGAAATCACGCTGAACTTCAACGGGCCCGCCAGCAAGCTGAGCCTGGCATATCGCTCCGATCCGCCTCTTCCCGCAAACGACATTGTGACGCTGCTGGCGCTGGGCCAGACCAGCTCCGAGGCCACGGCGCGCAGCGGAGGCACGGCGCAGAGCGGAACCGCGGGGGCTTCTGCCATCCTTTCCGAAGCGATTTCCAGCCAATTGGGTGGACGCCTGGAGCGGCTTTTCGGCATCACGCGTTTTCGCGTTGATCCGGGCCTTGCTGGGGTGGGTTCGACAGGATCGGAGCAGAACGCCGCGGCGCGTGTGACTGTCGAACAACGGATCGCGCGCAACCTCACAATCACCTATGTATCCAATGTGAGCTCGACGCAGCAGCAGGTCATCCAGGTGGAATACAATGTCGACCGCAACGTCTCCATTGTGGGATTGCGCGATCAGAACGGCACGTTCGGTATCGACATAAAAATCAAAAAGCGCTTCTAGTCATCGGAAAGCGCTTCTCGAATTGCGCCCGCTCTTACTGAGGATTTTGCTGTTGAGCGGATTGCTGAGCGGGCTGACGTCCTCGGCCGCGCTGCTGCCAGCGGCCGGGGCCGAAACCCAGCCGTGCCGACTGCCCGACTTCCGGATTCTGCTGCTTCACTTCCGCCAGGGCTTCTTTGGCGGCTCTGGTGCTCACCGCGCGGGTTGCCGCCTGCATTTCACGCGTAATCTTCGGCATCTCCGCAGCGACCTTCTGTCCCAGGGGCGATCCATAAAACTGGAGCAGGCCTTTGATTTCGTCTTCGCTGAAGTGCTTGTCGTAGATTCCCACGAGCTGTTCCGTCACCTGATCCACGCTAAATTTCTTTTCATAGCTGGCGGCGAACGCAGTCACAAACGCCTGGCCCTTGTCGTTATTGGGAAGAGTGGCGATAAGCTTTTCGCGGGACTGCTCGATGGCGTTGTTTGCGCCGTCCTGCACAGCGTCGCGCGCGCCGACAAGCTCCATCAACGAGCGAATGTCCGCTTCTTTCGCCGGATCAACGGAGTTAATGGGAGAGGGCGCAGGATTGTCCTGGGGGGAAGCCGGGTTTTGCGGCGCTGCCTGCACCGGATTCTGCGTTGCTCCTTGAATGGCGATGAAGAATGTGCCGACGTAAATGATGATCAGCGCCAGGACCGCTTTCATGACTGCCTCCGTGGCGGCATCGTTGGTTGTTCCGCCACGCCTGCCATTGTAGAAAATGCCGCCCTCCTGCGGGCCATCGCCGCGGTACAGTCGTGCCGCGTCGTTCACTGGCCCTTGGTTCAGGCCGGGAAGACAGGAAGACTTTCTGTTACGATGCCTCGCCATGGCCATCCCAGAACCAACAGTCGAACGATCTTCCGGCGCGCCTGATCCTGCGGCGCTTGTCGAGCGCGAGGAAGGACTCCATCCAGGCCTGACGCCCGGCCAGCTTGCCATGATCGGCCTCGGCAGCAGCATCGGGACGGGTCTCTTCCTGGGAAGCGCGATCGCCGTGAAGCTTGCGGGGCCGGCGGTGATTCTGAGCTTTGTCGGCGGGGCGTGCATCGCTTTAACGATGATGTGGGCGCTTGCAGAGATGGCCGCGGCGCACCCCGCCGCCGGATCGTTTGGACTGTACGCGGAAATGTATCTGCATCCGTGGGCGGGATTCGCGGTTCGTCTCACCTACTGGTTATGCATGATGGTGGTGGTTGGCAGCGAAGTCGTGGCCGCGTCCATTTACTGCAAGTTCTGGTTCCCGGGAATTCCCTCGTTGGTTTGGATTGGCGTCTTCTCGCTGGTGATTCTCTACATCAACACCACCAGCATCCGGAACCTGGGAACGTTTGAATACTGGCTCTCAATGATCAAGATCGTGACAATCGTTCTCTTTCTAATTCTGGGGGCGGCGCTGCTGTTTGGCGTGGGATTTCCACGGATTGGATTTGCAAATTACACGGCGCACGGCGGCTTTCAGCCGCATGGCTGGAAGGGCATCGGCCTGGGTGTCGTTCTGGGTCTCTTCAGTTTTTTCGGGATCGAAGTGGTCGGGAGCACGGCCGGCGAAGCGGCGGATCCGAAGGTGGCGGTGCCCAAGGCCCTGAGGAGGACGCTTGGCGCCCTGGTTCTCTTTTATGTTGCCGGACTCGCACTCGTCGTCGGGATTGTCCCGTGGATGAAGATTGGACTCGGCGAGAGCCCCTTCGTCCTCGTTTTCCAGACCGTGGGCATTCCCGCTGCGAGCCACATCATGAATTTTGTCGTGCTGACAGCGGCGCTCTCCAGCGCCGTCGCCAACCTGTATTTCGCGGCGCGGCTGGGTTTTTCGCTTGCGCGCGGTGGCTACCTGCCAGCGGCCCTGGGCCGGTTAAATAGGAAGGAAATGCCGGCGGTTGCCGTGCTGGCTTCCGCCGGCGGAATGGCCGCGGCCCTGGTTCTCTCCGAGTACTTTAAAGACTCGCTGTTCGTATTCATGATCGGGCTGAGCACGTTTGGCGCGCTCTTCGCGTGGTTGATGACGCTGTTGACGCACCTTGCCTTCCGTCGCTTTCACAAGCGGCAAGGAAGACCCTTCCTGCAGCTGGGGCCGCCCGGGCCGTGGGCGTCGCTCGCGGGTTTCGGCGCGGTACTCGGAGTGTTGGTATCCACCTGGTGGGTACCGGGATTTCGCATCACCCTGCTGGCCGGGCTGCCCTGGCTCGCGGTTCTTACGGTGTGCTACCTTGTGTGGAGGAAGGCGCACTCGCGCAGATCTATTCACGGGGAGACGCTCGATGGATGAACTCCTAAAGTGGCGCGGCGAATTTCCAATACTGGACCGCACCACCTACATGATCAGCAACTCGCTGGGCGCGATGCCGCGCGGCGTCTACGACGGGATGCGCGCCTATGCGGATTCCTGGGCGAAACGGGGCGTCCGCGCCTGGGAAGAAGGCTGGTGGGAGATGGCCGTCGGCGTGGGCGACAAGATCGCACCGCTGATTGGCGCCGGCGCAGGCGAGATTTCGTTGCATCAGAACGTCACGCTGACGCAGGCGGTCATCGCTTCCTGCTTCGACTTCCGCGGCCCGCGGAACAAAGTCGTATTGGTGGAACTGGAGTTTCCTTCGATTCAGTATTTCTATCACGAGCAACGCCGCCACGGCGCTCGTGTCGAAGTCGTCCCCGCGCCGGATCCCGTCCGCATTGATTTGGACAAGGTGCTTGCCGCCATCGATGAGCACACGCTGCTCGTGCCGATTTCCCAGGTTCTGTTCCGCAGCTCGTACATCGTCGACGCCCGCGCCGTCATCGAGCGCGCGCACCGGGTCGGCGCGCACGTCATTCTGGACGTCTTTCAAGCCGCAGGAACGATTCCCCTGGACGTGCGGAGCCTCGGCGCGGATTTTGCGGTCGGCGGCGTACTCAAGTGGCTGTGCGGCGGCCCAGGCGTCGCTTACCTGTATGTTCGCGAAGACTTGCGGGCCAAACTGCGCCCCACGCTTACCGGCTGGATCGCGCATCGCCGGCCCTTCGACTTTGAAACCGGCGCCATCGATTCGCGCGAAGATTCGTTCCGCTATCTGAACGGCACTCCCCACATTCCAGCGCTTTATGCCTGCCAGCCCGGGCTCGACATTCTCAACAAGGTTGGCATCCCAGCGATCCGCGAGAAATCCATGCGCATGACCGCGCGCCTGATCGAAGGCGCGAAGGCGCGCGGCTGGCGAGTCAACACGCCGGAGAATCCCGCGGAGCGTGCGGGAACGGTTTCCGTGGAGTGCCCTCACGCTCCTGAGGTTTGCCGCGAACTTCTCGCGCGGGATATCCTCGTTGACTACCGGCCCAGGGCCGGTGTGCGCCTCTCACCGCATTTCTACAATCGCGACGAGGAATGTGATTTTTCTCTTGCGCAGATGGAAGAAATCCTCCGGACCGGCGCCTGGGAGAAACACGCGGCGGCGGTCACGCATGCTTGAAAGCGAAGAGTACCTCCGGCAGCGCGCGGAAATGATCGAACAGCAGTTGCGCCGCCGCGGCATCTCCGATGCGGCCGTGCTGGCGGCAATGATGGCCGTGCCGCGGCACGAATTTGTGCCGGTAGAATTGCGCTCGCGTGCTTACGAAGATGGACCGTTGCCCATCGGCGAAGGCCAAACCATCTCACAACCCTTCATCGTCGCCGCCATGACCGCTGCGCTGCGCCTGCAACCGGGCGACCGTGTTCTGGAGATCGGGACTGGCTGCGGTTATCAGGCCGCCATCCTCTCCCGCCTCGTGGGAGAGGTTTTCACGGTCGAACGCCGGGCGGAGCTGGCATCGGCTGCTTCCGAGCGCCTCGCGCGCCTCGGATACGGTAATGTGCATGTTCATTGCGGAGACGGCACGCTGGGCCTGCCGGAACTCGCACCGTTCAACGCGATTCTCATCGCCGCTGCGGCTCCTGCCGTTCCTCAGCCGCTACTCGCGCAACTGGCCGAAGGCGGCCGGATGATCCTGCCCGTGGGAGACGCGGAGCATCAGGAATTGCGGCGCATCGAAAAGCAAGGTCTTTCCTTCCTTAAAAGTACGCTTGAAGGCTGCCGGTTTGTGCCCCTGGTCGGCTACCACGGCTGGCAGGAACCACCTGCGCGATGAATCCTGCCGACCCCGATCTCTCCATCATCATTCCGTCCTACAACGAAGAATTGCGTTTGCCCGCAACCCTCGATCGAATTGCGGAATATATTCAAATGTCCGGCCGCAAAACGGAGGTTCTGGTGGTGGACGACGGTTCTAAGGACCGCACGGCGGCGGTGGCGGAGTCCTTCCGGAGCAAAATCCCGTTGCTCCGAGTAGTTTCGAACGGCGTGAACCGGGGCAAAGGCTATAGCGTGCGCTATGGCATGCGGGAAGCACGCGGCCGCTTCGCTCTTTTCACAGACGCGGATCTCTCGGCGCCTGTCGAAGAAGCCGGCAAGCTGCTCGACGCGCTGGAAAACCATGATGTGGCTATCGGGTCTCGCGCCATGGACCGCACCCTGATCAGCGTGCATGAAACACCGTTCCGTGAATTCGCCGGTATCATATTCAACAAAATTGTACGGATCATCCTGCGCCTGCCTTTCGTGGACACTCAGTGCGGTTTCAAGGCGTTCCGCCGGGAACGCTGCAGGATTATTTTTGAACAGCAGCGCATCGAGCGCTTCGGGTTCGATCCGGAATTGCTGTATCTGGCGCGGCATCATGGTTTGCGTGCCGTGGAGATTCCCGTGCGCTGGGGGCACTCCCCGGCTACCAAAGTGAACCTGCTGCGCGATAGCCTGCAGATGTTCCTCGAGGTGTTCACCATCCGGTGGAACGCGCTGCTGGGCCGGTACCCGCGCCAAGCCTAGCGATCCGTTGCATCCACTTTGCATTACAAAGTACTTGACAAACGTATCCCGCGACCGGTAGTCTGAATTGTATGGCCAACCCTGGTCCGCTTCGCTCTCCCCAACGTGAGCCCATCCCCATCGATACTCGCGCTGCGGACCATCTCCGCTACATCCGCGAAACCATGGAGAGCGCCGCCGAATTTACCGCCGTGCCGGGCTGGGGCGGGGTAGGCATGGGCGTCACAGCTCTGGTAGCCGCGATCATTGCCTCGCGCCAAACGAACCCGCGCATTTGGCTGGCCATCTGGCTGGTCGAAGCGTTCGTCGCTGTGGCCATCGCCGCCCCCACGGCGGCCACAAAGGCGCACCGCGCCAACTCCGCACTCTTCTCCGGCCCGGGCCGCAAATTTGTGCTCAGCTTTGCCCCGCCGATTGTTGTCGGCGGGCTTTTGACTTTTGCTCTTTATCATGCAGGGATTCTCGGCGCACTCCCGGGCGTTTGGCTCCTGCTCTACGGAACCGCCATCGTCACGGGCGGGGCGTTTTCCGTGCGTGTGGTGCCGGTAATGGGTCTGTGTCTGATGTTGCTCGGCACGGCAGCCCTCTTCGCCCCGGCCAACTGGGGAGATGCATTCATGGCCGGGGGCTTCGGAATCGTGCAGATTGGCTTTGGCTGGTGGATTGCCCGGCATTACGGAGGCTAGAAGGGAACCGTATGAGCAGGCCCTCGACAGCACATCAGGTACGCCCGCAGAGGTCGCGCGAGCGTGAGGCTTCGCTGGAGGCGGTCCGCAATCCGGCCCGGGAAACCGTGCCCGCGAACCTCGACCGCCTGATTCATGAGCGCATCCGGCTGGGCATTGTCAGCGCGCTGGCCGTCAATCGTTCGCTCACTTTCAATGAGCTCAAGGCGCTGCTGAAAACCACGGACGGCAATTTGAGCGTACACGCGCGCAAGCTGGAAGAGGCAGATTACATCGTCTGCACCAAGTCTTTCGACGGGCGCCTGCCGAAGACGCAATACCGCCTGGCGGCGGCGGGGCGGCGGGCCCTCGAACGTTACCTGAATCATATGGAAGCTTTGATTCGCGCCACGCGCGAGGGCTGAAGCCGAAAAAATTTTGTCGAAGTACTTTATATTGCAGAGTAGTTTATGATGCTTGCACCGCGGCGGAGAAAGAAGCTGATCATGCATCCCCTGACCGTACGGCAAATCCTCACCACTCCGGCGGAACTCCCTCCCGCCCCGCGCCTGCACGTCGCTATCATCTCCGATGGCAACGGTCGCTGGGCCACTTCGCGTGGTTTGCCGCGTTCCGCCGGGCATCGCGCCGGAGCAGAAACGGCCCGCCGCGTCATCCAAGCCGCCCCGTCCCTGGGCATTCACACGCTGACGCTCTTC
>WNFB01008679.1_pt1 | contig 12361 bp, 13 predicted proteins | sample 5400501 | NCBI WGS metagenome assembly WNFB01 (sample SAMN13153341, study PRJNA577476) | soil metagenome | isolation source: 200 cm saprolite under Douglas fir tree site 2 hole 1 | place: USA:California | collected 2015-04-18 | reverse complement strand
CGGAGCACTTTTGTCGCTAAAGCCCAACGTCCTGTGCGTGACGAATGTCCAGCCCGGCCCTGACCTGATGACCCCTTTAAACCGGTCCAGAACTGCTGGTTCTCGCTTCTGCACACATTTCCTCAGTTGACCTGTTGAACCCCACTTAGGATTTGGGCAGGGCTATGACTAGGCTGTTTTGGTATCTCGGCAGCTCAAACCGCAAGGTTCGCAAAGCGTATAGCTCGGGGAGCCACTCTTGCCGCACTTTCGAACCAGGATTCAGGTCAGCCAGTTCAAAGATGTTCAGGGCGGATTTGTTCGGATACACCTCAATATCTTGGAAGCAATGTTAGGCTCAGGCCACTTGGTGGGCTTATTCGGTCTGTGTGGCTGATATGGAGGTCCTATGGATGACAGGGAACGACGCCAGATGGCTCGATACTATCTGGTGTCAAGGGCGGATGTCCTAGTTCGCGATAGCTTCAATCCTATTTGGGGGGGCGTCGCCAACGTCAGCCGGACCGGAGTCACGCTCTACATCCAGCAACCTCTCGAGCTCCACGCAAAGGTAACCTTGACGTTCCATTTCTGTAAAGAAGACGGTTGGGAGGCAAACGAGACTGCTAATGCCACGGTTATCTGGCAGTCGGGCGAGGCAGTTGGCTTTAAATTCGAGCGCCCCATCCTCGCCAATTCTCTTGCCGCGAAGAAGACCCCGTACCTTGCCGATTACATCGCCGAGAGGGAATCAGACGCTTTGGACGAATAAATGGGGCAGACACCATCTCCCCGCAGTTGGCACCCGCAGGATAATCCCTACACTTCCAGGTTCTTGGAAATCAACGACATCTGGGTATGCCTCGTATAAACACTGAAGGCTACTCCCTGCAAACTTCGTTTTTGGGCATGCAGATGAACACGTGCGAAACCTCTTTAGAAATTAGGGGATAGATCGTTTTTTTAACGGTCCTGGTCTTTTCGGCATCACCCTTGCTTAAGTCAAGCAATGGAATAGACCGTCAATCAGGGGGGTGGACTGATGAAACATGTAATTATCGTTATGATTTTGCTTGCGACTCTAACCATTCAGGCCAGCATGGCGCACGCCGAATACGGCAGGGTTCTTTCGCCGCCATCTTTTCCTGAATCGAGTGGTCCGCCGCCATTGGGGGTACTGGGGATGATCGACGACTCCATTGCGAACCGGCTGACGATAGGCATGTCCGACGCGGAAATCTTTGCGCTCGCGGGGCCGCCCAAATATCCGGTGCGAGAGCTCAATTTGGCGTCGCGCTGGGTCTACGCCGTCGGCGATGATATACTGCAAGTCACATTCGCAGCTGGTCGTGTCGTCGAGATGAAGCGGTTCCGTCCCTAATCGACAGGAGTGGTTCAGTAGGGCCACGATCATCTTCAGTAGCTCCCGGGATAGACTTTTCTGGTCTTTCGGCGTAAGCTTTCGCAGGTTCAAAAAGGAATCATGCGGTGACGTGCTATGTCTATGAGCGTGGAGCAGTTACAACCGATGATTGGCACTCTGGTTAGATTGCTGCCAGAACCTGAACACCTCAACGCCAAGGGAAAGCCCGTGCCGCTGAGTCCGAACGAATGGCGGATCGAGAGCGTGGGTTATAAACTCGTTGTGCTGAAGAATGGACAAACGGGCCACTCCCTCACCCTTGGCGAAACGAACATCCGTGATTTTGATAACAAGAAATTGACCGTCCGTTTTAAGCTCGTCCTCAAAACGAAAAATACCATCATCATGGGCTTCTGACCCACGGCTCTGCCTGCTCCTTTCTAATCCTTCTTTAATCTTTTCCCTACCGAACCCTAGGCGCTGTGTTGTATATAGCGCACTCCGCTGTCCGCCAATCCCTACACGTTCAACATATTGAAACCCAATCGATTCAGCTTGTGTATCAGGTAAATACCTGAAGGCTGCTCCAAACAATCTCTTCGTTTATTAGTCTGAAGAGTGTAGATCGCAAGTTATTGGAAATATTGAGAGAAACACATTTCTGCGATCACCTGGCCAGTTGGCCCCTTTCTTGCTGTTTATGTTTAGAGAGACAGGGGGTCAGCCGGCCGTGAAACTTGAACCCAGTAAAGGAGATCTGCCGTGCGAATTGCTCAAGTAGCTCCAGTGGCTGAAAGTGTGCCTCCCAAACTCTACGGCGGAACGGAGCGGGTTGTTTCATATCTCACCGAAGAATTGGTCCGTCAAGGCCATGACGTGACGCTGTTTGCAAGCGGGGATTCGGTCACGAAAGCGCGGCTCGTTCCTGCATGTCCCCAATCCTTGCGGCTCGATCCTGGCTGCGTCGATACAATCCCCCACTACCTGGTGATGCTGGAAAAGGTTTTCAGGGAAGCCGCCGCCCGATTCGACATCATTCATTTCCATATCGACTATCTGCACTTTCCCTGGACGAGACGGGAAGGTTTTCCCAACGTCACGACGCTGCACGGACGTTTGAATGTCCCGGACCTCATTCCGCTCTATAAAGAGTACGGTCCCATGCCGATGGTCTCCATCTCCGATGCCCAAAGGGGGCCGCTACCCTGGTTGAACTGGCAGGGCACGGTCTATCACGGACTGCCCAAGGACCTTTACAGCTTCAAGCCAGACGACGGCAAATACCTGGCTTTTCTCGGGCGTATTTCGCCGGAGAAGCGGGTGGACCGCGCGATTGAGATTGCGAAACGCCTGGGCATGCCGCTAAAGATCGCCGCCAAGGTCGACAAGGTCGATCGGGAGTACTTCCAGGAATCCATCAAGCCTCTCATCGACAATTCCCATTCCTTCGTGGAGTACATCGGGGAGATCGGGGAAAGGGAGAAGGACGAGTTTTTGGGAAACGCGTATGCGCTGCTCTTTCCCATTGATTGGCCGGAGCCTTTTGGACTGGTGATGATCGAGGCGATGGCCTGCGGGACGCCGGTCGTCGCCTTCCGGCGAGGCTCCGTCCCCGAGATCATAAAAGATGGGGTCACCGGATTTGTCGTCGATGACGTGGATACCGCGGTGAAAGCCGTTGAGCGCATCCCGAGCCTCAGCCGGAAAGTCTGCCGGCAATACTTTGACGAACACTTTACCGCTTCGCGGATGGCACTCGACTACTTGGCTGTATACCGGCGAGCGATCGAGGCACGGAGTAAAGGGGCCGTCGCGTAATCTTTGTAAGGGGCCCAGCATGGCGGACGAGCTCAGCAGTCGCGTGACAAGCGAAGACGTTTCCAAGTGCCGTGGATGGCATCTTCTCGCGAGCCGAGATTTCGGCTTGCTCTGGTCGGGTCAGTTGGTCTCACAGATTGGGGATGGTCTCAACAGGGTCGCCCTGCTGTGGTTTGTGTACGCGCTGACCGGCTCAGCTCTGAAAATGGCCGTGATCGGGCTGCTGCAGACGCTCCCTGCGGTAGTGCTGAGTCCCGTGATCGGCGTCTACCTGGACCGCATGCAGAAGAAGTGGGTGATGATCTGGATCGACCTCGTCCGCACCGTTCTAATATTCCTGATTCCCGTGCTGCATAGCATCGGAGCACTCACCCTAGAACGGCTCTACGTTATGGTCCTCCTGATCGCAATCGCTTCCACCATCTTTGGCCCGGCCCTCTCGTCGGCCGTGCCGTTGATCGTTTCGCGCCCCCGGTTGACCGCCGCCAATGCGCTGATGCAGGGCGGGGTGAACATTGCGGTTCTCATCGGACCGGCGATGAGCGGTCTGGGCATTGCCACCATCGGGGTGGAGAATGTTCTGTTCATCAATGCCGCCGGGTACTTGATTTCAGCGCTGTGCCTGTTGCCGATCCGGATACAACAGGCCGCGCCTGGCCCGGCCGTGGCCTCCTGCCCGCCCAGCGTTCTTTCGGACATGCTGGCGGGCTTTCGGTTCGTGTTTCTTCAGGAACGCACCGTCCCGTTCTTGCTAATCACTGTGGCGTCTTTCAATCTGGCGTGGAACGGCTTTCTCTTCCTGCTACCCGCCGTGGCCCAACACGTGCTGGACGTGGGTCCGTTGGAACTGGGTATGCTCTGGTCGCTTCTGGGCGGGGGGATGCTGGCTGCTTCGGCATGGCTGGCGTGGGTCGAACAGGGAGACATGGGCTGCAGGATGCGAATGATCGCCGGGTCCATGGCGGTCAGCGGCCTTGCCATCTGGGGACTCAAGTTCTTCGGTAGTGCCTCTCTCGCGATCCCGCTGATCATCATCATCGGCGGCTGTATTGCCCCGGTGACGCCCATCGTTTGGGCACTCCTGCAGGAAATGACCCCCCAACACATGCTTGCCCGTGTCTTTACGACCTTCAGCACGGGGGTCATGTCCGCGGCGATGGCCGGGATGGTGGGTTTCGGGTGGGCTATGGATCAGCTCGGGTCTGGGATTACCCTGCTCGGGATCGGAGTGACCTTCCTGGCGACGGCCCTGGCCGCCGCCCATTTCAGCCGTCGGCTGAAGCCGGTCGCAGTAGTGATCAGCCAGGCGGCCTAGCCTTGTCGTGGCCTCTAGGCAGGAAAGCTCCGCGGCAATGCCTGATCGTCCAGTTGCAGTGGAGTCGTTCCAGGCCATCGGGCGCCCCATCGAAAACAGACAGAGACTGCTGACGACGCGGGACTTTGGCTGGCTGTGGTGGGGACAACTCGTCTCTCAAGTCGGTGACGGGGTTACGAGGCTCGCACTGCTGTGGTTCGTCTATTCGATTACCGGCTCTGCGCTGAAGACGACCGTCATCGGGATACTGCAGACCCTTCCCCCGATCATTTTCGGCCCGCTGGTCGGGGTCTATCTGGACCGGCTGTCGAAAAAGTGGGTCATGATTGCGAGCGATCTGCTGCGCGCGGTAATTATTGGCCTGGTCCCATGTTTGATTCCGATCGAGACGCTGAAAGTCGAGCATCTGTTCGTGCTGGTGTTTTTGAACTCCATCGCGTCCACGATGTTCGGGCCAGCCATGATCGCTTCGGTGCCGTTCATCGTCAAGCGCGACCAGTTCATAGCCGCCAATGCGCTTCTGCAGATTACTTCCAGCATCGGAGTGATTGTGGGCTCGGCGTTGAGCGGGATCGGGATTGCCGCCTTGAACTCGCAGAAAGTCCTGTGCGTGAATGCCGTGACCTATGTGGCGTCCGCTGCCTGCCTGCTGTTTGTGCGCATTCCCCATGTGGCGTCCGCTCGGCCTACGGGGAAAGGGGAACTGGCGTTGACCATCAGCGATTTCATCGAGGGTTTTCGGTACGCCTTTATGAATCAGCGGCTCATTTGGGAGCTCATCATTGCGGCTGCTCTGTATAGTTGCGGCATGGGCGCCTTCGCCACGCTGTTCCCGATTGTGGGCAAAAATATGCTCGGCCTCGGCTCGGCCGAAGTGGGGTATCTCTGGTCCTGCTTGGGTCTCGGGCTCCTGACGGTCTCGATCGGCCTTGTCCGGATGACCCACTGGGACCTGCGGCGACGGATGCGCGCCATCATGGTCTCGAGCGTGATTACAGGCATTGCGCTCTGCGCGATGGTATGGACGTCCAGCCAGGTGGTGGCCGGCATGCTGCTCAGTCTGATTGGCGCAGGGGTCGGTCTTTTCACGCCGGTGGCGTGGGGGGTTCTCCAGGAGATCGCGCCGCAACGAATGATCGGGCGGCTGCTGACGCTCTACGGAGCTGCGGCGATGTCCGCAGCGGTGGTGGGCATGACCCTATTCGGATGGATGATACAGCGGTTCGGAGAGAGGCCGGGCGTGATCGGCATTGGCCTGGTGCTGTTCGTGACGGCCGGCATGGCGGGATGGATCAGCCGAACAGTCAGTTCATAGTGGAGAGGGGGAACGAATGTCGTTCCGGAGATTGACGGGCGCTGTTATTCTTTTGGCGTTTCTCGTTGTTGCCGGAACGGCGCCGGCCGATACGGGGAAGGCCGCCCCGGCACCCAAGGAGACTGAGCAGAAGGAGAAGAAGCCGGAAGCGTCCTCTCCGGCACCGGCTGATCAGGGGAAAGCCGCGGAGACTGAGCAGAAGGAGAAGAAACCTGAGGCATCCCCTCCGGCGTCGGCTGTCCCGGGCCCGCCGCCGGTGACTCAGCCGCCGCTCCCTTCGAATCCGTTGCCGCTCCAAATGCCGCCGGTCCCCAAAGTCGAGCCGAAATCTGAAAAACCTTGCCCGCCGGCAAGCGGCGATCAGAAATCGGCTGAAAAACCGGCGCAGGGCGACAGTCAGACAGCGCCCTGTCAACCTGCCGCTCCGCCTCCGCCACAGTCCAAATAAACCAGGAACATTGCGAACTAACTCACTTTTCTGACTTTTCGGCGGAAGCCGTTCACGAAAAGTCCTCTCCGTGACGGCCCAATGTCACTTTTCTGATTCGACGGTGTCTCATCAATTAGGTGGAGAAGGCCCACGAGAACGGCCTGGCATGTTCTCGACTGATACAGGGAGGTCAAGATGTCCAACACGATAAGCTCTCGATTTTCGGTCATGCTCGCTATCGGTGCCTTGCTGACATGGATAGTCTGTGTTCCCGCCGAGGTCCGGGCCGACCCAAGCCCGGGGATGACAAGAGGCTCTCACCACTCGGTACACGGCGGACACATGTCCGACTTCGTAGGGCACTCACTCCATGGGTTGCTTCGGCATAAAAAGGACCTGGGCTTGTCTGCAGAACAGAGTGCCAAGATCAAGGCCATCTCGACTGACTATACGAAAACTCGTATCCGAGAGGAAGCCGATTTGAAACTGGCAGAGGTGGATGTCCGGACCCTCGTCCACGACGAGAAGGCCGAACTGCCTGCCATCGAGACGGCCATGAAGAAATCCGAGAGTGCGCATACGGCCTTGCGTCTGGAAGGGGTGAAGGCTCTGCGTACGGCGACAGCCGTCCTGACGCCCGAGCAGCATGAAAAGTGGCGCGCCATCAGGATGGAGAGGCACAGAGAAGGATACGGAGAAGGCAAACAATCGAGAGAATATAGTCATGGGAGGGAAGGCTAAGGGTCACGACAGTACACTTAGCTCAAAACGATCAGGACCACGATGCCCAGGGCGATCCGGTAATAGGCGAAGGGTTTGAAGGTGTGGTGTTTGATGTATGCGAGAAACCCTGCCACGACGAGGAGTCCGGTGACGAACGCCACTGCCAAGCCGAGCGGAAGGAGGAGCGGGTCACCCTGAAAGAGGATCGTCCGGGACTGCACGATCTTATAGCCCGTGGCCGCGATCATCGTCGGAAGGGCCAGAAGGAAAGAAAACTCGGTCGCCGTCGTGCGGTCCATGCCGACCACGAGCCCTCCCATGATGGTCGCTCCGGAGCGCGAGACGCCGGGAAACAACGAGAGGCACTGCGCGATGCCTACCCACCAGGCCTCTCGCAGGCCGACGCCGCTCAAGCCCGTGATGCGCCGGTCCTTCACGGTGTGTTCGATGATCAGAATGACCACTCCCCCCAGGATGAGCGCGCCCGCCACCGTGACCGGACCGAACAGATGGGTTTCAATCCATTTGTGGGACGCCAGCCCGACGAAGGCCGCCGGCAGGAAAGCGAGCCCGATTCCATAGGCGAGCCGCCGGCTGGCCGGATCGGTCGGGAGGCGCTGGATCAACTCCCACAAGCGTCGGCGAAAGTACACGACGACCGCGAGAATGGACCCGAGCTGGATGGCGATCTCGAAACTGACGGCCTGTTCCCCCGTGACTCCCAAGGCATGCCCGACGAGAATGAGGTGGCCGGTGGAGGAAACCGGGAGGAACTCGGTCAGGCCCTCCACCACGCCCAGGATGATGGCAGTCCACAGGGTCATCGCGTGTCGACATCATCCGGAAGGGGTGAGAGATTGTCAAGGACGATCGCCATTGACTTTTTCGGGCAGTTGACAAAAAGTTGAGTTTCGATTACATCTGATTATATCGTGAGTAGTGCAGAGCATGGAGTGTGCAAGAGGTGGATGTGAGGCAGGGGAGGGCTGCATGAAAGGGCAGATTGTGAGGGGAGCGGTCATTCTCCTGCTGGCAGGATTAACCGGATGCGTCAGTCAAGGCACCCACGACCAAGTCCTGCAAGAGCTTCAGTCCACCAAGAACGATCTTGAGCGTGTCCGGGCACAGAATGATGCGTTCAGCAAGCAGGTCATCGGGCTCAAGGAATCCCAGGCCAAGCTCAAAGACGAGGTGGATAAGACCCACGCGCAAATCGCGTTGTTGAAAGATGAAGTCGCCAAAGAACGCCGGGCCGGTGAAGCCAAGGTCAAGGACCTGGATCGGCAAATGAATGAATTGACGGCCGCCAAGAAGACCTTGACCCAGGAACGCGATGTCGCGATGCAGCGCTATGAAGATGCGTTAAAGATTCAAAGGCGGCAGGCGAAGGAACTGAAGGAGCGTGCCAATGCTTCCCTGATTCAGCCGCCGATTCAGCCAGCGCAACCGGCTGAGCCCGCCCCGGAAGCGCCGCAATCCGATGGGCAAGCGAACGCCTCTTCCCCCACGCCTGCGCAGCCTCCGTCCCTCCTGTTAGTGGATATCAACAAGGCCACCTCAACGGAGCTGGCGATGATTCTGGGGCTGGCCAAGGAGGATGCCGACAAGCTGATCAAAGGCCGTCCCTACAAAACCAAAGAGGAGCTTGTTACGAAAGCCGGGCTTGCCAAGGCGACGGTGGATAAAATTCAGGACAAGATCAGCGTCGGTCCGTAGCTGTTCACGTCCAGTGATAACTGAGCAGGGCCATGCCGCCTCGTCGGGGTATGGCCCTGTCGTTTGTGGGCAGTTTGACACGACGTCAGGGCCCCCCTAGAATGAATCCGCCGTGCATGAGTCGTTGCGCATGCAACCAATTTGCATACAGCGATGTCACAGTATGGATGTGGATAGCCGGGGTCTGATCCGAGAACGGATACGGCGCGGGTGGTAGGAAGGAGGCGAGAATGAGACTGATGAGGATGGTGCTGGTGACGATAACCTTGAGCCTCGTGGTCGGAGGAGGCTGGATGGCGGTGGTGTCTGCCGCCGACTCCACGGCCCCGCGGACGAAACGGCTAACCCGACCCGCAACTTTACCGGCGCTCCGCTTCCTCGTAGCACCTCCGGCAATACGTTCGGTTACTATCAGAACAGCGTCACACTCAACCAGCTGCTCTATGATTTTGGCACGATCAAGTCCCAGGTGGATACGGCACAGTACAATCTGAAGGCCGCCAATTCGGATGCGGAGACCACCTTGCAGACGGTGGTGGTGAACGTGCAGCAGGCCTATTTTGGGCTCCAACAGGCGCAGCGTCTGGTCACGGTGAGCGAAGAAGCGGTCGGGCAATTTCAGAAACACCTCGACCTTGCCAAAGGCCGATTCAAGGCGGGCGTTGCGCCCAAGATTGATATGACGACGGCGGAGGTCGATCTGTCCAATGCGCAGTTGAATTTGATCACGGCGAAAAACAATTTGTCGTTGGCCCGTGTCACGTTGAACAACGCGATGGGCGTTCTATCGGCTGCCCCCTACCGTGTTCAAGAGCCCGAGGTCCTCGAGCCCTATCAGATTGCCTTGGATGAGGCGGTAGCCCGCGCCATGCAACTCAGGCCGGAAATGATCTCCCAGTTGGCCCAAGAACGATCGGCTGAGGTAGCCATCAAGGCCGCCCAAGGAGGTTACTTGCCGACTGTCACCAGCTCGGCCGCCTATTCATACAACGGGACGGACTTCCCCCTGGTCTACAATTGGAATGTTGGAGGAACGGTGAACATCCCCATTTTCAGCGGGTACCTGACCCAGCAACAGGTCGCCCAGGCGCGCGCGAACCTCCTCAAAACCAAAGCCAACGGCGAAGTTCTCAAGCAGAATATTCTGTTGGAAGTGAACCAGGCGCTCCTGAATCTGCAAGCCGCCAAGGAACGCCTGCAGTTGACGGCGGTGACCATCGTCCAAGCGAAGGAACGGCTGGCGCAAGTAGAGGGGCGTTACAGGGCCGGCCTGAGCAATGCGGTGGAGGTGACGGACGCCGAGGTAGCACTGGTGAACGCCCAGGTCAATGATGTCGTCGCCCTATCGAATTATCAGGCGGCGAAAGCTCAGCTCGAACGCGCGATGGGCATCAGCACGCCGGTGAAAGGAAGCTGATGACGAAAGCCAAGTGGATCGTTGGCGGCGCTGTGCTCCTTGCCGGGCTCGGTATGGGAGGCTATGTCTATTTCAATGGAGACCAGAGGGGGCAAGTCAAGTACAAGACCGCCAGGATCGAACGGGGAACGGTCACGCAGGCTGTCACGGCGACCGGCACGATCAATCCCGTCATTACGGTCCAGGTCGGCAGCCAAGTGTCCGGTATCATCAGGGCCCTCTATGCCGATTTCAACTCGGTGGTGAAGACCGGCCAAGTGGTGGCCCTGATTGATCCGGTCCCGTTCCTGGCCAAAGTCACCGAAATGGAGGGCAACCTCCAAAACGCTCGGGGGAATTTAGCCCGGGCGCGTGCCGATCTTGCCTTGCAAAAGCTCAATTATGATCGCGCGAATACTTTGTTCGAGCAGCAGCTGAATGCCCAGCAGGACGTGGATAATGCCCGTACCGCCTATGAAACCTCGCGGGCCAATGTCCAGATTGCGGAGGCGCAAGTAACACAAGCGGGGGCTCAGTTGAAAACGGCGAGAGTCAATCTGGAATATACCACTATCCACTCTCCAGTGAACGGGATTGTGATCTCGCGGAATGTGGATGTCGGGCAGACCGTGGCGGCGAGCTTTCAAACGCCTGTCCTATTCCTGGTCGCCAAGGATCTGACCAAGATGCAGGTGGACACGAGCGTCAGCGAGTCCGATGTCGGAGGCATCACCGAGGGCAAAGCAACCACGTTCGTCGTGGATGCCTATCCCAATCAAGTCTTCACGGGCAAGGTCATCCAAGTGCGGAACGCGCCCATCACGGTCCAGAACGTCGTGACCTACGACATCGTGGTTGGGGTGGACAACACTGATCTCCGGCTCAGGCCCGGCATGACGGCCAACGTGTCGCTCATCGTGGAGCGTCGGGACGATGTGCTGAAGGTGCCCAACCAGGCCTTGCGGTTCAAACCGAGCCTCCTCAAGGGTGGGGAGCAAACAGGTGGGCCGGCCGCCTTGGCATCGGGGAAGCGGGAGGGTGGCGGCAAGGACGATAAATCGAAATCGAAAGTCTGGTTGCGAGACCCCCAGGGGGAACCAGTGCCGGTTGAGCTGAAGACCGGGATCACGGATGGGAGCTATAGCGAAGTCATCGAGGGCTCGCTGAAAGAAGGTGACGAGGTCATCATCGGAGTGGACATGCCGAAGAGGCCTTATGGAACGGGCGTCGGCGGGTCTTTGCCCCCCGGGTTCGGTGGACAACCGTCTCAGCGTCCGGGCACGCCGAGGGGACTCTGATGAGTCTGATCGTGTGCCGGGACCTGGTGAAGACCTATCGAATGGGCGAAATGGAAGTCCATGCCTTGCGCGGGGTCTCGTTGGAGATCGCTGCGGGAGAATTGGTCGCCGTCATGGGGGCGTCGGGTTCGGGGAAATCCACCTTGATGAACATTCTGGGATGCCTCGATGCCCCAACCAGCGGGACGTATGAACTGGAAGGAATCGATGTATCAACCTTAGGGGAGAGTCTTCTGGCTGAGATCCGCAACAGCAAGATCGGGTTCGTGTTTCAGAACTTCAATCTTATCCCCCGGACGACCGCTCTGGAAAACGTGCAACTGCCCATGTTCTATCGAGGTATCTCGTCGCACGATCAAAAAGCCCTGGCGGTGCATGCGCTGGAACGGGTCGGACTCGCCGACAGACAGCGGCACCACCCCGCGCAGTTATCCGGCGGTCAACAGCAGCGGGTCGCCATCGCCCGCGCGCTCGTCACGAATCCGGCTATTATCCTGGCGGACGAGCCGACCGGCAATCTGGACAGCCAGGCGTCCCAGGAAATCATGGCTACACTGACGACGCTCAATACGGAGGGGATCACCATCATCCTGGTCACGCATGAACCGGATGTCGCCCGGTATGCCAGGCGGACGATCATGATGAAGGACGGCATGATCCTTTCCGACCGAAGCAGCAAAGGAATGCCTGGCGCGCGGGTTGTGCCACAGGAGGCGGGTGTATGAATTTTCTCCTGATGACAGTCCTGGTGGCGTTTCGCGTGCTGGGCCGGAACCGGATGCGCTCAGCACTCACCATGCTGGGCATCATCATCGGCGTGGGCGCTGTGATCGCGATGGTCAGCATTGGAGAGGGGGCCAAAGCCGCCGTGCAAGCGCAGATCGCCACCTTCGGCACCAATGTCATCACCATCTTGCCCGGCTCCATGACGGTTGGTGGAGTGTGGACCGGTCATGGCGGAGCGGTGACGCTGACCGTCACGGACGTCGAGGAGTTGAAGAAGATCCC
>WNFB01004732.1_pt1 | contig 12361 bp, 5 predicted proteins | sample 5400501 | NCBI WGS metagenome assembly WNFB01 (sample SAMN13153341, study PRJNA577476) | soil metagenome | isolation source: 200 cm saprolite under Douglas fir tree site 2 hole 1 | place: USA:California | collected 2015-04-18 | reverse complement strand
CCGCGCTCTTCAGCTTGCTCGCTCGGATCAGCTCCGCACGCGCTTCCAACTCGTCCCAGTCGAGGCGGTCGGTCAGTTGCACCAACCGATGGCTCGCTTCCACCGAGATCGTCGATCGCTTCGAGCGCGGAATCAGCTCGACCTGCCGCCCACCGCCTCCGCGGCTCTTGCTCATGATTTGGTCCCTCCTCGTGCACCTGCACAGCGTGCAAGAAGACGGATCCCGTGTCGATCCCCTCCCCGAATTACCCGACACGCTCTAGACTAGCCGGCAGGGCTCGAGCGTCGCAGGTCAAGCTCGTATTAGCGAGGCCAGCACGCGCACCGAGAGGCGGCGCCGGGTTGAAGAACTGCTACGATTCGCGCGCGCGTTGCGCGCTTCTGAGGGCAAATGGCCAAGATTATCTTTGCATTGACGTTGATTTCCGCCCTCGCCGCTCTAGGCGCGGCGATTTTCTGGTTCCTTTCTGCTTGGGGCGAGCTTCCGCCGATGCTCACCTACTGGGACAAGGCTCCGCCTTCCGATCCGCTGTACCGCGCGCTTCATTCTGGCGTGAGGATGAACCGCATCGCAGCGGCGTTCTCGGGGTGCTCTGCCCTCGCTTTCTGCGCCGCCACTGTGGTGCCGATGTTCGCACGATCACGGTGACCGGTACGATCATCACGGCGCTGTCCGTCAGTGAGCGGATTGGTACGGGTTGAACGCAGTTTCGTGACGACGCCGAGGCTGCGGCGTGGGCCGTGCTGCAGGCCTGCGGGTTCAGCCGGTGCGTATAAGGAAGCCCACGGCGCACGTGGTGGCGGCGTGCCTGGCGCTGGGCTACGGCGTGCCGCTGTTCACCCGCCGGACTGCCGGTAGCCTGCCGCGCGGGCCGCGGTAGACGCCGCGTGGGCGACTCAGTAGGTCCGTGGTGCCGTTGGTGCCGGTCTAACCGGCAGCGACCCCGCACAACCCAGGCAGCCGCGTGCAGCGCACCGCGTCCTACTCTGAATCCTGACCGTCTGCCCCGGACGACCCCGGAGGACCCGTAACGGTCACGTCCCCGTCCGACGGGTTCGATTCCCGCCGCCTCCACCAATTTTCTCACTCGGTCCAGTCTGCGAGTTTACCGGAACGGCGGGCTATCGGACCCGAAACCCCGTTTGTTCGGCCTATGGCTTTCGAATCCCTTCCGCTCCATCGTCCGAACCGCAGGACCCGTGGCGTCCCGCTAAAGGATTCAGCGGAGCAAAAAGACGCGGCGCACCAAGTCCTCGAACCGCGGGTCCGAGCGGAGGGGGTCGAGTACTGAATTGACCTTGAGGAGGATCAGCCCGCCCTCGTGCTCCTGATACGCCTTTTCGAGCCAGGCAAATGCCTGGTCCTTCTCCCCGAGGCCCGCGAGGACCACAGCAATGGAGTGATCCATGCCCCCGCGGCCCTGCGCAGCTTGCTTGAGTTCCTCTACCACCTTCCACGCTTCCGTCGTCCGACCAGCCTCCCCATACGCGAAACCCACGGCGGCAAGCAGGTCGGCTCGGCGGCCCGCGACGCGAGCCGTCGCTTCCAGCTCTTTGATGGCTGCTGGGAATTGTCGCGTGCCCAGATACGCAAGGCCTACGAGGCAGTGCGCCAGAGTGAAGCCAGGGTCCATTTCCAGAGCTCTCCGCCCCTGCTCGACGGCCTCGTCGTAGCGCCGGGCGTAGTAGAGCATCTCTCCCACGTCGGTGTTGATGATGAGCGAGAGCGGATCCAGCTGTTGAGCGAGCCGAATCTCTTGCAGCGCCTCTTCGGCGCGGCCCTGCGCAAGCAGCCAAAACGCGTACCAGTGGTGGGCGGTCGCGTACCCGGGGTTCAGTTCGAGAGCGCGCGCGAATTCGTGCTTCGAAACGGGCCAGTCCCACTCGAAATGCATCCGGACGAAGGCGAGTGAGGTGTGCGCCTCTGCCAGGGAGTCATCGAGTTCGAGCGCTCTGAGCGCCGCCGCGCGCGCTCGCGGCATCGCCTCGCTGCGCGGGAGTTCGGCATTCGGCATGGACCCGAGCAGGGCGTACGCATCCGCCAGCCCGGCATAGGCCTGGGCGTACGCAGCGTCCTGGGCAATGGCCTGCTCGAAGTAACGGATCGCTCTCGTGTAACCCTCCTCCGACCGTTTGTTCCAGAAGTACCGACCCTTCAAGTAGAGCTCGTAGGCTTGGCGGTCCATCGGTCGAGCACGCGCGACGCGCGCCTGCTGCTGGGGGGTCAGCTTGAGATCGATCTCCCGGGCGATCGCCTGGGCCACCTCGCTCTGCAAGCCCAGGATGTCGCGCAGGTCGCGCTCGTAGCTCTCGGCCCACAGGTGGGTCTGATCTCGTACCTGAATGAGCTGCGCGCTGACCCGCACGCGGTCGCCAACTCGCCGCAGGCTGCCTTCCAGAAGGTAGGCCACGCCCAATTCGCTGCCGATCTGATCGGTGCGCTTGCCGGTGTTCTTGTATTGCATCGCCGAGGTCCGGGCAATGACGCCAAGGCGCTCCGGATGCAGCCGGCCGAGCTGGGTGATCATCTCCTCGGTCAGGCCGTCGCTCAGATATTCCTGCTGAGGATTGCCGGTGAGGTTCTCGAAGGGCAGCACCGCCAGCATGATCCTGCCGGCGGGTGAGACCGCGTGTCTCGTGAACGCGCCCCGGGCGAAGTACCCGGCGGCGACCAAGGCCGGAACGAGGCCGAGGACTGGGACCCAGAAACGCCGGGCGCCGACTCGCCGCGCAGGGCTCGGCAGACCTTCTGACGGCGCGCCCGGAGTGAGTGCGCGGGCAGATACCTCCTGCACCGGCGCAATGAAGCGGTAGCCCCGGCGGGGGCGGGTCTCGATGTAGCGCGGAGCCTCAGGATCGTCGTGGAGCACGGCCCGGATCTGCTTGATGCAGGAGTTCAGACCGCGCTCGAAGTCGACGAACGTATCGGTGCCCCAAACTTGTTGTCGGAGCTCCTCCCGAGTGACCAGTTGGCCGGCGCGAGCGGCGAGCACGGCGAGCACTCTCGAGGGCTGGGGCCGCAGCTTGACCTCCACGCCGCCTTTGCGCAACTCGCCGTTTTTGGGGTCCAGTTCGAAGACCCCAAAGCGAAGCAGCGACGGTTCAGACCCCGCGGTGACCAGAACTCCTCCCCTGTGATGATTTACCGGGAATCGGCAGGCTCGTCATCGACCATATCACCACGCAAGCCCCCGGCAGGGCAACGAGTTAGCCGCTCATCGGGGAATCATCGAAAAGTCAGGGAGCCGCCATTGTCTTGCCGGATGGTTGGCGTACGCAAAAGACCCACAGAGAGTGGACGGCCGCCATGAAGGCGAACCGACAAGCAGGGGGGATCATGCGCGCGATCAGTGTGCTTCTCGTTGTTGCAGGAGTGGCTGCGGCATGCAGTGGCTCGGCCGGGTCGGCGGGTTCTGCGGGTACCCAGGGTCCCAAAGGCGACACCGGCGCGCCGGGTCCGCAAGGTCCCAAAGGCGACACCGGCGCGTCGGGTCCGCAAGGTCCCAAGGGCGACACGGGCGCGACGGGGCCCCAAGGTCCCAAGGGCGACCCGGGCCCGCCGGCCCCCCTGAGCTTCGTCACCAGCAAGAGCTTCCCAAACCTCGGGGCAGCAATCAGCAATGCTTGCGATAACTACGGAGGCGCTTCGCTCGTGGTCGCTGCCCCTGTCAGCGGGACAGTCATCGTCCAAGGCACGGCGATCGTGAAGTTCAACCGCTCGACCGCGGATCCTACCTTCGCAGCGAGTCCTTATCAGACGGTCGCCTTCGTGTTCGTAGGGACGACCACCACGGACTGTCCACAAGACTTCGGGCACGCCGGGTTCCTCAAGCTGACGAGCACGATGCCCGCTGCTCCTGGCACTTCCGCGGACAGCACGCCCGACGATAATTACTACTTCCCCATTCCGTTCCGCCGCGTCGTTCACGTCTTGTTCGGCACGACGACGACATTCTTCGTCAATTCGCAAAGTTTTCCCGGTAGCGCTTGCAATCCTGCCTCGAGATGTCAGGTGATGGTCGACGTCGGCATCGACGCGACGTTCATACCGGACCCGCCCGCATGACGGACCGATCTGACGACCATGTTTGCGAATGTCGGATCAAGAGCCCGCTCACCTGATTGGGGTGAACAGGCGACCGGGAGGGTAGCGATGAGAGCGAGAAACCGTGGTCGGGAATTCGTCCTGTTCGTGGTCTGGATTTCCGCAGCCTGCGGCGGCGGCGGCGGCAGCACGCCTGCACCGTCGCCCAATCCGGCACCCGCCATCTCCTCGCTTTCTCCCACCAGCGCGACGGCCGGAGGCGCCGCCTTCACCCTCACCGTCAACGGCAGCGGCTTCGTCTCCGCTTCCGTCGTCCGCTGGAACGGTTCCAGTCGCGCCACCACCTTCGTCAGCAGCACGCAACTCACGGCGTCCATCCCCGCCAGCGACATTGTCACGGGGGGAGCGGCGACGGTGACGGTCTTCAATCCGGCTCCGGGCGGGGGCAGCTCAGGAGGGCAGAGCTTTCCCGTCAACAGCCCCTGCCCCACGCTGAGCGCGCTTGCGCCTCTCAGCGCCGTCGCGGCTGCGGCGGGGCTTACGCTCACCGTAACGGGGACGAATTTTGTTCCCGGCTCGGTGGTGCGCTGGAATGGGAGCGACCGCGCGACCACGTTCGGCAGCAGCACGCAACTGACAGCGACGATTCCGGCCAGCGACCTGCGCGCGGGCACGGCAACGGTCACTGTCGTCACCCCGTCCCCAGGCGGAGGCACCTCCGGCGGGCTCCCGTTCGCCATTGTCGGCACCCTGGAGCGGGTGTCGGTGGCCACTGACGGCAGCCAAGGCGACCTTTTTAGCATCAGCGGGTTCCCTGCCATCAGTGCCGATGGGCGCTTCGTCGCCTTCCAATCTTCCGCCACGAACCTGGTCGTGAGTGACACCAATAACTCCTTCGATGTTTTCGTCCGGGACACCTGCCTGGGGGCGACGGGCTGCACGCCCACGACCGCGCGGGTGTCGGTGGCCAGCGACGGCGCGCAGGGTAACTCCTTCAGTTCCCAAGCTGCGATGAGCGCGGACGGGCGCTTCGTCGCCTTTGTGTCCGCCGCCACAAACGTCGCGTACCGTCCGATTCACTGCCGGGGGGGGCAGCGATGAGACGGATTCTGAAGCCTATGGTTTTGATTATCTTGTTGGTCGGCCTCGTTTCGTCGATGGCGTGCCAACAACACCCTGGCTCGGGCACCGCCGACAGCACGCCGCCGTTTACCCGCATCACGAGCGCGCCGGCTGCGGTGATCAACGACACCACAGCCACGATCACGTTTACCGGGAGTGACGACCAGACGCCCCCGGCGAGCCTGGTTTTCGCATGGCGCCTGGATGGCGGGGCCTTCACCGAGTTCTCGTCGGCGACCACGGCCACCCTGACGGGGCTCGCGCAGGTCTCCCACGCCTTCGAGGTGAAGGCGCGAGACCTCGCCGGCAACGAAGATCCCACCCCCGCCAAGGCAGTCTTCAGGGTCAACGCGCCGCCGACGATCAGCCTCGGTGCCGCCCCGCTGTCGGGGACTGGCCCCTTGACCGTCACGCTCACTGCGACGGCAAACGACCCGGACGGCGATCCCCTCACCGTCACCTGGAACTTCGGCGATGGATCGACCGCGAGTGGAGCCGCCCCGCAGAGTCACCGGTACAAGGCCGTGGGGACCTACACCGCCACCGTCACCGTGTCCGATGGATTCGCCACCGACCAGGCAACCGCCACAGTCACCGTGAACCTGCCGCCCGACCCGAAGAGCGTGGTGCCGCCGATCGACCGGACGGTCGCGACCAGCCTCAACGATGCGACGAGCTTCCTCTACAGCGGTCCAACGCCGATTCAAACAGGCGTCGCGGCGGGGACGATCGAGCCGCGGCGGGCCGCAGTCTTGCGCGGCAAGGTCGTGACCCGCGACGGCGGGCCGCTGCCGTCCGTCGAGATCACCGTCCTCAATCACTCGGAATTCGGCCAGACGCTGAGTCGCGCGGACGGGATGTTCGATCTCGCGGTCAACGGGGGCGGGTCGCTGACCGTCCAGTACCAGAAAGACGGCTTCCTCCCCGTACAGCGGCCGGCATCGGTCCCGTGGCAGGATTTCGTCGTCCTCCCCGACGTGACCTTGGTTGCGTTCGACGCTCAAGCAACCGCCATTGACCTGACCGCGGCCACCCCGATCCAGATCGCGCAAGGGAGCGCGGTCACCGACGCGGACGGGCGACGTCAAGCGACGCTCCTCTTCCGTCAGGGCACGACCGCATCGATGACGCTGGCCGACGGCACCGTGCAGCCGCTGACCAACCTCACGGTTCGCGCCACGGAGTACACCGTCGGCTCTGCCGGTCCCGCGGCAATGCCGGCCCCGTTGCCACCCACGAGCGCTTACACGTACGCGGTGGAACTCAGCGCCGACGAGGCCGTCGCCACCGGGGCGAAACAGTTGCGCTTCAGCCAACCTATCGTCCTGTATGTCGAAAACTTTCTCAACTTCCCGGTGGGCGGTATCGTGCCGGTTGGCTTCTACGACCGTGACCAGGCCGCCTGGGTGGCGTCGCAGAACGGGCGCGTCGTCAAGATCCTGAGCATCACTAACAGCCTCGCCGACCTCGACATCGATGGCAGCGGCGTGGCCGCCGGCGCGACCGCGCTGGCCGCGCTCGGGGTCACTGATGCCGAACGGCAGCGCCTTGCCTCTCTCGACCAATCGGGGCAGAGCCTCTGGCGCGTACCGATCACCCACTTCACCCCTTACGACTGCAATTGGCCTGGGCTGCCCGTGGACGCGACGACGCCGAACCAGGGGCCGCCGAAAACGGAAAAGCAACTAAGTCCCTGTCAACAGAGAGGGTCCATAATCGGCTGTCAGAATCAAACGCTCGGCGAGGTGGTGCCGGTCGTCGGAACGTCAATCGGTCTGCATTACTCCAGCGACCGCGTGCCAGGGCGCAAGGCCGCTTACTCGATCGACATTCCCCTCAGCGGTGCGAGCGTGCCCGCGAGCCTCAGTCGGATCGATCTCGATGTCCAGGTGGCTGGTCGACTCTTTGCCCAAGGCTTCCCCGCTGCGCCGAACCAACGATCCGTGTTCACGTGGGACGGTCGGGATGCCTATGGCCGCCTCCTGCAAGGCGCACAGCCAATTACCGTTCGCATCAGCTACGTCTACCCTGGCGTCTACGGTGGCCCGCGTCAAACCGCACAGAGTTTCGCCTTGTCTGCGGGTGTTCCGCTCTCGATTGTCCTAGATCGAACGCGACGCGAGATCGTCCTGACGCAGGAATTTCAGGACGTGATCGGTGGATGGGATGCTCGAGCGCAGGGGCTCGGCGCGTGGAGCCTCACGCCGCACCACGCCTATGACCCTGTCGCGCGTGTCTTGTACCTCGGCGGCGGTGCACGGCGCCGCGCCGAAAACCTCGGTCGGGTGATCCGGACCATTGCGGGCACGGGAGTGCCCGGCACCGGCGGCGACGGCGGACCGGCGATCTCAGCAAGCCTCGGCGGACTGGAAGAAGGCGGCGTCGAAGACATCGCTGCCGGCCCTGACGGCAGCCTCTACCTCGTCCAGGGCTCACCCTTCGTGTCCACCGGCCGCAGCCGCATCCGCCGGATCGCGCCGAACGGGATTATCACGACAGTTGCGGGCGGGGGTGCGGAAAACCCGGCGCAAGACCCTTCCATCCCCCCATGTGACAACTGCCCTGCCACTCAAACCGTCCTCAAGAGGGCACTCGCTGTTGCCGTCGGCCCAGACGGCAGTTTCTATATAAGTGTTGACGATCGGGTTCGGCGTGTCGGACCCGACGGGATAATAAGAACCGTCGCAGGTGGGGGCAATGATTTCGTTTCAGATGGCATCCCGGCTTTGCAGGCGGCATTACTCAACGTACATGGCCTCGTCGTGGGTCCGGACGGCAGCATTTACTTGAGCGAAGGGGTTGGAGGCCATCGCGTCCGACGCGTGGGCCCCGACGGCTTCATCACCACCGTCGCTGGCCGGCCGCTTGTCGCAGGCTTTTCCGGTGACGGAGGCGCGGCCACCCAGGCGACGCTCCATTCGCCCCTCGGGATCGCGCTCGGCCCCGATGGAAGCCTCTATATCGCTGATGTCGAGAACTTCCGTGTGCGGCGGGTCTCGCCCGATGGGGTGATTCGGACGGTGGCTGGTACAGGAGAGGTTCAAGGGCCGAGCGGAGACGGCGGCCTGGCGACAAATGCGACCATCATTCCCAACCGTGTTTCAGTGCAGCCGGACGGAAGCTTCTACATCAGTGAGATCACAGCGTTCGTAGCGGAATCCCGGATCCGGCTGGTCGGAACGGATGGGATCATTACCACTTTCGCCGGCGGTACTTCGGGCTTTAGTGGGGACGGAGGGCCAGCCACGGCGGCCCAGCTTTCCGGTACGTTTGGTACCGCGGTCGCGCCGGATAGAACCCTATCCATCAACGACGCAGCTAACTTCCGTATCCGCAGGGTGGCGCTGGCCTTCCCAGGGTTCGAAGCTGACCAGCAGTTGGCGATCGTTTCCGAGGACGGAACCGAACTGTACCAGTTCACTGCGAGCGGCCGCCATCTTCGGACCTTGGACACTCTGACCGGGGCCGTCCGCTTCCAGTTCGCCTACGACGGCGCCGGTCGCCTCGTCACGGTGACGGATGGAAGCGGTAATGCCACGACGGTCGAGCGGGACGGCCAAGGAAACGCCACCGCGATCGTCGCCCCCGGCGGGCAGCGCACGGCACTTACACTCAATTCAGACCTCGCGACGATACGGAATCCAGCGGGAGAGGCCGTTCAGTTCACCTACACGACAGACGGACTCCTCACTGCGCTCACGAACCCGAGAGGCGGTCTCCAACGCTTCCGCTATGACGCCGTTGGCCGGCTGATCCGGGACGAGGGGCCGGATGGAGGCGCTGTCACGCTGGCGCGTACAGAGACCGCGAACGGATTCGTCGTCACTTACACCACCGCACTCGGCCGGCATCTCACCTACGAGGTAGAGCAACAGCCAACCGGCGCGGTGCGCGCGGCGACCGTCGATGAGCTTGGCGGTCGCACGGAAATTATGATCGGCACTGACGGCACACAGACGGGCGTCTATCCTGACGGAACGCACGTGACACTCAAACGGGGACCCGATCCACGCTTCGGGATGCACGCTCCGGTGCTCCAGAGCCTCACTCGGACAAGCCCTGGCGGCCGAACGGAGACCATCGCGAGCCAGCGCACCGTAAGCCTTACTAACGTCGATGATCCATTAAGCCTGGCCTCCCTCACTCAGTCCGTGACGATCAACGGACGGACGTTTAGCGCGACCTACGATCCCTCCGCACGGAGGGTTACCAACACCAGCCCCGAGGGCCGCCAGACCGCCACCGGCCTGGACGCGCGAGGACGCGTAATCCGCACCGATCCGGGACCGGGTCTCGCACCCATCACCCTAGCCTATGATGCGCAAGGTCGCGTGACGCAGCTCGCGCAAGGCGCGCAGGTCTGGACTTACACCTACGACGCCCAGAACCGACTGACCCGCCGCACAGATGCGCTCGGCCGTGCGATCCAGTATGGATACGATGCGGCTGGCCGCGTCACCACGCTGACCCTCCCCAGCGGGCAGACGTATCAGTTCGGTTATGACGCCGGCGGGAACCGGACCCGAGTGACTCTGCCGAGCGGGTCTGTTCATGAGTTGGACTACACCGCAGCCGATCAACTCGCGGCCTACGTGCCGCCAGGCGGCAGCCCTTACAGCCGCAACTACGATCTGGACCGCCGTCTCGCGCGTGCGATTCTACCGGGTGGCCGGACATTGGGTCAGAGCTATGACACCAGCGGACGGCTGACAGCGCTGACATCCCCCGACGCGGTCGCCACCTTCGCCTACGCCACGAGCGACCCGACCGAGCGTGTCGGCAGCATTACTCGCATGCCGACGGCTGGAACGGCGACCCAGGGGGTGGCGTATGCATACGATACGAACCTCGTGACGCAAGCGATCTGGACCGGGGTCGCCGCGGGGCAGTTCAGCTACGCCTACGGCAGCGACTTCTACCTCACGGGCATCACGCTCGTGAGCGGCGCGGACCTGGTGCAGATCCCGCTCTCGAGAGATCGCGACAAGCTCATCGTCGGGTTTGGTCCGTTCACGCTCACTCGCGGTGGCCCAGGAGGTACGGTCAGCCGTATCGCGGATGGCACCGCGACGCTCGATTACACGTACGACAGCCTCGGACGCTGGGCGAATCGCACGGTGACGGTGGCCGGCCAGGCGGTCTATCAAGGACAGATCAGCTACGACGCCGCGGGGCGCGTCACTGAAAAGGTGGAGTCAGTCGGGGGGACCACCCACGACCTTGCGTACACGTATGATGCCGACGGTCAGCTGACGCAGACGACCCGCGACGGCGCGGTCGTAGAACGCTATACCTACGATGGCAACGGCAACCGCACCAGCCGGCAATCTGGCGGAGATCCGCCGGAACCCGCGAGCTACGATGCCCAGGATCGCCTCACACAGCGAGGCGGTGTCGGCTATCAGTTCGATGTCGATGGCTTCCTCGCGCAGCGCGGAGCTGACGTCTTCCGGTATGGCGCGCGCGGCGAACTACTTCAGGCGACGGTCGGGACCACGCTCGTCACCTACGCGTACGACGGCCTCGGCCGGCGCGTCGGACGCACCGACAGCGGCGGCACGACCCAGTACCTCTATGGGAATCCCGGCAATCCATTCCAGGTCACTCACGTGCGCGATGCCGCGGGAGGACTGACGACTCTCTACTACGACGATGGTGGGCGGCTGTTCGCCCTGGAACGAGGCGGCGCGCGATTCTCCGTGGTTACGGACGCAATCGGCACGCCTTTGGTGGTCGTCGATGCGACGGGCACGCAAGTGAAAGCGATCCAGTACGACGGCTTCGGCTCAGTGACCGGCGATAGCAATGCCGGGTTCCAGCTTCCCATCGGATTCGCCGGAGGACTGACGGACTCCGTGACGGGCCTCGTCGGGTTTGGTTTCCGGGACTACGAACCGGCGAGCGGGCGCTGGACGGCGCGCGATCCGATCCTCTTCGGCGGCGGACAGGGGAACCTCTACGTGTACGTGCGCAACAACCCGGTCAGCTTCCGCGACCCGTTGGGCCTGGCGGCCTGCTTCGGCATGTCGGTATACGACATCGTGGGAGCGGGCTTTCAATTCTGTGTCGGCGCCGAGGGCGTTTCCGTTTGCGAGGAGTTCGGCTTCGGCTTCGGCGGCGGCGTCGAGATAAACCCGCTTGGCAGCCTGGCCAACGCCGGCAACAGCCTGATCGGGCAGATCGGGGTCAGCTGTGGACCGTTGAGCCTCGGCGCCGAGGCGTCCCTCAACCAATGTGGAGACTTCGCGGCCTCTGCGGGAGGCAAGCTCGGAGGAATTGGCCCGACCATCGGGTTGGACTCGGAAGGGAACGTCTCGTTCGGCGCGAAGGGCCACGGGGCGGAGGCCGGTAGCGCCGGCGTCAGCCTGGATGTGGAGGGCCCGCGTGCACTGGAAGGGTTCCACGGAAAATGCAACCTGACGGGGAAAGTAGCCGGGCAGTTCTGCCAACGGTTCTAGCGCTGCCTCATCTGCTGCGACCGTCAGCCGCCGACTGGATGGAGACCCTCGGCGTATGCAGACCACGCCGACCTTCGTCTCACTCCGACATCCGTATCTCCAGGGGCCGTCTCGCCCCTGCGCGGCGGGGTGTGGCACACCCGCCGCGCTCTGCTAGGCTGATCGCGGTGAAGCGGGGAGGAGGCGGAGGCGACAGAACCTCGCTTATCCGTCCTTCGGCCTTGCAGCATCGATGCGGTGTCGGGATGAATCGCCATTGTCGTCTACGTTGGGATCATGATCATGATCATAGGTCCTGGAACTTGTGCGCGAGCGCCATGAGGCGCGCGGCCCGGAGTTGCAACTCGGTACACTAGGGGAGAGCGATCACCGTACCAACACCGGCGTACAGATAGCGCTCACCGAAGGCTTTCTTGAGCGCGGCAAACTCGGGCTCGCCCGTGCAGTGGCCAGGCGCAATCTCATCCAGCTTCCACTCGTCGCGCAGGACACCCGCCATGCGTTGGACCTCAGCGTCGGGCGCCCTGACCAGATGAAGCCCGCCGAAGAGCAGGCGGATGTGTTTGTCGACCGTGCCGGCCACCTCCAAGATGCGCTCGACACCGGCATGCGAACAGCCGTCCAAGAGAATCAGCCCCTGCGGGCTCCGCACAGCCATCGACAACTCGCGCAACTCGAGCGTCCCGGGAACGTTGGAAACGGTGGGAAGCAGGTAAATGCCGGGGACAACTTCCGT
>WNFB01004533.1_pt1 | contig 12361 bp, 8 predicted proteins | sample 5400501 | NCBI WGS metagenome assembly WNFB01 (sample SAMN13153341, study PRJNA577476) | soil metagenome | isolation source: 200 cm saprolite under Douglas fir tree site 2 hole 1 | place: USA:California | collected 2015-04-18 | reverse complement strand
AGCATTTTGTTGCGGCAAGTGGCCGCTAGGAGGGGACCTTTGGAACACCTGTGTTGTCTTCGCTGTAATCGGGAGCTCGAAGCGGGACAGAAGTCCGTAGCTGTATATCTGTTCGCGCAGACCGTGGGAATAAAACCGCGGCAAAAGTCGGCAGCACGGCGGATCTGTTTCTGCCCGCCGTGCTCAGTCTCCCTAGCTATGGGACCACCACCCGTCGGCGACCTCAACGTTGCTGCCTGGAAGATGATCCGCGACCTCGTCGGGTCGGACCCGGCACTGAACGAGGCAGCCTGGGAGACCCTGCGAGGGATTGTGGGTTTGTTGCCGGCTAGCGAAGCAGTCGCGGGCTCTGCGGCCCAGCCGGTTAATGAAGCAGAGGCGAGCTCTGCGCTGCAGTAAGAAGCTGCTTTAAGCGGACGGTGGCTCGGGCGTTTTCGCACACTCGAGCCGATTTTTTCGGAAGGAAACCCAAACAATGACGCTGGACGCCCCAAACATGGGCGCCTCGCAGCAGCCCGAGGATTTGAGACGGGGCAAGCTCCAACGCCAGTGTGCGAATAGCTCACCCGCACACTTGAAAGCCCGGACTGGCATCCGGCCTTGTCGTGCTTCTGATTCAAAACGGTGGCCCTCCGTGGCTATTCCTGTCAACCGGGGTAGCGGGGTTTCTCTCCGGAACAGAACTATTGCCTTTCGGCACGCCGTCTTTCGCTCTTTGGCACTTTCTGGGTCGGGACGGGGCGGCTTAGTTAACAGACTCTGGCCCTCTTCTCTTTTTGTCTTTCAATCCCTTTAGCTCTTTCAAGCCTTTAGCTCTTTCAATCCCTTCGCTCTTTCAATCCCAGTAATAAGCGCTTTAGGGTACCTTTAGAATCAACAACTTGCGGGTCGTCTTCGGTATCAAGGAACTTTAGCGATGACGCTTTAAGAAAACGCTTCTTTCGTCTTCAGCAAAGAGCTTCCAGGAAAGCAAAGAGCTTCTTTCGCCTTCAGCAAAGGGCCTTCTCTTCGGCGAGAGCGTCTTGCGTCTTTAAATCCTTAAATTCTTTAATCTTTAATCTTTTGCTTTGCCGAGGTTCTAGCCGCTTTCGCCGAAAGCGGCTCTAGGAGCGCTTGCAGAAACGCTCCCGCAAGGGGCCTCGGGCAGAGGCCCCCTGGGGCAGTCCAAAAATCGGCAGAAGGGTTTCGGCACACCTACTGATGCCTTTCCTTCAAGTATGATTTCCAGCCTTTTAGAGACTCGAATGCGGTTGCCGGTATTTTGGCAGTGGCTAATCCCCGGAGACTGATGAGTATCGTAGTCCTTGCCTGGCCGAAGGCCTGGTCATTGTCTTCTAATAGATGCACCCAATGCGCTCCCAATAGGACTCCGTTTAGCTCGAAGGCGATCCGTTTGACGTCAACGTCTGGATCGATTTCCTCGCGTTTCCGTGCGTCCTGAACAGCTTCTTCCAGAGCATGGAACCATTCTCTGGCTACTTGGGTGATCTCAAGGGCGACGGGTCCCGGCCGTTCCGCATACGCAAAAAACGCCGCCGTAAAGAAGGAGCCGCCGGGCAATACCGGCTGCTCAATCTGTCTCAGCCAAAAATCACACAGATTCCACAAACGCTCGATGCCTTCCGCGCCGGATGTAGCAGGAAGTAGTACGGCGTTCGCAAAAACTTCCCCGGCCTTATTAATGGTGGCCAGCTCCAGCGCTTGTTTCGAGCGAAAGTGGGCAAATAGACCGCTCTTGCTCATTCCGAGTGCTCCCGCCAAGCGCCCGATCGTCAGCGCTGCCAGTCCTTCCCGAGCCGCGATTTGCAATGCTTTGGAAAGGATCTCCCTACGGGTCTGCTTTCCCCGTGAGGAGCCACGTTTACCCCGCGCTTTGCCAGGTCGAAGGCGCCGCAGATTCTCGAGGACCATAGCGTAAGAATAGCACGAACGTTCGTATCCTAGCAAAGAACAGCGGCACGATTGATTTAAGTGCCCCGTCCTCCAAATATTCGTGCCAACGGTCGTGAATAAGCGGGTTTGATCGAACCTAGCATGTTCGGAGCAATTTGTGCTTTCGCTCCACATTTCGGTGTCGATTCCAAGCTTTGATTCTCTTTTGGCTCGGCGCTGCAGTCTTACACCTTTAAAGCTGCCCACCGTTTCTTTGTGTGTCAAAAGCCGGATTCGGCACGGGGCGAAAGCTGAATCGGAGGTAGAACTAATAGGCCCTGGGTCGCCAGGAAAGTTCTAAAATCGTCTGCTAGGGCCGACCATTGCGAGGGTCAAGTCCCATTGCTAATGTCAGTCCGCCAGCGTTTAGCCATCGGGAACCGAGCTAAAAGCCTTTAGAAGCAAACTAGTCACCGCATTGCTATGCTTCCCACTGCCTCCTGGCCGTGATGGACTGAGTCCCCCGTACAAGGTGCAGATCATTTGCCAAATGGGCTGACTTCCGGGCCGTTTGGTTAACTTGGTGGCTAGGGGATGCAGCAGGCGGTACGAGCAGCGCCTTCATCTTGGCTCCCGGACCATTGTCCACGTCTTTTAGTTCTGAATAGTCACCGGAACGTGTGGGAGAATCGCGAGATTTCCGCTGGAATCGAGGGCCCTGACTTCGATCGTGTGCGGACCATTTCCGTACTGACTCGTATCCAACAAGAATCCATAGCCAATTCCGGCGGGCGCGTGGGGAAAATCGTTGCCTACGTCGGATCGATTTCCTCCGTAAGAGGCAGTGCCCGCAAAGACTCCGTCGACGTAGACGTCCACCTTGGCGACAGCCATATCGTCGAGAGCCCAGCCGCTCACATTCACCTTACCCGTGATCTGGGAATTTGCCAGCGGCTGTTCCACTACGGCCAGCGGAGGCATGCTGTCGGTGACAATAATGCGGCTGTGCAGATCGGCGACGACCTGACGAGCGTGCTTGTAGTCTCCCGCGATCAGGTAGACATCGCCCTCGACAATGCTGTTGGGTCCGAGCGTGAACACCGCCATGGGATCAAAATAGTTCGCCCCAAACCCGGTCGGGCCCGGATCTCCGGGTACTCTGACGCCACTAAAGTAGAGTGCCGATGCGGGTTCGAAAACGGTTAGCCCGACGTCATTCTCCTCTTTTACCAGTGCGAACCAATGCTCCGGGGTATACAGCCGCGGGGCCTTTCCGCCAAGGTCGACGAGCGTGCTGAAGCTGAGTTCGCCGTTGCTCCAAGGCGAGGTGCCCTCATACTCGACCAGCCGGCCATACTCCATGTTGCAATAAACCGCAGGAAAGTCCTGGAAATTGTTCGTATGCAGGTCGGTACCGAAGTGTGTCACCTTCATGTGCACTTTGAAAGTGAAGGCATGATCGGGCACCGCGGTGACTGTCATTTCCGCATAAGTATCGCCCAGGACCGGCTGATCTGGTCCTCCTCCCCAAGGCTCCGGACTAAATTGGTATCCCTGCGTTTTGACATAGATCGAGTCGTTGGTCACGGTTTGGGCGAGGAGCGGACTGCCGTGGGTATAAATGTCACCGCCCTGGGTTGGGTTCCACTGGGTGTTGCCGCCATCAAACTGCGCCAACTGCACTTCGCGTCCGGCATCATGCATGTTGACGAAATTCTCGCCATTGAGGCTCACTTCTACAATTGACCCACCCCACGCCGTCTGCATGCCAATGTGCGCGACATCGGTACCGGCACTGGATTCGATGTAGACGAGCGACCCGCTCTGGAACGTGCGGACGCTGACGATGGGTTCCGTATTCAGCGTGAGCTGCGTGGTGTGCGACAGGCTGCCGCTGGTGGCCAACACTGTTACGGCAAACACGCCCACGGCGGCGGAGGGCGACAAGGAGAACGTTACAGACTGATTTGCGCCGGGAGTCAGGGAGAAGGAGGGTGGTGTCGCCGCAATCGCCTGGGGCAGACCTTGGAGGGAGACGTCAACCGGGCTGTTGAAACCACGCAGTGGCGCAACAGAGATGGTAACTGGCGAAGTCGAATTCCCGAGCACCGCGGAGGCGGAAACTGGAGAGGCGGACAAGCTGAAGTCGGGCCCCGGGGGAGGTGGAGTTTTGGCGCCACCTCCGCAGCCTGCCAGGACTGCCAAAGCTGAAAGCGTGCAAGCCAGTTTTGTAATCTGCAACATGTGCACCCTCCGTTAAATGAGCAGGTCGCCATCCTCTTCAAAGCGACCTGATGTGATTCACTGAACCGTGAGCGTGGTGGTGGTGGAATGCTGTGTCGATCCCGACGTGCCCGTGACCGTGATTGTGTAGGCCGTGGATGGAGTTGGGTGGACGGTTACACTTCCGCCACCGCACGCTGCCTGCAAGATCAGCCCGCCGAACAATATACAACCCAATAAATAGGAGGTCAGCTTGCGTCTGCTAGACCGGCTGGAACCGAAACCCGCTCCCATCAGGGCAAAGCCTGCCATCGGCAGCCATGCGAATTGAATGGGGCGCGAGTCCAGCGGAGACCCTAGTAAGAGCGACGCCGTCGCACCCGTGTGCATGGTGAGCGTCGCGGTCGCATTCCCGCTGGCGTCAAAGGTGATCGAGTTTTGGTCCAGTGAGCAAGTGGGCGCCGCTTGCGCCGGCTGCACGGAGCAGGTCAGTTCGACCGGAGTTTCAAATGAATTCAGGTGGCCAAGGGTTACGGTCGAGGTGGAGCTCTGCCCACGGCTGACCGTCGCTGGGTTAGGAGTGGATGCTGTTCGAGAAGTCGGCGCCGGTCGTGTTGAGCAGCACGCTGATGGTGTTGTCGGTAGAATTCGCGACCACCAGATCTGGGGCTTTGTCCTGATTGAAGTCTGCTGCTACCACGCTGTGGGAGCCTCCGCCAACCCCGAAACTCAATCCAGACTGAAACGTTCCGTCGCCATTGCCCAGGAACACGTTGGCGGAATCAGTAACAATGACCAAATCGGCTTTACCATCTCCGTCGAGGTCACGAGCAGACATCGCGGTTGGGTGGGAGAACGAAAGGTTGGTTGGGGTCCACGGTTGAAAGGTGCCGTCGCCATTTCCCAGCATCACGGCCACTTCAAACTGATTGGTGCTGATATCAAGAAACTCCTCCGCGAGATCAGGCTTCCCATCCAGATTGAAATCCGCCATCACCAGGAATCCGCCAAAGGACGAGTCCGTCGAAGAGATCGGACTCTGGAGCGAGCCATCTCCGTTGCCCAGAAAGATCTTGATCCCCAGACCCCGTTCAACGATGTCCCTTTTCCCGTCACCGTTCACGTCACCGCTTATGATGACGCCCATTCCGCCCGGCGTCGTGTAGTCAACGTGTGATTGGAACGTCCCATCTCCGTTCCCCAATAGGACGCTCAGCGATGAAGCGGCTACCGCGAGGTCCGGTATGTTGTCCCCGTTGAGGTCGGCCACCACCAGCGCGAGAGGGCCGTTCGCGGTCGGAATGTAGGTTACGGGGCGGAATGTGCCGTTGCCATTACTCAGCGATACGGCGGTGCCGAGGCTATCGAGTAGCACTAGGTCGTCCCTGCCGTCCCCGTTGAAGTCGGCTGCCGCCAGCGCTCGAGGATTCTTCCCAACCGTGAGGTTGTTCGCCGGCTGAAATGTGCCGTCGCCATTTCCGAGCAAGATGCTGATACCACCGTCGTCATTGGCGTTCGGATCGCCGCTGTTGGCCACAGCCAAGTCCATGTGACCGTCACCGTTGAAGTCTCCCGCCGCCACTCCCAGCGGATTTGTGCCTACGGCGTAGTTTTTCGCGGGCGCGAAGCTCGCCGATGCAGCATATCCTGGATGGCTGGTCCCAGCCAATGCCAGGCAAACTAGCGCCCAAGTCAGCAGGTTTCTGGTGTTCATATGATCCCTCCTCGTCGCTGGTGTCATTCCGGATTGCCCTTCCGGTTGCGTTATCTCAAATCCGCGAGGTCGAGTAAATACCGCGAGTCTCTCCTGTTTTGCTCTTGCCTCTCTCCGGGTTTGTTGAAAGTCGAGTCCGAGACGGACCGAGGGTGTTAAAATCGCCTGCCAAAGCTTGGGGAGCTAACGCTGCATGGCGGATTTCCACCCAGCGCATGGGACGGTTCGCTTCGGGGCATACGAGCTGGATTCCAGGGCCAGCGAACTGCGCAAACAGGGCGCCAAGGTCAAACTCCAGGAGCAGCCCTTCCAGATTCTTCAGGTTCTCGTGCAGCGTGCGGGCGAAATCGTCACCCGCGAGGAACTACAGCAGAAGATCTGGCCCTCCGACACCTTTGTCGACTTCGACCACGGCCTTTACAACGCCATCAAGCGGCTGCGGGAGGCTTTGGGAGATTCGGCAGAGACCCCCAGCTTCGTAGAGACGGTTGCCCGGCGCGGCTATCGGTTTGTGGGGAAAATCGAATGCGAAGCCGCGCGCATGCGGTCGCTCGCCGTCCTTCCTCTCGAAAATCTGTCGCGCGATCCGGAGCAGGAGTATTTTGCCGAAGGAATGACGGAGGCGCTCATTACGACTCTGGCCAAGATTGGCGAGCTCCGAGTGGTTTCCCGCACTTCGATCATGCTGTACAAGGGAGTCCGCAAGCCTCTGCGCGAGATTGCCCGGGAACTTGGGGTGGAGGCGATCGTAGAAGGGACGGTATTGCGCGCAGGAGACCGAGTGCGCATCACGGCACAACTGATAGACGCTGCCAAGGAGGCGCACCTCTGGGCCGAGAGTTACGAACGAGACCTACGAGACGTACTGGCGTTGCAAGCAGAAGTGGCGCAGGCGGTTGCGCGGGAAGTGCGGGTCAAGCTGACACCGCAGGAACAAGTACATCTGTCGCAGGTGCATCCTGTCGATCCGGAAGCGTACGAAGCCTATCTTAAAGGGCGTTATCTCTGGAACCGGCGCAGTGGAGCAGCGGTCGGAAAAGCGATCCAGTGCTTCCAGCAAGCAATTGCCAAGGATCCGACCTATGCCGCCGCCTACGCAGGCTTGGCTGATTGCGCAGGCGGTGCCGGCTTCGGGGGCTTTACCTCTCCAGAAGACGGTTGTGGCAAAGCGAAGGTGGCGGCTCGAAAAGCGTTGGAGATGGCAGAGACGGCAGAAGCCCACGCTTCGCTCGGCTGGGCCATCTTGCACTACGACTGGGACTTTGTGGCAGCCGAAAAGGAATTTCTCCGAGCCATACAACTCAACTCCAGTTACGCAACAGCACACCAATGGTACGGGCATTGTCTCGCTTGTGTCGGCAGATTTGGGGAGGCGTTGGCGGAGACTGGCAGGGCCGTGCAACTTGATCCGCTGTCACTTATCATTCATGCGAGCCATGCCGGGGCTTCCTGGATGGCTCGCGATTGGGAGTACGCGCTTGCACACTCCCGCCAAGCTCTGGAACTAGATCCCAGTTTCACATGGCTGCACTGGTTGGTGGCCAATGCCTACCAAGGCCAGGGGTTGTATACCCAAGCTGTGGATGAAAGACGCCTTGCAGTCGAGCTCTCTGGCAATGCTCCGCTGTTTTTGGCCGAGTTGGGCGGTACCTATGCGGCTGCTGGAAAGCGAAATGAGGCGCTCCAGATTCTAGAACAGTTGAAAGAGTTGTCGAAAACTCGCTATGTAATGGCGTACTGGTTCGCGCTGATCCACTGCGGTCTACAGGAAAGGGAGCCAGCTCTCTATTGGCTGGAGAAAGCACTTCAGGAGCGATCGGCCATGTTGGCCTGGGTCAAGGTGGATCCATGCGTGGACTACCTGCGCTCCGACCCGCGGTTCGATGACCTGCTGCGGCGCATGAACTTTCCTGCGTAGGTTTATGGGCGTGTTCTGTCGTAGTGATGCTGCAATTTGGTGAGCTCTCAGTGGAATCGGCTCATCCAACGCAAACCACGATTCGTTTCGATGTTTTCGAAGTCGACTTGCGCGCCGGAGAACTGCGCAAGCAGGGTGTCAAGGTCAAGCTTCAGGAACAACCCCTACAGGTTCTGCAAATTCTGCTGGAAAACCCGGGAAACATTGATCCTAGATCTTCAGGAAGCACTCAATAGGATCAAGACCCTGAAAGGCTTGCTACCGATCTGCGCCGCATGCAAAAAGATCCGCGACGACCAGGGTTACTGGAGCCACATCGAGAGCTACATCCGCCAGCATTCCGAGGCAGAGTTTACGCACGGCATCTGTCCCTCGTGCGCGCAGAAGCTCTACCCCAAGGATTATGCGAAAGCGGGTAAGGAGTCCGGCCCATAGGCACGGCTCGGTTGGCGCAGCAACGATACAGCCAATCGACTCGAATCGTCCAGCCATCACTGATCGCGCGCCGTACCATTCAGCACGTGCCGAAAATTGTTGCGTTTCGCAAATGCAGTCTATTTCAGGCAAAGCTGGCCGATAATCATGCGGTTAGGAGCGGTTCGGAACCCTGTAGCAGGGATTCCGGCAAGGGCAAAGCCCAGGGTTCGGCCATAAAAGTTCGAAAATCGTCTGCTAGGGCCGACCAATCCTTCCGTTCGTTCTTTTCTCAGCTAACCCGGCCGCGTCCTGAACAGCCTTGGCGATCCGGCGAGCATGTGCTTCGAGGTTGCGGTAACCTTCAGCCGCCCCCGTTCCCCAGATCTTCGGAACGTCCAGCGGGATGCGAATGATCACCCAGTTCAGGCGTGAACTGAGGCGTTCGAGCGTGGCCGCGAACGATTTCGCTACCGGTCTGGGCATCGGTTCATCCCGCCAATCCAGGGACATGCGGAGGGTAACTGGTAGCGTACAAGTCCTTCCGTAATCTCCTAAGCTGCGCAATTACGTAACATACTCGCGTGGCAAATGACATATTCGCCTCAACCAAATCGGCGGGTCCCGCGATTCCGGCTCACCGATACTACTCCGGCCGTCCTTCAATTCCAGGATGGCCGCCGCACCGCTGGCGAACTGCACGTCATTTCTCGCAACGGTGGCTTACTGCTCCTACCTAAGCCTGTGCATCAGGGCTCGGTGGTTAAGTTAATGTTCCACACGCACAGGGGACCGGTGCTGGGGACAGCAGAAATGCTGATTCCTGTCACCGGCACCCAGCAGCCGTTCCGGTTCGTTGCGCTGCCCGAAGGCGATCAGCGCACGTTGCAGGCGGCTTTTCAGTCCGGCCTCTATCGCAACACTGATGAAGAAGAGTGGATGGAGGAACTCCGAGCCGCGGTAGCGAACTGGAATCCCCCTCCGCTGCGACGACGCTTCTTCACCAAGCTGGGCATAGGGCTGGTTGCGCTCGTGGGGTGCCTCATCTACGCCCTCTACACCCACCTGTTTCGCTGAAACAGATTCCGAGCGAAGATCCACCCCGCATGCGGATAAGATTTCCCGAAGCTTAGAGGCCATCTCATAAATATGCGTAGAGCGTTGGGTCGAAATCATGAAGGGCCCGCAGCGGCTAAAGCCGCGTATTTGGGGCATCTTTACGGCGCGGCTGGAAGCCGTGCCCTTCCACGGTGGCCTCGACACTATTTATGAGACAGCTTCTAGGCGGTTCTTTCCAGTGCCGCCCGGTCCCACTTTCCGAGGTTTGCGCCGGCTTCGTATGTGCTTTGCAAGAACTCGAGCAGGGTTGTACTTGGCGAGGAGGCCTGACGGACATCGTCGTACATCAATAAGAACTCATGCATCTGCGGATGATAAAACGCGCTGGCGGGACGGACCGGACTTTCCGCAAAGCCTGGCGGCTCCGGCGCCGCGTAGGCATAAAACGCCGCACCCTTGACGTCTCCTCCGCCCGGCCAGAATCCCGCGCTGATCACCTCGTGCGAATATGCTTCGCGAGTAATCAGGTCCGCTCCTTCGCGCTCCGGCGCGCGGCGTCCTGAAAACCGCGTCACCGCCAGATCGAAACTTCCCCAGAAAAAGTGAACCGGGCTGCTCTTGCCGATAAAGTGTGAGCGAAACTCCTTGAAGATTGTGTCTACCAGCACAAGTATGCGCCAGAACCGGGTCACATACTCGCGATCATAAGACGCATGCTGGACATCTCGGTCACACGCGATCGGGTTGGGGACTTCCACGGGCATGGCCCAGATCTTCACCTCGATGCCCAGCGAGCGCAACGCTGCCATGAACTCTTTGTAAAAATCTGCCACGGAGCGCGGAGCGAGGGGAATTGTTTTGCCCGATCCTTCGCTGGTCTGAATCACCAGGTTGTGACGGAGAAAATCGAACTCCACCTCAAAAATCCCGTGGCCATACGGAATAGGCGAAGTGCTCAACCCGCGTGCGCTGACGTAGAGCGGCACTTCCCACCAGTGATTGATGAGCGGGCTGAGCGCCAGGCGCACCTTGCCCACAATCTGGGTCCACATGTGCAAAGTGTCGCGGGTATCTTGCCAGGCATCCAGTGGCAAACTCGGCCAGGACCCTGGATTATCGGTGAAGGCAGGCAGGCTCACGGACGCTCCCATTGCGATTGTGCCCTCGTCGGATGCCATGGAACACCTCCCGGGCGCGATAAGAATAACTCGGTCTCTATTTCGCGGGCAAAGGGGCCTGCCCCGCACTGGCCTCGATCAGCTTCTCTATTGAGGGCACGACCATCAGCAATAATTGGGCTTTCTGCGTCTTCGCTTGCTCAATAAGCGCGAGCTGTTCAGCTTTCCATGCCTCGGGCGCGCGTTGGCCGCGATCGAGGTAGTCGAGCGCAGCCAGGCCAGCGGCGCCAAGGTTTGAGAGTTCCTGCGAGAGCGGAGCGGCTTCTTTCAGAAGAAAGGATTCCTCCAACAGGGACTGAAGGTTCTCCTGCTGGTCACGCCAGCGGGTGAGCAACTTTCTTATTTGCGGCTCAGGCCCCGGCTTAAGGCTGCCTCCGGCTAATTCGTTCACCAAATCCGCAAAACGCCGGGCCGTCGCGCTCTCCGGGCGGGCCGCATCCACCAATCGGTTCAACGGAGTCGCGCTGGTGGGCTCGACCGGAGCGGTCTTCTCACGGGTGTCGTCTTTAACCGGCTCGACCACATCGGCGAGCACCTGAAGAGCTGAGATGTCATCTCTCCCTGCGATGCGGCGCAGCATGGGAGCGTAACTCGAGTTGTGCGTCAGACCCAGCCCCTCCAGGCGCCGGCTAACTTCCTCCAGACGCTGGTACATGGAATTCACATCCCTCACGTCTTGTGGCGACCACAACCGCTCTGCGATGGCGGCCGTACGCGGCCAGATGCGGGAATCAATATTTTCCGGCGAAACATACTCGGCCCACATACAGGCCTCGCCGCCCAGGATGCGCTGCTTCTCATCCGGACTCAGGCTGGCCGCTGCGTCGCTCATGGGATCGACCGCGTAGTGCTGCCATGCAGGCCATATCAGGTCCACGTAGTATCCGTGCGAAAGCAGCCCGCGGTAGCCCTGCTTTGCGGCCTCCGCCAGCGACTCCTGCCCGCGCCACGACTGGATGACAGCAGTTTTCGGTAAGTCGGGATGCAGAATCTCGTCCCACCCCAGCATGGTTTTTCCGTGCTTGCGTACGATCGCCTGCACCCGCTTGTTGAAATGCGCCTGCAGATCCTGATTGTTTTTCATGCCGTGAGAGCGCATGAATTCCTGGATCTTTGGGTTCGCATCCCACTGCTTGCCGTTCACTTCGTCGCCGCCGATGTGGAAGAACTGGTCGGGAAAGAGCTTGGCCATCTCGCCGATAAATTTGTCCAGGAACTTGTAAGTGCGTTCCTGGGTCGGGTCCATGGCCGGATCGAAAATGCCCCACTTGCGCTCGATCTCATACGGCCCCGGTCCGCTGGCCAATTCGGGGTAGCCGACGAACCAGGCGGTGCTGTGCCCCGGCATATCAAATTCCGGGACAACACGAATGCCGCGATCGCGCGCGTAGGCGATCAAATCGTGGACTTCTTCCTGCGTGTAGTAGAGTCCGTCGGAGCCCATCTGGTGCAGCTTGGAGAATTTCTTGCTCTCGATGCGGAATCCTTGATTATCCGACAGGTGCCAGTGGAATACATTCAGCTTCACCGCCGCCATTCCGTCCAGGTTGCGCTTGAGCACATCGAGGGGCATGAAGTGGCGGCTGACGTCAATCATCAATCCACGCCAGGGGAAGCGAGGCTTGTCCTGGATCGCAATCGCCGGCACGGCGAAGCCGTCGGACGTGGTCTGCACCAGCTGCAGGAATGTCTGAAGCCCGCGCATAACGCCCAGAGATGTCGGCGCACTGAGCTTCGCGCCCGAGTTGCTAATTTCGAGGTCATAGGATTCATCTTCGCCCAGCTCTTGAACTTCTTTACTCGCATGCTCGCAGTTAATGACGAGAGTGGCGTTAGACGAATCAGTCACTTTCATATCCAAGGGGAGCATCCCCGTCTCCTGGCGAAGATTGTTCAGGAATCTGTCAACGGACCGCCGCAGCAGCGGATCGGGCCGGCCGCTGAGCGCGACAGAAAATGACGGATCAATCAAGAGTCGGCCGG
>WNFB01004532.1_pt1 | contig 12361 bp, 12 predicted proteins | sample 5400501 | NCBI WGS metagenome assembly WNFB01 (sample SAMN13153341, study PRJNA577476) | soil metagenome | isolation source: 200 cm saprolite under Douglas fir tree site 2 hole 1 | place: USA:California | collected 2015-04-18 | reverse complement strand
GGTCAGAAACAAGATTCCCCCGCTGAGGATCGCGGCAGTGGCGATGAGTTTCCTCCACCACACCATGTTGGTCAGTCGATACGCGTCCGGAGTGGGTCGCGCGGACATGTTCTACTCCTCGCAGAAATGCGAAACTTCTCCCTCTAAATACGCTGGGCCTGGTGTCTTGGATGGGATTAGGCCGGATCGTCGTTATCAACCCGGTGGTGCTCCCTCGACAGTTGCAGTCGGTAACCACACTGCGACCCAATGCGCGCGCTCCGCATTGGAGCAATCCAAGAAACACACATCGGTGTACTCATCGGTCAAGGGTCTTGCGAGTTGAAGATTTTGAAAAATGTCTCAGCGATCATTCTACTTCTCCTTTCTTCTTACGCACTTGCTGCCGACAGAGATTCGATTTCGGCCACGGGCGAGCAGGCAACCAAACCGCCAAATGTGATTCGGCCCAGCATGCCGTTGTTGCTGGATTTCAGGTCTTTGGAGCGCGGTCATGGCTTCGCTGATGTTGCGGACTTGAAGGTGCAGGCCGAGACCAAGCCAGCGGATCGTTCGCTGACAAGAGAATTCATCTCCTCCTGCTGGGCACTGCCTCAATTGAACAGCCTCAACTCGCGCGGCTGCGCGCGGATCTGTAGAGAATCGACCCCGAGCGGCCAATCGGCGTGCTAACCCCAGCGGCCGCTGTTTTCAGCTGCTGCGGCAGCTTTCACGGCCGTGGCCCTTATCGCCCTTGCGGCAAGCAGCGCCCGAGAAAACCCGCTGCGAGACATGGGAGACACTGCAGAGGAAGACGCCACCGCTCGCGATGGCCACCTCAACTTTCACCGCTGAGCTCCACCTTGGCGAACGCCAATGCGGATTGGATAAGCTTCCCCGCGAGCCGAAGAACGTTCACCGGCTGCGGCGCGATCAGCTCGTCGGACAGGAAGCGGCGCAGCGCTTCACTGCGTCGCATCTTGCCGCTGGAAGTGCGCGGCAGCGTCCCGGGATCGAGAATCTTCACCGTGTGGGCACGGACTCCCGTGCCGTCGAGCACCGCCTTGCGTATTCTCTCCTCGAGATTGACGGAAGAGCCGCGAGGACCACGTTCCGCCAGGATCAGTAGCTCCTCTCCGTCGGCTCCTTCGGGTGTGAAACCGAGAGCAACCACGCATCCGGTGCGGATGCCCTCGAGGGAGTCGACGCAGGTTTCGAACTCCTGCGGCTGATGGTTTGCTCCTCGGATGATCACCAGGTCCTTGGCGCGCCCGCAGATGTACAGCTCGCCCTTTTCAACGAAGCCCAGGTCTCCAGTATCGAGCCATCCATCGATCAGAGTGCCGGCAGTCGCTTTGCGGTTGCCGAAGTACCCCACCATCACCGATGGACCTCGAACGAAGATTCTCCCCGCGCGACGCTCGGGCAGCACACCACCGCGCTGGCCGCGGATCTCGACCTCCACTCCAGGCACGGGTGGACCCACCGACGCGATCTCGAAGGAGCCGCTTCGAACTTGGCCTCGGCGGGCGAGCTCGAGGGAATCAACGCTCAACGCCTGTGCCGGCCGCTCCGGCACGCAGTAGGTCACTGCCAGCGTTGCTTCGGCGAGCCCGTAACCCGGCGTGAGGACGCGAGGGTTGAAGCCCCAGGCCTGGAACCTTCGCGCGAAGGTTCGCATCACTTTCATCGAGACGGGCTCAGCGCCGTTCAGCGCGATTCGCCAGGAAGACAGGTCGACTCCGTCCAGCTCTGCGTCCTTGATTCGGTGAGCACACAGGGAGTATCCGAAGCTAGGCGCCGCCGATGCGGTTCCGCGATGGCGCGAAATCGCTCGCAGCCAGAGCGCAGGCCGAGCGAGGAAATTCTCGGGCGGAATTAACACCAGCGGCGCCGGATAGTACATGGCGCTGAGCAAACAGCCGATCAACCCCATGTCATGGTACAGCGGTAGCCATGAGACTCCGACCTCGTGCTCTGTCGCGGAGGCGTTGATCATCGAGTTGAGAATGGCGCACTGAGCGAGCAGGTTCCCCTGAGACAGCGCAACCGGTTTGGGATCCACCGTCGAGCCCGACGAGAATTGGATCAGGGCAAGGTGGTGCGGTTGCGCTTCCGCTTCATCAGTCTCAGCGATGAGCGTATCGGCGGTATGGCAACCCAAGTCCGGACGAGAGGCTTCCATCGCTCTTCCGAGCAGGCGCCGCACGCGCGAGTCGCTGATCACCAGGCGCGCGCCGACGAGTTTGACCATTCGCGCGGTCGCCGAATGGTATTCCTCAAGCCTCCCGAGACGGAGGGGAGGGTAAAGCGGCACCGGAACCGCTCCGGCTAATAGTGTGCCGAAGAACGCGTCCACGAACGAAGGCCCGGTCGGCAGAATCACTGCGACGCGGTCTCCTCGGCGGATTCCGAGCTTCAGCAGGACCGACGCAGCTCGCCGGGCTCGCCGGTACACCTCGCGCCAGGAAAGATACTGCTCCTCCTCGCGCATATCCACGAAGGTCAGGCCTGAATCGTCACCCGCGGCGGCCAGCGCCGCGTTGAGCGTGGCAAACTTTGGCCTCGGGGCGGGGGGACCCTTCACGGTTGCGCCCCCGAAGCGCGGCTCGCGACCAGACTCGCCAGGTCGGCCACGGTGCTCACCCGCGCAGAATCTTCCTCCGTCAACCTGATCCGGAAACGATCCTCAAGGCCCACCGCGAGAATAGTGAGGCCGAGCGAGTCGAGCTGGAGATCCTGGATCAACTCGTCGGACCCTTGGACCGACCGGTCGAGCTGGAGCTCATCTTTGGCGATGCGCCGGATTTCCGCCAAGACTTCCTGCGTGCTATGGGCCACGATGCACCCTCGGTAGGCCGAGGAAAATCAGGTAGGCATTGACGGAGCTCACCATCGGAGAAGGACGAGCTCAGAACAAAACCCTGGCCCCATCGCGAGCAGGAGGCCATAGTCGTCCGGCCTCGCCGCGCTCGCCTCGAGAAACTCGCCGAGTACGAACAGCACGGAAGCGGAGGAAAGATTCCCCGTTTCGGACAACGAGCGCCACGAGCGTTCGAGCGATTGGGCGGGCAACTCGAGCGCCGATTCGAATGCCTGAAGGACTTTCGGACCACCGGTGTGTGCGATCCAATGCGCAATTCGCGTGCGATCCAAGCCCTGGGCGCCGAGGAATGAGTCCACGTCTCGCCGGATGTTCTGCATCACCAGCTGGGGAACCTTGGCTGAGAGGACGATCTTGAATCCACCGTCGACGACGTCCCAGCCCATCACTCGCTCTGTGTCCGGGTAGAACACCGAGCGGGTCGCCACCACCCGCGGGCCGCGCGGCGAGTCGTGCCTGCGCTCACCTGCCAACGCGACGGCCGCCGCTCCGTCGCCGAACAGCCCGGAGGCGACCATGTTTGCAACCGAAAGATCCTTGCGCTGAAGCGTGAGGGAGCAGAGCTCAACCGAGAGGAGAATGGAGACCTGGTCGCGAAATGAACGCAGATAGTCGGACGCGCGCGCAACTCCCGCCGCTCCGGCGACGCATCCCAGACCGAAGATCGGCGTGCGTTTGACGTCGGGCCGGAGCCCGAGGCGATTGACCAGCGTCGCATCCAGGCTGGGAGTGGAGATGCCGGTGACCGTCACGAAGAAAAGCGCGTCTACATCGCCCGGCGAAAGCCCGGCGGCTCGCAGCGCGGACCGGATCGCCGACTCACCCAGCTCAGCGGCGACTCGCCGCCACGCCTCGTTTCGTTTTGCAAACGAGCCGAGCGCAGCGTACTCGGCGATCGGAAGCGCCAAGTACCTGCCGCTTACCTGTACTGCGCGGTGCAGCTCTTCGAGGCGGTCGAGATTGTAGTGCTGCTCCACCCACTCCTCGCGTAAGGCCGCGATCAACGTCTCCTGGTCCGCGTAATGCGGCGGCAGCGCCCGCCCGACGGACAAGATCTCGGGAGCATTCTCGAAGTCACTCGACGTCAAAGCGATCCTCGCGGGGAATGGAGTCAGCACCAGTTAATGACAGACATGTATTGCTGGCGTTGCAAGCGTCGACAATGTTCAATAACCACGCGACGTCGTGGTGGGGGGGATAGTCACGGTGATGGTCCCCTGAAAGTTCGAGTCGGCAGGATTCAAAATGTCGTTGAATCCGCAGGTCCCGTCCCGGTTAGCAATGGTCGCCATAAATGCATCTCGAGGCGCAAGCATTGGGCTGTTCAGCTCAGGGCAATCCGTCTGCTGAGGATTCGGGTTAGAAGCGAGTTGGTGGGGAACACTGTCGTCGTTGAGGATGTTGACCGAGCTACCTCCGGAAACCGAGCTCGCTTTCGGGCTCACGCCAGTGCTGCTCAGCGTTATGGTGGAGGAAGTCGTACCTGAAGGCGAGCTGTAACCGCAACCAGCGAGCCACAGTAAACTGATGACAGCACCTGACACAGATGTTCTTAAACCAATCATTACAATTGCCTTTCCACTGAGCGCGATGAGATATGCGTCTTTGTTGCTTAATTACCCCGGACCCGAGATTTTGGATGGGGTGGCTACTGCGCTTCGTGGGTACGCTCTACGAATGGCAGGTTTATGGAACAACAGATGAGTGCTGGGCGCATTTTCCTTTTCACACTGCGCAGACCCGAAGGGCCCTGTCATGCGACCGTTGGGTCGGATCGCGAGATGGAGTCAGGGACTTTTCAAGTGCGACCCCGTTTTGGTCGCCATTGTTCGTGATCATGCTCTGCTGGCACGCGCTCGGCGTAGGCATGCCGCTCGCGCTGATCGTCCGAGAGCCCACCCCGCGCGGTGACCCGTTGTTTTGCACGCGTAATCAGCTCAAGCCGAAGTAACTGTGCACGAGATGGGACTTGAACCCATACGGCCCTTTTACGGCCAGGGGATTTTAAGTCCGTTCCCCCGTTTTTTGCTCCTAAGGGCAGCTCGTCGAGACCCGGAAGTCGTCCTGAGGCGCCGAGGTGTCGACGGTCTCGAGCGGACCGGCCACAACACCTTCGCGGACATACGTCGTGGCCGATGGCTGCGAGAGGATCTGCCCGGCGGCCGGCGATCCGATGTTGGCGAGAGGCACGTCCACCTCCACCGTGCCGTTCGGACCCGGCGTCACCGACCCGGTGTCGAGGTGGAGCTGCTGGAAGCGGGTCTCGAGCGAGATGTGGATAACCTGCCCGTCGAAGAAGTGGGCTATCCCGCCTTGGTCGACCTCGACCTGCGTGAAGTACGCCTGTCCGTTGAACTGCCAGACGAAGTTGTAGTCGTTCGCGACCCCGCCCGTGGGGATGGTGGTGGAGAAGTTGCGCAAGGTGATGATCGTCCTGAGCGTCGAGCCGTCGGGCGTGAGCGCCATCGAGCCGGAGAGAATGTCGAGCTGCGGCTGCGAGCCCCGCGGCCCGAGGACTTGGCCCTCAACGATGTAGATGTCGTCGCCGGCGGGATCAGTAAAGAGCGTTCCGCAGGAGATAGCAGGCGGGGGCGTGGCCGGGACGGGCGGCGGCAGGTTGTGGACGGGAAGCGTGCGCCCGTCGAGATCGAGCATCAGCCGGGTGACGTCAGGCACTCCCCAGCCCGAGACGTTGTCCCATCCAGGCAGTGCGCTGTAGGGCTGGTTGTTGCCAACGATGATGTCGAAGAACTCGTTCGCGTAGCGGCTCGGGTTCTTGCCCACGGCGTAGAAGCTGCGGTTGGCGAATCCGATGCCCCTTCCACGCCTGCCAGCCGCAGCCGCCGCCACTCGCGTCCACATGCCGTTCCAGAGTGGGGCGGAGAGGCTGGTGCCGGCGCCTTGCGTGATGCCGCCGCTGTAGATAGCGAGGCCGTTACCGGTGAGGGCGTCACCCGACATCGCCGCGACGTCGGGAATACCGCGGCAGAGCGGCAGCGGCGGACTGTACGGCTGGCCGTCCGGGCTCTCGATGCAATGGCCCGTGATGTTGGTTACGCCCTGCTGGTAGCTCCCTGCCTTGATGAACTGGCTGTTGCCGCCGCCCGTGAACTCCCAGGCGGGTTCCGCCAATCGCCGTGGCGGATTGGCCCCGTCGCTGTTGAGGATGGTCCCGCCAACGGCCACCGCGTAGGGGCTCGCCGCGGGATAGTTGAGCGCCGGGTAGAGCTGCGTCGAGAGGCCGTTGGTGTTTACGGGCAAGATAGGACACGAGCCGCCGGTGTCGCCCGTCGAGACGAAAGAGCGTGCGCCCCTCGATCACGGCCTGGCGCAAGATCTGGTTGCCAGGGTCCTCTAGCCCATCCGTCCCGATCACCGGCTCCGCCTGCGGCACGTTCTCGCACTCGCCGAACGACGCGCTCCCCTGCAGCGGGCCGAGCCGATCGTTCACCCAGGCCGCGAGTGCGGCGAGGATGTCGGTGTCGGTGTTGTGGTGCGCGAAGTAGAGAACCTCACCCTGCACGGCGGGCGCCATGCCGGTCGAGGCCTGGGTGTCGAGGTCCCACTCCAGATCGGCGCCGTCGCTGGTGTCCGGCGTGCTGGTGCTACCGAAGTACCTGATCGTGATCGGCACCTGGGGCAACTCATAGGTCTGCTCGAACGCGCGCAGGTTGGCCACGGTGTTGGGGGTTACGCCCCAGCCAAAAATGGCCATCGTCTGGCCGTTGCCGAAGTTGTTCGAGGGTTGGTCGTAGAGCCACCACAGGTTCTGCGGCGTGAGAAGCCCGGTCACGGGCACGCTGGGCGACGGCGTCACGTGAAAGGTGCGGAAGCGGTTCAAGTTGTTGAGGCCATACACGGTGAGGATGGGCAAGGACCCCGGTACCGTTGGCGCGGCGGTGTTGGCGTAGATGGGGCCGTACGCAGTCCGGAACCAGCTGAGCGTCACGCCGAATAGCGACCCGACCTGGGCGGCGTTCCCGCTGGCGAGCACGTAGTCAGTTGTGCCGTCGATGGTGGTGACGTTCAGTCCGCCCGACTGCAGCCAGCTCACCGCCTGCTGGAAGACGCTGGGCGAGACCCCGAAGGCGGTGGCGAACTCGCCGGGATCGAGGAACTGCTGATACTGGGCGTTGTTCGGATCGTAGAGCGCCTCAGCGAGGGCCTCCTCGCCGGCCGGGTTGGGCCGGGCGAACACGACGCCGACAGTGATCGGCGCCGACGGGTCAACCAGGCCGATCGGTGTGAGCGCGTCGAGGTGGTGCACGACCGCGCGCGAGAGCACGTCGGCGCCAGCGGAGCAGCCGGCCAGCAGCACGAATGTCATTCCGATCGCCCTCAAGCCGTTTCGGTAAGCCATGTTTCCCCCTCTGGTGAAGGACGGATTTCCTTCTTCAGCCGACTGTGTTCTGAACTCTGGTAGTCAGACGGCGGTAGTCACCTTGCCAGACTACGGTAGTGATGCTACCAACCCATTCATTGAAGTGTCTTAGAAATGACTCGCGTGACGTGAAAATGTTTCCCCGGCAACACTGAGGTGCGAGTACCGTGGCGGCAAGGAGCGATCGTGCGCTGATGCAGTCCTCGCGCGCGCGACTTATCGCAGCGGGTAAATCGCTGTTCGCGCGCGTTGGCTACGAACAAACCTCTACCGCGGCGATTGCGCACCGAGCGGGCACCTCGGAGTCGCAGCTCGTCCGTTACTTCGAAGGCAAGGCAGGCCTGCTCCAGGCGATCTTTGATGAAAGCTGGCAGCCGCTGAACGAGAGGGCCCTGGCGCTAATCGGTGCTGCAATCAATGCGCGCGAAGCGATCCTCGGCGTCATCTCAGCCTTCGTCCACGCCTTCGCACAAGATCCGGAACTCGCCTTTCTGTTCCTGTTCGAGGGTCGACGCTTGCGCGGTACAAAGCACGAGGTCATCCTTTCCAAGGGTTTCCTCGCCTTCGAGGAGCTGACCCGCGAGCTGATCGTCCGAGGTCAGAAGGACGGCAGCTTCTCCAGAGGCTTCAGCGCCGCGGCAATCGCGTCGGCGGTTCGAGGCACAGTGGAAGGGATGATCCGGGATCGACTGCAGGCGGAGCGGTCGCGGAAGGTGCGCCCGTTTTCCGAGCGGGAGATCGGCCGCGTTTTGTCGGCGATGCTCGCAGGGCTCTCTGGAACGCCTCTTGCCAGACCCGCACGGTGAGCAGCATTCAATCCCGCGTAGAAAATCCAACTTTCCCTCTGAAAAGTAGCGTCCGCTGGTGTTCGCACGCGTTCGCGACTGACCGGCAAATTGGGAATGAACGCGTTACTTCGTCCTTATTGTTTTTTCCCGACGGCGGCCTTGGCCATCTTTTGGTCGAACGGACCGGGTTGGCAGGCGAAGACAATACAGTCTGTGTCCGCCGTACACTTAGTTGAGTGTTTGAGGCCACCTGAAATAGTCTGAAAGCCACCGGCCACTTGAGGCTTCCCATTACCCGCCTCGTCGGTCGAGCCGAAGGTTCCCGCCACCACGACCCCGATGATGTCCTGGGTATGCGTGTGCATTGGACTTTCGGTTCCCTTCGGAAACTTGACGAACATGCAGTTCATGGCGCCCTTCTTGTAGGCCACGACTTGCTGTACCCCGGGCGAGTTTGGCACGTCCTGCCACTTGAGGTCGGCCAAATTCCACTGGACGAGTTCCTTCTTCGCTGCTCCCTTCGCAGCAATGGCACTGCTTGCAAATCCAATTCCAACTGCCGTGAGCGAAGCGACGACTACAGAACGCAATGAGATTTTCATGGTTCCCCTCTCGTTTTCAGCGGGCGCATTCTTCGCCCCGCCCTTGTCGATTGCAACAGACTTTTGAATCGAGAGGCGGAACCTGTTCGTGCCAGAGCTATTAATAAAAGTATGCACGAGATGGGACTTGAACCCATACCGCCCTTCTAGGATCAGCGGATTTTAAGTCCGTTCCCCCTTTTCGCAGGTTTCCGAGGGGAATTTCGAAAAATCCGTCTTCCCCTCTGAAAAGTGGCGTTCGCCGGTGTTCGCACGTGTTCGCTGCTGTCCGGCAAATTACGTACCTTTTACGTACCTTTTTTCGCCGCGGACCGCGACAGCCGCAAGCTGTTTCCGATCGAACCGCGGAACGCCGCATAAGCAGTTTGGATGGTTTCGCGCCGAGCTCAGCTCGGCGCCCGACCGCGAACGGCCCACGCGCGCGCAACGAGCGGGATGCTCCCATCACTGCACCTCGGCAGCAAATTGACGAGTCGCTCTCGCACTGCTCTCAGCTTCTCGGGCTCGAGGGACTTCGCATAGTTGGGGATCGAACCCTCGCCGCTAACGAGCGGCTCCCAAAAATCGTCAAAGTCGCGAAAGACGGTCGGCACCTCGAACGCGCTCGCGTGAATCGATTCGATTCCTGATCGTTCGAACACAGCGGTGAGCGAGCGTTCATTTGTAATCGTGAACTTCTTCGCTTGATCCCGCTCGACTGCGCGCGCGTCGATGGCGATTGCGGCGTCCCAGAATCTCCTCATCATCTGCATCCCGTCACCGAAGTCCCAGACGTAAGCCGCGATGAGCCCGCCCGTCCGAATGACGCGTACCATCTCCGTCATCGCGCGATCCGGATGAGTAAGGAGGTTGAGCAACAGCCCCGAGACCACCGCGTCGAAGTCTCCATCGGGAAACGGCATCGAGTCGCACGATGCCCGGACGAGCTCCGCTCGCGCACCGAACGCTATTCGCGCCGCTGCGAGCCCGTCTTCCGAGCGGTCGCAGCCCACGACCCGTTTCGGCCTTTTCTTTTCTAGGATCGCTTGAAGGAGGGCGCCTGAGCCGCAACCCACGTCCAGCCACTCTCTGTCCTCGTCGACCCTGAGCCATGCGAGAAACTCGCGTGCAATCTTGCGACTCCAACGGCCGGAGCGAAGCTCATAGCTTTCGAGGCTGGTCCAGTTCGGCTTTGTTCCAGTCATGGTCTGCCAAATCGGGGTCCGCAGCGTACCGCCACGGGCCGCCTACTACCATTCCCATCTGAAGGAGACAGCTGCGACGCTGGGGGCATTTTACGAGGAGCGGCGGCACATCGTTCAGGCCACCGGTTTTCTACTCAGACCCAACTCGACGATCGCGGTAGCACAATACAGCTCTGGCCCGATCGGCCGCCTGGTCTGGCAGGACATCCTCGGCCTGGTTCAGCTTTACAAGACGCAGTCGAAGTAGTCGCGCGACGCTCCGCACCTCGTAACCCTTCAGTGACAGCCAGTCGCGACAGTTTGCGAACCGTTTCGTCGAATGGTGGTCAGTTCACCGACATCCCGAGTAGCCCGCGGAAACTTTATGGCGCTCCGCGCGTAAGGGTAATTTTGTACGAAGACTTCGGAGATAAGGGAAAGGTTCCCCTTTGGGCTCGATTGTCCAGTGGGTGTCTCTCGTCGGGTACGGGCTATTGCTCTTTTGGGTTGCTCCCCGAGCGGAGAACCACGGCATGTTTCTTTGGGCGCGTTCCCGGCAGGGTCCGCCATCCACCGCGCTGCTGACCGCGAGTGTTCTCGTCACCTGGATCTTCGCCAAGAGCATCACCAATGCCGCCAACCTCGGTGAGAAGTACGGAATCCTTGGAGGCATCGCGTATGCGGGGTGGTATCTTTCCGTGCCCATTGCCGGACTGCTCATTTACCGCATCCGCCGGAGCGGTCACGAGGGCTTGATTCCCTTCCTAACGGCCCGCTTCGGACCGACGGCCGCATTTCTATTTTCCGCCGCGATCCTCATCCGCCTCTTCAATGAAGTGTGGAGCAACACCGCGGTAGTGGGCAGCTATTTCGGTGCTTCCGGCACCTTCTGGTACTACGCCGGAGTCGGCGCATTCACCTTGAGCGTGCTCATCTACACCTTTCGCGGAGGCCTCCGGGCATCGATCTTCACCGACCGGTTGCAGCTCTCGATGGCGGTGGTGCTCCTCACGCTGGTCTTGGGAATGGCTGTTCCGGCGCATGGTGTCGCGCAGCTCGCGTCGACCAGCCAATTCACGCTGGCGGGGGGCCTGGATCTGTTCTTCGTGGCGCTTCTCCAAACGACCAGCTACCCCTTCCACGATCCGGTGTTGACCGACCGGGCCTTCGTGACGCCGCCTCGGAAAATGCTGGTCGCATATACGCTCGCCGGACTGATGGGCGGTGGATTCATCGTGCTCTACAGCTTCCTCGGGGTGCACGCGCGCCTGAGTGGCCTCCATGGCCCAGGTGACGCGCCGGTTCGAGTAGCCGCCGCGCTTGGAGGTAGCGCACTCGTAGTCATTTCTCTGCTGATGATGAATTCCGCGGGGGCCTGCCTCGATTCCTGCTTCTCCGCCATCGCGCGCCACGTCTCGGTTGATTTGGCGGGTGAAGGAGGGGCTCACCCGAGCGGCTTCAGAGGATTGCTCGCTCCTCTGCGAAAGCTCGCGGCCCAGGATCACGGCCTCTCGCTCGGCCGGTGGACGATGATTGCGTTCGCGGTGCTGGGGAACGTACCGCTCTTTTGGAACGCAAACATTCTGAAGGCGACGACGATCAGCGGAACCATGGTGCTTGGACTGGCGCCCCCTTTCCTGCTCTGGCGTTGGCATCGCCCCGCACCGGCAGCGTTCTATGGCTCGTTCCTCTGCGGCCTCATCGTGGGCATTCTCGGTGTGCTCGGTTTCTGGCCCCGGACATTGTCTATTGGACACGGAGGCAATGCGGCATTGCTTGGGCAAAACGCTTACGGGCTCCTTGCCTGCAGTGCGGTCTATGGCCTCGGCGTACTGTGGGAGATTGCGCGGGCGCGAAACGTCTTGCCGGCGCCGCAATACTTCGAGGCTGCAGTGGAACGAGCGGAGGGTGGGTGAGCGAAGTGGTCAGGGCCGTCGAACGCGAACCAACCCAAGTGTCCCCGGCACTGACCGGTCCGAGAGTGAATTTCCGGTGGCTCGACACTCTCTGGGTCCAGGTGACCGGCACGCTGTGCAACATTGCTTGCCGCCACTGCTTCATCACTTGCGGCCCCAAAGCGCACGATATTCCTCTGATGACGGTCGAACAGGTCGAGGACGCTCTCGAGCAGGGACGGGCTCTGGGAATGAGGCAAGTCTATTACACTGGCGGCGAGCCATTCCTGCACCCTGAAATCCGTCGGTTGGGAACCAGCGCCCTCGCCCTGGCGCCTCTCACCATCGTTACCAATGGCCTCCTACTCGACGATGAAACCGTGGAATGGATTGCCGAGACATTCCATCAATCCCGCTACTCGTTCGATCTACGCGTTTCCTTGGATGGCATGTCGCGCGAGCAGAATGATCCGGTACGTGGCCGGGGTACATTCGATAACATCGTCGCCGCAATTCAGCGTCTCTCGACGGCCGGGCTGTCGCCCGTGGTCACGGTGGTGGAGCACGAAGAGGGGCTGGCAGCCGTGGATGCTCGAACGCGATTCCTGGTTTTTCTGAGGGAGCTTGGAGTCCGGCAGCCGCGCGTGAAGTTTTTGCCGCTCCTGCGTA
>WNFB01004530.1_pt1 | contig 12364 bp, 10 predicted proteins | sample 5400501 | NCBI WGS metagenome assembly WNFB01 (sample SAMN13153341, study PRJNA577476) | soil metagenome | isolation source: 200 cm saprolite under Douglas fir tree site 2 hole 1 | place: USA:California | collected 2015-04-18 | reverse complement strand
TGGCGCGACACGGTCATCTTTGGATCAAGTGCGGTAAGATCGATGTCAGGGTGGTGGCCACGCCGTGGATCGGTCCGACCCACGATCACCTTTGGCTCGGTTATGGCAAAGCGTTGCGTCTCCACACCATCTTTCTCATAGCATAAATTGGCATACAAGTGCTTTTCTCCTGTAGAGCCAATGGCATTCTTGGATGCTTTCTCCTCTGAGCGACCTGTAGGGACCTTTGTGGGTTGATCCGCAACATCTCCTTCAAGCGCTGGTATCTGATCCGTCGTCTGGCGGAGTACACCCGAACCCTCTCTCATCTCTCCTGGCTGGCGAACGGGAGGTTGCAGTGATTCCAGGGCATTGAGTAACGCTCCGGCATGAATGAAACGTTCATCAGGGTTCTTTTCCAATGCCCGGTCCACCAGACTCTGGAGTGCCACGGGCGCATCATGCTTATACTGCACCAAACGAGGAGTAGGGCTGGTACATTGCAGAATGCCTGTTTCTGTCGAGTCCCGTCCCACGAAAGGGAGCCGACCGGTCACCAGCTCAAATAAAAGCAGCCCCAACTGATAGATATCGCTCCAGGGTCCAATCAGACCTCCCTGAATGTATTCAGGCGGTGCGTAGCGTGGATCGAGGTAGCCGATATCATCAGCACGCTGGCTATCGACGTAGCTCAGACTCTTGAGCAAGGAGCGCAGTCCCACATCATCGAGCTGCACACGGTCAGTAGTCGCCGTACTATCGACAGTGATCAATTGGGGGCGCAGGTCTATACCCACGATATCCTGCCCGTGAAGTGCAATCAGCCCCCGTGTCATTTGTTGTGCGAAGTCGAGAGCACGCCGCAGATCGATATTCTCGTTATCCAAAACATAGCGCAGCGTCACCCCGCGCGGAGGATCAGTCGCAAGGTAGACACGATTGCCATCGATGCCCCAATCATAGACTTGTAACACCTGTGGAGACTTCACTGACCTACGATGCTCCATTGATTGAAAGAACTGCTGCACTGTTTGTGTGTCGCCAGGAGAGGGTGACTCGAGGACAATGAGCCCAACTATCTCATTGGTATTGTGATTGTAAGCGGTGTAGTTAGTGAGTATTTCACCACTAATGACCACCTGGCTTGTTCGATAAACACCGCCAATCAGTCGAGGGTCGCGCTGTGACATACTCGCACCACCTGATGGAACTTTTTCTTTTCTAAGGCATGGTTCAAATGAACTTGACAGTTCCTCACCAACAGCAAGGTCCAGCCCTGTCATGCTGAGCGCAGCGAAGCATCTCTCTGCCTATCGAGACAGACCCTTCGCTGCGCTCAGGGTGACACGGTGTGACTGTTCAAACTGTCAAGTACTTTTCTTCAAATTGAACCTTGCCTAATTATAGAGTTGTTGTCTGACATAGTCAATGATGGCTTGCCAGTCACCGTTCCTTGGTGCCAGAATATCTTCGCCATCAGGGGCTTTCGAGTCCACCAGCACATTTTGATTGCTCAGACCTACACGGTGCGCCGTACTCAAATCCATCTTCAACGCATATTCCGTCAGATCGGCCAGCGACATATTTGTGTAGATCGTATGTTGTAGCGCCGTCAAAGCATTGAAGAGACTTGGCCAGGTCGATATCTGCTTAACCTTCGCCAGGGCTGCCTTGATGATGATTTGCTGACGCGCAGAACGGGCGAAATCGGTCAACTCTGCTTGATTCTCAGATGTGCCCTTTCCACATACCTCAAGTGGCTCACGCGCACGAGCATAGCGGATTGCTGTTTCTCCGTCCATATGCTGCAAACCCTTGTTGAATTGGATCTTAATCCAACTCGGATCTATGTCTGCATCGTCGTTTTTGGGGTAGCATGCATTAAATGAGTCGGGTACATACACATCGATGCCACCAATAGAGTTGATTAAATCGCGGAAGCCCGTGAAGTTGATCGTCAGCCAATATTTGACATTCAGGCCCGTCACCAGCGATAGCTTCTGGGCGGCAGCATCACCACCGGCGGCCGGGTTTTGTCCGTTACCTGAAGCAACCTCATAGGCTGCGTTGATCTTTTGGTATTGCCCTGAATTGGGTGGAATCTGCACCCATAGATCACGTGGAACTGAGATCAAGGTGGTATGGTGGCTTTGTGGTAACAGGCTGATCACCGTCATCGAGTCTGTGAGGTTTGCGCCTTGATGGATGCCACCGCCGTAGCCCATCACCAGCACGTTCACACGATCGCTAGTTCCCATGTAGCCCGTTTGTGTGCTGAGTGGCGCCTGCGTAGAGATGGCTGAACCAAAAGCCAGCACGCGTTGCCCTGAAATGGTAGCAAAAATTCCTACAATCACAGCAAGTAAAAGTACCGTCAGGGACGCAATAAGACAACCATGTCGGCGCCGCGGTGGGCGTTGCCTCAGCTGAGGCCGCTGGAAGGGACTGCCTACCTGCCCAGGTTGCTGGAACGGATATCCCTGTTGTTTCTGCAGACCAGGTTGCTGTTGTGGATACCCTGCTGGCTGTGTAGGCTGTGAGACCTGGGGTTGCTGGGGCTGAGACTGCCGTGGAGGATATTGATACGGTTGTCTAGGCGAATTTTGAAAGCCACCAACGACCATCTTGCCTTGCTGGCTCCGGTCTTGATTGGAATTCCACGAGGGCGGCAGTGGCTTGGTTGGATCATCTTCATATACAGATTTATCATCCATCAGTTATTACCTTTTATCTCGATTATGACATACTGGATTATAGAATACCCCATCCCTATCAACGAAACAAAACGCAGGAAGTTGCACCTATTATACTACAGCAAGGCCAGAAAGCCTTCGCAATCTAGAAGGATGAACGGCCTCTTGGATTTATGTGTTGTCAGGTATGTTCGGCTATGCCGCTGATCCTTTTAGGATCTTCCATTATATCTCCATGCCACGTCCTCTTCTGAGTTTTGACACTTCCGGAGCGAAACTCTTCTGCAAAAATTTCCCACCGTCATCGTCTATCCCTTAGAAATGGAATCCGGAGTAGGTTTTCCCAGTGGCAGGTCGTACAGGATAGCAGTCTGCTCGACCAGTTTGTAGCATCTTTTGGAGGAACAGTAATGGTCCAGCTCAATGCGCATGGTGAAGTAGCTGACTTTCAAGACACTTCACAGTTTGCACCCAATGAGAGTGAATTTGCATGTGGCGAGTTTGCCGCAGCGATCGTCAAGTTTGCTGGTTATCCTGGCAGGGGCGCAACTGGCATGCAAAAAGACATCGATCAGGTGGCAGACGCCTTTTACACCAAGTACATCGGGCCCAACATCAGCAGTGATACGCAGGGGACCTCGATAGACGTGATGCACCAGATCATTAAGGATTGCGGGTTAGACTACCAGGATCTGTCGGCAATCCATCCCAACAGCCAACAAACCAGTGATATAGCCCATCTGAAAGCATCGTTGGCACAGGGGTACCCGATGATAGCCGTGATCACTGAAGCCAGCGTGATTGACCTGGATCTCGGTAGAAATCCCTACAGTTGGGGACCGAGTGGCACCCACATCGTGGTCTACGCTGGCATCGCATCAGATGGCAACTTGTTGGTAAGGGATTCGGCGAACATTGTGGGACCTTTACAGGTAAATAATACCGTGCAACCAGGTCCCAGACGCTATGACATTCACCAGATTGCGACCCAGTGGGCAACGATGGTCTGGCTCCCCTGGCTCCCACGTCTACCTGCTGGCTTTGACCCCACTATAGGGGTGATTAATCCACCATTTGGAGGGAACAAGTTTATGGAACAATCCGCGAAAGACTGTTGGGAGAGTACAGCACTGATCTTTGGAGGGACCCCACCACGCTATGATACAGGTATTGCGCTTGCCTGGCAACAACTCTACGGCTTAGGGAAGAAACCAGGCCCACCACTCTCACCAGAGTATGGCAGTGTGACCCGGGAAGGGAAACCCATCCGTGTCCAAGAGTTTGCGCACACACGTTGTGAATGGGATGGTCAACCTCATTGGTACCCACAACTCTGAGGACATGGTTTTCGGGAGAACCATCTGCCCTGGTAACTATCCCTGGCATGCCCTCGACCTGTTTCTCCAACAATCGCCCCCGAGTACGGTTGCGGTTCCAAGGGCGCTAATAGATGAACTGATAGCGGCCCTGCAGAAGTTTCAGAAATTGTAGAGGCGTGTGATGACCTGTGACCAGGTTTGCTCCTCTGGTACCCCTTGCGGGCACCCTGTCTGGGGGACAGGTATCCAGGTTATTTCTTGCTCCAATCTGTCACCGCCTCACCCTTCCCATGCCGCGTAGCGACAATCTCGGCCATAATTGCCAAGGCCATCTCCTCTGGTGAAGTGGCACCAATATTCAGACCAATCGGCCCATGGATACGCCCAATTTGCTCATCCGTCAAGCCCTGCTTCTTCAGGCGCTCATCACGTTCGAGCTTCGTCTTGCGACTCCCAACGGCACCTATATATCCCACCTGGTGAGCAAGCGCTACTTTCAGCGTCGGCTCATCAAACTTGGGATCATGCGTCAACACCGCCAATGACGTAGACGGATTCAGCCCTATCTTCTCCAACATCTCATCCGGCCAGGCAACAATCAGCTCGTCGGCATGCGGGAAGCGTTCACGAGTAGCAAAGGCAGCACGGGCGTCAACCACTACCACGCGGTAATTCAACGTCTTTGCGAAGCTCGTCAGGGGGATAGCAATATGTCCGGCGCCTACGATGATCAGCGTCGGTGGAGGTGGAAAACCCTCGATATAGACATCAAATGTAGTGGTGCCCCTTGCGGGTACCAGGGGCGGGGTGGCGCTCTCAACTGTATAGGTGCTGGTTCCCGCATCACCGTTCCAGATAAACCTCTCCGCATCCTCCACAACCAGGGCATCAAGCGCGGCAAGACCCAATGTACCGCGCGTGCTCTTGCCAGGCAGGACCAGCAATTTCGCCCCGACGTGCTCAGCGCCACGCACTACCGTCGCCAATGCCGCACCCTTTTCATGGTGCAGCAAGCCTTTCAATTCTTCATAGATTCCATCCATCGCTCAACTCCAATTTTCGTGGGTACCAGGTCGACTGCGAAGTGGCTCCGCACCTCGCCCCTACCCTACGACGGCTTCGCGGGCCACTCCGTATAGGGTAGGGGCGGGGCTTGCCCCCGCCCTGCTTGCTTGCCCCCGCCCTGCTCCGTTACCTCGCCCCGCAACCCGTTACCAATCTAACCGCTCGACAAAAACATGTATCGTACCACCGCAAGAGAGGCCAATCTTCTCAAAATTCTCCTCTTCAGAGATACCGAACTCCAGCATCTGTGGCTTCCCATCCTTAATCACCTCCATCGCAGCCTCCACAACCGCAGGCTCAACACAGCCACCGCTGACAGATCCAGCCAATTCACCGTTCTCGCTCACAGCTAGCTTCGCCCCTGGCCTGCGCGGAGCCGAACCATACATTGTCACAACAGTAGCAATGGCAACACGCTCACCGCGCTCGCGCCATTTCTCTAAATCGGGTAGAATATCTCGCATTTAACACCTCTCGGATAAACCTTCGGATGCACGATCACACCCTAAACCTACATTCTGGGTTTGCTCCACTCAGCGACGGCCTTGCGGCGTGCTGCTGCACTGCGCACAGGCCGGCTGTCATCAATAGTGGATAACAAATTGCCCAGGTCAATCAGACTGTCCAGATTATGGGCAGGTAAAAAATTATCAACAAACGGTAACGCCGTCTTCATCCCCACCGTCAGTGGGCGATAGTCAGGCGATCCAAGTAAAGGGTTAAGCCAGATCAGGCGATGGCAACTATGCTGCAAGCGATCCATCTCCACCTGCAGCACACCAGCATCACCACGGTCCCAACCGTCACTGATAACCAGAACAACAGCGCCACGCCCCAGCACTCGCTTAGCCCACTTATGATTAAAGAAGTGCAGCGCATCGCCAATACGTGTTCCTCCGGACCAATCCTCCACCGTCTTCGCAACATCGCGCACGGCTTCATCGACATCTCGTCGTTTGAGCTGGCGCGTAATACGCGTCAGTCGCGTCCCAAAGACAAACGCCTCCACATTCACCAGGCCATTTGAGATCGTATGGATAAAATGCAACAAGAGCCGTGAGTACAGGCTCATTGAGCCGCTAATGTCACAAATGATTACCAACGGACGCGGCTTACGCTTGATCTTACGCCACGTCAGCTCGATCAACTCTCCACCATGCTTGAGGTTGCGCCGCACCATGCGGCGCATGTCAGGATAGGAGCCACTACGCGACGGTTTCTTGCGACGTGTCGGACGCATACCCAGGTGCCAGTGCATCTCAGCCATGAGTCGCTTGGCTTCCTGTACCTCGTCCCAGGAGAACGACTCAAAATCCTTCTTCCTCAGCACCTCAATCGCACTATAGGCAGTTCCCTGTGGATCAGCATCATCATTATTTTCCTGCTCATCAAGGCGCTCCTGGGCCCGGCGGCGACGCTCGCTTTCGCGCATCTCCGGACGCAGTTCCCTGCGTTGCTCACCGCTTTTCGCATTTAGATGCTCCGCCAGCCGCTTCAGTTCCGAAGGAGGGAGGCGAACCTGCCGCTCATCACGTTTTGCCGCCCATTGCCCCTCAGCCGCCTTCTTATCCTGCCGATCACGCACAAACCAGTAGTAGGTGAACAACTGGTCAAAGACCGCCTCTTGCTCGTGGCGCGGGAGTAGACAACATTTGACCGTATTGTAAAAATCTTCCTTATTGGTGATATCAACATAGTCCAGCGTCTGGGCGAGGTCCAGCATCTTACGCGGCCCTACATCGATACCTACCTCCCACAGTATACGCCCAAACTCGGTAAGCCGGTAGAGCAAACGCTCACCACGCTCAATATCCAGTGGACGCAGCGGTTGCAAGGCAAAGTAATCGCCGTTATCCTGTGGGGATACAGGAGGTGTCACACTCATCCCTTAAACGCCCCCAATGCCTTCTGTAGTGTCTTGCGCAGCTCGCTACCGCCCACTTTCAGCACGTCATCCTGGTATTTGAGCAGTGCGCCCAGTGTGTCACGCACCGGCCCTTCTGCGAGTTCCATCTGGTCGAGTGCCAGGAGTGAACTGATCCAATCGAGCGTCTCCGCAATACCAGGAGCTTTGAAAAGGTCCATAGCGCGTATCTCACGCACAAACGTACATACCTGCCTGGCGAGCTTTTCGGGCACATCCGGTATGCGTGCAATCACAATGGAGTATTCCTTGTCCAGTGTAGGGAAATCAATCCAGTAATACAGGCACCGACGCCGCAGGGCATCGTGAATCTCGCGTGTGCGGTTGGATGTAATAATCACCACAGGCGTCTCCCGCGCTTTCACAGTGCCAATCTCAGGAATAGTAATCTGGAAGTCGGAAAGCAATTCGAGCAGATATGCCTCAAACTCTTCGTCGCTGCGATCCAGTTCATCTATGAGCAAGACGGGAGCCTTCGTATTAGCCGGATCAATGGCCTGGAGTAGAGGACGCTGTATCAAGAAATCGGGTCCGAAGATTTCCTTTAGTTCCTCCTGCCGGTTGATACCGCCCGCCTCCATCAGGCGAATATGCAGCATCTGTCGTGTATAGTTCCACTCGTACACGGCAGTGCTGACATCGATGCCTTCATAGCATTGCAGACGGATCAGCGTAGTGTCGAGGATAGCGGCCAGAACCTTGGCAACCTCTGTCTTGCCCACGCCTGGCTCACCTTCTAACAGTAGCGGCTTGCGTCGCTTCAGTGCCAGGAACACGGCAGTGGCCAGGCTGCGATCCGCTATATAACTCTGGGCAAACATCGCCCGCTGTACATCTTCAATTGTTTGTCCCTGGTCCAACCAAAGCCTCCAAAGAAAAAACTAGTCACGGAAAAGAGTAGTATTGATATTGTATGCTACAATTAGGGAAGTTAGCAAGGAGTCCTCGTCATGTACAGACATTTGGAGAGAAGGCTTCCCGTGATCGGACTTGAGAGGTGTCCTGGCTGTCATCCTGAGCGCAGCGAAGGATCTCTTCGTCCGGCGAGTCAGACCCAAAGCTCGCGCTCAGGGTGACAGGCATTATCTCCAAATGTCTAGGTTATGGAGGGTGAGCGAGCGCGCCGAACGTCGTAGGGGCCCGATTTATCGCGCCCGCGACGATGCCGTGCCGACGGGGGGCTTGGGAGTGGAGCAATGAGGCACAGCATCGTCGCTCTCCCCCGATGTTTCTACGCCATCGCTTCGCCCGCCGTAATTGCTTGCCTACATCTATTTCATGCACCTCCCCATGTACCTTCTCAGGAGCCAGAGCGAACACCCGTGCAGCAGCAAGGCTACCAGCGTAGCGAGGCCAAAGCTGACCAAAATCCCCCACCCCTCTACGAGTACAGCAATGAGGAGAAAGAAGACAGCGAACGTGAATATGCCGGTGATCAATCCACGCAGCAGTCGACGAGCGGCCGCTGCATCCTGGAAACGGTGCGTAAAAGCGGCAAGGATACTGGCATACAAAGGAAAAGTTGAGAGCAAGCCACTCAATTGGGGACCGAGTGAGCTGGCAACACTAGTAAGAATTACCACAACTGCAGAGGCTGCAAGCATACGTAGAAGTATTTCCCACCCAGGAGGATTTACCATTGGGACCTGGCGATGACTGCTGGGCAAGAGTTTCAGGACGATTACAAGCAAGCCGATCACCCCCAGGAACGAGACCACCAGGGGAAGCGAAACCCGCTCCAAGGCAAAGGTCAATGCAAAGAACACTACCCAGCTCGCGAGCAAGCTCCATAGCCAGCCAGCACGAAACGAGAGCCAGCTGTAGACCAGGCAAAAACCAGCCAGCGAAACCAGCCCCAGAATGGCGCCTTGCGCGGCACGAGAAGCAAAAGCCGTTCCCAGACCTAGAGCCAGGAAAAGAGCGACCGGGCCTGCTGTCAGGGGAAGACCAACAAGCCACCCGCTCACAGCAGGTCCCCAACGACGGCCTGCCAGGCTCACCAATCCAATCAACACAGGAGTCAGGAGGAGTTTGAATACAAGCATGATAACCAGAACCTTTTGTAAAGCTTTGTACTTTCGCTTCCCTACTTGACTTGCTCACCTCCTTCCCCTACACTAAGTGCAAATGCTGAGTATAACTTCGGCAGACACTATCACAAGAGGAGGGTTCTCATGCTCGAACGCGGAGAACGTGAGGGTCAGCAGCTTGACAACTATCGCCTCGTGCGCCTGCTCGGAGCGGGGGGTTTCGGCCAGGTCTACCTGGGTGAGCACATCTATCGCAAGACTCGAGTCGCTATTAAAATCCTGCCTCAACTGGCACAGGACGATCTGCAAGGGTTTCTCACCGAGGCTCGCACCTTTCGCCTTAAACACCCTAACATCGTACAAGTCCTCGACTTCGGCGTTGAGAAGCGCACACCCTTCGTCGTCATGGAGTATGCACCCAACGGCACTCTGCGCCAGCGCCACCCAAAAGGCACACGAGTACCACTCCCTACCATCGTCCTCTATGTCAGACAAGTCGCAAGCGCATTACAGTATGCTCATGATGAGAGGCTGGTTCATCGCGACGTCAAGCCAGAGAATATGCTCATAGGAACGCACAACGAGATCTTGCTCAGTGACTTTGGTATTGCAACCATCGCACACGGTACTGACTCGCAGAAAGCGGACGTGATGGCGGGCACCGTTCCCTACATGGCCCCGGAGCAGATACAAGCGCATCCGCGCCCTGCCAGTGACCAATATTCCCTGGCAGTGGTTGTCTACGAGTGGCTGTGCGGAGACCGCCCCTTTCACGGCACGTACATCGAAATGGCTTTGAAACACGCGACGGTAAACCCGCCCCCATTGCGTGAGAAGGTACCGACCATCCCGCCCGATGTGGAGCACATAGTGATGACGGCGCTGGCCAAAGAACCCAAACGACGCTTTGGCAGTGTACAGGCATTTGCCACGGCGTTAGAACAGGCCAGCCAATCACGACAGATTGACCCTGCAACGAGTCAAGCTGTGCTTATCCCATCGGATCATCAGCGACTGCAGCCAACCGTGGTGGATGCTTCTCAGAGCCAGGCGCAGCTCTCCACCTTTGCTGCCTATCCATCCTCATCTCCATCACGCCCGGTTATGCCTGCACCGCCTCTGATAAGTTCAAAAACCGCCTGGTCTTCACGAGCGAAAGCGAATTGGCGCACCCTCCTGCTCATCGGCCTGACCTTGCTGGTAATAGCAAGTGGCGTGGGTCTATCCTCAGTCATCCATACCACCCAGGTCGCCACAGCTAACGCCAATGCTACAGCCACGACCATCGCCTCCAACGCAACAGGCACGGCTGCAATCCGCATTGCCGCAGTTACTGCTACTTCTCAGGCCAGGGCCTATGCAATGGCTACCACCTCCACGATTGCATCCAATGCAACGGCTACCGCCTCCGTGATTGCGGCTAACCCCGACCCCTATGGCGCCGGTGGAACGTTGGCGCTCTACGATCCCTTGCGCGATAATACGCTGGGCTATGACTGGGATAGTAATAGTGCATGTTCCTTCCAAGGAGAGGCGTACCATGCGATTCAATTGGACCCAGCAAGTGGTACCAATGCCTGCATCGCTCACTCTACCGACTACGGCAACTTCGCCTACGAGGTGCAAATGACCATCATCAGCGGTGACGCTGGTGGTATCATCTTCCGCGGTGAAAATACGACCTTTTCGAACTACTACTTTGCTGTCACTCACAACGGATTCTACGCACTTTTACTCTGTCAAAACGGCAAATGTAAGGCTTTAGTGCCGATCACTGGTAGCTCGGCTATCCACCAGGGTCAGAGCAAGACCAACATTATTGCTGTGGGAGCACAAGGGAGCACCATTACACTGTACGTAAACGGCCAGCTCATCACCAGTGTGACTGATAGCACCTTTAGCCATGGTCAAATTGGCGTGGCTGCCGTCCCATTTGGCACCAATGCTCATCCAACCACGGTAGCCTACAGTAATGCGAAGGTGTGGACGTTCTGAAATCAACTTGCCTGTGTCGGGTACGAGCTCTTGAACTGCTCCGGTATAAACTTTCCTTCCTTCATTTGTTTGGCCATATCCCACTTATGCAAAAACATGCGATCTCCCCCAAAGATATTGCGCATCTGGAACGGAGCAGGCGTCCTGGCTAATAACTGCGATCGCGATTCCGAATCCTTATAGAAAAACCATGGTTTCGCCAAAATATAGCATTCTTGATTCGTCCACGCAGGGCATGGCAAGCCCGCCTGTGAGCAGAGCCACTCCACCATTGCGGCACAGAAGGCTGCCCAACGCTGCGTCTTCAATGTAGGAACTGGACCAGGGGCGAGTGGTGTCTCTATCAACTCGAGCCGAGAGTCAACCGCATAAGCCCACCAATAGTTCAAGAAGTTCCCTAGCGCCACCCAGGGTGTCTCATTATTGCAGATATCATCAAAGGCTTTCGCAACTGTCTGCCATCGGTCCCGAGATTTGTACATAGATCGTCTCCTTTGGAATTCACCAATCCTATTTCAGTACCTGACGTAATCAGGTACTTCTCTCCTTCATACACTATGATCTAAAACGTCGTCTGATTTCATACACCATGTCAGGCGTTAAACTTTCTTCGGGTACATACTGTCTCAGAAGAGCGATTACATCCTCTCGTTTCAAGATTCCTAGCTTCTTGGCCAGCGCCCTGATATCCTTATTATCTTTAGTGCGGCCAGCCATAATCTTCGAGACAAATACATATTCTAGTGATGCCGTATAAACATGCAAGCCCGGAAACTTTCTCCATAGCTTCTTATCTGGCTGCCTGATGAAAAAGTAGGTAAAGCCGGCTGCTGCGCTACTTAACCAGCTATCCTTCAAACCTTCACGCTCTGCGACAACCGCCGCCGCTTTAGTAATCGCTAAATAGTCAGGCAAATGGTAGGTATCCACGTCATCAGTAGTCTTCCGATTTCCAACTTCGATCAACATCACTGCTCCACCCAACAGAAGAATCTCCAACGTTAACCCCTGCTTTTGTAATTCAAGCCCAACCATCTCTAGATACTTCTCAATGTCTTGCTTGTTCATACAATTTACTCTCTACAATGTTGATACGCGGGTGCTAGTGGTGTTTCTATACCCTCCCCATAGGTCGTTTATCTGGCTTAAAAGATTTCCTGATACGCTGCCGCATCTCAGGCGTCAGCAGTTCCTGTGGTATATATCTTTTTATGAGAGCCAGCATATCTTGAGCATTACCCACTCCTAACTTCTCTACTAACACCTTCATATCCTCAATATCTTGCGAACAATCAGGGGCAGCAACCTTCATAGCGAGCACGTATGCTGCTGGTGCAAGAAAGACACGCAATCCAGGAT
>WNFB01004528.1_pt1 | contig 12366 bp, 10 predicted proteins | sample 5400501 | NCBI WGS metagenome assembly WNFB01 (sample SAMN13153341, study PRJNA577476) | soil metagenome | isolation source: 200 cm saprolite under Douglas fir tree site 2 hole 1 | place: USA:California | collected 2015-04-18 | reverse complement strand
CATGCATACTGCACCCCTGCCCAGTGCCTCCGTGACCAGTGCTCCCGTGACCAGTGCCTCCGTGACCAGTGCTCCCGTGACCAGTGCCTCCGTGACCAGTGCTCCCGTGCCCAGTGCGCCCGTGACCAGTGCTCCCGTGCCCAGTGCGTCCGTGCCCAGTGCGTCCGTGCCCAGTGCCTCCGTGGCCAGGGCGTCCCAGCCCGGTGCTTGCGTGCCCGGTGCCTGGCTGGCGAGGCCCGCCACCGCTGGTGCTGCCGCGTCCGGGGCCTTGTTGCACCACGCCCTCTTCGCACACGGGACCGCTGCCCGCAGGGGGGCCGCGCGGTGACCGTTCGCCTACTGACCAACATCGGCCGCCTGTGGACCGGATCCGAGATCTGGAGCAATGCCGCCATCCTGACGCAGGATGAGAGGATCGCCTGGGTAGGCCCGGCAGCGGAGCTGCCCGCCAGCATTCCCGGCGTCGTCGAGGACATCGTTGACGTCGACCACGTCGAGAACCTGAGCGGCGGACTGGTCACCCCGGGACTCATCGACGCCCATACGCATCCCGTGTACGCGGGCAACCGCTGGGCGGAGCTCGCGATGCGATCGGGTGGCTCCTCATCGACCGAGATCGCCGCGGCCGGCGGCGGCATGGCCTCGACGGTGACGGTCACCAGGGGAACGGATCCCTGGACGCTCTGCAACGGCGTCCGGGAACGGCTCCGTGCCTGGCTGATGGCCGGGACGACGACCATCGAGGCGAAGACCGGCTACCACCTGACTCGCGACGGCGAACTCGCCGACGTGCGCCTGCTGCGCTCGCTGGAGGGTGAGCCGGGCATGCCGCGCGTGCACGTGACTTTCCTCGCCGCCCACGCGGTGCCGCCCGAGTACTTTGGCCGCCGCCACGACTACGTCGACGCCGTTGGCAGCTGGTGCGCCGACGCGTCAGCCGCCGGCGCGGACAGCGTCGACGTCTACTGTGACGACGGGCGCTTCACCGAGCGGGAGGCGCGCTGGGTGCTCGGCGCCGGCCGGGCCTCGGGCCTGCTGCCCCGGCTGCATGCGTGCGGCGAGTCCCGCAACGGCGCCGCCAGGCTCGCGGCGGAGCTTGGCTGCGCGTCGGCCGACCTACTGCATGACGCCGACGACGAGGACGTGGCCGCGCTGGCCCGGGCCGGGGTGGTCGCGGTGGTATGCCCGAGCACCGCGATCGAGACCGGCCGGACACCGCCGGTCCGCGCGCTGCTGGACAAGGGCGTGGCGATCGCGCTCGGCTCTGACCACTCGCCGGGCGGGAACGGGATCACCTCGATGCCGCTAATCATCGCGCTGGCCGTGTCGCATTTCGGCCTGAGTGTCACCGAGGCACTCCGGGCCGCGACCATCGGCGGCGCGCATGCGCTGCGGGCACCCGACCGGGGCGCTATGGTCCGCGGCAGATACGCCGACATCGTGGCCTGGGATGCCGATCACGAGGGCTCCTTCGCCTGGTCGTACGGCCTCAAGCCGCTCCGCATCTGGCGCGGTGGCGAGCCGGTGACCGGCTGAGCCGCGCGGCCAGCAGCACCCGGCGAGAACGATTGCTGTCCTGATGACTGCGGCAGTCGCTGTCGTCACCGACTCCACTGCCTGCCTGTCCGCTGAGCTGGCCGCCGAGGGCGGAATCCTGGTCGTGCCGCTGCGGGTCGTGTTCGGCGACAGGGCCGCGGACCAGGATGCCGCCGACGGTGAGCCGGCCGACCAGGATGCGCTGGATCACGATGCGGCAGTGACCGTCGCCGAGGTCGAGCGAGCCCTGCATGACGGAAGGCGGATCGGCACCGCCAGCCCGGCGCCGGGCCGGTTCGCCGCCGCCTACGCGGCCGCGGCCGCCCAGGGAGCGGAGTTCATCGTCTCGGTGCACCTGTCCGCCCGGCTGTCCGGGACGCTCAACTCGGCGAGCCTGGCAGCGGCCGGCGCTCCCGTGCCCGTCCGGGTGGTGGACTCTCGGTCGATCGGGATGGGCCTGGGGATTGCGGTCCTCACGGCGGCGGCGGCAGCCCGGGCGGGCGAGGATGCGGCCGCCGTTGCCGCCGCGGCGGCCGGCCGCGCCGCCAGGCTCCGATCGCTCTTCGCCGTGGATACCCCGGGCTACCTGCGCGCCGGCGGTCGGCTAGAACCCACCGCGGCACTGCCGGACAGCGCCCTGACGATCCGGCCGCTGCTGCACGTCCGCGATGGCCGGATCGTGCTGCTGGAGAAGGCCAGGACCCCGGCCGGGGCGGTCCGCAGGCTGGAGCAGCTCGCGGCCGAGTCGGCCGCGGGCCTGCCGGTGGACCTGGCCGTCCAGTACCTTGGCGACGCCGAGCGTGCCGCCGCCTTCGCCCGGCGGCTAGGCGGGCTCATTCCTGGCGTGCGCCATGCATATCTCGCCGCCGCCGACGCGGTGATCTGCGCCCACACCGGCCCGGGCATGCTCGGGGTAGTGATCGCACCCTACTGACGGGCTCGCGTCATCGCAGCCCCGGCGTCCCATACATCTGGCCGGCTCCGCCCGGCGGGAAGTTTCATGGCATGCTGCGGGAATGCCCGCCTCTCCCGCCCGAGCGACGCCCGCCGGGGGGACAAGCGCCAAGACAGCTTCCGCCGCCGGCGGGCCGCCCAGCCAGCCGGGCAGCCTGCCGCCGATCACGGTGATCGTGGGCGAGGAGGAACTGCTCGCGGAACGTGCCATCGGCTCCATCGTGGCGGCGGCCAGGGCAGGCCAGCCGGGGCACGGTGGCGGTGCGCCCGGCGACCCTGCGGGCGGCGAGCCGGGGGGCAGCAAGCCTGCGGGCGGCGAGCCGGGCGGCGGCGAGATCCACGGCGCCGGCGAAGCCCCGGGCGTCGGCGAAGCCCCGGGCGTCGGCGCTCCTGACATCCACGACGTGCGCGCCGCCGACCTCAGCCCTGGCGAGTTCTCCCAGCTGACGGCGCCATCACTGTTCGGCGACGGCTGCCTCGTCATCGTCAGGTCGGCGCAGGATGCCAGCAAGGAGGTCGCGGCCGAGCTGAGCCACTACGCGGCCGCCCCCGCGCCCGAGGTCGTGCTCGTGGTCACGCACGCCGGGGGAGCTAAGGGGAAGGCACTGCTGGCCAGCCTGGCCGGGGCCGGCGCACGGCGGATCAACGCCGTGCCGCTCAAGCGCTTCGGCGAGCGGCTCGACTTCCTGCGGTCCGAGTTCGGCCGGGCCGGGCGGAAGGCCGACGATGCGGGCCTGCGGGCCCTGCTCGACGCGGTCGGGACGGATCTGCGGGACCTGGCCGCGGCCTGTTCGCAGCTGGCCGACGACACCACCGGCGTGATCAGCCAGGCCGTCGTGACGAGGTACTACCGGGGCCGGGCAGAGGCGACCGGCTTTACCGTGGCCGACCGGGCAGTCGAAGGGAAGCTGGCCGACGCGCTTGAGCAGTTGCGCTGGGCGCTGGCCACCGGCACATCGCCGGTGCTCATCGTGAGCGCGCTAGCGCAGGGCGTCCGCGGGCTCGGCCGGGTCGGCAGTGCCGCGCGGGGCAAGAGCGCCGAGGCGCTGGCGGCCGAACTGGGCATGCCGCCGTGGAAGATCGACCGGGTCCGTCAGCAGCTGCGCGGCTGGACACCGGACGGCGTAGCGCGCGCGCATGCCGCTGTCGCCGCCGCAGACGCCCAGGTCAAGGGTGAAGGGGCTAGCGCGGGATATGCGCTTGAGGTGGCGATCGCAGCGATCGTCGCCAGCCGCTCCGGACGCTGACCTGCTCATCGAGGTGGCGCTCCAGCCTTCCGATGAGGTCGCTCAGCTGGGTTTCATGATCCCGGGGATTTCTCAGTCGCTACGACTGAGAAATCCCCGGGATCATGAAAGTGGGCAACTGGCGGCAGCCGGCCGTGAGCGGGCTGGCCGGGCAGTTGGCCGTGAGCAGGCGGGCCGGGCAGTCGGCGGCGAGCGTTGCCAGCTGCGGCCCGATGCTGACCAGCTGCGGAAGCCGCTCAGCCCTGCTTCAGCTGCGCCGCGCGCCTGGCGATCGCGGACTTGCGATTGGCCGCCTGGTTCTTGTGGATCACGCCCTTGCTCGCGGCCTTGTCCAGCTTGGTCAGGGCCGCCTGCATGGTCTGGGTGACCTTCTCGGCGTCACCGGCATCCGCGGCCTCGCGGAACTGGCGCACCGACGTCTTCAGCGATGACTTGACGGCCTTGTTACGAATGCGCGCCTTCTCGTTCTGCTTGTTGCGCTTGATCTGGGACTTGATGTTTGCCACGCGGGTGCCTCGCTAGAGTTCTGGTCAGGTCGATCCGGAGTGTGCCCGGCACGAGCCGAGGTCGCGGTTTCGCGCCCGGCAGAGGAAATGCGGGCATGCGGGCAGCCGGGATCGAAGGATACCCGAGATCGCCCCGGCCGCTCAAACCCGGGACGCCGCGCCCCGGCCGCTCAAACCCGGGACGCCGCGCCCCGGCCGCTCAAACCCGGGACGCCGCGCCCCGGCCGCTCAAACCCGGGACGCCGCGCCCCGGCCGCTCAAACCCGGGACGCCGCGGCCCGCCAGCTGCCGCCCGCCAGCTGCGGCCCAGCTGGCGCGGGCATAAGCCGGAACATGCGACCATGGACCCGACAAAGATCTGCGGGAGCCCACGGCCCGGCCGGGCCTGCCGGACCGGACTGGACCGGACTGGACCGGACTGGACCGGACTGGACCGGATCAGACCAGGCCAGCGGGCGGAGCAGCCGGCCGAGCGGCCGCATGGCTCGGCCGTCCGGACTTGCTGGCTGCGAGGCCGGCCGGGCTGGCCGGCCGGAGCGGCTGCCCTGCGGACCCGACCCTAGCCAACGATCACCTGGCGGATGCCTGTGCCACCATCGCCCGAGCCCGGAGCGCCCGAGCCTGGACGCACCGATCAAGCGGTCATACGCAACTTCTGCGTGATCGCGCATATCGACCATGGCAAGTCGACGCTCGCTGACCGCATGCTCCAGCTGACCGGCGTCGTCGGCGACCGGCAGATGCGCGCGCAGTACCTCGACCGGATGGACATCGAGCGCGAGCGCGGCATCACGATCAAGAGCCAGGCGGTGCGGCTGCCGTGGACCGGCCCGGACGGGCGGCCGTACGTGCTGAACCTCATCGACACCCCGGGCCACGTCGATTTCTCCTACGAGGTCTCCAGGTCGCTCGCAGCGTGCGAGGGCGCGATCCTGCTGGTGGACGCGGCCCAGGGCATCGAGGCACAGACGCTGGCCAACCTGTACCTCGCGCTGGCCGCCGACCTGCACCTGATCCCCGTGCTCAACAAGATCGACCTCCCGGCGGCGCAGCCGGAGAAATACGCCGCCGAGCTGGCCGGCGTCATCGGCTGCGACCCCTCGGACGTGCTCAGGGTCTCGGCCAAGACCGGCGAGGGAGTGCCCGGGCTGCTCAACGCGATCGTCGCGCAGGTCCCGCCGCCGAGCGGCGATCCCGGCAGCCCGGCCAGGGCCCTGATCTTCGATTCCGTCTACGACACCTACCGCGGTGTCGTGACCTATGTCCGCGTCGTGGACGGGCGGCTGACCCGGCGCGAGAGAAGCATGATGATGTCCACCAAGACGGCGCATGACACGCTCGAGGTGGGCGTGATATCGCCGGAGCCGATGCCATCGGAGAGCCTGGCGGCCGGCGAGGTCGGGTACCTGATCACCGGCGTGAAGGACGTGCGGCAGGCCCGGGTCGGCGACACCGTCACCATGTCGGCTCATCCGGCGGACGAGCCGCTGGCCGGATACGACCACCCGCGGCCGATGGTGTTCTCCGGCCTTTACCCGCTCGACGGGGACGACTACCCGGAGCTGCGCGACGCGCTGGACAAGCTCAGGCTGAATGACGCCGCCCTGATCTACGAGCCGGAGACGTCGCTGGCGCTCGGCTTCGGCTTCCGCTGCGGCTTCCTCGGCCTGCTGCACATGGAGATCGTCCGCGAGCGGCTGGAGCGCGAGGGCGGCCTGTCGCTGATCTCGACCGCGCCGAACGTGGTCTACCGGGTGGTCATGGAGAACGGCACCGAGCTGATCGTCACCAACCCCAGCGACTTCCCGGGGGGTTCCGGGCCGTGGGGGTCCGGGGGCCCCCCCCGGGGGAGCGCCGTGTCCCCCCGGGCTAGCAAGAGCCCGGACGGCAAGATCGGCCAGATCTTCGAGCCTTTGGTGCGCGCCACCGTGCTCGCCCCGAGTGAGTACATCGGCACGATCATGGAGCTGTGCCAGGGCAGGCGCGGCGCGCTGCTCGGCATGGAGTACCTCTCGGCTGACCGGGTGGAGATCCGCTACACGATGCCGCTCGGCGAGATCATCTTCGACTTCTTCGACCAGCTGAAGTCGCGCACCCGCGGCTACGCTTCGCTCGACTACGAGCCCGCCGGCGAACAGGCCGCGGACCTGGTGAAGGTCGACATCCTGCTGCAGGGCCAGCCGGTCGACGCGTTCAGCCAGATCGTGCACACCGACAAGGCGCGTGACTACGGGATCGCGATGACGTCGCGGCTCAAGGAGCTGATCCCGCGCCAGCAGTTCGAAGTGCCGATCCAGGCAGCGATCGGGTCGCGGGTCATTGCCCGGGAGAACATCCGGGCGATGCGCAAGGACGTGCTGGCCAAGTGCTACGGCGGCGACATCACCCGCAAGCGCAAGCTGCTAGAGAGGCAGAAGGAGGGCAAGCGCCGGATGAAGACGATCGGGCGGGTCGACGTGCCGCAGGAGGCCTTCGTGGCGGCGCTGTCCACCGACCAGGGCGCCGACCGCCGCCGCTAGCCGCCTCCCGGCGCTAGGAGCGCGCTGAATAACCCCGCAATCGACCCGTTTGGATCAAGGGAAGCCCAGGTCAGAGACGCGTGGTTGGCCAGCGGAAGCTGTTATTCAGCAGCCTCTAGGGGGCCCGGTGGCGCTACGGCCCGACTGGCGCATGCACGACCTGCGACCCGCCGTGCGCCGCCGACACCGCGACGAGCGCCACGATCCCACCGACGAACAGCACCGTCAGCACGATGCCGATCCAGCCGAGCACGAGGCCGGCCACCGCCAGGCCATCGCCGTCCTCGCCGGTCTGGCGGATCTGGCGGCGGGCCATGTGGCCGAGCACGACGGCCGGGATCGCCGCGAGCAACCAGAAGAAGAGCTGGCCTATCCCGCAGGCGAGGGAGGCAACGGCGAGCCCGTTCGTCCGCCGTGGCGTGACGTACTGCACCGGATACTGCTGCGGCTGAGCGCCGAGGGAGTAGCCCGGCAGGTCGGCGGTCAGGGCCTGCAGCTGGCCGAACGTCTGCGACGCCAGCACCCGCCCGGACCGGTCGTCATACTCGTCCTTGGTCAGCCTGCCCTCCGCGTACGCGGTCTGCAGGAGTCCGTTCGCGGTGTCCCTGTCCCGGTCGGACGCCCGCATCTGGCCGTAGCCGCCTGCTGTCATCCTGTGTCCCCCAAGCTCTCACGTGGTGGGCGCTGCCGCGAGCGAGGCAGACCCTCAGCATAACCGGCAGCTGGCCGTCGTCGGCCGTCGTCCGGCCGGCGCCCCGCCGTATTTCCCCGCACCGGAATCAGGCCGGGCGAGGAAATGATCATGAGCAGTTACGCGGCCAACCGCGCCGGTCGATCGCGGCAGCCGAGTCGGATACGGTGCGAGCTATGGCAGTTACGCGGCCAACCGCGCCGGTCGATCGCGGCAGGCGAGTCGGATAGGTGCGAGCTATGGCAGCTGCACGGGTGATCGCGGTGAATACAGGCCAGCAGGCCGACCTGGTGGTGGGCGGTAAGCCCGCGCGGACTGCCATTGACAAGCGGCCGGTCGCCGGCCGACCGTCGCCGAGTCGAAGCGCGCGTTTTACCGAGACCAGGACCTGATGCGCCGGCTGCTCCAGATGCCGGGGCGAGGGGAGAAATGGGACGAGATCGGCCAGCAGGTGCCCGGCCGGGCCAGCGTCTAGCCGGGGCGGTGGCCTGACGGTGCCGGGAACACCGCCCGATGGCGAGCCCGTCCCGGCCGACGGGGCGTTGCCGGCCGCGGCCCTGGATGGCGCAGGCGGCCGGCCGTTCGGCATCTACGTGCATGTCCCGTTCTGCGTGACCAGGTGCGGCTACTGCGACTTCAACACCTACACCGCGGCCGAGCTCGGGCCTGGCGCGTCCCGTGAGTCCTACGCTGGCCTGGCCATCGAGGAGATCAGGCTGGCCAGGAAGGTGCTCGGCGGCCGAGACATGCCGGTCAGCACGGTGTTCTTCGGCGGCGGGACGCCTACCCTGCTGCCGCCGGCCCAGCTCGCCGCGATCCTGCGCGCGGTCGATGCCGAGTTCGGCCTGGCGCCGGGCGCCGAGGTCACTGCCGAGGCCAACCCGGAATCGGTCACCGAGCGAACCCTGGCGATGCTGCGCGGCAGCGGCTTCACCCGGATGTCATTCGGGATGCAGAGCTCGGCGCGCCACGTGCTATCCGTTCTGGATCGTGTGCATGAGCCCGGGCGGCCGGAGAGTTGTGCGGCCTGGGCACGGGCGGCCGGATTCGAGCACGTCAGCCTCGACCTCATCTACGGGACGCCGGGAGAGTCCGATGGTGACTGGGCGCGGTCGGTGCAGGCTGCCCTGGCCGCGGGCCCGGACCACATCTCCGCGTACGCGCTGATCGTGGAGGATGGCACCAGGCTGGCGGCCCGGATCCGGCGCGGCGAGCTGCCCGCGCCTGACGATGACGCGATGGCGGATCGCTACCTGGCCGCGGACGAGCTGCTGGGCCGGGCCGGCCTGCGCTGGTACGAGATCTCCAACTGGGCGGCAGGCGACCGAGCGGCCTGCCGGCACAACCTGCTGTACTGGACCGGCGGTGACTGGTGGGGTATCGGCCCAGGGGCGCACAGCCACGTCGGCGGCACCCGGTGGTGGAACGTCCGGCACCCGGCCGGGTACGCAGCGCGCCTGGCCGCCGGGGCAAGCCCGGCACAGGCACGCGAGATCCTGACGCCCGGGCAGCGCCGGACCGAGCGCATCATGCTGCTGACCAGGCTCGCGTCCGGCTGCCCGGTGGCCGAGCTGGACCAGGCCGGGCTGGCCGAGGCGGCCGCGGCGGTGGCCGACGGCCTGGCGGACCCCGTCGCGCTTGACGCCGGCCAGGTCGTGCTGACCGGGCGCGGCCGGCTGCTGGCCGACGCGGTGATACGCGGCCTGACCGGCTGAGCCGGCCTGACCGGCTGAGCCGGCCCGGCCGGGCGAGCCGCCGGCGCTGCGGGAACGCCGCGCGTGGGCCGGCTGGCGCCCGCGTGAACGTGCCCTAGTACCCCTTCGGCCATACACTTGGCACTCTGGATACAAGAGTGCCAGGGAGGTGGGCGCGTGCTCGATGACAGGAAGCTGGCCGTCCTGCGCGCCATCGTCGAGGACTACGTGTCGACCAACGAACCGGTCGGCTCGAAATCCATCGTCGACCGGCACAACCTGGATGTCTCACCGGCGACGATCCGCAACGACATGGCCGTTCTCGAAGAGCAGGGCTTCATCGTGCAGCCGCACACGAGCGCAGGCCGGGTGCCCACCGACAAGGGATACCGGCTCTTCGTCGACCGGCTGGGCGGGGTGAAGCCGTTCTCGGCAGCAGAGCGCCGGGCCATCGAGACGTTCCTGGCGGGCGCCTACGACCTCGACGACGTCGTCACGCGGACGGTGCGGCTGCTCGCGCAGCTGACGCGCCAGGTGGCCGTCGTGCAGTATCCCTCGCTCACCAGGTCCGCTGTCCGCCATATCGAGCTGGTGCCGCTGACCGACCGGCGGCTGCTGCTCATCCTCATCACCGACACCGGCCGGGTGGAGCAGCGGGCGATCGACCTGCCCGGCCCGATCTCGGAGGACGCGATCACCCAGCTCCGCGCGGTGCTCAACGCATGCCTCGACGGGCGCAGGCTGACCGAGGTAGCGTCGGTGGTCGCGGATCTCCCTGAGCGGATCACGCCCGGCGAGCGCGCGAACGCTGCTGCCGTGTTCTCCGTGATCCTGGAGAGCCTGATCGAGCGGCATGAGGAGAAGATCGTCGTCGGCGGGGCAGCCAACCTCACCCCGGCCGACTTCTCGCAGGGCCTGCACGAGGTTCTTGAGGCCCTTGAGGAACAGGTGGTGCTGATGCGCCTGCTCGGCGAGTCTGGCGACGAGGCATCCCTGACAGTACGGATCGGCGCGGAGAATCAGGTCAAGGGGCTGCGGAGCACCTCGGTGGTGGCGGCGGGATACGGTTCCGGCGACCACGCCCTGGCGAAACTCGGGGTCCTCGGCCCGACACGAATGGACTACCCGACGGCGATGGGAGCGGTGCGCGCGGTGGCACGGTACGTGGGCCAGATCCTGGCCGAGTCGTAGGAGTCCTGGTGGCCAACGACTATTACGGGATCCTGGGCGTCCGCAAGGACGCGGACGGCGATGAGATTAAGAAGGCGTACCGGCGGCTCGCGCGCGAGCTGCACCCGGACGTCAATCCCGACCCGCAGACCCAGGAGCGGTTCAAGGAGATCACCCAGGCCTACGAGGTGCTCTCCGATCCGGAGAAGCGGCAGATGTACGATCTCGGCGCCGACCCGTTCGGGCCGAGTGGCGCGAGCCAGGGCGGGTTCGGGGCCGGGTTCCCGTTCAGCGACATCATGGACGCGTTCTTCGGCGCGGCGGCGGGCACCCGCGGGCCGCGCAGCCGGGCCCGCCGCGGCCGTAACGCCACCATCAGGGTCGAGCTCGACCTGTCCGAATGCGCATTCGGCACCACCAGGGATCTGGCCGTGGACACGGCGGTCGTCTGCCCGACCTGCTCGGGCGAGGGAACGGCCCCGGGCACCCACCCGCAGACCTGTGACGTGTGCGGCGGTCGCGGCGAGATCAGCCAGGTGACCAGGTCCTTCCTCGGGCAGGTGATGGCGTCCCGGCCATGCCCGCAGTGCGGCGGATACGGGACGGTCATCCGGCGCCCGTGCCCGGAGTGCGACGCCGACGGCCGGGTCAGGACCCGCCGCAACATCAAGGTCCGGATCCCGGCCGGGGTTGAGGACGGCACGCACATCCAGCTGGCCGGCGAGGGGGAGACCGGGCCGGGCGGCGGCCCGGCCGGCGACCTGTTCCTTGAGATCGTCCAGCGGCCGCACCCGATCTTCGAGCGGCAGGGCGATGACCTGCACTGCACGGTGACGATCCCGATGGTCGCGGCCGCGCTCGGCGCCACCTTGCAGGTGGAGACGCTGGATGGCCCGGCGGACGTGGATATCCGCCCGGGCACGCAGTCCGGTCAGGCGATCCCGCTGTACGGCCAGGGTTCCGCGCACCTGAACGCCTCCGGCCGCGGCGACCTGCTGATCCACGTGACCGTGGAGACGCCGACCAAGCTGGAGCCCGAGCAGGAGAACCTGCTGCGTGAGCTGGCCAAGCTGCGCGGCGAGGAGGCACCGCCCGGCAGGTTCGCCCCGGGGCAGCAGGGCTTCTTCTCCAGGCTGCGTGATGCCTTCAACGGCCGCTGAGCCGGCCAGCACCGCGGGCCTGGGGCCCAGCGGAAGCGATTTCATCCGGGGCCGGCGACGCGGCTGCGGGCGAGGCGGCCGCGGGCGACGCGGGAGCCTGCGCCGCGGGAGCCTGCGCTGAGGCCGCCGGTCTTCGTCGCGCCCGGCGCTCAGCTGCAGGGTGACCGGGTCGTGCTGGCCGGGCCGGAGGGGCGGCATGCCGCGACGGTGCGTCGGCTTGCCGTCGGCGAGCGCGCGGACGTGACCGATGGCGAGGGGCTGGTCGCTGAGTGCGTGGTAACCGGCAGCGAGCCGGACGTGCTCGAGCTTGCCGTGCTGGCCCGGCGCGCTGACCCGGTGCCGAGCCCCAGGATCGTCGTGGTGCAGGCGATACCCAAGGGGGACCGCGGTGAGTTCGCCGTGGAGATCATGACCGAGGTGGGAGTGGATGTCGTCGTGCCGTGGGCGGCCGGGCGATGCGTGCCGAGGTGGCGCGGCGACCGCGGCGAGAGGGCGCTGGCGCGCTGGCGGGTGATCGCCAGGGAGGCGGCCAAGCAGGCACGCCGGACCAGGTTCCCGCGGATCGCCGACCCAGCGGATACCCCCGCCGTGGCCAGGCTGGTCACGGCGGCGAGCCTGGCGATCGTCCTGGATCCCGGCGGGCCGGCCGGGATCTGCGGCCTGCCGCTGCCAGCCGGCGGCGACATCGTCGTGGTAGTCGGGCCGGAGGGCGGCGTTAGCCCGGCAGAGGCCAGCCTGCTGACCGGCGCGGGCGCGCTGACCGCCCGGCTGGGGCCCACCGTGCTGCGGACCTCATCGGCCGGCGCGGTCGCCACAGCGCTCCTGCTCAGTGCTAGCGGGCGGTGGGGCTAGCGGGCGGCCGGGGCTATAGCGGGCGGCGGGGCTAGCG
>WNFB01016427.1_pt1 | contig 12369 bp, 6 predicted proteins | sample 5400501 | NCBI WGS metagenome assembly WNFB01 (sample SAMN13153341, study PRJNA577476) | soil metagenome | isolation source: 200 cm saprolite under Douglas fir tree site 2 hole 1 | place: USA:California | collected 2015-04-18 | reverse complement strand
GCGAAGGCGGGAAAGTGATTCCGCCCAACTACACGCCTCCCGGGATGACGGCGCAGCAGTTTGCTTTTGTACAGGTCGACTTTTTCTACGACCGCAAGCGCAACAAAAACCTCACCGACGAACAACTGCATCCCAAGCCGACGCCCAAGCGTTTGGCGAAGTTTCAGAATGCTGCCGACAAGCTTAATCCAAAGCTCGACTTTCATCAGATGGTGGCTGGGCTCGGCGATTATCCTGAGCTGGAGCGCAAGCTCGGCCTGCTAATCGATCTCGAAATAGACGCGCCGGCGGCATCGTTGGCGACGCTGCTGGCTTCGCACTCGATTCGGATTTTGCCGGAATGGACTTCGCCTGCGTCGGCTTTCAATAACGACTTTGCGCCGTGGACCAAGTTGCTCGCCGGTAAATTTGTGGCCGAACCAAAGGCCGGCAGCGATCTCTTGAACGGCATGCTGAAGCTGACGAACGTCGACGCGCGATTTTTCCCTGACAGCAAAGCCGACTTCGATTTGTTGCAGCTTGACGTGGACGGTGGATCGCTGAAGACGCTCGATTTCGCCGGCAACATGCGGCGCTGGCTTTCGGTGCCGCGCGCTTACACTGCGCCTAACGATGGCGGTCTGCCATCGTTTCGGACCAGCGGTCTCGCGCTGGTAAAACGCGCGCGCGCCGCGAAGCTGGCCTCAACTCTGCTGGCAATGGCTCCGAACAATCTGGCGGTCGAGAGCAGCCCGCCGTCGGTGGACATGAATTTGCCGGTGCTGCTGTTCGCCGACGATCTGGTGCGCGGCTATCGCGTCGATATTTTTGACAAGACGAAGGCGAGCACAGCTGTGTGGCGTTCGCTTTGCAAACGCATCGGCACCTATTCGTTTCCGAACTCGAGTCACACGCCGCTGCGAATTCCCGATGAAGGCTATGTCAAAGGCGCGACGGCGAGTTCGACGGTCAATGGCGCCAGCGACAGCGATCTTTATTTGCACGAGACGCTGTTTCAATGGGAAGGCTGGAGCCTGAGCGCGCCGCGGCCCGGCAAGACGATCATCGCGCAGAACTATGATAACAACGGCAATCCTTTGACGAAACAGGACGAAAAGGTCGCGCCGTCGCCGAACACCGCCATCGATGGCGTCAATATTGAAACCGCATTCGTGCCCCAGCCCGGCACTCTGCCGCGCCTGCGGTTCGGGCACACTTATCGAATGCGCGTACGTGCCGCCGACATCGCCGGCAATTCGCTGCCCGCCGAATCAAAGGACGATTTACAGGCTTCGCAGGATCACCTTTTCACGCGATTCGATCCCGTGGTGCCGCCGGCTCTGATCCTGCGCGACCACGTGAGTAGCGGTGAATCTGTCGAGCGCATGGTGATTCGCAGCAACTATGACAAGAAAGTTGAAGACTACATCGCCCAGCCGGGCGTAACCAGCGCGCTCGCCGGCAAGGATTATCAGTATCACAAAGAGAACGAACGCCATATCGCGCCGCCGAAAACTTCGCAGCAGATGGCCGAGCTGCACAGCAAGTTTGACGACTTCATCGGCTTTGACGCGGCGACCAACAATAAGAAAGATTACGACAAAGGCTACAAGCTGGCGCTGAAGGAAGAAGGAACGTTTCTCGACACCGAAGTCTACGATCCAGGCACTGATTCGAAGAAACCGGTTACCGGAATTGAATTAGTCACGCCTGCCGGCGTTTCCGCAACGCAGACGACGCTGCCGCTTAGTCCGCCAGGCAGCCCGTTGACTGCGGGCCAATACGTGATTCACAAAGAAGACGATCTGCTGCTGCCGTATCTGCCCGACCCGTTCGCGCGCGGCGTGGCGTTCGTCGGATTGCCGCGCGTCTCGGGCGCGGGCGCGCTGGGTTCAGACGCGGGCGCGACTAAAGTTCAGATCGCCAGCCTCGATCCCGTCGATCAAAAGCAAAAGTTGAGTCTGCTGAAAACTCAATTCGACGGCGCGTGGCCCGACGCCAAGCCGTTTCGGATTCGGATCGTTGAAGGCAGCGGCGCGCCGGTGTGGAAGAACCACGTGCTCACCGTCTTTTTGCAGAAGGCGGAAACTGCGCGCATTCGTTACAGCTCGTATCTCAACAAAGACGATCTTGGGCAGATGGGCGTGTGGGGCTGGTTCGCCGATCAGTTGAAACTCGAACCGTACGCGACCGCCGGCCAGCACTGGATGCTGACGCCGTTTCGGCATCTGGAATTGGTTCATGCCGTGCAGCAGCCCCTCAAGGAACCGAAGTTCTACAAAATGCAGACGAAGAAATTGAAGTACGGCGACACCTTTGCGGTCTTTGACGGGAATGTCGATCTCGATTCCCGGAGTAGTGGCAAAATCGAAGTGCTCGGACAGTGGACCGAGTGGGTAGACTTTATTGCGGAAGACGCGCCCAGGCAAATCAACGTAGAGGGTGCGGCATTCGAGCTGAAGATTCCGGCGCCGGACTATCGCCTCAAACCCGACGGATCGATCGGACAGGATCCGAAAGACATCGTTGATGTCAATTCGGGGCTAAACATCGCGAACTTCATGAAGCACGAATTTCACGACACGCATTATCGCAAGATTGATTATCACATCGTCGCGACCACGCGCTTTGCTGAATATTTCCCGCCTGAGATCACGAGCGATCAAAAGAACATCTCGCGAGATAGTGACCCGGATACGTCGTGGAGACTGCATCCTGAGCAGAGAGTTACTCCGAAAGTTCCCAAGTCCACTTTCAAAGTGCTGAATTCCGCACGGCCGGCGGCGCCGAAGATTCTTTATATCGTACCGACTTTCAAATGGGAGCCGCCGCCTTCCGATAAAGGAGATCGCAAGCATGAGTGGTGGCATGACAAGAGCGGCAAGACCATGGCCAGCAAACGCGCCGGCAACGGCTTGCGCGTCTATCTCGAACGGCCGTGGTTTTCATCAGGCGACGAAGAAAAACTCGGCGTCATCTTGCGCGAGCAGCCGAAGGGCATCATCAGCATCGCTCCCGGCATCATCAGCGCGATTACCGGCTCGGGTTCAGGCGGTTCGAGCGGAGGTCCGAACGATCCGCTCAAGCCATTCGTGACTCAGTGGGGCATGGATCCGATTTGGAACTCAGCTTTGCCAAAACCATCGCCGCAAATCGGCGATTTCAAGCTGACTTCAGCCTCAAGCGGCGGGTTGACGCTGGATGAATTGTCCGGAGTGACAGTCGCCGTCGCCGGTCATGATGTCGAATACGACGCTGATCGCAAGCTTTGGTTCTGCGACATCGAGATTGACGCCGGAACTTCCTATTATCCATTCGTGCGCATGGCGCTGGCGCGCTTCCAACCGAACTCAATTCCCGACGCGCATCTTTCGCGCGTTGTGCTCGCCGATTTCGCGCAGCTCACGCCGGATCGCACGGCGGCAGTCGCTTACACTACGCCGAACTCGCTCCAGGTAATGGTCACGGGGTTCGGATTTAAGTTGTCCAGCATGGAACTCGAAGTTCCGGATATGAATGTCTGGTCCGGCCAAAGGCTGCACGGCAACCTCATGACAATCTCTCTCGAAGCGCAAATGATCGGCACGGATCTCGGCTGGGTTCCGGTCCCGAATTCCGAAGTCGGCATGCTCCCGATGGACGCGCCGGGCGGGTTAACGATGTGGAAGGGCGCGATGGAATTACCAGCCGACAGAGGCAGCGTGAAGCTGCGTCTGGTGATCCGGGAATACGAGCAATTCATCGGGGGCCCCGAAGCCCATGTCGAAAAGCGCATCGTTTACGCCGACGTGCTGGAGTTGTGAGGCGCAGACGTACCTTTCGCCCGCGCGCCGTCAAGCGCTGCTCACGCCGCAACGTACCTGACGTTTGGTTTCCCACTCCTCATTCGTAGTAACATCTCCGCGCCTTTGGCTCTGAGATTTGGCGGAGGACGAAGTGGTGCGCCGCTTTCATTATTTATTCGTAGCCCTTCAAGTCACGACGCTGGTGCTGCTGGCGTGTTCCGCCGCGCCGGCGCAGACCGGCGGGCCTTTGTCGTCCGGCATTTCGTTCACGGTGACGATGCCCAGGCCCTACACGCATCTGCTGGAAGTGGAAATGCGCGTGCAGATTCCGGCGAATCTTCAGGTTCCAAACGAGACGGATTTAGTGATGCCGGTGTGGACGCCAGGTTCGTATCTGATTCGTGAATTCGAGCGGCACGTGCAGGACTTTGCCGCGGATGCGAATGGCCGCGCACTGGATTGGACGAAGGTTAACAAGAATACCTGGCGCGTGAAGACGGGCGGCGCGCGTCAATGGCGCGCAACGTATCGTGTTTATGCAAACGAACTTTCCGTGCGCACGAGTGAATTGAATTCGGATCACGCTTTCTGGAACAACGCGGCGCTTTTGATGTATCGCGACGGGTCGATCAATGCGCCGGCGACGCTGCGCATTCTGCCCGCGCCCGGCTGGAAGATCGCTACCGGACTGCCGGCGATTGACGGGCAGCCGAATACCTTTCGCGCCGAGAACTTCGACGTGCTGTACGACTCGCCGGTCGAGTGCAGCAATTTCAAGCAAATCGATTTTCAGGTTCGCGGCGTGCCGCACCGGATCGTGATCGACGGCGACGGGAACTACGATCAGAACCGGATGCTGGCGGGCGTGCAAAAAATCGTCGAGACCGAAGTCGCGCTGTTCGGCGACATTCCCTACCACGACTACACCTTTATTTTGCATCTGCGGGCGAACACCGGCGGCGGACTGGAGCATTTGAATTCGACCGCGCTTGGCTTTAGCCGCAACGGTTTTGCTAAGGAAGAAGGCTACCGAAGTTTCTTGTACCTGGTCGCGCACGAATTCTTTCATCTTTGGAACGTCAAACGAATCAAGCCCGACGCGCTGGGGCCGTTCGATTACACGAAAGAAAACTACACGCGTCTATTGTGGGTGGCTGAAGGAGTCACCGATTACTACGGCCAAATAATGCCGCGCCGCGCGGGTTTGATTTCGGACAAGGTTTATCTCGACCAGATTGCGCGCCGCATACAAAATTTTGAGGAGACGCCGGGACGATTCGAAATGAGCGCGGAGGAAGCGAGCTTTAACGCGTGGATCAAAGAGTATCGTCCCGATGAAAATTCAATTAACTCTTCGATCTCTTATTACAGCAAGGGCGAACTGCTGGGATTGCTGCTCGATCTCGACATTCGCCGGCGCACGCACGGCGCCAAGTCGCTCGACGACGTGATGCGCTATCTCTACAACGAGTTCTACAAGAAGGGCCGCAACTATACGCCGGCGGACGTGCAAAAAGCTTGCGAGTTAATGGCGGGCGCGAGTCTGGATCAATTCTTCGCGCGCTATGTGCGCGGGCGCGATGAGTTTCAGTACAACGAAATCCTGGCGGGGGCCGGCCTGCAACTGGAACAAGGGGGAATCCCAATAGGAGGTAGCGGGCCGGATACTCCGGTGCGGATAAAGGCTTTTCTCGGCGCCGATCTTGAACAGACTGGCGACCGGCTTTTGATCACGCACGTTCGCGCGGGCACGCCCGCTTACGACCAGGGCTTGAACGCCAAAAGAAACCGGGCGATACCGTGCGCGTGACGGTGTTTCGCTTTGACGATTTACGCACGTTCGAGATTCGGCTCGGCTCTCAGGTTGATGCTCCGTTCCGAATCGTGCCGATTGCCCAGGCAAGCGACGAACAGAAGCGGATCTATCAGGCGTGGTTGGGTGCGCATCAGTGATCGCCTTCCCAAGGTTGAGTGGTAATGCATCAATCAGAGTTAAACGCAAAATTCGCAATGAAATACCGCAAAGCTTCGCAAAGAAAAAACCCTTGGCGACCTTTGCGGCGGGCTTGGCGACCTTTGCGGTGTGAATTCTTCTTCACCGCCTTACTCCTCTTAGTCCCTGGCGTTCAAGCGCAGAAGGCGTCCGTCGAAACCGTTCAGTTCCAAAGCAAGCTCACGAACGCCACCCTTCCTTACAACGTGATCCTGCCCGCGGATTATCGCGCGTCGAGTGTGACGCGGTATCCGGTGCTGTATCTGCTGCACGGCTTTGGCGGCCATTACAGCGACTGGGTGACGCGCACAAACGTCGCGGATTACGCGGCGCCGTATCGAATGATCGTCGTGATGCCCGAAGGAAACAACGGTTGGTACACCGACAGCACCGGCGTGGCCACCGATAAGTACGAAAGTTATATTCTCAAGGAACTGATTCCGGATGTGCAGAAGCGTTATCGAACGATCGAAGCGCGTTATGGCCGGGCGGTGGCGGGACTTTCGATGGGCGGGTATGGCTCGCTCAAATTTGGTCTGAAGTCGCCGGATACCTTCGTGTTCGTGGGTTCGCTGAGCGGCGCGCTCGCCGCGGCGACATGGACGGAAGACGACCTGAAGAACCTGAAAGCCATTCGTGATTCAGTGTTCACGGTGTTTGGGCCCACGGGCTCGGATGTGCGCAAGGCGAACGACATTTACGAGATCACCCGTGGTTTGTCGGCTGCTCGCGTCGCCGCGCTGCCGTATATTTATCTCGACTGCGGCACGGAAGATTTCCTGATTAGCTTGAACCAGCAATTCGCGGCGCTGTTGCGCGAGAAAAAGATTCCCCACGAATATCGCGAGCTGCCCGGCGATCACAATTGGGCTTACTGGGATCAGCAGATACCCGAGGTTTTGAGGATTGCCGCACAGAAGATGCGTTTGCCGCGCGACGAATCGCGCCAACCGCAGCGCCGTCAGGCGAAAAGAATTTGACCGCAGAGGGCGCAAAGAACTCGCAGAGAACCGCAAAGAAAGACTTGCCTAAGGCCTGAGTCTCGAAAGAAATCGCATTTGCTCAACTTTGCCATTCAAACTGCGCGCGCCGCCGGTCACTTGCTGGCTGAACGGTTCGGGCGCGCGCTCAGCATCTCGAATAAAAGCGAACTCGATTTGGTGACTGAGGCGGACCTGGCTTCCGAGCGGCTGATCATCGAACGGATCAAGACTTTCTATCCGCGTCACTCAATCCTCGCGGAAGAATCGGGTGCCAGCGCGCCGGCGGAACAAGACGCGCAGAGCGAGTGGCGCTGGATCGTCGACCCTTTGGACGGCACGACGAATTACGCGCACGGCTATCCGTGCTTTTGCGTCTCTATGGGGCTGGCGCACAAAGGGAGGTTGGAACTCGGCGTGATCTACGATCCCGTGCGCGACGAACTCTTTACTGCCGAACGCGGACAGGGCGCGGCGCTCAATGGCCGCCGCATTCAGGTTTCACAAACCCGCACTTTGAATAGCGCGTTGCTCTGCACCGGGTTTCCTTACGACGTGCGCGAGCGCAGCGAGTTTGCGCGCCACTTCACGAATTTCATCATGAATGCGCAGGCGGTGCGTCGCGATGGTTCAGCGGCGCTCGATCTGGCTTATGTCGCTTGTGGCCGCTTCGATGGTTTCTGGGAAGAAGGACTGCATCCGTGGGACGTAGCGGGCGCAGTGCTGATGATTGAAGAAGCCGGCGGCCGCGTCTCGCATTATGACGGCACCGCTTTCGATATCTACAGTGCGCCGATCCTGGCGAGCAACGGATTGGTGCACGAGCAGATGATGCACGTGCTCAGCATTTGATCTGGTGGGGAGCGGCAAATCAGTAACCACAGATTCACCCGGATTAGCACAGATAGGAAACTGCCTAATCCGTGTTATCCGTGTTCATCGGTGGCTTAAAAGTTCTGATCTCACAGCCCCGAACGCACTATCTCAGCCAGTCTCTCCGTTTCACGCCGCGCGCACTCGCGCACCTCTTCACCCTCGCGCTGCTCGATCACAAACAGCCGGTGATAAATTATTTCTACGGACCCCAGGCGTGGGAAACGATGACTTGATGGCCACACGCGATTGCCGCCGCGAATGGTGACCGGCAAAATCGGCACGCCGGCTTCCAGAGCGATCCGCGCCGCGCCCGCTTTGAATTTTCTCATTGAGCCATCCGGATTGCCGCGCCCCCCTTCGGGAAAGATCACCATTGCGCCGCCTTCCCGCAGCCACCGCAACGAAAGTCGAATGGCCGCCGGATCGCTGCCTTCCAGTTGCAGCGGCCAGGCGCCAAACCCGCGCAGGCCGGCTCCTACCACCGGCCAATCGAACGCCTCGTCCCAGGCGAGAAACCGAACCGGCCGCTTGACGGGCCGGCCAATCCAGAACGGATCGATGTAGCTTTGGTGATTGCTGGCGATTATCAGTCCGCCGGCTGCCGGAATGCGCTCGGGATGTATCCAGCGAACCCGCCACAGCAAACGGCTCAAGCCGCCCACGACCGGTCGACAGACCTCCAACGCCCACCCCGGCATCATCCTTGGATAAGAACGCCCGCCGTTGCGCTGATTCTCAGGCTCAATGCTGCTACTTATCAGGCTCAAAAGGTTCCGCCACGTTACTCAAATGCATCTCGTTCGTCAAACTTATTCAAGGCTTCCCAACGGCCACTCGCCGTCAACGAATTCAAGATGCAGACGGGGAATACCGTCCGGTCCGGGGCGGCGGCCCCGCACAGTGGCCAGTCGAGAGGTAGCGAATTGCTCGCTGGTGACTTTGACAAAGTGTCCCGGCGTAACGTCGAGCGTCGTGAAAACCGCCGCGCCTTGCTGGCTGATATTCTCAGTCACGGTCCTTTCACCGTGGGAGAGCTCTCCGTTAGCACCAAACACTTCGATCAACAGGTCGATTGGAATCGTGAGGCGACTCTCTTTCCGCTGGTCGTTTACCGGTACTTCTGAGATCGTCTGGTCAGATTCCTCTTTCACTGACCAAAGTCCGGATCCAAGATTGGAAGCAGCCATCTCGTAACGGCGCGAGGGATCGCTGGCATAACTTCGCGGCGGATGCTTGCCTACAAACGCCACGCCGATCTCGACCAGCGCGCCGGCGCCTGGCTCGAGCATTTTCACGTTGCGCACTAAAGACCAAACTCGATACTGATCCTCAATGTGATCGAAGCAACGGAGTTTTGGCGGCATTGGCAGCGTTAGGTGCACCAGGCGTCCGGTTTCGGTCGGTCGCTTGAGGCTCAGCCGCGCGCCGAAAGGGGTCACGTCAACCAGACGCGACATTTCCACCCACTCTTGATCCACACTGTCACGACCCTGGACGCGAACGGGAAGCTTCAACCCAATTCGCTCGCGTAAGCGCCGGGATCTTTCATCGCTTTGATTGTTTTTCTGCACGGCGAAAATCTGATTTCAGGATGAATTTGCCGACCCCGCCGGAGGCTCCCATGAACAATGGCGAAAACGCCGATTTTTATTAGGCTTTTTGCTTGATTCCAGCTTTACGAAAATGCCGATTTCGGTTAAAATAGCCCTTCGATTTTAACTGCATGAAACGGCGATCGCGAACCGCAAAATCTTCACCAAAGATTCGAGAATTCTTTCGGAAAAACCCGAGCCGACTTCGGCTTTGGCCAAATGATTTTGGCAGCCGCATCGGGGAAGGCGGATTGTAACGGAAAGGCCTGATGAATGGAAACGATTGAACGCCAACACATAAGTATTGAAGACGAGATGCGGCGGTCCTATCTGGACTATGCCATGTCGGTGATCATCGGCCGCGCTCTTCCCGATGTCCGCGACGGTTTGAAGCCGGTGCATCGCCGCGTGCTTTGGGCGATGAACGAACTCGGCAACGCTTACAACAAAGCGTACAAGAAAAGCGCGCGCGTAGTCGGTGACGTTATCGGTAAATATCACCCGCACGGTGACACCGCCGTTTACGACACGATTGTGCGCATGGCTCAGGATTTTTCGATGCGCTATCCGCTGATTGACGGACAGGGCAACTTTGGTTCAGTCGATGGCGATGCGCCCGCGGCCATGCGTTATACCGAAGTGCGCATGGCGCGGCTGGCGAACGAAATACTCGCCGATATCGAGAAAGAAACGGTTACCTTTCAACCTAACTATGACGAGTCGCTGAGCGAGCCGACGGTCCTGCCCGCGCGAATCCCTAATCTTCTAATCAACGGTTCTGACGGGATTGCGGTGGGCATGGCCACGAAGATTCCGCCGCACAACCTCACGGAGATTGTGGAAGCCACGATCGCGTTGCTGCTCAATCCCGAAATCGACATCGAAGACTTGCTCAAGATTGTCAAAGCCCCGGACTTTCCCACGGGCGGCTTCATTTGTGGCCGCGAAGAGATTCGCAACTCTTATCGCACCGGTCGCGGCATTCTGCAGATGCGCGCCCGGGCCTCGATCGATCGCATCGGCCGCGGAACCCAGGAGCGCGACGCGGTAATCATCACCGAGATTCCTTTCCAGGTGAACAAAGCGCGCTTGATTGAGCGGATTGCCGAGCTGGCAAATGAAAAGAAACTCGAAGGCATCTCTGAAGTGCGCGACGAATCCGATCGCCAGGGGATGCGCGTCGTCGTCGAATTGAAGCGCGACGCCGTGCCGCAGGTCGTGCTGAATAAACTCTTCAAGCTGACGCCGATGCAGTCATCGTTCGGCGTGATCAATCTGGCAATCGTCAACGGCCAGCCGCGCGTTTTGACTCTGAAGCAGATGCTCGAGTGCTTCGTAGACTTTCGTCGCGAAGTCGTGCGTCGCCGCACCGAATACGAGCTGCGCAAAGCGAGAGCCCGCGCCCACATCCTCGAAGGACTTACCAAAGCGATCGACGCGCTCGATCATATCGTGACCCTGATTCGCAACTCGCGTTCGGTCGACGAAGCGCGGCAATGGCTGACCGGCGAACTGAAAACCACGAGCGAGGTGAAGGCGTGGAAAGGTGTGCCGTCGGGCGAGCCGCTCAACAAGTATCTGCCAAAACTGAAGAAGGCGATGGAGCGCCTGGCATTCTCTGAGGTCCAGGCGCAGGCCATTCTGGATTTACAACTGCGGCGGCTTTCCGCGCTCGAGCGGCAAAAGATCATTGACGAGTACGAGTCGATCATCAAACTGATTGCCGAGCTGGAAGAAATTTTGGCCAATGAAAAATCGCTGCGGGGCGTGATCGTCAAAGAACTCGAAGAGGTCAAGGCCCAGTTTGGCGACGCCCGCCGGACTGAGATTACCGATGCCGGCATGGACTATTCCATCGAAGACCTGATTGCCGACGAAGAAGTCGCGATCACGGTGACCAAGAGTGGTTACATCAAGCGAACTCCGGTGACGACTTATTCTCGTCAGGGACGCGGCGGCAAGGGACGCTTTGGCGCGATGGCCAAGAACGACGATTACGTCGAGCATCTTTTCATCGCTTCGACGCACGCGTACCTGATGATCTTCACCGACGACGGACTGGTTTATAAGATGAAGGTTCACGAAGTGCCGGACGCGGCGGCCGCCTCGCGCGGTAAGGCGATTGTGAACCTGATCCAGATTTCTTCTGAGCGAAAACTGGCGGGCGTCGTGCCGGTGCGCGAGTTCTCGGAAGGCCGTTTTGTCCTGATGGTCACGAAAAAAGGCGTGATCAAAAAGACCGCGCTGTCGGATTTCCAAAACATTCGCTCGAACGGCATCATCGCCATCAACATCGACGAAGGCGATGAGCTGTTGGATGTGGTGACGACTGACGGAACCAAGCGCATCTTCATCGCGACGCACAATGGCTTTGCGATTCGCTTTGACGAGAAGAACGCGCGACCGATGGGACGCGCGACGCGCGGCACGCGCGGCATCGATTTGCGCAAAGACGATTTCGTCGTCTCGGTTTGCCCCGTCTCGCCGGATGATTCCGAAAGAATGCTTTCAGTTTCCGAGCAGGGCTACGGCAAGCAGACGCCGATCTCGACTTATCGTTTGCAGGCGCGCGGCGGCAAGGGCGTCATCAACATGAAAACCACGGAAAAGACCGGCAAAGTCGTGGCCGTGTTTCCGGTTGATGAGGAATCCGAGATCATGATCATTACGCAGCAAGCCAAACTGATCCGCCTGGAAGCCGATAAGATTCGCAAGACCGGCCGCAGCGCCCAGGGCGTGCGTTTGATCAAAGTCGACGCAGACGACATGGTCACGAGCGCGTCTTTGGTTGATCCTTCAACTGAAGAAGAGACTGAGGAGACACCGGCAAGTTAAAGCGTTGCGTGCCTCGCGGCTATGCCGCCTGATGTGCGGTAAGGCTGTGCCTTACCGTCGCACTTCCGAAAATACTCAGGGGCTGCGCCCCAGATTTCGGGGCGTAGCCCCAAATCATTATGCCGTTTCCCGGAAGGTCAGAGACCTTCCGCACATCGGATGGCGGAGCCGCTATCAAGTTGAGTTTGCACTTTCGCCCTCGACCCAAACCTCACCGTCCTCAAAAACTTCCTTCTTCCAAATCGGCACGGTACGTTTCAGTTCGCGGATGGCCCATTCGCACGCCTCGAATGCCGCGCGGCGGTGCGGCGCGCTGACCGCGATCACTA
>WNFB01004524.1_pt1 | contig 12371 bp, 14 predicted proteins | sample 5400501 | NCBI WGS metagenome assembly WNFB01 (sample SAMN13153341, study PRJNA577476) | soil metagenome | isolation source: 200 cm saprolite under Douglas fir tree site 2 hole 1 | place: USA:California | collected 2015-04-18 | reverse complement strand
GCATCCCTCCTCTCGAAATCTTCCGAGACGTCTCTCCCGGTGGGCCTCAACAAGGTTCTTGGCACGGTCCTGCAGGACGGCTACTCCCTTCTCGCGGTCTCCCGCTCGGGCTCGATAGACAAGACGGAAGAAGCGCTCGCGGGCGCGATCATCTCGATCAGCAGGGTAGCGGAAGCGAAGGAGGTGAGCCACGCTGTCCTCTTCCTTACCGGCGACTCCTCTCTGTCTGCGAGCAATGTGGGTTTGGCGGTGAAGCGCCTCGGCTCGGTGATGAACGAAGCCGACGTCGAGTACGGCGTCAACTACGCGGGCACCTCGCAGTTGCAGGTGAGCCTGCTCGCCTCGGGGTTCAAATCGACTAAGTACGACGACTACGACCCGCTTTCGAAGGTCTTCCGCGGGAAGGACGTGATCGACGACTCGATGGAGTACGCCCTCCCCCAGGGGCTGGAAGCCCTCCAGTCATGCGACTGAATTCTCCGTGCCGCCACTGGGCAGGGCCTCCTTCCGCCTCGATATCTCCGCCTCCTCGACCTTTCTGAAGAGTGGCTTCGGCTCGCGGATCCTCTGAGCGGATTTCACATTCAGGGTCTTCGCTGACTCCCACCCGTACTTCGCGATGGGTCTGTTGAATCCGAGTTGACGCCAGGCCTCCTCACTGCTCGAGGGGAGGAAGGGGTGAAGGAGGATGGAGAGGCTCGCAACGAAGTTGCAAGAATAGTGAATCGTCCGCGGCTCGTCCCTCTTTCCCTCCCACGGTGCACCGTGCTGGAAGTACTTGTTGCACTTCGACGAGAACTCAAGGATCGACTTCAGCGCACGGTCGTAGTGTCCCTCCTCGACGAGGGAGGCCGTCTTGGTCGTGGTCGGATTAAGGCTGGTCAGCATCGACCTCTCCTCCCTCCCGGGCGGACCCCCCGCCGGGACGACGTAACCGTGCTTGTTCTTCACGAAGACAAGCGCCCGGTAGATGAAGTTGCCGACGTTTGCGACGAGCTCGTTGTTAATCTTCTCCCTGAACTCGTCCCAGTCGAAGTTCAGGTCCGTCTGGGCGTAGGGCGTTATCCTCGTCAGGTAGAACCTGAGGTAGTCCGCCGGATACCACTGCACGAAGTCCCTCACGTTTATCACCCAGTTCCTGCTCTTGGAGATCTTCTTCCCCTGAATCAGGAGATACCCCCTCGTGGGGATGAAGTCTGGGAGCTTGTACTGCCCCTCCCCGATCCTCATGCTGGGCAGGAATAGGTAGTGGTGGTAGACGATGTCCTTCCCGATGAAGTGGTAGATCGTCGAGCCGTTCCAGTATCTCACACCAGCCTTTCCAGATTTCTTGGCCTGCTTCAAGGAGGAGGTGATATAGCAGAGGTGGTTGTCGAACCACCCGTAGAGGACCTTCCCCTTCGCTTCCTCAAGCGGGATCGGCACCCCCCAGTCGATGTCTCTCGAGATGTCCCAGTCCTGCAGCCCGTCCTTGATCCAGTTCAGGACGTAGTTCCTGGGCTCCGGCTGAAGGTTCTTGTTCGACCTCAGCCACCTCTCGAGCTTCACTGCAAAGGCGGAGAGCTTGAAGAAGTAGTGGGTGCTCTTCTTGAAGACGGGAACTCGCCCGCAGATGGCGCAGTGCGGCTCGAGGATCTGCGTCGGGCCGAAGGTCCTCCCGCAGTTCTCGCATCCGTCGGAGTACTGGTCTTTTGTGCCGCAGTAGGGGCAGGTTCCCTTGACGTACCTGTCGGGGAGGAACTTCCTGTCGTACTCGCAGTAGAACTGGTCGACATCGGCGACGTAAACGTATCCGTTTTCATTGAGTTTCGTGAAGAAGTACTGCACGAACTTCAGGTTCTCCGCCGAGCTTGTCTGGTCGAAGATGTCGTAGTTGATTGAGAGTGAACCCAGGTCCTCCTTGAACCTCTTGTTTCTCTCGGCGACGTAGTCGCTTGGCTTCACACCCTCCTTTTCAGCGGCGATGAGGATTGGGGTTCCGTAGTCGTCCGAGGCGCAGACCTGCACAGCCCTCCTCCCGCTAAGCTTCAGGTATCTGTAGAGGGTGTCGGCCGGGAGGTAGGTGCTCGTGATGTGCCCGAGGTGGAGGTCCGCGTTAGCGTAAGGTAACGCCGCAGTGATTATCACGTTACCTTTCTTTTTGAGCTTCCTGACCACCTTGCTCGAAATCTTGTCTTTCCGATTATAAACCTTGCTTCAGATTGCCCAGCTCTGGGCGTACTCAGCCTGCTCCTCGGTTGGCTCGCTTATCACGATGCCGAGGGAGTCGAGCGTCGCGTACGCTATCTCCCTCTCCAACTCTTCGGGAACGCCGTATATCTTCTTCTCCATCTTCGAGTGGTTCTTCCTGATGTGTATGGCAGCCAACAATTGGTTCGCGAAGGACATCTGCATGACCTCTGGCGGGTGGCCTTCAGCCGCAACCAGGTTCGTTATCCTCCCCTTGCCTATGAGGTGAACCCTCTTCCCGTTGGGGAGGGTGACCTCGTCGAGATGCGGCCTCACCTCCTTCACCGATTTCGCCTTTGAGAGTAGGGTCTTCACGTCTATCTCCACGTCGAAGTGCCCCGCGTTGGAGAGGATCGCGCCGTCGTTCATCCTCTCGATTGCCGCGTAGGGGACGACGTTCTTCTGCCCCGTGGCCGTGATGAAGATTTCACCCCTTCTCGCTGCGTCCATGATGTTCGTCACCTCGAATCCGTCGAGGTAGGCTTCAATCGCCTTTATCGGGTCGACCTCCACGACGGTCACCTTCGCGTCCATCCCCCTCGCTCTCTTCGCCACCCCCTTCCCGACCCACCCGTACCCGACGACCACGACCCTCTTCCCGGCAAGGAGTAACGCGGTTGCCCGCAGTATCCCGTCTATCGTACTCTGACCCGTCCCGTACCTGTTGTCGAAGAGGAACTTGGTCTGCGCGTTATTCACCGCCACCACGGGATAGCGGAGCTTCCCCTCCCTCTCGAGGGCCCTCAATCTGACCACCCCCGTCGTCGTCTCCTCCGACCCTCCGACGACAGCCTTCGCGTTTGAAGTGTGAGCGGCAACGTGGAGGTCCGCACCATCGTCGATGAGTTGCTCCGGCCTGCTCTCCAGGACCTTCTTCAGGCACCAGTTGTAGTCCTGACTGGTCTCGCCCCGCCAAGCCCAGACGTCCGTCCTCGTGGCAAGGTAAGCCGCGACATCATCCTGAGTCGAGAGTGGGTTCGCTCCCGCCAGCTTGACGTCGGCCCCACATCTCAGGAGCGCGTCGACCAGGACGGACGTCTCCTTAGTGACGTGGAGGCAGACGCCCACGGTCAGACCTTCAAGCGGCTTCTTCCTGACCTGCTTCTCGGTCAGCGCCGTCAGGGCACCCATGTGCTCCTTTGCCCAGAGGAAGTTCTTCTCTCCCTCTCCCGCGAGCTTGGGGTCCGCTATCTTGCTCGTCATCCTTCTATTCGCCGAATCCCTCTCCCAGTAATTAAGTTCGCCTCCAACGAGGCGATGGCGCCCTCAACCAGTCGCCTCACCTTCCTTCCGCACTCCTTCATCACCGTCACTACCTCCTCGTGGGTGATCCTCCCCTGAATCCCTGCGGCCCAGTTTGTCGCAATCGCGATCGAGGAGTACCTCAGCCCGAGCTCCCTCGCGAGGACAACCTCCGGAACTCCCGTCATCCCCACCACATCTCCCCCCATCACCCTGAACATCCGGATTTCCGCGGCACTCTCGTAGCGGGGCCCCTCCGCGCAGACGTAGACGAGACCCGTCCGGAGGCGCATCCCCTTCTTCCTCGCGGCACTGACTAAGGCTTCGCAGAGCTCACTGTCGTAAGGGTTCGTCATGTCCGTGTGCGTCGCCCTGCTGTCGAAGAATGTCGAAGACCTCCCCTTCGTGAAGTCGATGAACTGCTCGAGCAACCCCAGCTGCCCGACCCCGAACTCCGGCTTCATCGAACCGACAGCGGTGGTGGCAATCACCGTCTTGACTCCGAGTTGACTGAGGGCAGCGATGTTGGCGCGGTAGTTTATCCTGTGGGGCGGGACGTCGTGCTCTACTCCGTGTCGCGGAAGAACGTAGAAAGCCCTCCCACCCACCCGTGAGGTGTAGGTTATGGAGGAACCATAGCGGGTCTTGACAACTCTTCTGCCACCCAGATGGAACTGACCCTCCATCCCGCTTCCAGTTATCACTGCGATCCCTGCGGTTCCGCGCTTCAAGTCAATCAGTCCTGTTCCGAGTGGTAGGTGACGATGGAGTAGACGTCGTAGCCCTTCAGCTTCCTCCTCCCGCCGAGGAAGGCGAGCTCGACGATGAAGGCGAACCCATCCACCCTCCCTCCGAGTCTTTCGACTAGTTTCACTGCAGCCGAGGAGGTTCCCCCGGTCGCCAGGAGGTCATCCACGATTAACACTCTCTCGCCCCGGCTTATCGAATCTCTGTGAACTTCCAAGCCCTGTCTTCCGTACTCCAGCTGGTACTCCATGGTGAGTTTCTTCGAGGGGAGCTTCCCGAGCTTCCTGGCTGGCACGAATCCGACCGCGAGCCTGTCGGCGAGTGGAGCGCCGACTATGAACCCCCTCGCTTCTATTCCCAAGATCTTCTCTATCGCTCTCCCCCTGTACCGCTCGTAGAGCAGGTCGGTGGTCATCTTCATCAACTTCCCATCCTTCCAGATGGTCGTCAGGTCTCTGAAGACGATTCCCTTCTTCGGATAGTCCGGGATGCTCCTTATCGCAGCCTTCAGGCGGGCCGCCGCGCTCACTTGGCGCTCAGCCTCGCACCCGCCAGCGCCCTCCCGCAGTCGCAACTTCTCTTCACGGGAGTCATCTTCGCTATCTCAGAGACGAGGTTCCTCAGCTTCTCGACGTTTTCGTCGAAGACCTTGATCACCTCCTCATGGGCGACGGGCTTGACATTCGGATCACCCTCCAACCCCACGTCATAGTCGGTGACGACCGAGATGTTCAGGTAGCACATCTCAAGTTCTCTCGCGAGGGCGACCTCGGGGTACTGAGTCATGTTGATCACGTCCCATCCCTGAGACCGGAAGAACTTGCTCTCCGCTCTGGTCGAGAACCTCGGGCCCTGGATTACGACAACCGTCCCCTTCGCGCGCGCCTTGATCCCTAGCCTCTTCGCGGCCTGCAGCCCTATCCTTCTAAGCTCAGGACAGTAAGGGTCGGCCAGTCCGATGTGAGTCGTCTGGGGCCCGTCGTAGAAGGTGTCCCTCCTCCCGTTCGTGAAGTTGACGAACTGGTCGCAGAAGACGAGGTCGCCGGGCTTTGCCTCGGGTTTCAGCGACCCGACCGCAGAAGGGCCGATGACACGGGTAACGGCGAGCTCCTGAAACGCCCAGAGGTTTGCGCGATAGGGGACCATATGCGGGGGATACTCGTGGTGGACTCCGTGTCTGGGCAAGAACGCCACACTCTTTCCTCCTATTGTAGAGACGGTCACGGGCGCGCTCGGAAGACCGTACGGCGTCTCCACCGTCAGTCCCTCCGCCCTTTTGAAGAAAGTGTAGAAGCCGGAACCTCCGAAGACCCCGATTTGGGCCCTGAGCCTCACGTTTGCCCTTCTGTGTTTTCACTTTTAAAACAATCTATCCGCCGTAGGCTGCCCCTACCCGTTAGCTGTCCTCTGGCCCTTGGTGTGAGAACGATCCTCCCCCGACGAACATCGGTAACAATCTTCGAAGAGTTGAAATACCAAGAACGCTTCAATACGACCATGACACGCCCGTACCAGGAGCTTCTCTCGAGAGCGAGGAGCATCCTTGAGAAGGAATCGAAGAAGGCGAACGTGAATCGTCTCGAGCTGCCTGAGCCGGGGGTATTGTGGGTCGGGAACAAGACGATATTCAGGAACTACGCGGAGTTCCCGAAGCTCCTGAGAAGAGACCCCAACAGGCTCCTGATGTACATGGCCAAGGAGCTGGCTACCGCGGCCTCCCTCGACGGCGAGCGTGCGATCTTCATCGGCAGGAAGGACAAAGAGTCATTTTCTCAGCTGATCCAGAGGTACATGAAAGACGGCGTCATCTGCCCCGTCTGTGGGAGCCCCGATACCCACCTGGAGAAGGTGAAGCGCCTCCTGTTCATGGTCTGCGAGGCGTGCGGTGCTCGCTCCGTCGCCAAGGTAGTGTGACTTGGACGGTTTCTCCATCAGGGCCGCAGACTACCAGGGGAGTACGCTCGTAAACATCTGTGACGAAGAGCTGATCGGGAAGACAGTGACCGAAGGAAGGCTGAAGATGCACATCTCCCCGGATTTCTTCTACGGAGAGATAGTCGACGGGCAGGAGGCGCTCAGACTCATGAAGGTCTGCTCGATGGTGAACCTCGCAGGGAGACGGGCGGTCAACCTGGCGATAGCCAACGAACTCGGAGCAAAGGAGGCGGTCCGCGAGATCGAGAAGGTTCCCTTCCTTATGATCTACAAGTTCTAGAGCTAGCCCTTCTGTTCGTCCTCGCTGAACTTCTTCAGTAGCTCCCTCTGGCGGCTCGATAGACCTCTAGGGACGACGACTGTCACCTTCACGTACTCATCGCCCTTTCCCCAGGAGTTCGGCCGCGGCAGCCCCTTTCCCTTGATCTTGAAGATGGTCCCCGGTTGCGTGCCCGAGGGTATCGTCAGCTCCACATCTCCGTAGAGGGTGGGCACCCTGACCTCTGCCCCGAGAGTCGCCTCGGCGATTCCTGTCTTCGTCTCCAGGTAGATGTCCGCCTCTCTTCGGGCGAAGACCGGGTGTGGCCTCATGTTAATCACTACGTAGAGGTCTCCCGGCTGCACGCCGTTCTCCCCGGCCTCGCCCTCACCGCGGAGGCGTAGCGTGTGCCCGTCGTCCACGCCTGCGGGTATCACGACTCTTATTCTCCTCGTCTTCTGAACTGTTCCGTTCCCCTTGCACTCCCTGCAGGGAGACTCGATGAGGTATCCTCTGCCGCCGCACTTGTTGCAGGTCGTCACCCGAATCAGCCTCGCGAACCCCGTGCTCTGAACTCTCTGTACCTCGCCCGAACCACCGCACACATCACACTTCTTCGTCGAGGTGCCGGGCCTCGCGCCGCTGCCCCTGCAAGTCCCGCAGATCTCCGTCCTGGGAACCTCGATCTCCTTCGTCACGTCCTGTAACACATCTTCAAGCCCAAGCTCTAGATGGTAGGTGAGGTCTCCCCCCTTTCTCTGGGCCGCCGCCCTCCCCCCTCCGAAGAACTGGGAGAAGACGTCATCGAAGCCGAACCCGAATCCGAGGTCGCGGAAAATCTCCGCGAAATTCGCTCCCCTGAAGATGTCCTCAGGCCCATACCTCTGGTAGACGCCCTCCCTCCCGTACGCGTCGTACTGCTTCCTCTTCTCGTCGTCCGAGAGGACCGCGTAAGCCTCCGAGATTTCCTTGAACTTCCCCTCCGCCTCGGGCGACTTGTTCCTGTCGGGATGGTACTTCAGGGCGAGCTTTCTGTAGGCGTTCTTTATCTCGTCAGGTTTCGAGTCGCGAGGGACTTCGAGAATCTGGTAGTAGTCGCGTTTGGAGTCGCTCATCAGAGGTCAGCCTCGCTCTACCTCTTCCCGTCATCGTCGACCACCTTGTAGTCTGCGTCGACGACCTTCCCTTCAGGCTGGGCTCCTCCGCCCCGCGAAGATCCCTCTCCCCTCGCCTGCTGTTCCTGGGCGGCCTGCTGCTGCTGTTGTTGTTGCTGCTGCTGTTGCTGTTGATAGACCCTGCTGCCTACCTCCTGAAGAATGCTCTTCAGGGCCTCGTTCCTCGACTTTATCTCGGAGACCTCCTTCCCCTCGAGCGCCTTCTTCAGCTCCTGAACCGCGCCGTCGATCTTATCCTTCTCCTGCTGACCAATCTTCCCCTCGAGCTGCTTCTTGGTCTGCTCCGCCGTATAGATATTCGAGTCGGCCTCGTTTCTCAGCTCCACCTCCTCCTTCCTCTTCCTGTCCTGCTCAGCAAACTGCTCCGCCTCCCTCATCATCCTATCCTTCTCTCCCTTCGAGAGCTTGGTGGAGGCGGTGATGGTGATCTTCGCCTCCTTCCCGGTCCCCAGGTCCTTCGCCGAGACGTTGATTATTCCGTTCGCGTCTATGTCGTAGGTGACCTCGATCTGGGGCACACCCCTCGGTGCGGGAGGAAGCCCGGTGAGGTTGAACATCCCCAGGGACATGTTGTCCGCCGCCATCGGCCTCTCCCCCTGCACGACGTGGATGGTGACGGCCGTCTGGAAATCGGCGGCTGTGCTGAATACCTGGCTCTTCTTGGTGGGGATCGTGGTGTTCTTCTCGATGATCCTCGTCGCGATGCCCCCCAGCGTCTCGACCCCCAGTGAGAGCGGCGTGACGTCGAGGAGGAGGATATCCTTCACCTCTCCGGCGAGGACCGCCCCCTGGATGGCCGCCCCGATCGCCACCGCTTCCATCGGGTCGACCCCTCTCTCCGCCGGCTTCCCGATGGTCTCCTCGACGAACTTTCTTACCAGAGGCATCCGTGTCATCCCTCCGATGAGAATCACCTTCTCGATGTCTCTCGGGGTAAGCTTGGCATCCTGTATCACTCGCAGTATCGGCTCCCTCGCCCTCTCGACTATCGGGCGAGCCAGCTCCTCCAGCTTGGACCTCGAGAGGACGTAGTGGAGGTTCTTCGTCCCGCTCGCATCGCTGGCTATGAAGGGGAGGTCTATCTCGGTCGAGATAAGGTTGGAGAGCTCAATCTTCGCCTTCTCCGCCGCCTCCTTCAGGCGCGCCATCGCGGTCCTGTCGCTTCGCAGATCGATCCTCGTCTTGCTCTTGAAATCATTGAGTAGGAGGTCGACTATCGCGTAGTCCACGTCGGCTCCGCCTGTCTGAGTGTCTCCGCTCGTCGCAAGCACCTGAAAGACCCCCTGTCCAAACTCCATCACCGTGACGTCGTGGGTACCTCCCCCGAAGCTGAAGACGAGAATCTTCATCTGCTTCTCCAGCTTGTCCAGCCCGTACGCCAGAGAGGCGGCCGTCGGCTCGTTGATTATCCTCACTACCTCCAGCCCTGCTATCTCCCCTGCGTCCTTGGTGGCCTGCCTCTGATTGTCGTTGAAGTGGGCCGGGACCGTGATCACCGCCTTCTTTATCGTGAAGCCGAGGAAGTTCTCCGCGTCCTTCTTGATCTTCTGAAGGATGAAGGAGCTGATTAGTTGCGGCGTGTACTCCTTCCCGAACGCGTTTACTTTGTAGTCTGTCCCCATCTTCCTCTTTATCTCGAAGATTGTGCCTTCGGGGTTGGTAACGACCTGCCTCTTTGCCGACTCGCCCACGAGGAGCTGCCCCTCTTGGGTGAAGGCGACCACTGAAGGAAACATCTTCCCCGCAGCCGTCGGACCCTCCGCGCTGGGGATCACGACGGGCCTCCCCGCCTCCAGGATTGCTGCCGCGGAGTTGGTCGTTCCGAGGTCTATGCCAACTATCTTCTCCCTCCCCGCTGATGAAGGGCTGCCGCTCATGTCAGACCCCCCTCCCTCCCCTCTTCCTCCTCCTCATCCGGTGTCCGTGCCTGCCCTTTCATCCCAACCTCTACCTTCACCATGCTGGGCCTCAAAATCTTGTCTTTGAAGAGGTAACCCTTCCTTATCTCCTCGACCACAATGTCCTCCCCCCCGCTCCGCTTCCCCAGCACCTTATCGACCGCCTCGTGCAGGGCCGGGTCGAACGGCTTCCCCAGTGCCTCTATCCTCCTGACACCCTCCGCTTCGAGAGCGGCGTTCAAGTTCTTCCGAACCATCTTCACACCCTCCGTCAATGGTGATTTCGACTCTGCCGAGTTTAGGGCGAGGTCTAGCTCGTCAAGGATGGGAAGGAGCCTCTTTGCAAAGCGGCTCGTCGAGAATTCCTCGATCTCCCGAATCTCCCTATCAACCCGTTTTCTGTAATTTTCGAAGTCGGCCTGGAGGTACTTCAGCCTGGTCAGGTAGTCCTCGCTCTTCCTCTTCTCCTCGTCTACCACCCTCTTCAGCTGCTGGATGAGCCGCGTCAGCTCCTTGTCCTGTATCTCCGTGGCGTCTCCTCCGTCCCTCTCCTCTATGTCTCGGAACGCCTGCTCCCCTTCCCTCTCTTGCTGTCGTTCATGCTTCTCAGTGTCTGGTGAGCCACCTCGGCTTGTCCCACTCTCAATAACTCTTCGCGCTGAAATGAACCATCACCTTACCAAATACTCGGTAAACAACCGGAAGTTGTTATCCGTATTAAGATTTTCGCTGCTCAAACGCCGCTGGAGATTTTCGTATAGCTGAGCAAGACTCGCACTAGGACGGTGTCGATGAGAAACAAGATTCCCCTCGGCCGCTCTTGCAAAACTTGCTCTGGCCTGTGAAAGTCGGTTAGTACCCTATCTCTGAGCTCGGTCTGAGATGCCTCATCGACTTCACTCTGCCGCACCGCTTGCACTTGTAGACGCCCCTTCCTCTCGGGTTGTAGTCCCTGGTGTCCACTACTGCCTCATGCTCGGTTCGCATCATGCACCTCTCGCACCAACGATATTCCGCCATCTTCTGGGTCACCTCGATATGGGTGACGGATTATGTGACCAACTCAAGTAAAAGTTTTATCGTTGGGAGAGCAATTTGCCGCTCGTGTTCGACCTGGTAACCTTGGGAATACTCTTCGTCTTCGCGGGGTTCGCGGTCATCTTCGTTGCGATGCTGCTCTCCTCCAAGCCGAGCACCGGAGAGAGAGTCAGGGGCGGGGGAGTGGTGATGATAGGTCCGATTCCCCTTGTCTTCGGCTCGGACATGAAATGGGCAAGCGTGGCAATCGTTCTGGCCCTCGTCCTGATTCTCGTGACCCTCGTGGTCAACCTGTACGTGATCTGAGATGTTTCAGCCGAGGTTGTACGCCGTCGGAGTCGTTCTCCTATTCCTGGGTTTCGCCATGATTGTATTGGGTTCCTTCACCGGGGGTAACGCCAATGTGGGAGGCTTCGTGCTCATCGGACCGATTCCCATAGTATTCGGAAGCGGGAAGGATGCCGGATTGCTTGCGATCCTCTCCGTGGTCGCCGGCCTTATCACGATAGCGATGGTCTACGTGATTCTCCGTCAGACCAGGCGAATTGGGACGCCAGAGCCGATTGAGGGAAGCAATGCATAAATAGGATGATGAGATATTGATTTCAGTATGCAAAAACTGCTCCCGCTGGTCAGTATATCGCCTCTCGCGAGGGAGAGACTCACCCAGGTCCTGAAGGACGAGAAGGCCGAGGACTCCTACCTGAGGATAGAGGTTTACGAATCTGGTGGGTGTGCGTGTAGCGGAGGCTACAGGTATGCGATGAGCCTCGATAAGGACCCTCGCCCGAGCGACATCGTCGAGAAGGTTGACGGCCTGACGGTGATGGTCGACGGCAGAAACGCGGACCTCATCAGGGGTTCAAAAATTGATTACCATGAAAGTATTCAGAGGAGGGGGTTCAAGATCGAGAACCCCAACGTCCACACCGACGCCTGTGGGTGCGGCGGACACTAGCTAGTGACACCCTCCCACGACTGAACTCGTGGGCTTTCTCGCTCACATCTGGTAAATCATACTGTCACTGACCTGAAGTTTTTTTCTGGCGCCCACAAGGTACGGCTCCGATAATCCTCTTGCCTGCGCCTTCGCCAACGGGGCGAGCTGGCTCAAGAAGGCGTAATAGAAGATGGTCTCGGCGGTGTTCGAGCTGTACGGGTCAAGAAGAGAAGCGACGTACCCCCTCGACCTCAGCGCCGCCTGAAGACGTGCACCTATTCGAGCCGGGTCGAAGGCGGAGAAGATGATTACGGAGTCCGAGGCTTTGAGGGAGAAGAGCTCCATGTGGCTGAATTCTTCAAGCTGCTCTGCGTCAGCCCGGAATCCGAGAATCTCGTAGACCTTGGCGGCGCCGTAGACCGCGATCGCGTGGGCCGCGTTGTTCCCGAGCAGGTAGGTGGTTCCGTGGTCTGAAAGGGCGGCCTTCTTCTGCGCCGCCTTGGCCGCTGAGTAAGCCCGGCTGAAGTTGCAGGAGAACTCCCCCAGGGCCACTTTCATCGACGCGAGAAGAGCTAGGGTAAAGGAGAGGGTGCCGGCGACTCGCGCCCTCGACTCATAAGGAAGGAGGATAACGTCGTCCACCTCCTCTGCGAGGGGGCTGTCCTGGTTCGCGGTGATCGCGATCCTCCTTCTCGCCAACCCCCGAAGCTTCCGGGCGGCTGAGACGTTCGAGCTGGTTCGTCCGGAGACAGATATGAAGAAGACATCCCTGCCTGCAGCCGCAGAGGGAATCGTGGCGATCGCGTACGGGTCGAAGGCCAGGTACTTCCCGCCACTCAGGTAGAAGGTGGCTAAGGCGGCCGCGTAGGAGTCGCCGGCTCCGACGAAGATTGAACCGGACGTTGCTC
>WNFB01005740.1_pt1 | contig 12373 bp, 11 predicted proteins | sample 5400501 | NCBI WGS metagenome assembly WNFB01 (sample SAMN13153341, study PRJNA577476) | soil metagenome | isolation source: 200 cm saprolite under Douglas fir tree site 2 hole 1 | place: USA:California | collected 2015-04-18 | reverse complement strand
GCGGTCTGCAGGGCCAGGTCAGTCCGCAGCAGCTGGCGCTGCTCCCCCGCAGCCGCGAACAGCCGCGGCGCGCTCGCCGCGTAGCGCGCCCCGCCACGTGCGGCGAGCCCCAGCGCGGCCATCCCGCGGTGCATCCGCAGCCGCCCGACCCTGCGCCACAGCAGGGCTGCAGCCACAGCGCCGATCGCGCCGATCGCGCCGCCAGTGGCCGCCCGGGCAAGGATGCGCTTCACGCGGGCCGGGCCGTTCGCACCCGCAGCGCGATCCGCTGCCGCGCCTCGCGCACGCCGGGCTCGCCGAGGAACACGGCATCCAGGACGCCGAGGGCCTGCCGGATCTCCTGCCGACGGCCGGGTGTGAGCGCGGGCGGCGCCTCGTACCCGTACATGTCCGTGGCCCAGCCCGGCAAGGTCGCGACCGCGGCGTCGCGGACGTCCTGCCAGATCTCGGCGATCTCCGGGTCGAGGCCGGGCGGGTCGAGCAGGTAGGCCATCGACTCGCTGGCGGCCGGCGTGCAGCGCAGCACGGGCCGGACTGCGTCGATGTAGTCCGCAAGCTCGGCGACGCTGGCCGGCACCTGCGCGGCGGGGACGCCGACGAGCTCGGCGGCGACCACCATCTCGGCGACGTAGCGGTCGGCGTCGTCCGGCGTCAGCGGAGTCCCGAGCGCCTGCCGGGCGGCGATGGCCGACTCGACCAGGGCGGCGTGCACCCAGAGCAGCAGCGCGGGATCGCCCGCCGCGTACGCGCGCCCGGTCACCGGGTCGGTACCGCGGACATGATCATGGATACGGCGCACCCGGGCTGCGGCCCGCTCGGCGGCCGCCCGCTCGCCGAAGCTGACCGTGGTGACGTACGCCGACGTCGCGGCGAGCCGGCCGACCGGATCCTGGCGCCAGTCGCTGTGCTGGTCGACGCCCGCCATCGCGAGCGGGTGCAGCGCCTGCATTAGCAGCGCCCGCAGGCCGGCGACCGGCCCGGCTAGGTCGGCGCTGATCCGCCAGGTGACGCTGGCGGGCCCGAAGAAGCCGTCGTCGGCCGGCTGCTCCGGCACGCCGGAGGCATAGGCGGCGGCTGACCGCTCGACCAGCCCCGCCGCGGTCGCGTACGGGTCGGCCGTCATCGCGGCATTCCTGTGCATGGTCTCATGCTTGCCAAACTACCTACTCGCCGCTGATGCGCCGCCGCGCGGCCCAGGTTCCTTGATCGCCCCGCACAGCCTGATCACGCCCGCCGCGCGGCCCAGGTTCCTTGATCACGCCCGCACAGCCCGATCAGTGAGCTCGACCCAGATGGCCTTGGTCTGGGTGTACTCGTGGACCGCGCCTATGCCGTTCTCGCGGCCGATCCCGGACAGGCCGACGCCGCCGAACGGAACGTCGGGCCCGACCACCCGGTAGGCGTTGATCCAGACGGTGCCGGCCCGCAGCGCGTGGGCCACCCGGTGACCGCGGTGGATGTCCTTGGTCCAGACAGCGCCGGCCAGGCCATAGCGGCTGTCGTTGGCGAGGCCTACCGCCTCGTCCTCGGTATCGAACGGGATCACCACCAGCACCGGGCCGAAGACTTCCTCCCGCGCCACGGTCATGGCCGGCTTGACGTTGGTCAGCACGGTCGGCTGGACGAAGTAGCCGCCCAGCCGTTCCTCGGCACGGCCGCCCGTGGCGACCGTCGCGCCCTCGGCGGCCGCCGACTCGAAGAACGACAGCACCTTGCGGTACTGCGGCTCGGTCGCGAGCGGGCCCATCTCGGTCTCGGCGTCCCGCGGGTCGCCGATCTTGATGGACCTGGCCCGGCTGACGATCCTTTCCACCAGCGCGTCATGCACGCTGCGGTGCACGAGCAGCCGTGATCCTGCCATGCAGGTCTGCCCGGTCGCAGCGAAGACGCCGGCCAGCACCCCGTTGCAGGCGGCGTCGAGATCGGCGTCGCCGAAGACGACGTGGGCGGACTTGCCGCCGAGCTCAAGCAGGACGCCAGTGACGTTGCCGGCTGCGGCCTTCGCGACCTCGGCGCCGACCCGGGTGGAGCCGGTGAAGGCGATCTTGTTGATGCCCGGGTGAGCGGCCAGCGCCTTGCCCACGGCCGGGCCGAAGCCGGTCACGACGTTGAACACGCCCGGTGGGAAGCCGGCTTCATCGATGCGGGCGGCGAGCTCGACAGCCGAGGCGGGGGAGTAGTCGCTCGGCTTGGCCACCACGGTGCAGCCAGCCGCCAGCGCCGGCGCGAGCTTCCAGCACAGCAGTAGCAGCGGCGAGTTCCACGGGACGATCGCGGCGACGACGCCGGCCGGCTCGTGTCGGGTGTAGACGAGGAAGTTCGGCCTGTCCGCCGGGATCGTGGACCCCTGGAGCTTGTCGGCCAGGCCGGCGAAATAGTGGAACCAGGCCGGGATGCTGGCCAGCTGGCCGCGCATTTCGCGCAGCAGCTTGCCGGTGTCGCGCGTCTCGATCTCGGCCAGCGGGCCGGCGTCGCGCGCGATGATGTCGGCGAGGCGCCGGATGAGCTGCGCCCGGCCGAATCCGGTGAGCTTTCCCCATGGCCCGGACAGCGCCCGCCGGGCCGCGGTCACGGCCAGATCGACGTCGTCGGCGCCGCCGTCGGCCGCCGTGGCCCACGCGGCCTGCAGGAACGGGTCGATGCTCTGGTAGCTGCGCCCGGACCTGGGCTCGGCCCGCTTGCCGTCGATGACGAGCGGATAGTGCGGGATCTCCGGTCCGGCTCCGCCGTCTGTGCCCTGTGTCGTCATGACTCCTGCCGTCCCGTTTCGGTAGATGAAGGCATATCGCCCGGTGTACCCCGGCCCTGCGGCGGCTTATCGTGGCGGCACGCCGCAACGACGGGGAGAACGCCAGTGCTCGATGACCTGACGTACGACGACAGCGAGTCGCCTTCGATCGGGCTGGTGCCTCCGGGCGTCTCCTGGGCGGCGGTGGCGGACCATATCAAGATCGCGCATCACCCGCTGCTCGTGCCGCTGGCTGACAGCGGCGAATACGTCGGGGCCTACTGGGCCGGCACGAGACTGGTCGTCGCGGCGGACCTGGGGCCGGACCAGGACGAGGCGGTCACCGGATTCCGGGAGTTCCTGCGCGAGCACGGCGAGGCCTAGCGACCCCGGCACGAGGACTGCCGGGCTCGGGTGCCCGCATCCCGGCTGATGACCCGCTCCCTGATCCAGCGCCCCATTGCCGGTGCCTGTTGGCGGCGCGGGTGTCGGCCGGTCCCCACTGACCCGGCCAGCCTGCGGCATGAACCAGGTTCCACCCGTAATAAATCAATGGCGGCTGGCAGGAGGGCAGCTGCCGTCCTGCCCGGCAGGACCGGAGCCTGGTCACTGCCACGGCCGGGCGGCGCGGCTGGCCCAGTAGGTCCCTGGCGGCTCGGCGAGATCGAGGTCCGGGATGTCGCTGACGGCCAGCGCTGCCAGGTTCGACTGAAGCTGGCCCGGGGTGACCGCGCCGGACAGCACGACACTCGCCCACGGCTGGGCGAGCGCGGCGGCGATCGCGATCGTGTCCGCGGTGACATCGCGGGCGGCGGCGAGTGCGGTCAGCCTGGCCGCCGGGCCGGCCGCGTCGCCGCCGGCCGCCAGCCGCCCGTTCGCCAGGGCCTCCTTGACCAGGATCGTGCACCCGGCGGCGGCTGCCTCGGCTGCGGCAGGGCCGACGGACGGCTCAAGGAGATTCCAGGTCACCTGCGCGGCGCGGAACAGCGGCTGCCCGTCCGCGGTGGCCCGGAGTGCGCGGCGGAGCGTGTCCGCCTGGCCGGGGCCGCTGGTCGTCAGGCCGATGAGCACACCCTCGGCGCGCAGCCTGGCCAGCGCGGCCAGCAGCGCGGGGTCATCAAGCAGCCCGGAATCCGGCGTCAGCGAGTGCACCTGGTACAGCGCAAGCCGGCTGCCAAGCAGCGCGCGGGTCTCGGCGAGCTGGGCGGTGAACCTGGCCAGCGAGTGCTCCTTGATCTCCTGCGGGCCGGCGCCCAGCCGCCAGCCGCCGGTGTAGCGGTAGCCCCACTTGGACCCGGCGACCGCGTCGGCGTGACGGCGGGTGGCCAGCCATGCGCCGAGGAATTCCTCCGCCCGGCCATAGGACCTGGCTGCGTCGAAGTACCGGATCCCGGCGTCGTAGGCGGCGTCCAGCATCGCGAGCGTGCGGGCCCGCAGGCCGGCCACGCTCCGGTCCGGCAGGTCATCCGCCCGGCCGCTAGTGATGTAGGCCGGCCGGCCGAGTGCTGCCAGGCCAAGCCCGATCCGCGAGACTAGCGGCCCGGCGGGCGCCAGGACCGTCAACGGCATGCTGGTCTCGCTGAGGTCTTCGCCGGCCACGGCCGTTACGGTACCCGCAAGGCCTAGCCCGTAGTCCCCCCGGATGAGCTGACACCCCTGTTCACCAGGGAAAACGTGGACGCACATGACTACCGTAGTCATGTAAGTCGGGCAACCGAAGCTCTATGACCAGGGCAGACATGATGGGCCTTATGAGCCTGGGGGAACTTCGGCCTAGCGGCCGGGCTGCGGCGGGGCCTCAGTTGGCGATGCCGACATGCTTGTGCACGGTCGCCGCGTCGGCCAGCAGCGTGAGCATGCAGCCGGCCAGGTCGGCGCGGGAGATCGTGTATCCGCGCGGCAGGTTGCGGTCGAGCGCGGTGCGGTACTTTCCCGTCGCTGCCTTGCCGGTGAGCCGCGGCGGTCGCATGATCGTCCAGTCCAGGCCGCTCTCCCTGACCTCCTCCTCGGCCCGGCGCATGTCCGCGCAGACGTGCCGGAGCGCCGTGCGCCGGACCAGGGGCTTGGCGAGATAGCGCATGAGCGGCCCTTCGCCCGCGTCGGTGACAACAGAGCCGCTGACCGTCAGCAGGCGGCGGACGCCGGACTTCTGCATGGCCTGGATGATGCTGCGGACGCTGTCCTGGCTGACTGTGGTCGGGCCGTTGCCGCGCGGGCCGATCGCGGAGAGCACGGCGTCGGCGCCTGCGACGGCCGGGCTGATCATGGCCGGGTCCATAACGTCAGCGGTCACTATCCGCAGCTGCCGAGGTTCCGGTGCCATCCCGCCGTCCAGGCCGGCCTGACGGTCCGTACCGGCGTGGTGATCCTGGCTGGCGTGGTGATCCTGGCTGGTGTGGTGATCCTGGTCGGCCAGGAAATGTGCGCCTGCCAGGCGGTGCGGATCGCGGACGACCGCCGTGACCTCATGCCCGGCCGCGACCGCCTGCTCGAGGAGGCAGATTCCGGTACTGCCGGTGCCGCCGAAGATGGTGAGCTTCACGATGTTTGCCTTTCGACCTCGGATACATTGACTTCGTTTCCTTACGATATGAAAATCATATCATATGAAAATAGTAACATCATTCCGGCCGGGCCTGATGGAGCACGTTGCCTGAGGAGGCTGAACCGCGCGATCAAGCAGGCACCGCGCGGCATGACCGCGATGCGGGAGCTCGCTGACGGCCGAGCCTCGGATCATGGCCGTCGAACTGACGGCGGGTGCGGATCACCCGCGATACTGGGAGCACGTCATCCACGGGGCGGCTGGCCCGAACGTTCATCAGCAGCGGCCCGTCAACCCCTCGACAGGCCAGGCGGGTGCCCTGATGAGCGAGACGATCCCGACCAGCGCAGGGGCTGTCCCCGCGGGAGGTGCCTCCGCGGGAAGTGCCTCCGCGGGAAATGCCCCCGCGGGAGGTGCTTCCGCGGGAAATGCTTCCGTGGGAAATGCCTCCGCGAGTCATGCCTCCGCGGGAGATGCCTCCGCGGGAGATGCCTCCGCGGGAGATGCCTCCGCAGGAGCTGTCCCCGCGGGAGATGCCTCCGCGAGAGCTGTCCCCGCGAGTCATGCCTCCGCGGGAAGTACGCCCGCCACCGGCGGCGCCGACGCTCCCGGCCCGCTGTCCGGGCTGCTGGTCGCTGACTTCTCCAGAATCCTCGCCGGGCCCTACTGCACGATGCTGCTCGCCGACCTCGGTGCCGATGTCGTGAAGGTGGAGAGCCCCGGCGGTGATGACACCCGGACCTGGATGCCCCCGGTCCGAGATGGCGTATCCACCTACTACCTGGCGGTCAACCGCAACAAGCGCTCGGTCGCACTCGACCTCCGCGAGCCCGGCGACCGCGCTGCCGCACAGGAACTCGCCGCCCGCGCTGACATCCTCGTGGAGAATTTCAAGCCCGGCGGACTGGCCCGATTCGGCCTGGACTACGAGTCGGTCAGTGGCCGCAATCCGGCCGTCATCTACGCCTCTATCAGCGGGTTCGGCTCTGCCGGCGGGGCGGCGCTGCCCGGCTATGACCTAGTCGTCCAGGCGATCTCCGGCCTGATGAGCCTCACCGGTGACGCCGAAGGAAAGCCGTTCCGCGCCGGTGTCGCAGTATTCGACGTCATGTCCGGGCTGAACGCCACGATCGGCATCCTGGCCGCGCTGCACCACCGGGCCGGATCTGGCCACGGACAGCATGTGGCGGTCAGCCTGCTGTCATCAGCGCTTTCCGGCCTCGTCAACCAGGCCAGCGCGGTAGTCGCCGGGGGCGTCGTGCCGTACCGGATGGGCAATTCCCATCCCAGCCTGTTCCCCTACGAGCCGCTGCCTGCGGGCGACGGCGAGCTCATCATCATGGCCGGCAACGACGGGCAGTTCCGCAAGCTGTGCGAGGTGCTCGGCGTTCCCTGGCTGGCGGACGACACGCGGTTCGCGCACAACAAGGACCGCACGGCTCATCGGGATCAGCTGCGGCCACTGCTGACCGAGCGTCTTGCCAGCCGGACCGCGATGGACTGGTTCCGCGACCTGAGCGCGGCCGGCGTCGCTTGCGGGCCGATCAATACCGTCGATGGCGGAGTTGCGTTCGCGCAGCAGCTTGGCCTCGACCCGGTGGTGACCGCCGGGCAGGGAGAGCGGGCCATGCCCGGTATCCGGAACCCGATCGGGCTGTCCGCCGCCCCGGCGCGTTACCGGCTGCCGCCGCCGGAACTCGACGAGCACGGCGAGGAGATCCGCCGGTGGCTGGCCGGCCCGGCAGCCCCTGGACTGGACTTATAGCCTGCTTTAACCCGTACGCTCCTGGGAGAATGCAGGAACGGACCGGGAGGGACGGGCGGATGCGCGGTAGCCGGGTGCGGGGGCTGTGGGCGCCGGAGGCAAGGGCGCTGACCGCTGGGCTGATCCTGACGATTACCTTCGTCGCGTCGGAGGCCCTGGCGGTCGTGACGGTCATGCCGGTTGCCGCACGTGATCTTGGCGGGTTCGGCTTGTACGGCTGGGTGTTCAGCGCGTTCATGCTGGGCAGCATCGTCGGCATCGTGGCGGCCGGCCGGGAGGCAGACCGGCGAGGGCCGGCGGTCCCGTTCGTGGCCGGCCTGGTGCTGTTCGGTTCCGGGCTGGCCGTCGCCGGCCTCGCCCCTTCGATGGAAGTGCTGGTCGCCGGGCGCGCGCTGCAGGGCCTGGGGGCCGGCGCGGTGCCGGCGGTGGCATATGTCTCGATCGGCCGCAGCCTGGCCGTCCCGCTTCGTGCCCGCATGATGGCGGTGCTGTCCACCGCGTGGGTTGCCCCTGGGCTGGCCGGCCCGGCGCTCGGCGCCGAGGTGGCGCAGGCGTTCGGCTGGCGGTGGGTATTCCTCGGGTTGCTGCCGGTAGTCGCGATCGCGGGGTCGATAGCCGTGCCTGCCCTGATCCGCCTTGGTCCGCCGGAATCGCGCCGCACGCAGGAGCACCGGCTGACGGACGGTATCCGGACAGCGGCCGGTGCCGCGTTGCTGCTGGCGGGCCTCACACTCGCGGCGGGCTCCGGGGCGTTGCTGGCCGGCGCCGGGCTGATCGCACTCGGCGGCGCTGCCGGGCTGCCGGCGCTACGCCGGCTGGTTCCGGCCGGCACCCTGACCGCGCGCCGCGGGCTGCCCGCCACGATCCTCAGCCGGGGGCTGCTGACGTTCGCGTTCTTCGGTGCAGATGCCTATGTGACCCTGTCCATCACGGCGGTGCGCCACCGCAGCCCGCTGGTGGCCGGCATCGCGGTCACGGGCGCCACGCTGGCCTGGACGGCTGGTGCCTGGGTGCAGGCCCGGCTGAGCGAGACGTGGGAAGGGCGCCGCCAGGTGCGTGCCGGGCTGGTGATCGTGCTGGCTGGCATTGCCGGGATGATCCTGATGCTGCAGCCGGGCGTGCCGGTGGCAGCCGGCCTGGCGGCCTGGACCGTCGCGGGCCTTGGCATGGGGCTGGCGTATTCGCCGACCAGCCTGCTCATGCTGCGGGAGGCGCCGCCCGGCCGGGAGGGATGGGCATCGGCGTCCCTGAACCTGGCTGACGTGCTTGGCACGGCGATCGGCATCGGCGCTGGCGGCGCGGCCGTGGCCGCGGACGCCAGCCTGTACGCGGGCGTCACGGTTGCCTTCGCCATCGCGGCCGTGATGGCCGTCGCGGCGCTTGCGGTCACCCCGCGGCTGCCGGCTGGTCCGGTCGGCCTGCCCCGGCCGGCCGCCGCGGAGCCCGTGCCCGCGTGAGTGAGATCAATGGGTCATCGACGCCGCGGGAACCGGGCGGGATGCCCAGTCCACGCTCGGCTACGCCCGGGCCGCGCACGCGGCCAGCGGGCACCTGACCGATACCGCTGGGGCGATCGCGACGGCCGTGGCCACCGCCGAGCTGGCCGCCGCCACGGTCATCGCCGGGCCAGCGCCTGCCCCATGGAAGACCAGGAACACGCGCCTGGAAGGCCCGGCCGGCCTGCAGCTGACCCTGTTCTCGGGCCTGGCTCATCCCAGCACGAACGGATAGCCCGAGGTCAGGCCGGGCGTGCGATCGGTCATCACTTCCGCGCGACGCCGACGAACCCGGAGTAGGTCGCGTTCCGCTCGATGCTGCCGCGCACGTCAGGACGCCGTTCGGGCGGCTCAGCCGGTCGTGTCGTCCTGCACGTGAACGGCTGCCTCTTCCGCTGTCGCGGCGCCGCCATCGATTCCGACATCGCGCGCGACAAGGTCGGGCTCCAAATCCGGGTGCGCCCCCTCGTCCGCCGCGACAAGCCGGCCGGACCTGGGCTCCTGACCATCATCGGAGAGCGGCTCGTCCGGGGGGAAATCCGCCTCGGCATACGGGTCCGGTTCCGGTTCCCCCTCGGCGAGCAGCTGGTCGAGTGACTCGCCCGCCCGTTCCTCCGACAGCGTCGTGCCGAAGCGCACGCCGGCCGACCATCGGTCCGGCGGCACGATCCCGGCGTCCAGCGGATCGTCACCCGGGTCACCATCGAGAGTGTCCGATGCGTCCAGCGTGCCGTCATCTTCAAGATCGTTTTCATCGGGACCGGATGACGGGTCGTAAGTCTCGTCTGGCATGACGCGTGCTCACCCTCCTCCGCTGCATCGGCAGGTCTTCCGCGATCGGCGCCGCATGCGGCCAGGGTAGCGAGGACGGCAGCGCACGCTCCGGCCGGGACCGGGCAGCCGCTAGCCGGAGCCGCCTACCAGGCGGCCAGATCGAAGCCGCCGCCCTTGCTGCTGTCCGCAAAGAGGCGGTGGACGTCCGCAAGCCCGCCGTCCCGGATCGTCGCGACCCACAGCACAACGGGCCGGTGCCCGGCGAGGTAGAGAATCCGGTCCCCTGCCGGGGCGAATGCCACTGCCAATGCACCCCGGGGAAGATTGGCCAGGTGACGGACGCTTGCGCCGCTGCCCGAAATCGTCACCTCATCGACGCTAGGGGGACCGCCTGCCCGGGTCGCCACCATCAGCAGCGACCGGTTCCTGGTCAGGTCGCCACTCATCAGGCTTGGGTTCAGGCCCGGAATGACGATGCGCCTGGCGCGGATGCGCCCGGCCGACAGATCGACAACGACGAGGCACAGCCTGGTCGCAGCCGAGGCGCAGAACCGGCCGGGACCAGTCGCTGCTGACCGGCCCCTGGCCGCCTGCGCAACGATGTTTCCCGACGGGATCGCCACCACTTGCGATCCGCTCCCGAGCCAGGCGACCTGCCCTCCGAGCAGGCTAGAACCGGATCCGATCAGCTTCGTGAGGTCAACGGTCCTGGTCCGCCCGGAGGACAGGTTCCGCACGGCTAGCTCACTATCCAAACGACCCGTTGCGTAGGCGAGGAGCTGACCGTCCGGGCTGACGGCTGGCTGCTCGCCGACGGCCACGAAGCTCCTGCGCCCGGTTGCCACCGAGATGCGCTCGATCCGGATCTGCCGGTGGCTGACGCGCACCAGGTACACAGACCTGGAGTCAGGCGACAGCGCGAAGCCGTTGCCCGTGCCGGTGCCGAGGGCCGCGACCGACCGGACGACTCGCCCGGTGACGGGCGAGAACATCTTGATCCACGCCGAGTCTGCACTGGATAGCACCTCTCCTGCGAAGGCGGGCGGGTCAATCACCCGATGAGACGGCATGTCGACGACCGGGGCATGCCCGCTTTGCAGCTCGTGAACCGATAGCGTCAGGCCGCCGACAACGACGGCGACCGCGGCGACCGCGGCCACCGGGGCTAGCCAGCGCCTGGACCCGGACTTCCCCGGGACGCGGCGAGCCTGCAGCGGACGCAGATGCATCGGCTGTGCCCGTTCCGCTGCTGCTCTCAGCTCGCGCCGCAGCCGTTCTTCGAGGTCGGTCATCGATAAGGCTCCTCCGCGAGGGCGCGGGCCAGCGTGGCCAGCCCGCGGGAGGTGGTAGCGCGGACCGATCCCTGGCTGATCCGCAGGGTGGCCGCGATCTCGGCCGGGTCGAGGTCGGCGTAGTAGCGCAGCACAAGCACCTCGCGCTGCCGTGGCGGCAGGCCGCGTAGGGCAACGGCCAGCGCATCGCAGTCCGCCGCGGCCACTGCCGCGTCGGCGGCGGCATCGGGAGGTTCCGTCAGGCGGGAAAAAATCTTCCGCCTGACCGCGGCACGGCGATGCGCGCTCCTGCATCCGTTCAGAACGCTTGACCGCACATACGCAAATCCGTTTCCAGGATCACGCAGGCCATGCCAGTGACCGTGCAGGCGCTCGAACGCGTCCTGGACGACATCCTCGGCGGTGGCCAGGTCGCCGACCAGCAGCAGCGCGAGCCGAACGAGCTCCAGGTGATGATCCCGGAACAGCGTCGCGACGGCCCCGGTGACATCGTCTCGCGCTGTCGGCACCGGCCCGCCGGGCCCGCCAGCCATGTCTGCCGTCTCGGCCTCCACATAAGAAGAGACGCGCGAACCCTCCCCGGCGCTCCATCGGGTCGCCAGGTAATGTCGGGCCCCATGCCACAGCATGCCCTTGCCCTGCGGCGCCTTGCGGCCGGGCTGATCATCCATCGACGGCGGGAACGAGGAATTGCCGCTGTTCCGGGAAGCAAGCCGCTCCAGGCCGGCCATCCGGGCACGTCAATCGTCGCGCCTTGCCGGCAGGCCGCCTAGCCGGGCCAGGATCTGAAGTCCGCCGAACCGCGCCTCCTGGGGGAGTATGGCACTGTGGAGTCGCTGACCGCGCTGCGGGAACGGCGGGGTTTCGAGTGCCGGCTGGCGCCCGACCGGGCGCTGCGGACCATCGATGATGCCGAGGGGTTCCTGCACGACCGCGGGCTGCTGACGCGCACGACGGACTGCGCGCTGCCGAGCCTTTACGAGGCGTGTCACGAGGATCCGTACCAGCCGGGCAGCCCCGGCTTCGGGACATGGCCAGCGACGAAGTGGCCGTGGTTCGGCGAGCTGGCCGGGCGGGGTTACCTCGCCACTGGGGTGCACCGCGGCAAGAACCTGCTCGTGTCCGGCGAGGTCGCGCGCTTGCTCGACCCGGTCTGCCGCGCGGAAATCAGCCGCATGCGCCAGGCTGACCCAGGCTGGCGGCGGCTGCTTGATCATCTGGCTGCCGCGGGGCCGTCCACCACCGACGACCTGCGCATCGAGCTCAGGCTGAAGCGGCAGGAGCTGAACGCGCTGCGGGCCCCGCTGCAGCGATGCGGCGCGATCGTGTCGCGCTCGCCGCAGGTGACCAACGGCCAGGAGTCCTCCTCTTCGAGCGAGCTGGCGCGCTGGGATCAGGCCTATCGCGGCACCGTCGACGCGGACCGAGATGCGGGCAGCGCTCTCGAGGACCTCATTGTGGCTGGCGTGCGCGCCGCCGTCGTCGCATCCGAACGGGAGCTGCGGCGCTGGTTTTCCTGGCAGTGGTACTGGACCGGCACTCTCGTGGACGGGCTCGTCCGCGATGGGAGGCTGCGGCGGGCGGACGGCCACCTTACAGGGGACACCATCTAGCCGGCTGCCGACGGCGGCCTCTACTCCACCACGGCGGACATGCAGCGCTGCCCGAGGGCCGGGCCCGCCGCGATGGAGGCCCGGTGCCGGCGGCCTTGCCATGCCCGCGCCGTGGGTACCTGGCCCCGCGGACCGCGGGCTAAGCCGTAGTTCCCCCCGG
>WNFB01004517.1_pt1 | contig 12375 bp, 9 predicted proteins | sample 5400501 | NCBI WGS metagenome assembly WNFB01 (sample SAMN13153341, study PRJNA577476) | soil metagenome | isolation source: 200 cm saprolite under Douglas fir tree site 2 hole 1 | place: USA:California | collected 2015-04-18 | reverse complement strand
CGGGCGCCCGGCAAGTCATAAGAGCTTTCACCAACGTCTCACCACAGCGTGAAGGCGGCCATCCCGAACGTGATGAGGGGCGACCGGCGCCGTCTGACAAGATGCGATTGTTGCATTATGATCATCGCCGGGGAGGACGGTTCATGCGTCGTATCGTTCTGGCCGCCGCGGTCGTGCTCGCCTCGTCGGCGGCGGCCTTCGGCCAAACAAAGCCGGCGTTCGTCTTCACCGCCATACCGGACCAGGACGAGACGCGGCTCGTGGAGAAATTCACGCGCGTCGCGCAATATCTCGAAAGCCGGCTGGGCGTGCCGGTGAAATACGTTCCGGTCAAATCGTATCCGGCGGCGGTGACGGCGTTCATCAACGACCAGGTGCAGCTCGCCTGGTTCGGCGGCTTCACCGGCGTGCAGGCGCGCCGGGCGGTCGACGGATCGGAAGCGATCGCCCAGGGCGCCGAGGACGTGAACTTCAAGAGCCTCGTCATCGCCAATGCGAAAACCGGCCTGCGGCCGAGCAGGGAATTCCCCAGGGACATCGCCGGAAAATCATTTACCTTCGGGTCGCGCGCCTCCACGTCCGGCCGGGTGATGCCGGAATATTTCATCCGCCAGGCGTTCCCCGGCATGACGCCCGAGCAGGTGTTTTCGCGGGTCGGCTTCTCCGGCGACCATAGCCGCACCATTCAGCTGGTGCAGTCCGGCGCCTACGAGGTCGGCGTGCTCGACTACACGGTGTTCGACCTCGACAGGAAGGACGGCAAATTCGACCCGGGCCAGGTCGTGGTCGTGTGGGAGACGCCGACGTTTCCCGACTACCAATGGACCATTCGCGGCGACGTCGACCGGAAATTCGGCGGCGGCTTCAAGGACAAGGTGCGCGCGACGATCCTGGGCATCGATGACGCCGCCATTCTCGGGTATTTCGCCCGCTCGAAGTTCATTCCGGCGAAGAACGCCGACTACCGGCCGATCGAGGACGTCGCCAAGGCGGCGGACCTTCTGAACTGACCGGCCGCATGTCCGGCGGGGCGATCTTGAGCACACTGATCGAGCTTGCCGACGAGACCGTCGGATATGCCGGCCATCCGATCCTGCACGGGATCGATCTCACCGTGCGGGAGGGCGAGCGCATTGCCGTCATGGGGCGCAGCGGGGCCGGCAAGACGACGCTGCTCAACCTGCTCTACCAGCGCCTCGCCGACCGGGTGGCGCTGGTGCCGCAGGCGGCGGCGCTGGTGAAGACGCTCTCGGTCTTCCACAACGTCTATATGGGCCGCCTCGACCGGCGCTCGACCTGGTGCAATCTGCGCAATCTCGTCTGGCCGGAGCGCCGCATGGTCGGCGAGGTGGCGGCGGTGCTCGACCTGGTGGGCCTTTCCGACAAGCTGTTCGCGCGCGCCGGCGAACTGTCCGGCGGCCAGCAGCAGCGGACCTCGGTCGCGCGCGCGCTCTACAACGGCCGCCCCGTCCTGATCGGCGACGAGCCGGTGTCGGCGCTCGACCGCGTCCAGAGCGCGGACATCCTCGGGCGCATCCTGGCGCGCCACGAGACGATGATCATCGCGCTGCACGACATCGCGCTCGCGCTCGAGCACACCGACCGCATCGTCGTGCTCGAGGCCGGGCGCATCGTGCTTGACGCCCCGTCGCGCGAGCTGAACGCCGCCGACCTGGTGCCTCATTACGGGGGCTGAGCCGATGGCCGTGACCATCCTCCGTGTGCCCCGGCTCGGCTACGCGTCGGTGAGCGGCCTGATGCTGCTCGCGGCGCTCATCGGCGTCGCGATCGCCGACATCGCCGTCACCGCGCTCGATCCGTGGCTCGAGCTGCGCCGCCTGGCGATGGGATTGCTGCGCGCCGACCTCTACGCGATCGAGGCGCGCAGCCTGGTGCTGACCGTGGCGTTCGCGGTGCTCGGCGTCGGCATCGGCGCGGGCGCCGGCCTGGCGATGGCGCTGGCGTTTCCCTATTCGCGCGGCGTGCGCGTGCTGTGCGCGTTCCTGCGCTCGATCCACGAAATGTTCTGGGCGCTCCTGCTGATCCAGGTCACCGGCCTCTCGCCCACCACCGGCATCCTTGCGGTCGCGCTGCCCTACAGCGGCATCTTCGCCAAGGTCTTCGCGGAGATGATCGAGGAGGCCGACCTCGCCGCCGCGCGCGCGCTGCCGACCGGCGCCTCGAAAATCTCCGCCTTCGCCTTCGCGCGGCTGCCGGAGCTCGCCGAGCAGTTCAAGAGCTACACGCTCTACCGGCTCGAATGCGGGCTGCGCTCGACCTTGGTGCTCGGTTTCATCGGGCTGCCGACCATCGGCTTTCATCTCGAAAGCTATTTCCGGCAGGGCCACTACGCCGAGGCGGCCGGCCTGCTGGTGAGCTTCTATGTGCTGGTCGGCACGCGGCGGCTGTGGGCGCGCGCGGCGACGCTGCCGTTTCTCCTCGTCGGGAGCATCGCGGCGCTCGCCTATCTGGTCGACGGCGTCGGCGGCGGGTCGATCTGGGCGAATTTCTCGCGGTTCTTCGGCGAGATCGTGCCGCGGCCGCTGCGCGGCGGCGATATCTTCGCGCTCGATACCTGGGGCCGCTTCGCAGCCTGGGCGTGGCCGATCGCGAAAAATCAAATTGGGCCGGGCGTGGTGCAGACCCTGGTGCTGGCGCAGATCGCCATGGTGGGCATGGCGGCACTGGCGCTCGGGCTCTTTCCCATCATCTGCGAGCGGTTCTCCGGACGCCTCGGCAAGCCGCTGGGGCGCGTCGTTCTCGTCGTCGTGCGGTCGACCCCGGAATACATGCTGGCCTACGTGCTGCTGCAGCTGCTCGGCCCCTCGATGTTGCCGGCGATCGTCGCGCTGGCGCTGCACAACGGGGCGATCGTCGGCTACCTCATGGGCCGCCACGCCGACGTGCTGGACTATCGGCCGGACGCGCCGAAGGGCGTCGATCTTTATTTCTACGAGACCGTGCCGCGGCTCTACGGGCAGTTCCTCGCCTATGTGCTCTATCGCTGGGAGATCATCCTGCGCGAGAGCGCGATCTTCGGCATCCTCGGCGTGGCGACGCTCGGCTTCTACGTGGACGCGGCGATCTCCGAGCTGAAGCTCGACGTCGCCGTCCTGTTGATCTTCGCGATGGCGCTGCTTTCAATGGCGGTCGACGTGCTCTCGCGCCGGCTGCGCCGGGCGCTGCGCATCGACACCATGCCGACGCGGCTCTCCGCCGCTCCGGTCGACCCGAAATGAGGGGCCTCGCGCCGTGACGCCGACATTCCCCGTCATCAAGGACGTGGTGCTGCTCGGCGCCGGCCACGCGCATGTGGGCGTGCTGCGCATGTTCGGGATGGACCCGCTGCCCGGCGTACGCTTCACGCTCATCACCCGGGAAGTGCACACGCCCTATTCCGGCATGCTGCCCGGGCTGATCGCCGGCACCTACGGCGTCGACGACGCGCATATCGACACCGGACCGCTGGCGCGCTTCGCCGGCGCCCGGCTCTACCAGGACGAGGCGATCGGGCTCGATCTCGCGAACCGCCGCGTCATGTGCCGGAACCGCCCGCCGGTGCCCTATGATCTGCTGTCGATCGACGTCGGGTCGACGCCCAACGTGTACGACGTTCCGGGCGCGGCAAGCCACGCGATCCCGGTCAAGCCGATCGACGGCTTCCTCAAGCGGTTCGAGGCGCTGCGCGAACGCGTGCTCGCCGCGAAGGGGCACGCGCGCATCGGCGTCGTCGGCGCAGGCGCCGGCGGGGTCGAGCTGCTGCTCTCGGTCGAGCGGCGCCTCAAGCGCGATGTGGCGGCGAGCGGCGGCGATCCGCACCGCCTGTCCTTCACCATCGTTGCGGCGTCGGACGAGCTTCTGCCGACGTTCCCGGCCGCGATGCGCCGGCGGTTCCGCGCCGTGTGCGAGGATCGCGGCATCCGCGTCGTCGCCGGCGCGCACGTGGTCAAGGTCGAGGAGCGCCTGATCCATCTCGACAACGGGCAGACGATCGCGCTCGACGAAATTCTGTGGACGACCCAGGCGGCGCCGGCCGGCTGGCTGCGCGAGACCGGCCTTGCGCTCGATGCGCGCGGCTTCGTGCGGGTCACGCCGGCGCTCAACTCCGTCTCGCATCCGGAGGTCTTCGCCGCCGGCGACGCCGCCGCGGTCATCGGCTACGAGCTGCCGAAGTCCGGCGTGTACGCGGTGCGCGAGGGCCCGCCGCTCGCCCGCAATATCAGGCGCGTCGTGACCGGGGCGGCTGCACGTCCATACCGGCCGCAGCGCGACGCGCTCTATCTCGTCACCACCGGCGACAGGTACGCGGTCGGCGCGCGCAACGGCGTGAGCTTCGGCGGGCATTGGGTGTGGCGGCTCAAGGATTGGATCGACCGGCGCTTCATGCGCAAGTTCAACGCGCTGCCCGACATGGCCGTATCGTCGCGCGCGAAAAACCCGGTCGCCGATGCGGCCGCCATTGCGGACATCTCCGCGCTCGCCATGCGGTGCGGCGGCTGCGGCGCCAAGGTCGGGGCGACCGTGCTGTCGCGGGCGCTCGGCCGGGTGGCTCCCGCCGAGCGCGCGGACGTCGTCGTCGGTCTCGATGCGCCGGACGACGCGGCGGTGGTCGATACCGGCGGCCCGCTGCTCTCGGTGCACACGGTCGACAATTTCCGCGCCATGATCGACGACCCCTATCTGTTCGGCCGGATCGCCGCCAACCATGCGCTCGGCGACATCTACGCCATGGGCGCGACGCCGCAGACCGCGCTCGCCGTCGCCGCCGTGCCCTATGGGCTCGAGGCCAAGGTCGAGGCCGACCTCGAAATGATGATGCTGGGCGCCAACGAGGTGCTGCGCGAGGCGGACTGCGCGCTGGTCGGCGGCCACACCAGCGAGGGGGCGGAGCTGGCGCTCGGCTTCGCGGTCAACGGCCTGGTGCCGCGCGAGGCGGTGCTGCGCAAGGCCGGCATGCGGCCGGGCGACGCCCTTATTCTCACCAAGCCTCTGGGCACCGGCACCATCCTGGCCGCCGACATGCGCGCGAAGGCGAAGGCGCGCTGGGTCATGGCCGCGATCGAGCACATGTGCCGCTCGAACCGCGAGGCGGCGGCGGTGCTTGCCCGCCACGGCGCGCGGGCGGCGACCGACGTGACCGGCTTCGGCCTCATCGGGCATTTGATCGAGATGACCCGCGCGTCGCAGGTCGACGTCACCCTTGCGCTCGAGCGCATCCCGGCGCTCGACGGCGCGCGCGAGACCATCGCGATGGGGGTGTTCTCCTCGCTGCAGCCGCAGAACGTGCGGCTGCGCCGCGCGATCCGCGACCTCGATCAGGCGGCGGCGCATCCCGACTATCCGCTGCTGTTCGATCCGCAGACCGCCGGAGGCCTGCTCGCCGCGGTGCCTGCGGCGCAGGCGGAGATCTGCGTCGCGGATCTCAATCGCGCCGGCTACCGGCAGGCCGCGGTCATCGGCTTCGTTCGCCCGCGCGGCGACCGGCTGGAATCGGTCGAGATCGCCGCGGACGCCGGATCGGACGACATGCTCGGGATAACCGCGACCGTCGCGGCAGGGAGAGGCAAACATGCGCACGAACCCGTTCTATGACACCTTGTTGTTCCTCATCGGATCGACCCCCGATCACGAAGCGCTCGGTGTCGTCAAATATCTGTTCGTCGTGCTGTTCCTGGTCCTGCTCGCCGCGACCCTGTGGATCGCGGTGAAGAACTGGCGCGAGGATGAAACCCAGCACACCGGCGTTCACCTGACCACCTGGGCATGCCGCGTCCTGATCGGCTGCATGTGGTTCCAGGGCTGCCTGTGGAAGCTGCCGCTGCCGCTGTCGGGCGGATTCGAATATTGGGCCGGCGAGATGCAGGAATACGCGGCCTTTGCCTTCCACCGCGCGCTGGTGGAGCACGTCTACCTGCCATACTTGAAGATCATCGATCCGCTGGTGTTCTTCACCGAGCTGTCGTTCGGGATTGCGCTGATGCTCGGCATCGGCGTGCGCTTTTTCGCGCTGCTGGCGGTGGCGTTCTCGCTGCACCTGTGGCTCGGGCTCTATCTGCACGCGTCGGAATGGCCGTGGAACTATGTCTTTCTCGCCATGATCCACGTGCTGTTCGTCGCCTACGCGGCCGGGCGCAGCCTCGGCGCCGACGCGCTCCTGCGCCGGCACGCGCAGACCGGCCTGATCGGACGGCTGGTCACGGTCGCGGGATAGATCGCGACAAATCTTTGACGCGACCGTCATCCTGAGGTGCTCGGCGCACCGATCTCGGGTCTACCCGAGATCGGCATTATGATGCGCAAGTCGGCTATAGCCGACTTGCGTGCGCCGAGCCTCGAAGGATGGACAAAGGGCGCGTCCATTCCCATCCTTCGAGGCTCGCTTCGCTCGCACCTCAGGATGACGGCCGCCTCATTCGATCTCCTTGATCCCCGCGTCGGTCGCCGCCAGCGCGGCGCCGCCGAGATGCAACAGGTGACGGCGAAGAAGTCCCATTCGAGCGTGCTCGACTGGCTATGAATACGGTCCCGACATTACGCTCGATGACCTGTTGATGCGGCTTACGGACGATTGCGCACGGTGGGAGAAGCGGAGCCGGTGGGCCGCGGTGGGTGGGGCCTTTTGTTGTCCATGCGGCTGCCGCCGGCACCACGATTGACCGCCCGATCGACTGCAACTCCGACGCCGATACCGATCAAGGCGCGGACAGCCTCATCTCCGGGTGCGGCGCCGCCCACCGACCGCGGTCCGGCCTGCACAGGCCTTCGTCCGGTCTGGAAGGTCTTTTGCTTCTTTGCGCGCGGATTGTCCGGACGATTCAGTGTACGGCTGACGGTCGCGCCCGGGATTGCCTTTGCGTTATCGGTAACGACCGTCCTCTCTTGCAGCACGGCCCCAGCCGCGCCCGGCCAGGCGAGCGCACCCAGTGCCGCGATCGCAAAAATACACCTGCGCACGCCACGTCCCCTTCAGCACTGGAATTCCCTTTTACCCGAGCGACAATTTGAAGCGCGCTTCCCGCTGCCGCCCGTTGCGGTGGACCACGATGACACGAACCGTCCATTGTTTGCCCGCGCGAAACGCATCGGTCGCCAAATCATCGAGCACGCCGCTGACCACAGGGCTGCTGATCGTCCGCGACACCTTCGTCCATCGATCGGGGTTGTCGCCCGCGCCGATCTCGATGCGCGCTTCCTTCAAGCGGTCGGCGTCGGCGGTTCCGGTCACCCGCAGGACGGTCTTGCCTCGGACCTGCATGGCCGAGACGCCGGTAATCGCTGCTTCGACATAGGCGTTCGGGTCCGCCGCCGCGGCAGCCTCGATATCAAGCAGGCCGTAGCCGCTGAATTGGTTCATGCCAATGCCCTCCAGGTCGCGCGCGCTTTGCAGCAGCATTCGCTTGACCTGCGCGGCCGTCAGCTTGGGATTCATACTGAACAGGAGTGAAGCGGCACCGGATACGATCGGCGCCGCGAACGAGCTGCCGGTGACCCGGTAGTACTGCTCGCCGACGATCGCGGTGCCGGGCCGGTACTCGCGACGCGTCATCTGCAACAGGTCGGTCTGCCGCGCTCGCAGCGACAGGATATCGACGCCGGGGGCGGCGATGCCGATGGTCGCCCCCCAGTTCGAGAACGGCTGCCGCTTCAGGTCCGGTCCGACCGCGGCCACGGCGAGCACGTTCTTCAGGCCCGCCGGCGAATAGTTGGTGGTTTCCGCGCCTTGGTTGCCGGAAGCCACGACGATGAGCGCGCCCTGCTGAGCAGCGTAATCGATCGCGTCCTGTTCGTGCCGCGTCAGGGTACGGCCGCCGACGCTCACGTTGATGACCCGCGCCCCGTGATCCGCCGCGTAGGCGATAGCCTGCGCCAGCTTGATGCTGCCGCCGTGGCCGTCGAGCTCCATCGCCTTCAACGCCATGATGCGCGCCCACGGGTTGATCCCCGCGATTCCCAAGCCGTTGCCGGTGGCCGCAGCGATCACGCCGGCGATGATCGTCCCGTGGCCGCTCTCATCTCGGACATCCGGCGAGTTGTCGATGAAGTTCCAACCGTTGAGGTCACCCGCCGGGCCGGGATTCGGGTTGATCCATTTGGCCCAGGCGAGTTCCGGGTGCGAGAAGTCCACGCCGGTATCGATCACCGCGACGGTAACGCGGGGGGCGGTCGGCGGCAGGACGGTCGTGCCGTCGTCCTTCAACCACCGCACGGCTTTGAGATACCACTGATCCTCGTAGGCCTGTCCCCATGATCCACGCGAGGTGGCGTACGGATCGTTCGGGGCGGGACCCTGAATCTCGCGCGGCTGATCGGCTTCGATGACCGTCCCGCCTTCGGTGATGGTCGGTCCGTCCTTCGGGAGCGGGGTGTCGTCGTCGCCGTTGGGGGGCCCTCCCGGAGGGGGCGGGCCGGCGCCGCCGCCGGGCCTCTTCCTGCCGCCGGCCGGCGCGCCACAGGCCTGCCGGAGCGGGTTGAGCGGCGCGTAGTTGGCGACCTCGATGAGGCAGCTGCAGCGCTGGTTCTTGCCCTCGCCGAAACAGAAATCGCTGCCGCGCCACTTGTCCGCGGGCGCAGGCAGCTGTCGGACCTTATACTGATCGGCCAGCCCGCGATCCACCATCTTTTCGTTCACATCGGCGCACTTCTTGTCACGCACGGTGAGCCGCAGCGTTTGCGCCGGGATGCGCAGCCGAGCCCCGCCGTCTCCGATCGTGCGGCCATCCAGGATCACCTTCTGGTTACATCGGGGGATGAAGACGATTCTGTCGTCCGGGTCGTGCTGCGTAATCGTCACGCTGCCGTCCGGCTTCACTGCGATCCGCTGAATCGGTTTCTGCGGATCCTGCGGGATGATGACGACGGTGGCGTCGGGCAATATTTGCTGTGTCCGCGCGTCGATCAGGACAACGTCGTTCTTGGCAACGTCGGACGCCGGGCTGTAGTCGGCCGGCGCACCCCCTGGAGGGGGCTCAGGTGGGGCGAGCCGCTGTTCCGTCTTGGGGCAGTCTCCCTGATCTAACTTCTCTAAGGCAGCATTCACTTTTTCCAGGAACGCTTCCCATTCCGCCTTGTATGGACTGTTCTGAAATATTTGATCCTTTGCTTGTTTTTGCAGACCTGCGAGCGCTATGCGTCCCTTACAATCCCCAGGAATATCTTTAGGTGGTTTTTCCCAAGTTTCAGGGGGCGGCGGCGGGTCGTCGGTCTTCTTCTGCTGCTGCTCCTTCGTGTCCTCCGGCTGCGGGCATTTACAATCGTCCCGTTTTTTGACCCAATCATCGATCCTGTCCAGGATGTCCTTGAGTTCGTCCTTCAACTTGGTGGCGTCGTCTTTGTGGTCTTTGTTGAACTTGGTGTCGGCGTCCTTTTTCGCATTATTCGCTTTGGTGGCGTCCTTCTGAGCCTGTGTCTTCGCCGCGTTGGCCGCTTTGTCCTTGCCCTTAGCTTTGTCGGCGGCATCGCTTGCCGTTTTTGCCTTATCGTTCGCGGTGTCGGCGTTTTGTTGCGCGTCGTGCAAGGCGCGCATGTCCGGGTGGGCCTTGTCAAACTTGTCGAGATCGGCCAAGGCCTTGTCGAGCAATCGCTGGAAGGAGTCACATTTGTCGCACGGTTTCTTGTCCGCGATTTTGGGTCGGTAGAAGTCCCGCGCAGATGTCTGCGCATAAGCGGCCGAGCCATTCGCGGCAATGACCGCCAGCGCGGAAAGAAAACCGACCGCAATCCAGATCGGCCGGCTCAACAGCCCTGACCGTCTCCACCGCATGACGCTCTCCACCCCTGCGCGACATACCCGCCTACTCGATTAGGCGAAGGCCGGCACAGCGCGGTGAAATTCGCGATGTTCGTTAGTTATACCGATTCACCCCTTTCGGTGCCAGTGGATTGTGGGCTGGGCGGCCGATCTCGCATGCCTGTTCTCTCAATTCCGCTATGCGTCGACCTAGACCAGCAGCGTCGCAGGCAAGGCCGACGCTGGCGGGGAAATCGCGGAGGCAGCGCATGGTCAATGCCCCGCCGAGGACAGCACGCCGGCGAGCAGATTGCCGGCGTAGTCGCGCGCGCCGCGCGGCTCCATCAGCGGCGCCGCGCGCATGTAGTCCTTCACGGCGACGGGCGCCGCGACGGAGCATGAAATCCGTCCTCGCGTTATGCATCCGCTATCTCATCATAGCCGCGCCCGTGAAACTCGATGAAGCAGAGGCCGTGGCCGAACGGGTCGGCCATGTGGGCGATGCGGCCCCACTTGTGGCTCTCGATCTCGCCCTCGATGGTGGCGCCGGCCTCGACGGCGCGGCGGACGGCCGCCTCGATCGCCGGGACGACGAAGTCGAGATGCACCGGCGTCCAGTGACGGCGATAGCGCCGCACCTCCTCGGTCGCCGTCGACGCGCGCGTGCCGGCGGGCTTTGCCAGCAGATAGACGGCCGACGAGGAACCGAGCAGTTCCACGCCGAACGCGCCGAACCGGCGGCCGACCCGCAGCCCGGCCGCCTGCTGATAGAAGGCGATCGCCCGCGCGAGATCGTCGACGTCGATGTTGACGAGCAAATCCATTTGCTTGTCCCTGCCGCAAAATTAATCTCAGACCTCATCCTGAGGAGGCCGCACCGATCTCGGGTTTACCCGAGATCGGCATTATGACGCGCAAGTCGGCAGCAGCCGACTTGCGGGCGGCCGTCTCGAAGGATGGCAGCAAGCGAGTCTGCCGCCATGGTTCGAGACGCGCCCTGCGGGCGCTCCTCACCATGAGGGCGGAGTCGATCATCCGTCGAATTCCATGATGGTGAGACCGGCATTGTAGTCGGTGCTGTAGATCAAGCCCGCGGCGTCGACGAACACGTCGGCGGATTGGATGACGCGGGCGCGGTTGGGGCGCCGATCCATCAGGCGCGCCGGCGCGGGCGGCACCAGGGCGCCGACTTCGGCCGGCCGATACTGATCGCGAATGTCGAATACGCGCACGCCGGCGTTCTGGTAGGTGGCGAAGATCAATTCGGAGCTGACGAAGCTGCCGGGGCGGTTCTCATGGATATTGTGCGGCCCGAAATGGCCGCCCTTGCGCACGTAGTCGGACTCGGCGGGCGTCGGAAACGTGGAGATGCTCACCGGATTGTCGGGCCGGCGATTGTCGAAAACCCAGATCAGTTTCAGCCCGTCCTCCTGATGATCGAGCACCGCTTCGTCGAGCACCACCAGCAGGTCGCGGTCCGGCAGCGGCAGGCAATTGTGCGTGCCGCCGCCGTAGGGGGGCGACCAGTTGCGGTGCACGATCGGCTTCGGGTGCGCGCGGTCCGCGACGTCGAGCACGACCATGCCGGCGTCGCGCCAAGCCGCATAGGCGGTGTCGCCGCGGACGATGGCGTGATGCAGGCCGTAGCGGCTCGATGCCGGCCACGCCGGCGTCTCGCCGGCGCCCTGGTTCATGCCGGACAGCCAATAGCGCCCCGCTTCGCGCGGATTTTGCGGATCGGCGAGGTCGACGGTCATGAAGATGTAGTCGGTGAAGCCGTCGAGCAGCGCCGACACGTAGGCCCAGCGTCCGCCGACGTACCAGATGCGGTGGATGCCGCCGCCCGCGACCGGCATGAAGCCGATGCGGCGCGGCGCGGCTGGCTCGGCAATGTCGTAGACCGCAAGCCCGGCGGTCCAGTCGCGCGCGGCGCCGCCGCCTTGCGCGGTACCGACCACCTTGCCGAGCTGGCCGCGGTAATAGGCGCGCTCGTCGGCGAACTCGGCCGCCGCAAACATGTCCTTGGCGTTGATCACCAGCAGCAGGTCGTCGTGGGTCTGCAGATGGATGTTCCACGTGCCCGGCGGCGCCGCAATGTAGTTCGCCGCGCGCGGGTTCTTCGCATCGCGCACGTCGATGACGCTGAAGCCCTTGGAGAACATGTGCCCGACATAGGCGTGGCCGCGATGCACCATGATCTGGACGCCGTCCGGGCGGCCGCCCTGGTCGCAATGGCCGACGATGCGCATGTTGCGCGCGTAGTCGGGCGCGGGCAGCTCGTGCGTCATGAGGCCGCCAAGAAATTCGGCACGGCGATCCAGTCCATCATGGCACGATAGTCCTGCAGCAGCTTCCACATCCGGCGGTCCTCGTCGGTCTTGAGATCGACGCCGAGATGGGTGCCGAGCTTGCGGCCATGCAGCACGATGCGCTCGCCGACCGGCTGGCGCACGGCATTGTAACGGGCGAGCGCCGCGTCGATGTCGTCGTAATCGCGCAGCGCCGCGGCGAGCGCCTGCGCGTCGCCGCCGGCCTTGGCGACGCCGAACCCCATGTGCGGGCGGGCGGAGGAGGCGGCATCGCCCACCAGCGCCACGCGGCCGAACACGATTTCGGGCGCGGAGAAATCGTAGATCGGCGTGAAGAAC
>WNFB01004515.1_pt1 | contig 12378 bp, 17 predicted proteins | sample 5400501 | NCBI WGS metagenome assembly WNFB01 (sample SAMN13153341, study PRJNA577476) | soil metagenome | isolation source: 200 cm saprolite under Douglas fir tree site 2 hole 1 | place: USA:California | collected 2015-04-18 | reverse complement strand
TCGATTTTGCCCCGCTCGATTTATACCGCGCCTTGCGTACCTTGAACCCTTCGCCTTATATGTATTTCCTCGATCTAGGCGATTTTCACATTGTCGGCTCTTCACCGGAGATCCTCGTCCGCCTGGAGCAAGGTTTGGTTACCGTGCGCCCGATTGCCGGCACGCGCCGGCGCGGCACGGATGAAATCGAGGATCAACGACTGGAGCGTGAACTTCTTGCCGATCCGAAGGAGTGCGCCGAGCATTTAATGCTGGTCGATTTGGGGCGGAATGATGTCGGGCGGGTTGCGCGTACCGGCAGTGTAAAAGTTACCGATAAGATGGTAGTGGAGCGCTATTCGCACGTGATGCACATCGTATCCAATGTCACCGGCGAACTGAAACAGGATACCGACGCGATCGATGTGTTGCGCGCAAGCTTTCCGGCCGGCACTGTCAGTGGCGCGCCGAAAGTGCGGGCGATGGAAATTATCGACGAGCTCGAACCCATCAAGCGCGGCGTATATTCCGGCGCGGTGGGCTATATCGGCTGGAACGGCAATATGGATACCGCCATCGCGATCCGCACCGCGGTAATTCGTAATGGCGTATTATACATCCAAGCCGGCGCCGGCATCGTTGCCGATTCTATTCCGCGCAATGAATGGGAAGAGACCATGAATAAAGCCCGCGCCGTATTTCGCGCCGTGACCATGGCGGCAGCCGGCTTGGACGGCGTTTAGCTGCAATCTTTGGTTGATCGCCGAGGAAATCATGAGCAAAAAGATTGTTAACACTGATGTCATCGTCGTCGGCGCCGGCAATGCCGCCATGTGTGCGGCGCTGGCCGCGCGCGAACGCGGCGCTGAGGTCATCGTTTTAGAACGGGCGCCGAACAGCGAACGCGGCGGGAACAGCAGCTTTACCGCCGGTGCGATGCGTTTTGCCTACCGGGATACGCAAGATTTACTAAAGGTGGTTGCCGACTTAACCCAAGAGGAAATCAACAATACCGATTTCGGCAGTTACAGCGAACAGCAATTCTACGACGATATGTGCCGTGTCACCCAATACCGCACCGATCCGGATTTAGCCGATTTATTAGTCAGCCAAAGTTTAAATACCATGGTATGGATGCGTTCTAAAAAAGTTCGGTTTGTGCCGATCTACGGCCGGCAGGCTTTTAAGATAGCCGGTAAGTTCAAATTCTGGGGAGGGCTGACGCTAGAAGCCGTCGGCGGCGGGCCGGGACTGGTGCAGGCGCTGCATGACGCAGCGGAACGTGAAAATATTACCGTGCTATACGAAGCGCAGGCGCAAGAACTATTGCATGACGATAACGGTATGCGCGGCGTGCGGCTAAAGCTTGCGGGTAAAACCACCGAGATCAGCGCCAAAGCGGTGGTGCTGGCCTGCGGCGGCTTTGAGGCCAATGCCGAAATGCGCACGCGTTATCTTGGTCCCGGATGGGATCTCGCCAAGGTGCGCGGCACCCGCTTTAATATGGGCGATGGCATTCGCATGGCATTGCATATCGGCGCCATGCCGTATGGTCATTGGTCCGGATGCCATGCGGTGGGTTGGGACCGCAACGCCCCGGAGTTCGGCGATCTGGCCGTGGGTGACGGCTTCCAGAAGCACAGCTATCCGTTTGGCATTATGGTGAATGCCAGGGGCGAACGTTTTATCGATGAAGGCGCGGACTTTCGTAACTATACCTACGCCAAGTATGGCCGCGAGATTTTGGCGCAACCTGGCCAGTTTGCCTGGCAAATATTCGACCAAAAAGTCACCCACTTGCTGCGCGACGAGTATCGCATTAAACAGGTGACCAAGGTCAAAGCCGATACCTTGGAGGAGCTGGCGACAAAACTGGATGATGTTGATCCCAGCGGATTCTTGGAAACCGTGGCGCAGTATAACGCCGCGGTAAGAACGGATATCCCTTTTAATCCGAATATTAAAGACGGACGTTGCACCAGCAATCTAAAGACACCCAAATCCAATTGGGCCAATAGCATCGATCAGGCCCCGTTCGAGGCGTATGCCGTCACTTGCGGCATTACCTTTACCTTTGGCGGCCTGCGCGTAAATACCAAGGCGGAAGTTCAGGACACCGCTGGAGTTTCTATCTCCGGTTTATATGCCGCCGGCGAACTTGTTGGCGGGTTGTTTTATATGAATTACCCGGGCGGCACAGGTTTGATGGCCGGATCGGTGTTCGGCAGGATCGCGGGCGAGCAGGCCGCGGTTTTTGCATCGGACGACGTTAGAGCGCTGAAAAAATGAGGAGAGAGAGTATGGGTAATAAAGCACGTGGGTTGCTGATGATCATCATGGGACTCGTTTCCGTCGCCAGTTTCGCGCAATTTCCCAGCGGTTATCCGGCTGATTATGCGCAAATCGCCGCTGCCGCCGCGAAAGAAGGCAAGCTTGTGCTTTATAGCGTGACCGACGCGGTCGCGGCCGGCCCGTTAATTAAAGATTTTCAAGCGCTGCACCCCGAGGTGCAAATCGAGTTCACCGATATCAACAGTACCGAGCTCTACAATCGCTTTATCAGCGAGGCGGCGGCGGGCGCGGGTTCGGCGGACGTGCTGTGGAGTTCGGCAATGGATTTTCAGATCCGATTAGTCAACGACGGTTATGCGCTCAGTTATCAATCCCCCGAGGCCGCCAACCTGCCCAAATGGGCAGTATGGCGCGACCAGGCGTTCGGCACCACGTTTGAGCCGGCGGTGATTGTTTATAACAAGCGCCTAATGCCGCCCGAGGATGTGCCGAAAAGCCACGCTGAGCTTGCCAGTTTGCTTAAAAACAAACCGGATAAATACCGCGGTAAAGTCGCCTCCTACGATCCGGAAAGAAGCGGTTTTGGTTTTATGCTGGCGACGCACGACGCCGAGGTTTCCCCCGGCTTCTGGGATTTAGTGCGCGCTTTGGGCGGCAGCGGCACGAAACTCTACACCAGCACCGGCGTGATGCTGGAGCGCATCGGCTCGGGCGAGCATTTGCTCGGTTATAATATGGTCGGTACTTACGCGCAGATCCGCGCCAAGAAAGACCCGGCTATCGGCGTGATTTATCCCAAGGATTACACCTTGGTATATTCGCGCATCCTCGTCATCCCGAAGGCGGCGAAGCATCCCAATGCCGCCAAGCTATTCGTGGACTACACCTTGTCCAAACGCGGGCAGGAAATCATGGCCAACCAAGCGCAGCTCTACTCGATCCGGCCGGATGTGCAGGGAGAAACCACGGCGGCTAATCTCACTAAAATGCTGGGCGCGAGTTTGAAGCCGATCGCCGTCAGCGCCGATTTGCTGGTGTACTTGGATCCGACGAAGCGCCTCGAATTCTTAAAGCAATGGCAGCAAGCCATGGGCAGCCGGTGATCAACCAATGCTGCCCAGAGGCGGGATAGAAAATCAGAGCAATTCAAAATCTATCGAGTCTGACCCTGAGGTCTCAAAGCTACCCATCGTTCCGCACGGTTTGGGCTCAAAGTCGCAAGTGGGCCGCCTTGGGAGTGGCGGAGGCAGAACCGAAATTAGCTGTTAGCGAGAACTCGCATGCGCAACGTAAAGCCAGCGATCTGCGTCGATATTGATAACGTAATAGCTCAAACTGATTCCGTAATTCGTCGAATCATTTCTGAGACTACGAACGAAAGAGTCCATCTTTTCTACGACGACGTTGTGGAATTCGACTATTGGAAATGCAAAGACAAGACTGGGGCGTCGATCAGCAAGGCAGAATGGGGCATCGTACATGAGCTATTTTCAAAACCCGAGTACCTACTGGCCATCGAACCTGTCCCTAGTGCCCGCGAAAGACTCGCGGAGCTAGCTGAGCATTGCAGTATCCATATTGCCACATCACGCCTAGGAGGCACACAAAATACGACCGCGTCATGGTTGAAGTCTAACGGTTTCCCTCACAGCGCATTACACACCGTAAAGCACAGGGAAAAACATCTCCTTGAACATGAATATTGCCTAGCTATCGAAGACGACTACGAGCAAGCCGCTTTATTTGCGAGATCTGGTACACCAGCTTGGTTGCTTGAGCACCCGTGGAATCGCGGTCGACCCGGGCAGGGCGATATAAGCTGGGCTGTGAATTGGGATGATTTAGCGAGGGCTGTTCTCGATCTCGTTAAGCAGAGATAGTGCAGATCTACACTGAGAGCCTAGATATAAGGCTTTAGATTGCTAGGTCCGAATGCGTCTGGCAAGAAATCAGCAATACTCTTGACTATAGGCTGGCCATTCTCCCCCTCAAAAACAACCTCAGTATTCAGGTCGGCGAACTCGTAAATTACTTGGCGGCAGGCGCCACATGGAGGGCATGGTTTGCCATTGCCCGCGATAACAGCGATAGCGCGAACACTGCGCTTACCCTCTGAAATCGCTCGGAAGATCGCGGCACGTTCCGCACAGATAGTTAACCCGTAGGACACATTTTCGATATTAACGCCTGTGACTATATTGCCATCTTGCATCAACACAGCAGCAGCAACTGGAAACCTTGAATAGGGAGAATACGAGTTTGGAAGTACTCTCCTTGCCGCCGCAATGAGAGCAGCGTAGCTAACTTGGCCAGTTGAGACTTGTGTGTTAGCCACCAGATGCTCTACGCATTACTCGTTTAAAAAACTCTTGCACTCGAGGTGAAGCCTTCTGAATTTCAGCGCGAAGCTCGTCGCTTGCTTTTGTCTGCTCGATTGGTGACATATCCGTTGCAACATAAACCCGTACGGCCGGTTTATCGCCAGCTTGCCTATTCTCTTCATTGGCGCCAGGCAACGGAATCTGTTTAAAGCCGAATAACATCATAACGCCCCCTGCTCTAAACTGACCAAGTTTTCAGAAAGAATTTTGAGTATTGTGCCGATGTCGCCATACATCTTCCTGAGTACCGCATGCTGCTGCTCGTTCAACTGAACCCCCTCGCTTTCGTCGCCCAAATCCGAAAGCGATTTTTCAACGTTAAGGCAGTCAACATTCATTATTGCACGAATCCGGCCGTCAATTGGATCTAGGACGGGGAAGGAAATGATCCAGCGTAAACTGTGATCAACCAACTGCAATTGTACGGGTGGTAAATCATGCTCTCCCCACCAATCGTCTTTGAAAATCGCTATATGCATCCGGCGGTCTCTAAACGCCTTGCCGGTACAACCCATTCCTTTTGGAATAGTGATTCCACACTCCGCAGGATTGTTCATATTATAGTACGCGCCGCTTGGTATGGCTAGATCTTTTCCATCCTCATCTTCAACAAAGACATTACAGCGTAAATTCTCCTTTTGAATATTGAGTGCCTTGGACAATATTGGGGGTATCAGTCCTAGTATTTGCTGCACGGACTCTTGGTCTGTTTGAGATAGCAGAGGTTTGCGAAGAAGACATACCCATTTCGCAAAGAATGTGACAAAGATGGCTACCTCATGGCCACGGGGTGAGCCTTGTTGTGAAAAGCGCGTTGAATTAGGTGTACTGAAACCATTGCGCCCAGATGAGCCTGCGTTCAACCACGGAATCCATCCTGCGACCTTTGGCCAGGGATCCTTCGTGGCATATTCGTTGTGAACGAAAAGGACCTGATCAGCGGCTAAACGGGATTTCCAATCGTAATCGGGTGGTACGATCGACCCGGCAAATATTATTTTGTCGAACTTGACTTCGGGATAATTATTCAACACCTCAGCAGTCAAGTATGTGCCAAAGCTATGCGCAATTATTGATGGACGATCTACGCCAGAGGCGTTGACGATCCTGTCGTACTCACTGCGGAACCACTTGACGCGCTCTTCACGCTTCCACGGGTTCAGAAAAGCCAATGTGTCGAAATAGCCGTAATCGAGCGCGTACGGAACAAATTCACTTGAGGCTAGCACAGTGTCAAGAGCCTTTTGCCACTTGCCCGTCGTCCGGATACCATGAAGCGTAATGACGATTTTTTTCTTATTCATTGTCACCCTCCTCTAGGGCGCCACCCGGATGAGTTCACTTCTTTTCTCGGAGCCCCTACCGCTGAATGAGTGCAGTGTGGGCCGCGCCATAGATCCTCGACCTTGAAAATCTCGCAAGCTTGCAATCTGCCTCTCTCGTGTGTTTATATGTTATTGGAGGCACATTTTTGCTTCACGTCCGTTAGCCAAGCCACCCCTATGGGGTCGTTTGACGAAACGGAAAATAAAGCGCGCTAAGACCTCGGCATCGGCCGCAATGGTCGATACCCGGCAATAGAGCGCCGCTTTTTGTCCCAATTGAACCTCGCGCGCAAAACACCCCGGAAACCCGCATTTTACCGTGGCGAAATGGCGGTCCATTCAAAGTGTACTTCAAAAGGGACAGCGATGCCACGCCGCGAACTCCTCACGCCGACCCAGCAAGCCAACTTGCCGGCATTCCCGACGTCGGAACAAGACATCGCCCTGCACTACACGTTTTGCGAAACCGATATGGCGATCATTCGCCAGCGTCGCGGTGCGCACAACCGACTCGGTTTCGCGATCCAGCTTTGCTGCTTGCGGTTTCCCGGACAAGCTCTCGCGGCAGCACGTAGGGCGGAAAAGCGCAGCGTCTTCCGCCAAATGCAGACACATGTAATGATGCCCGCTTATTACCGACATCATTTACCAGCTGACGGCCTATTTTTTCACCGTCAATCTGCTTGAGAACTCCAAGTAGACTTACTTAACCGGTTTGCCAATTCTCTATTTCTACTGCTTATTTAATGAAATAATAAACGAGTGATTCTTAAATAAGAGATCTCAAATTGAAAAAACCAAAAGCCGACGAATTGATAACCATGGCACAAGCTGCGGAGATCTACGGGTTTTCCGTTAAATATCTACAAAATCTGGCTGCAAGGGGCCGGCTTGAGTGCAAAAAACTTGGCTATTTTTGGGTGACTACTCCCAAAGCGATGGAGGAGTTTATCAAGAGCCGGGTTGTTCGGGGGGTTTATAAAAAGGAAATCAAAATCAAGTAGTACTAATTGACAATAGGGGGATCTTCCTTCATTATTATACTACTCATCAAAAAGCATCGCCCGGTAGGTGAACGAACACCCGCCGGGCGACTAACCCTAATCTTGCAGGAGCAAGGCTTAGGGCTGCCAATATTATACATTTTGTCGCTAATTCTTTTCAGGTAGCGATGTATAGCAGTCAAGCGGCCCTGAGAGTACGTCAGGGGCCGCTTTTTTATGAGCCACCTTTAACTAACAATTAAGGAGAGGCCTCAATGCCAACTGCTATAAAAATTCCCTTCTTTTGCCATATTCCCCGTTCCTTTCGTTCAAACGAGAGGTAACCGCCATGGACATAAATGCACGGGAACTGCTTGCACAAAAGCTGCGGTGGTTGCGCTTTATGCGCCATTGGTCGCAAGAGGAGTTAGCGCATGCCAGTGGTTTGCACCGTACTTACATTAGCGCCATCGAGCGGGCAAAGTGTAACGTCAGCCTCGATAATATCGAGAAGCTGGCGCTTGCCTTTGGTCTGGATGTATCAGAATTATTCCGGATTGAAGGGAGTATGGCCGGCGACAAAGCTAAATAAACGTGGTGCCGTAGGCCACAAGTCATGGAAGGGGATGAAAACAAGGTGTAGAATTTTGAGTATCAATTATCGGAGGACTTGTCATGGGCGCGAATCTCAAGCAAGAGTTGCATTCGCTCGCGGATCAGCTGCCGGACAGCGCAACGTGGGACGATGTGATCGAAGAAGCGCGATTCCGCAAGGCGGTTGAGGTCGGTGTCGCTGCTGCCGATCGGGGCGCATTTGCGACGGACGATGAATTGAAGGCGGCCTTCGCGAAGTGGGGTGTAAAGGTTTGAAGCTTAGATGGGCGCATCCCGCTCTTACAGATCTCATCGAGGCGCAATACTACATCGCTCAACAAAACCTCTCCGCCGCTCAGGCCGTGGCTCAGCGAGTGTGGGAGGCCAGCAAGACATTGACCGACAATCCCCATGTCGGTCGAGTAGGGCACGTGCGTGGGACCCGGGAATGGGTGGTTACGGGAACGCCCTATCTTATTGTCTATCGTGTTCACGAGCGGTATCGTGGAAATCCTGCGTTTGTGGCACACCAAGCGCGATTGGCAATCGGAGGCCGATTAATTATAAGGCGGTATGTAGGTGCAACCACGCGAATGCACAACCCGCCTCATCCCGCCGAGGTCTTCCGTCGCCTCTATCTCGCGCCGAGCGGGGTCTCGGTGACTGAGGGCGCGAAGCGCCTTGGTATCACCCGAAAGACGCTCTCCCAACTTAACTAACGGTCGTGCCGGCATCAGTTCGGAAATGGCGCTGCGCATCGCGATGGCGACCGACACCACCGCCGAAAGCTGGGTGGATATGCAGGCTTATTATGATCTTTGGCACGCGCGAAAGAAGGCGAAGAAACTGCACGTAAAACGTTTAACCGCTCTGCCACGGCAGTGAAAAGCGATTTAGGCTCAGAAAAAACGACCTATAATTAACGCGGATTGCAGTTAGCTCGGCCCGTCGGGTTGCACAAGGGAGTGCTCATTAAGCCAATTCCGCACCTACGCCGCAAACATCTCCTGCAACACCGCCAGCGTGCGAGCGGCTGTGTTCTTGTCGATCTTCCCCAGCCGTTTGACCAGTCGTGTTTTGTCCACGGTGCGGATTTGGTCCAGTACGATTTTGCCTTTTTTTCGACGAAACCTGAGGTTGATACGGGTGGGATAATCGCGGCCCTTGGGTAGTCATGGGCGCGACGATAACCGTGCTGATATGCCGGTTCATCTCGTCAGGAGAAATAATCAGGCACGGGTGCGTTTTGCGGATTTCGTGGCCTTGCGTGGGATCGAGATTCACCAGGTAGACGTCAAATCTGGCATCAAACGGGTATCGGCACAATACATTACATTTTTAGATATCAATATGCATGCATGGACAAGAACTATTCCCGGCGTTAAAATATAGATATCTTTTTGATATATAGGAGTACATACGATGTCTGGTAAATCGACCAGCAAAACAAAAACATCGGCGCGCGGCCAAGTCTCCGGACAACTGCTGTTCCGGTATCGGGGCACGGATACGATCGCCGGGGTGTCGCGCAAAACCGCCGCGCGCATCGCGAAAACGCTCGGTCTCACGGAAACGCAGGCGATTCACTTAGCCTTGGCGCGGCTCGCGCAGGAAACCTTGCCACGCTACGAGGCGGACAACGGCGCCTTGACCGCTAAGCAACTCCAGGCCATCAAGAAACTTGAACCGCAAGGCCGCATGGTGACAAGCGAAAATCTCTTTGCGTGAGTAAAACGAACTGGTATTTCGCAACACCAAAACCAGGGGATATCGTTTGGTGCCGGTTTCCGGAGGGGAAGACGCTCTATCCGGCGCCGAAGGCCAGACCGGCATTGGTGTTGCGTGTCGGTCAGATCGCCGGTCAATCCGCTGTCGCGATTGCCTACGGAACGAGCCAAAAGGTCAATCGACTCTTTCCGGGTGAATTCGCCATCGTGCCTGCCGATGGGGCTGCGTACACAGCATCGGGACTAAGTTATCCGACCAAGTTCAATTTGGCACGTAGCGTCGAGCTTCCTTACAATGATCGTTGGTTCGCCGTCCCACCTGCCGCGCCGTTCGGCCAGCAACCCAAATTGGGGGTGTTACATCCCTCGCTGATGCGCCGGGCGCAGGCGGCTTTCAGGGCGGTTGGGCATAAGTAAAGAGCGGATTCGGAGTTCACGGAATGAAGCTCATTATTTCGTTTGCGATCGTTTTCGACACAACCAGCATACGAAATCGAATCCGGAGGATCGAGCTATGAAGTTAGGAAAGATTAAGACACAAAATCTTGAGGCCCTGGCCGAGGACTGGGGCATAGATTATCAAGTATTTAAGATTAAAAGTGAGCTCGTGGACACCATTAAGAGCTATTGCCGGGAGCATTCGATCAGCCAACGGAAGCTGGCATCGATGGTTCCAGGATTGACCCAGGACCGAGTCTCGAAGATCTTATCCGGGCAAGTCGGTCATATGACAATCGATAAGCTAATTGAGATCTTATCCGCGTTACGAATCAAGGTGGTCATTAAGGCAAAGGCAGCTTAAATACGGTTGTCTATTTTTCGTTCTTGTCTCTCAGCACGTAGGGCGGAAAAGCGCAGCGCCTTCCGCCGAAGGTCAACACATGCCATGATGGCGCGATGCCCGATGGTCGCCGGCACTGTTTACCCGGCGGCGCCCATTTTTTCACAGTCAATCTGCTGGAACGCCGCAGTGACTTGGTGATCCGGCATATTGCGCTTTTGCTTATGGCGGTACGCGCGGTTCGCCGCGCGAATCTGTTCCACATCGACGCTTGGGTGATCGACTGGCCGTATTCGACCTTTGATCGCTATGTCGATGTGGGGCTTTATCCTAAGGGTTGGGCAGGTAAGGTTCCCGATTTGCAGGCAGCGGAACGCAAGGAGAGTGAGGCCTAGCGGCGGAAGGCGCTGCGCTTTTCCGCCGTATGCGCTTTTTCGGCAGACCTCTCGCCCGCGCAACTCCATAGCGTGTTCCGAAACCGGATTGCGGATTCTTATCATATCACTGTTTCGTGATGTGATTATCGCATCAGCCCCGTAACGTTCCCACTGCGCGTCCGGGCCGCGACCGAGGCATTTGATCTTCTTCTCTTTTCGCAAGTCCGCGAGCGCCGTAGGGCCATACGCCATGGAAGGGGATGAAAACAAGATGTAGAATTTTGAGTATCAATTACCGGAGGACTTGTCATGGGCGCGAATCTCAAGCAAGAGTTGCATTCGCTCGCGGATCAGCTGCCGGATTGTGCAAACTGGGACGATGTGATCGGCAGTTGAAGCGAAGAGTGGGATAATAGCGCGTGAGTGCGACCTACGAATTCGATTGGGACGCCGATAAGGCAGCCGCCAACGAACGAAAGCATGGGGTACGCTTTGAGCAAGCGTTGACAATTTTCCGTGACCCCCTGGCTCTCACGGTCTATGATAAAGAGCATAGCGAGACGGAAGAGCGCTGGGCAACGATTGGTCTTGCTGAAGGCGGTTTAACTATCGTCGTAGTTCACACTTTCACCCCCAGGACCCCGGGCAATGCGCTCATTCGCCTGATCTCGGCGCGCGAAGCTACCAAGCGTGAACGGCAGCAATACGAAGACGGTTAACGAGCCGCGAGGCGGCTAAAGAGAGCAGACTATGAAACAGGAATACGACTTCTCTAAAGGCGAACGCGGGAAGTTCTATCGCCCCGATCTCAAGCTCATTCCGCCGGTGCACTTGGAGCCCCAAGTGCTCGAGTATCTCGCCGAGCGCGCCAAGGCCAAGGGTATCTCGCTCAACGAACTCGTCAATTCGCTGCTCAAGAAGGACATCGAACTGATTGAGACGGGGAAGTAGTGCTACGCTCGCCCGAATAAGAACGTTTTCCGGCTTCCCCACGAAGGATAAATTAAGAAATGGTCACGTCTTGCTTTTTGACATTTAACCTTCTAGTGCTTGGATAGGGCAGGCCACGGTCGCGTAATGCAGGTCGGGTGTCCGTTAATCTGAAGGGGTACAAGCTCGCGCCACATTTGCCGTCGCCTCAAACGTATGCACCGGATCAGTTACGCGGGTGGCTATCCTAGGATTTTCGCCAGTACCTCCGTTATCTCAGGTTCATCGTCTGTTGTGGTATCCTTAGATTTATGCACGCGCATTCCGTCCGAGTCGCAACCGATACCCGCAGGGAATCCCCGGCGGCGCAGTTGCACGGGCGCTCCCCAGTGTGCTTCCCTCATCTGTCCGAGGGATATACCCCTACGCGATGGCGTATTCCCGCCTAAATCGGCTTCACTTACATGTGGCAGGTCGCGCGTTCGCCGCGATGCTTTCCGGGCGGTACGGGCTATGCCTACCGAACGAAAAAGCGGGTATCTAAACGGGTATAATACCCCGCATAGATACAGATTAAACAAACCAATCAATATGTTAATACATTTATGCTGCTGATGATCGACAATTACGATTCATTCACTTATAACCTGGTGCAATATCTGGGCGAGCTGGGTGAGGACGTGCGCGTGTTCCGCAACGATCAAATCACGCTTAAGCAGATCGCCGATCTGGCGCCGGAAAAAATCGTGATTTCCCCCGGCCCGTGTACGCCGAATGAAGCCGGTGTCTCGGTCGATACCATCCGCGAATTTGGAGGCAGCATTCCCATCCTCGGCGTATGTCTCGGGCACCAAAGTATCGGCCAGGCCTACGGCGGGGAAATCGTGCGCGCCAAGCGACTCATGCATGGCAAGACCTCGCTGATTCAGCATACCGGACAGGGAATATTCAAGAGTCTGCCCAGCCCATTTACCGCGACGCGCTATCATTCGCTGGTGATCGAGCGCGC
>WNFB01004513.1_pt1 | contig 12379 bp, 11 predicted proteins | sample 5400501 | NCBI WGS metagenome assembly WNFB01 (sample SAMN13153341, study PRJNA577476) | soil metagenome | isolation source: 200 cm saprolite under Douglas fir tree site 2 hole 1 | place: USA:California | collected 2015-04-18 | reverse complement strand
CGGGCCGCAGCCGGACGTTGTACTGGGTGACCACGGGACCGGTCGTACGGCCGGCGACGTCGCCCTCGACCTTGAACTCGCTCAGCGTGGCCTCGAGCCGCTCCTGCAGCGCGTTGAGCTCGGCCTCCCCCGCGTCGACTGTCTTGCTGGACGGCGGATCGAGCAGCTCGACCTCCCAGACCGGGCCCAAGCTCTCGCCCGCGGCGCGGCGCGGCTCCCCCTTCTTTGGGGGCTTCGGACGGTTGGACCGGGGGTCCGCAGCTCCGCGTGCGCTCCGGCCGCTTTGAGGCTCGGGCTGCGGAACGGGGTCCGGCAGCGGCGCCACCGGAGCGGTGCTGCCGGAGCGACGCGCCGGGCCGTCCGACCGCTTCTCCGCCTTCTCTCTGCGCGCCTCCAGCGATTGCAGGGGATGCCACGCGAACGTGAGGAGTGTGAGCGCGGACAAAGCCAGGAAGCCGAGCAGCACGGCGCCGGCGACGCCGACCCGGTCGGCGATCATCTCGGCGAAGAAACCCGGCAGCAACCCGACGAGGCGGGCGGGCAAAGTCCGCTGGGCCACGTCCGGCACGAGATCGACGTGGCTGACCCGCGCCATCACCCCGATGAGATAGGGAACCAGCAAGCTCAGCCCGCCCATCAGCGCGGCAGCCCGCTTCATGTCGAGCGGGCCCAGCCGCTCGAACCCGGCGAGCGCCAGGCCGATGCCCAGAAGCGGAAGTCCTACGGCCCCCGCGCCGAGCGTGTGCCACAGGGCGTGGCCGATCCATCCACCGACCGGCCCCGTAACGGGCAGCGGCAGAAGCGTGAGCCCGACGAAGACGCCGAGCACGAGCGCCGTGACGGCGCCGAGCCGACGGCGGGAGTCCGCGGTCATGACGGCTGGGGCTGCGGCCGGCGCTGCGGCGGCGCGGGGTGGGGCTGCTGCAGGTGGGCCAGGGTCACCCGGCGCTCGTGAAACTGGGGGAGCACCGGGTAGGCATCCACCCGGGCCGCGTCGAGGACGTCGTCGCGGAAGCCGAGCCGGACGAGCTCGCGCCCGGCGCGGCTGTAGGAGAGAGGCCGCTCCCAGTGCTCGCCGTAGCGGCGCGCGAGGTCGAGGCTCGCGAGCGCCGCGTCGTTGAGTCCCCGGCGGGGCTTGCGTCCGCCGAGCGCGGCGACCGCCAGGCGGCCGGCACAATAGGCGTCGTCCAGCCCGAACGCCGCCTCCCGGCCGGCGCAGAGGATGAGCATGTCGCGCTGCTGCTCGATCACATCCCGGGCCCGCGCGCCCGCGACCCCCAGGTTGACAGCCGCGGCCACATAAACCGCGGCGGCGCCCTGGGCCGCGAGCAGCGCCTTGGTGCCGTTGGTCGTCGTGACGATGAGCGTCTTCCCCCGCACCGCCTGCTCGGTCATCTCGAGGGGGCTGTTACCCAGCGCGAAGCCCGGGATCCGCACGCTGTTCTTTTCCCCGGCGAGCAGCACGTCGGCGCTGCCGATGGTCTGCGCCAGCCGCAGGGCCTCCGCCGTCGACGCCACCGGGATCAGGGCCCGGGCACCGTTGTGGAGCGCGGCGCACATGACGGTCGTGGCGCGCAGGATGTCGATCACGAAGACCGTACGACCCTGCACGTCCTGGGGCGCGAGCCCGAGCGGCGAGAACGCGACGTCGAGTTTCATCCGTCCGGCTGGAGCAGGTGTGCCTCGCGCTCGAGGAAGCGGGTGTCCACCTGGCCGCGCACGAAATCGGGGTGACGAATCACGCGCGCGAGGAAGGGGATCGTAGTGGTCACGCCCTCGAGGATGAAGCTGTCGAGAGCCTGGCCCATGCGGGAGAGCGCTTCCTGCCGGGTGTTGCCGTGTACGATGACCTTGGCCAGCAGCGAATCGTAGTAGGGCGGCACGGTATAGCCGGCGTAGACGTGCGTGTCCACCCGCACGCCCGGACCGCCGGGCGGATGATACGCCGTGATCAGGCCGGGGCTCGGCTGGAAGTTTCGATACGGGTCCTCGGCGTTGATGCGGCACTCGATCGCGTGCCCGCGGAGCCGGGTCCCGTCGCCCAGATAGCTGATCGGCTCGCCGGCTGCGATCCGGATCTGTTCCTTCACCAGATCGAAGCTCGTGACCATCTCGGTCACCGGGTGCTCCACCTGGATCCGGGTGTTCATCTCCATGAAATAGAACTTACCATCGGTGTCGAGCAGGAACTCGATCGTGCCGGCCCCCTGATAGGCGATGTTGGAGGCGAGGGCGACGGCGGCGTCCCCCATGCGGCGGCGGAGGTCGCCGTCCAGCGCAGGGCTCGGGCTCTCCTCGATCAGCTTCTGGTGCCGCCGCTGGACGGAGCAATCGCGCTCGCCCAGGTGCACGACCTTGCCGAGAGTATCGCCCAGCACCTGGATCTCGACGTGGCGCGGATGCTCGAGGTACTTCTCGACGTACACCGACCCGTTCCCGAACGCGGCGAGCGCCTCGTTCTGGGCCAGCCCGAAGAGCTGCACGAACTGCTCCACGTCGTGCGCGATCCGCATCCCCTTCCCGCCCCCGCCCGCCGTCGCCTTAATGATGACCGGAAATCCAATCTCCTGGGCGAAGACCTGCGCCTCGTCCGGGTCCTCGATAGTCCCCGGCGACCCGGGCACCGTGGCGACGCCCGCGTCCTGCGCCAATCGGCGGGCCGCGGCCTTGTCGCCCATGAGACGGATCTGCTCGCCGGTGGGCCCGATGAAGGTGATGTTGGAGGCGCGGCACGTGTCGGCGAACTCCGCGTTCTCGGCGAGGAAGCCGTACCCCGGGTGGATGGCGTCGGCCCCGGTGATCTCGGCCGCGGCGATCAGATGGGGGATCTTGAGGTACGAGAGGCGGCCGGGCGGCGGGCCGATGCAGACGTCGTCGTCGGCGAAGCGCACGTGCAACGACTCGCGGTCCGCCTCGCTGTAGACCGCGACCGTCTGGAGCCCAAGCTCGCGACACGCGCGGATGACCCGCAGGGCGATCTCCCCGCGGTTCGCGATGAGGACCTTCCTGAACATCAGGGTGTCAGATCGAGCGGCCGCCCCGCATCGCCGCCCACGTCGGAGAACGTGCGGTCGGAGGCCGAGTCCACGCCCGAGACCCGGAGCGCGAACTCGCTCGGGTTCGACGAGTAGAAGAGGGCGCTCTCGTAGGTGACCAGGCCGTCCTTGTACCACTTCATCAGCGACTGGTCGAACGACTGCATGCCGTACGAGACCGTGCCCTGCGCAATGAGATCGGGAATGTTGAGCGCCTTCTCGATGTCCCGGATGTTATCCGCCACCGCCGCGCTGTTGATGAGCACTTCCGCCGCCGGCACCCGCCCCCGTCCGTCCTTCCGCGGCACCAGGCGGAGGCAGACGACGGCGGCCAGCGCCGTGGAGAGGAGCGAGCGGATCTCCTGGTGCTGGTGCGGCGGGTAGAACGAGATGACCCGGTTGATCGTCTGGGTCGCGTCGGTGGTGTGCAGCGTGGAGAAGACGAGATGGCCGGTGTCGGCGGCCTTGAGGGCGGTGTCGAGCGTCTCGGCGTCGCGCACCTCGCCGATCAGGATCACGTCCGGATCCTGGCGCAGGACGTGGCGAAGCGCCGCGCCGAACGTCAGCGTGTCGCTCCCGACCTCGCGCTGGGAGATGTTCGACTGCACGTCGCGGTGCAGAAACTCGATCGGATCCTCGATCGTGATCACGTTGCAGCGCCGGTGCTGGTTCACGTGGTGGATCATCGAGGCGAGCGCGGTGGACTTGCCCGAGCCGGTGATGCCGGTGACGAGGACGATCCCGCGCGGCTTGAGCGAGATCTCCTCGAGAATGGGCGGGAGGTTGAGCTCCCGGATGGTCTTGACCTCGTAGGGAATGGCCCGGAACGCGAACGCGAGCGTGCCCCGCTGCTGATAGATGTTGGTGCGGAACCGCCCGACGCCGGGGACGCCGATCGCGAAGTCGGCTTCCTTCTTTTCGGCGAATTCCTTGACCTGGCGCGGCGTCATCACCTGCTCGGCCAGCAGCTTGAGATCCTCGGGCTTGAGCGGCGCCATCTCGAGCGTCGTAAGCTCGCCGTTCACCCGCACGGTCGGCGCCCGCCCCACCTTGAGCAGTAGGTCGGAGCCGTTGCGCTGGATCATCTGCGCGATGGCCTGCTTGAAATTGAACGGCGCGACGCCGCCGGCCCCGGTCGGCTCACCCATTCGGATCCACCCGGAAGAGGACCTGCCCGTACTCCACCGGCTGCGTGTCCTCGACGCACACCTCGCGGACGACGCCGGCGATCTCGGCTTCGATCTCGTTCATGATCTTCATCGCTTCGATGATGCAAACGGTCTGACCCGGCGACACCCGGGTGCCGACCTGGGCGTAGGGTTCCGCCCCCGGCTCCGGCGCCCGGTAGAAGGTCCCGACCATGGGCGAGCGGATCTCCTTGAGCGGGGCGTGGGCGGGCGCGGCCGGGGCCGCATGGCCGGCGGGCTCGGCCGCCCGCGCGCCTGCCGCGGTGGTCCCGGGCAGCATGCCGGAGGCCGACGCGGCCCCCGGGGCCACGTGCACCGCGTTCGACGTGCGGGTGATGACGATCCCGGTGCCGAACCAGCCCTTCACTTCGATGGACCCGATCTCTGGGGACTCGCGGAGGAGCTGTGCGAGCCGGCGGACGTCCTTCAGATCGAGGGACTTGATGCCGGGCACCGTCTGGAGCAGCTCCGCGAGGTGCTGCATTTCCTGAGGGGTCATAATCGGGTTGGTGGCCTCACACGAGTTCGACCAGCTCGGTCCGGTTGTCCGACAGACACTCCGCTCCGCCAGGGCCCAGGTAAATGTCGTCCTCCAACCGTACGCCACCCCAGCCCGGAAGATAGACCCCCGGCTCCACCGTGACCACGGCGTGGAGCGGCAGCGGCGCGTCCGCGGTGGGCGCCACCCGGGGCGCCTCGTGGACCTCGAGGCCCAAGCCGTGGCCCAGCGAATGCCCGAACGCGTGGCCGAAGCCGCGCTCCGTGATCACTTCCCGGGCCAGCGCGTCTCCCTCGCGGCCGGTCATGCCCGCGCGCAGGTGCTCGAGGGCGCGGCGCTGGGCGGCCTGCACCAGCTCGTAGATCGCCCGTTGCCGCTCGTCCGCTCGGCGCCCGACGACCACCGTCCGCGTGAGATCGGCGCAGTATCCGTCCACCTGCGCGCCGAAGTCCAGGAGCAGCCAGTCGCCCGGCTCGAGGGCGCGTCCGCTGGTACGGGCATGCGGGAGCGCCGATCGGGGGCCCGACGCAACGATCGTCGGAAACGGATGCCACTCGCTGCCCCGCCGCCGGAGCGCGGCCTCGAGATCCGCCGCGATCTCGCGCTCCGTGCGGCCGATCCGCACCGAGGGCAGCACCTCGGCCAGCGCGTCCTGAGCCAGGACGGCGGCGCTGCGGATCGCCGCGAGCTCGCCCGGATCCTTCACCGCCCGAAGCCGCTCGACCAGGTCCACGGTCGTCACCGTGCGGCCCCGGCCGGCCCCGCCGAGCCGCTCGGCGTCGCGCACGGTGAGCGCGTGCGCCTCGATGCCGAGTGAGCGGGGCGGGAGCTCGGCGAGGTGCTGGAGCAGGCGCTGCCACACGCTGGCCTGATCGATCTCGACCCGGGCACTCTCACCGACCTCCTGGGGCGCCTGAGTGGCGTAACGGAAGTCGGTCACGAGCAGCGCGTCGTCGGCCCGCACGAGCAGCAGGGCGGCTGAGCCGGTGAACCCGGTCAGATACCGGATGTTGGGGAGGTGGGTAACCAGCAGGCCATCCAGCCCCTCGCCCGCAAGCGCCGCGCGGAGTGCGCCCTGGCGCGCCTCCCACCAGTCAGGCACGGAGCCGGCCCACGAGCCCGTGCAACGCCAGCACGTAGCTCTGCGCGCCGAATCCGGTCACCAGGCCCACCGCGAGATCGGCGAGCACCGAATGGCGGCGCTCCGGCTCCCGCGCGAAGATGTTGGACAGATGCAGCTCGACGAAGGGCACGCGGACCGAGAGGAACGCATCGCGCAGCGGGAGGCTCGAATGGCTGAGCGCGGCGGCGTTCACCAGCGCCCCGTCGGCCCGGCCCTTCAGGTTCTGGACCGCCTCCACGAGCGCGCCCTCATGGTTCGACTGCATCCACTCGATGTCGGCGTCGAGCTTCGCGGCTTCGGCCCGAACGAGCTGCTCGATCTCGGCCAGCGTGGCGCGCCCGTAGATCTCCGGCTCCCGCGACCCCAACAGATTCAAGTTGGGGCCGTTCAGCACGGCGATGCGCATTCAGCGTTTGAGACCCTGGAGCCAGGCGTGGAACTGGTCCAGGTCGTCACCGCTGCGTGCATGGGGACGCCCCGGGACCGGGGGAGGGCTGGGACCGGCGCCCTTGGGGGGCGCGCCGAAGAAGTCGTCGAACGAGCCGCCCCCCGGGCCTCCCGGTCCCGCGGTTTCGCCCGAGGGGCGTCCCACTGCCGGCGCGACCGGCGGAGGCTCGTCGCCGAAGACCGAGCCCAGTGACAGCGGCTCCCCGGCGGGCCGGGTGGCCGAGGCCTCCTCGGGCGGCGGCTCGGGCGCGGGCGGCTCCGGCCGGGCGGGCCAGCGCGGCGGCAGGTCCTCCGGGCGCCCGCGGAGCAGCGTCTCGAAGAAGGCCGCGACCGACTGCCCGCCGGTCTCGCGCGCGGCGTAGGCTCGGCGGGGCGGCGGCGCGGACTCGGCCGCCTGGCGCGCCTCGAGGTCGGCCAGGCGGCTCGCGAGCTGCCCGCCCCCCAGACCACGCCGCACGAGCTCGCGATAGACCGTGATGGCCTCAGCAAGATGGCCCTGTCGCAGGAAGACCTCAGCCATCGTCTCCGTGACGACCAGCTCTGGCTCCGCGCCCGCGGGGGCGTCATCGAGCTCGGCGGCGGACCCGGCGGCCGGGGGCGCGGCGGAGCCCGCCGCCGGCTCCGCAGGCTCCATCGTCACCCCTGACGTGTCCGCCGACGCGTCCACAGGGGGCGCATCCGCAGGGTCCCAATCCGCGGTGACATCCGCGTGGGCCTGCGGCTCGTCCAGCGCGTAGAAATCGGCCGTCCGCCTGAAGAGCGACGCGACTGGCGGGGGCGCGGCGTCCGGGTGATCGGCGATGTCCAGCACCGGCTCCGGCTCGGGATCTGCGAAGGGATCGTCCACTCTCGGCGTGAACCCGGGGAGCGCGGAGGTGATCGGCTCCGGCGGCGCGAGGTCACGACGGAGGTCGTCAATGCCGGGCGGCGTGCCCGTCACGTGAGCCATCAGGTCGTCCACTGCGCTCGGCGTCTGATACTCGGTCTGGCCCGAGACGTTCAGGACGATCTCCTCGGGATGCTCGAGCCCGAAGGTGTCGACGTCGGGGTCGGGGAGGGCGGTCGTCGCAGCGAAGCGGTGCTCCGCTGGCGCGGCCGGACGCGGGGGCGTGGAGGACGGCTCGGGCGTGGGCTCCGCCGCTGCGAAGGCCTCGTGGGTCGCGTGGGCCTCCGGGTCCTCGACCGGCAACGGCGCGGACTGGGAGTTGAGATCGTCCGGGCGCGCAACCCAGCCGATGTACTCCACCGACGAAGCCTCCTCCGGAGCGAGAGGCTCGGGCGACGGCTCGAAGGCCTCCGGGGGGGGCACCGCTTCAGCCACGGGGGGAGCCTCCGCGAAGGTCGGCTCGATTGTGGCGACGACCGGCTCCTCGGCGACTGCAGGTACCCCCTCAGCAACCTCCGCCGCCGCTTCGGGAACGGCCGAGCTCCCCTCCGCCTGCTGCCGTTGCAGCTCGTGGACCCGGGCCAGCTGGGACCGGGCCTCGTCGTTGCTCCGATCGACGGCCAGCAGCGCCGCCAGCCAGCGCTCGGACTCGTCGTACCGCACCAGCCGCTCGGTGACGTCGGCGAGCGCCTTGAGCGCGATGACGTTCTCGCCATCGAGGCCGAGCACGTAGGTGAACGCCCGCTCGGCGCCCGAGAGGTCGTTGAGGTCCCAGTAGCAGCGGCCCAGGACGATGTTGGCGGGAATGTAATCCGGGTGCTTCTCGAGGCCGGGAAAGAGAATGTCCAGCGCTCGCTGTAGATCTTTCTGCTTCCGGTAGGCCTCGGCGAGCGGCGCGAAGGTCAGGCCATTCGGGTTCTCTCGCCAACGGCTCTCGAGCTTCGCAATCTCGCTGGTGGACATCCGGATCCCGGGTGGAAGGAACTGTTTTGGGGTGGATGCGCCTAAGTCGTTGGGGGACTTACGCTGAGAGTAGCAAGGCTCCGGGGTAGTGTCAACTGGCCGACCCGGCGTTTGTCCTTGAGGTTTTGCGTTGCCCCGCTTAAGCTTATGGCTCTTTTTCGCAGGGACCGCGCAGTGATGAAGTTGATTCGGGGATTCGCCGGACGAATCGCGGGAGCGGTGTTCGCCGTGCTCATGCTGATCTTCGTCCTGACGATGGCCCCGTGGGATAAGATCAGCACCGGCACGAGTGTCGGGAAGGTGAACGGGCGACCGATCGACGCGCGCGTTTACCAGCGGGAGGTGCAGCAGGTCACCGAAGCCCGCCAGCGCCAGGCCTCGCAAAGCCTCGGCCTCGACGACTTCGAGTCCATCCGCAACGACGTCTGGGACCAGTTCGTCACCAACGAGCTGCTGGAGTCGGAGTACCAGCGCCGCGGCATCCGCGTCACCGACGACGAGATCGTCGACGCCATCCGCAACTCTCCCCTGCCCGACTTCTTCCGCCTCCCCGAGTTCCAGACCGACGGCAAGTTCGACCTGGGCAAGTACCAGAAATGGCTGGGATCGAGTGTCGCGCAGCAGTTCCTCCCGTCCATGGAGGCTCAGTACCGGGCGGAGCTCGAGCGCGCCAAGCTGTTTCGCACCGTGACCGCGGACGTGTTCCTCTCGGATGCCGCGCTCTGGGAGCGCTACCGGGACGAGCACGAGGCGGTCAAGGTGGACCTGGCCGCGATCGTCCCGGCGACAGCCGTGCCCGATTCGGCGGTACCCGTGAGCCAGGCCGAGCTTGAAGCCTGGTACGGAGCTCACAAGGCCGAGCTTGACCGCCCGAAGACGATCTACACCAGCTTCATTGCCATCTCCCGGCTCGCCGACGCCTCGGACACGGTGACGGCGCGAGCACGCGCTGAGGCCGTGCGCAAGGAGCTCGTCGGTGGCGCGCCCTTCGCCGAGGTGGCAAAGCGGGAGTCGGCGGACACCGTGTCCGGTAACAAGGGCGGCGACTTGGGTGAGTGGACCAAAGGCGCATTCGACCCCACGTTCGACTCCGTCGCGTTCTCCATCAAGCCGAACGAGATCTCCGAGCCGGTGCTGACCCAGTTCGGATACCACCTGATCGAGGTGACCAGCCGCACGGGCAACAAGGCCAAGGGGCGGCACATCCTGATTCCGATCGTCGTTGCGGGACAACATCGCGATCGGCTCGACGCCCAGGCCGACTCGCTCGACAAGCTGGCCGCCGAGCATGCGGATCCGGCCGCGCTGGACACGGCGGCGCGCGCGCTTCATCTCCAGGTCGGCCACGCCAAGCCGCTCACCGCCGGCGGCAAGATGCAGATCGGGCTCCTCACGCTGCCGGACGCGGGCGTATGGGCGGCCAGAGCCAAGGTGGGCCAGATCAGCCCGATCATCGAGACGCCGTTCGCCCTCTACGTTTTCCGGGCGGACAGCATCCACGCTCCCGGGATCCCCACCCTGGCGGAGGCCAAGGATACGGTCACCCGTATCGTGCTGGACGCCAAGAAGAAGGGCGATGCCCGCAAGCTCGCCGAGGACCTGGTGAAGCGGCTCGACGCCGGCGCCACGCTGGCCCAGGCCGCCGATGCCCTCAAGCTGCCGCATGAGGTCTACGGTCCCTTCACCCGGCTCGCGTCTCCGCTGAGCGACGCGCTGGTCACCGGCGTCGCCTTCGGGCTCGCACCGGGGAAGCACAGCGGGGTGATCGACTCCAAGGACGGGCTGTATGTGCTGCAGGCGCTCGAGCACACGCCGACGGACTCCGCGGCCTTCGCCAAGGAGCTCGACCAGCTCCGGGGACGCGCCCTACAGGAAGCGCGGCAGGAGCGGGTGCAGATCTATCTCGCCGGACTCAAGAGCACGGCCAAGATCGTGGACAATCGGAGCAAGATCTTGCAGCAAGCGGCGCCGACGGGGAGTTAAAAGAGAGCTATTGGCCGTTAGCCGTTAGCCGTTAGCTAATGGCCGTCCTCGCGCCCTACTCTGAAAAGCAAGCCGCCCTCCGGCGTCGGGGACGTCGGAGGGCGTCGTGTACCGAGGGGCAGCCAACGGCCAATAGCTAATGGCTTCTACTCCGACAACCGCTTGGGCTCGCCCGAGGTCGGCGCGCCCTGCTGCGCCGCATCGACCTGGCGCGGCGCCGCGGGGCGCTCGTTGGGATCGCTGAGAATCGCATCCTGGGTGTCGGACAGACTCCGCTTGAACTCCCGAATGCCCTTGCCGATGGAGGAACCCACCTCCGGGAGCCGCTTTGCCCCGAACAGGAGCAGCACGACCACCAGGATGAGCATGATCTCCCCGAAACCGAGGTTTCCCACAAAGCCCTCCTAGAAGAGCGACCGCGCGATCAGGTATGCCACCAGGACGCCGACCAGGCTCAGCAGGGACACGTGCAGCCCGATCGGACCCAAGGTGAAGTTTACCACCAGGAGATCGATCGAGACAGGCCCGAACGTGGGCGAGGCGGTGGTGGTGAAGAACGTCTTGGCCGCGCTATCGGGGAGCCACTGGCGGAGGAACGCGGTGAGGAATCCACCGGCGGCGAATCCCGTGATCAGCACGCCGATGTAGAAGCCGGGTCGGTGCGGTCCGCTGGCCATCAGTTGCGCCGGTCGAGGACGTAGGTGATGCTCGCCCGGAGCGCGTCCCGGGCGGGCGAGGGAGGAAGCAGATCCAGCTCCGCGTCGGCCTGCTGGCCCAGCCGCTGCGCCCGTTCCCGGGCGTCGTCGAGCCCGCCCGCCCGCGCGACCGCCCCGATCACCTCGGCGATCTGCTCGTCGGCGGGCTCGGCGCTGCGCAGCAGTCCGGCGACGGCGCGCCGTTCGGACTCCTGCATCCGCGGCAAGGCGTAGATCAGCGGCAACGTCACCTTGTGCTCCCGCAAGTCCGATCCGGACGGCTTGCCGAGGTCGGCCGCCTCGGCGGTGTAATCGAGCAGGTCGTCTACGATCTGGAACGCCATCCCGAGCGTCTCGCCGAACCGGCGCAACGCCGCCCGCTCCTCCACCGGCGCGGCCAGCGCTCCTACCTCCGCGGCACCGGAGAGCAGCGAGGCCGTCTTGGCCCGGATGAGCAGATCGTACTGCTCTTCGCTGAACTCGAGCGGGTCGTGGGCCAGGAGCTGGCGCATCTCGCCGACCGTCATCTCGTTGGTCACCCGGCTCAGCACCCGCAGCGTTTCGAACTCGTCCAGCCGTACCAGCTCGATTACGGCGCGGGAGTACAGGTAGTCTCCCATGATCACCGAGATCTGGTGGGTGAAGAGCGCGTTGATCGTGGGCATGCCGCGGCGGAGCACCGAGTGATCCACCGAGTCGTCGTGCACCAGCGTGGCGAGGTGGATCAGCTCGACCACCGCGGCGACCGTCACGGCACGCGGCGTCGGGCCACCGGTCGCCTGGTCCGCGAGGAGCATGATCGTCGGGCGGAACAGCTTGCCCTGCATCTGGAGCAGATGCGCGTTCACCTCGCGGATCAGCTGGAAGTCAGCCTCGATGATCCGCCGCAGCTCCTTCTGGACGCGCTCGAGCTCGGCGCGCACCGGCGACTGGATCCCCGCGAGCGTCACCGGAGCGACGGGCGAGCTCACGCCTGCCGCTCCGCCGTGAGGCGCGGGACGCGCTCGCCCAGATCCTTGAAGCGGATGTCGACCGCGAGCGCGCGCTCGTAGCAGCGGAGCGCCTCGGGCGTCTTGCTCTGCGCTTCCGCCGCCCGCCCGAGCCAGTAGAGCACGCCGATCTTGGCCTCGTCCCCGCCCGTCTCGCCGTCGATCGCCCGGCGCAGGACCGTCTCCGCAATGCCGAACTGGCCCTTGTCGAAGAAGGCCACGCCCAGCGCCTCCGACGTGCGAAGCCGCCCTTCGGGCGAGCGGAGCGCCTTCTGGAACTCGGCGATCGCCTCGTCCAGGAGCCCCATCTCCTTGAACGCGACGCCCAGATCGTAGTGCGACTGGTAGTCGTCCGCGTCGAGGTTCTGCTCGATCCCCCGCTTGAACTCCGCCAGCATCTCCTCGAAGTTCTTCTGCTCGTCGTCGGTGGGCTTGGCGCCCTCGATCCGCATCCGGGTATCCCGCGGCGCCGCTTCCTCCAGCACCAGCGATCCGAGATCCACGAAGTCGTTCTGCCGAGCGCCGGCGCGCGGCCGCGGCGCCGCAGGCGGCACCGTGGGCGGCTTCGGACC
>WNFB01007921.1_pt1 | contig 12383 bp, 12 predicted proteins | sample 5400501 | NCBI WGS metagenome assembly WNFB01 (sample SAMN13153341, study PRJNA577476) | soil metagenome | isolation source: 200 cm saprolite under Douglas fir tree site 2 hole 1 | place: USA:California | collected 2015-04-18 | reverse complement strand
CTCTTCAGCGCCGCCATTGCCGGGCCGAGCAGGCGAAAAGCGCCGTCGCGATCGCCGTTGAGGACGAGCTCCTTGACCGGCGGCAGCGCCGCGATGACCCCGCCGACCGCGCGCGCGGTGCGTGCCTCGTAGTCGAGCGCGGCGATCGCGCTCTGGTAGTGCAGCTCCAGCTGTTGCCGAAGCGCCAGATTCATGATCGAGCGCTGCTGCATGTCCGAGAAGAAGGTGAGGGCGATGCATGCCGCGCCCATGACCAGGGCGATCGCCAGCACGAGGCGGGCGGAGATCGAGCGAAAGATCATCAAGCGGCGTCTCCCCGTCGGATCCTTGTTGGTCCGGCCAGCGCCCCTAATAAGCGATCAGTCCTCTTAATAATAGATTTACGGAGGAAATGTTCTACTCCAGAGATATGCATCTGCGGCGCGGCATTCGCAATATCCGGGGAGAACATCTTGGTTGAGTTCGTGACGCCGACGCGCTTGCCGGGCCGCAATCCGCTGTTCGACAATATCGAACAATCGGGTCGCAACCCGGCGCGGGTCATTCCCGGGTTCATCGCCGCCTGGTTCCTGTTTTTCGCCGTCCTCTATGCGCCGTTGCCGCCGGGCCTGTCGCATGAGGGCATCGCCGTGCTCGCCATCGTCGTGTGGGCGAGCATCATGTGGGTGACGGAGGCGATGCCGGTCGGCATCACCGGCATCGCCATACCGCTGCTGCTGATCGTCACCCATGCCGTCCCCTGGACGGTGAAAGGCAACGAGGCGCAGCCGCCCATGGCGGCGGTGTTCAGCGGTTTCACCAACGACGTGGTCTGGCTGTGCCTCTTCGCCTTCATGGTCGGCGCCATCATGCAACTGACGCGGCTCGACCGCCGCATCGCCACGGCGATCCTGCTGCGCACCAATGCTTCGACGGTCGACCGCGTCATCTGGGGCATGTTCGGCGTCAACATCGTGCTCGCATTCTTCATCCCGGCGGCGAATGCTCGCGCCGCCGCCATGCTGCCGATCGTCCTCGGCATCGCCAATCTCCTCGGCAGCACGCCGCAGGAACGCGAGTGCCAGAAAGCCATCGTCATCCAGTCGCATGTCTATGCCAGCATGATCAGCGGCATGTTCATCCTGACCGCGCACTTGCCGAATCTGATCCTGGTGAATCTTTATGCGACGCACGGATACAACATCAACTACCTGCAATGGATGCTGCTGAACGTCCCGTATCTCGGCATGTTCGTGCTGACTTTTTTTTGGGTGCGCTGGTTCTTCCGCTGCAAGGGCGTCGCGATCGCCGGCGGCACGGCGCGCATCCGCAAGATGCACGCGGAGCTCGGACCGATGTCGGCGAGCGAATACATGCTCATCGCGGTCCTGGGCGTCGTCGCGCTGCTGTTCCTGCTGAGCCGCGGCAGCCCGATCTACGAGCTGCACAGCTACGCGCTCGGCATCATCGGCCTGATCGGCATGATGATCCTGTTCACGCCCGGACTCTTCCCGCTCACCTGGAAGGCGATCGAGGGGAGCACGCTGTGGGGCACGTTCCTGCTGCTGGGCGGCGCGCTGACCTTGACCGGCGCCATGTCGTCATCGGGTTTGGCGCCGTGGCTGGCCGAGCACGTCCACGGCCTCGTCGGCGGCATGACGTGGTGGCTCGCCATGCTGATCGTCATCCTCGGCACGCATGTCATTCGGCTCGGCATGCTGTCGAACGTCGCGGCGGTCGCGCTGCTGGCGCCGATCACCTACAAGCTGGCCGAGGCGCTCCATCTCCATCCCGTCGCCTTCGCCACCCTGGTGTGCAACAACGACAGTTTCGCCTACATCCTCCCGACGCAGATCACCGCGGCGGTCATCGCCTACGGTTCCGACAAATTCACCACGCTCGACTATGCCAAGGTCGGGCTCGGCAGCACGCTCATCGGCGTCGTCTACACCCTCGTCGTGATGGTTCCCTGGTACGCGTTTCTGGGCTTGCCGGTGTGGGATCCGGCAGCTCCGTGGCCGTTCTGAGCCGGCGATCGGGAGGGAACGCGTGAAAACGCTGAGCGAGAGCGACCGCAGGCGCATCATCGGCGACTACGTCGCGCCGCAGGGCTATTACGACAAGACCAAGGCGATGCCGTTCCTGGGCAAGGTCACCTGCCATGCCGATCGCATCGTCGCGGGAAGCTGGCATGAGATCGTGCTCGATTACGAGGTCGGCGCGTCCGGCCTGGCCGACGGCGCGTGGATGAAGGCGACGTTCAAATTCTATTCCGACTGGGCGCTGTTCCAGACCAGCGATCCCCGCGCCGCCAATTACGTCTCGGCCGAATATCAGGCGGGGCCGCTGCTGCCGGGGCAGGAACCGGCGACGGTACAGTCGCTGAGCGTCCGCTTCGACCAGAAGGGCCATGAGAGGCCGTTCCAGAAGGCCATCATCATCGACATCGTCGACGGCTATCTCAATCCCGGCGACCGCATCGTCATCCGCCTCGGCGACAAACGCTTCGGCGGGCCGGGGACGCGCGTCCAGACCTTCGTCGAGAAGGATTTCCGTTTCCGCTGCTACATCGACGCGGTCGGCACCTCGCGCTTCGCCGCGATCCCCGGCGACGTCGTGCTGCAAATCGTCCCGGGCGCCGCGTGCCAGCTCGTCATGGTCGGTTCGCGCCTCGTCCGCCCCAGCGCCAAGCTGCCGTTGCGCGTGCGCGCCGAGGACGAATGGGGCAATACCTGCTGGAACCGGGGCGGCACCGTCAATGTCGTCGCGCGCCTCGACGGTGCCGAGGTCTATGCGCGCGCCGTGCCGCTCGCCGGCGCGGGCTGGGCGGTGGCGCTGGTCGACGACCCACCAGCTACAATCTCGCCTATGGCCGCGACGTCGCCGGCCTCGATGTGCTCGGCTATACCGCCAATGATTTTCAGATCACCGAAGCGCGCTGGGACAAGGCGGTCGAGATCATCAACGCCATCGATGTGGACGGAACCTTCGTCTGCTATCCCGGCACGGAATGGTGCGGCAATTCCTGCGCCGGCGGCGACCACAACGTCGTCTTCCTCCATGACGGCAAGCCCGAATTCCCCTTCGATCGCCACGGCAACGTCGCCCGCTCGTTCGAGTGGAGCGAGGACATGAAGGGCGCCGAGCTCACGCCCGGCGCCTGGCCGCTCGACGAAGTCTACGCGACCTACGCCCATGACCCCGAGGGCCATCTCCTGATCCCGCATGTCGGCGGTCGCCGCTGCAATCTCGGCTGGCATCACCCGGCGCTGGAGCGCCTGGTCGAGATCGGCTCGTCCTGGGGGCATTTCCCGTGGCTGCTCGAGGATGTCGTGAAGCATGGCTACAAGCTCGGCGCCGCGGCCAATGGCGACGAGCATCGCGGCCGCTGCGGCGGCGGCGTGCCCGGCACCGCCGTGTTCGGCACCAAGGGCGGCGTCACCGGCGTGATCGCGGACCGGCTCGACCGCGGCACGGTCGGACGGGCGCTGCGCGCGCGGCACAGCTGGGCGACCACCGGCGAGCGCCTGGTGGCGCTGTCCTCCTGCGGCGCCTTCATGCAGGGCGACGAGTTCGATCACCGCGGGCCGGCCGTGATCGCCTACCGCTTCCTCGGCGATGCCGGCTGGGACGAGATCGCCGCCTATGATCACACCGGCTGCTTCTGGCGCCGCAATCTGCAGGAAGAGGCCGGCTATTCCGACCGGCTGATCCGCTTCCGCTGGGGCGGGGCGCGCATCCGCGACCGCTACCGCTGGGCCGCCTGGAAAGGCACCATCACCATCAGCAACGGCGTGATCCACCAGACCCGCGCGCGCGGGTTCGAGCATCTCGAGGAGACGATTTGGCGTGTCGGCGCGACGCAGATCGGCTTTCGCTCGGACACCTATGGCGATGCCGACGGCATCGAGATCGAGCTGAGCCATCTCGCCTCCTGCCGCATCCGCGTCGAGGGCACGATCGACGGCTATGTCAAGGTCGGCGATCCGCTCAAGGGCAATCCCTTCGTGCATTGCCCGAGCTTCGCCTGGGAGGCTGATGGCGCCGAGCTGCTCGCCGCCAAGCGGCTCGACCGGCCGCTGGGCGGCGCCGACCTGTTCCTGGCGCTGGAGCTGATGAGCCAAGCGCCGATGCCGCGCGACGTGAGCGGGACGGTCGAGCTGCCGCCGGAGAATGGTCCGCATGGCTTCCGCCCGGTCTATTTTCTCGGCCGCCAGGTGGACGACGCCAAGGCCTACACCTCGCCGCTCTACGTCACCTTCCGCTGAGAGAGAGCAGCCCAACGCGGCTGCCGCGACATCGGGTCTCGGCTCATCTCTGGAATCATTGCGCCTCGGCTGGCAGCATGCCGCCATGGGCGTCCATGTACTGTTGCACCGCCGCCTCGTGGTCAGCGCCCGGATTTTCGGGAGGAGCGGTGGTCGGAACGATCGCCGGCGTGGCGTTCGGCGCACCCGGCGATGCCGTGGACGAGGCCAGATCGCTAAAGCGCAGGTCGGCACGGACGCCGGCACGCTGCAAGACAACGCGATCGAACCGTATGGCTTCGACGGTCCAGCCATCGACATCCTGTCCCGCGACGGCTCGCTCCATACGCGCCGGCTGACCGTGCGCGATCAAAGCGCGGCTCTCGCCGTTCGACAGAATGACGCCGATGAGCGCGAGACCGCTCGGCGACTGGGTCGCTGCATCCGCAGGCAGCCGCGCGGGGCGGCGCGTCCGGGCGAAGAGCGGCCGGTTCACCACCTCGGCGAAGCTGTCGAGCGGCGGAAGTGCGAGGAGTGGGTTGGCGCGTTCACCGTTCCGAGGCTCGAGCGCAGGCGCCGGTGCGGCCGCCGTCGTCGCGAGGGACGGCTCTTCCGCTTCGACGTAAATCGCGCCGCCAAGGTCCAGGCACAGGGCGATCGGCAGAATCATCGTGACCCGAACTCGCATCGACGAGCGGCGCCAGAAACCTTGGAACAGGCGGCGGCTCCTCACGTGGCGGCAGGCGTTACCCGATCGTTCGGCCATCATCGTCGCCCGTCAATGCAACGCAAGCGGAAGCGAGAGGACCCACAGGCCCATGATGGTATAGGCCATCATGAGGAAGAGCATCGGCAATTGACTGATCACGGCTTGGCGGCGGGACGGAAATAGTCGCAGCGCGATGACATGCGCCAGGCACACGCTCACGACATGGCCGGCGAGGATCAGCGCGACCTCGGTATGCCAGATGGTCGCCATGTCGAGCGGCGCGGGCCCCGTGAAATCCGGCGCGATGCCGAACAGGTTCCAGCCGAAGCCGAAGGGATCGCTGGCGATATAGGGCAGCAGCGGCAGCTGCGTCAGGATCAGCGTGAAGTAATGCGTGACATTGTAGACGAAGGCGATCGGGATGATGGCGAAGGCGAATTGCAGGGCGAGCTCGCGCAACGGGATCGCGGTCCTGGCGATTGCCCGCGTCGCCGCCATCACCAGCATGTAGACGGCGAAATAGAGCAGCGGCGACAGCACGAGGCCGGCGCGCTGATAGAGCGTGTACCAGGTCGCGAGCATCGCCTGCGCCTTGCCCATGTCGGCGCCCCAGAAGGGCTGCAGCAGGGCGAGCAGGTTCTTCCAGAAGAGCCCGACCCAGAAGACCGTGTCATGAACGCCGTCATAGGTCGTGGACGACAGCATGAAGAGCACGAAGAGAACGAGGCTCAGATGTTCCGGCCTTTCCTCGAGCATGCCGGAGAAAGGCAGCCTGAGCCGCGGCCGGCAGGAGCGCTCGCCCGGGCGGGGCGCATAGGCGACGGGAGCCAGCGTGCCGACCAGCCGGAAGAAGACGCCGAACACTTCGCCGTGCTCGAACCAGACCGCCTTTCCGAAGAGCCAGGCGCCGGCGAGGGTGCAGAGGCTGTAGGCGATGAGGACGAGGGATAGCGTCGCGGGCTTCGGCAACCAGAAGAGCTCGATCCAGATCAGCACGACGTAGAAGAGGAAGGCGGGGTAAAAGCCGAGCCGCGCGGGATAGGCGATGCGCGGCCGGGCGAAATCGAGCCCGCACGCCTGCGCGCCGGCGATGGCGACCTTCCAGGGATTGACGAGCTGGTAGAGGTTGCCGACGAACGCCGTCAGATAGGCGAAGGCGAGGAGGAACCCGATCCAGAACAGCGTCATGCTGATGTTGGCGAGCGGGCTCGGCGTCCCGATGAGCCCGGCCACCATCGTCAGCAGCAGGCAACCCATGGCGCCGGCGCGCAGGAGCCTGAGCGCCCAGCGCGCAGCGACGGCGCCGACGCGACCCGGTGCGTGCAGATCGACGCCGCGCGGCGCGCGGCGCGCCGTCGGCGCGCTCGCGAAATAGCCGATCGCGGCGAAGGTGACCACCAGCGTTGCCGCACAGGCATAGAGGTAGAGCCAGAACGGCACAGGCAGCGTGTAGGGTTCGACGAAGGAATGCGCCTGGGCGGCACCCGGCAGCAGCAGACCGAGGCCGGCGAGCAGCGCCGCAGGGACGGCCGCGCGTTTCATCGCGGTTCAACCTCGAGCGCCGCGACGTCGATATGGCCGTGCTCGGCGCCGTGGATGTCGACGCGACCGGCGAGAAGCAACGCGGCGATGGCTGCCGAAATCGCACCGCGTCTGACCATCGAATGGCCCAACCTGACCCGGCGAAGCGGAAGGGACCGGGCGGTGCCCGATCCCTTCCATGACATCACCGCGAGGTGCTGAGGGCTGCGCGCGATCTGACCCGGCTAATCGCGGTCGCCGCCGTCGCGGTCATCGCCGTCGCGTTCCTCGAGAAGCTCCTCGCCGAGGGCCTCGCGGTTGGTGAAGCGCACGACCTGGAAGCCATTGTCCTGCGAGGTGAACCAGATGTGGACCTCGCCCTTGTGCTTGCGGATGCGGACGAACGAGGAGGCCCAGTCCGCGGTGCGGTCGAAATTGGCCGCGACCGTGCGCTTCCACAAATTCGATCCCGGCAGGACCTTGGTGCGCTGCGCCGGCGCTTTGTAATAGGCGATCTCGCGCGGATGGTAGGGATCGCGGATGTCGAAAACGCGCAGGCCTGATTCCCAATAGCTGCACACCAGGACCTTGGCGTCTTTGGCATTGTCGACGTTGCAGTAGTGGCTGTCGTAGACGAAGCCGGGATTCAAGGCTTCGGGCAAGGTCGTCGCGCAGTTCGCGGGATCGTGCACCTCGAGCATCAGCTTCGCCACCTCCTTCGGATGCCGTTCATCGCTGATGTCGATGAGTTTGGTGAAGCCGAAGGGCGGCAAGTTTTGCGCGCACGCAAAGGCCCGCGCGGCGGGACCCGAGCCGGCCGAGCCCAGCTCCTGGGTGAAGGCGAGATAGGGCTTGCCGCCGATGGTGATCGGCAGCGCCTGCTGAGCTTGGCCGCCATCCTGCCAGAACAGCGTGCTGACGATCCGCATCTGCGGATTGGGCAGCCGGGCCTTGAAGTCGCTGGTGTCGAGGATGATCAGGCCTTCGGGCCCGAACGAGCTCGAGCCGACGGGCGCCGTGAGGAAGCCGGGCTGCGGGCTGTATTCGCGCGTGCCGTCCGCGTTGGTGTTGGTGTCGTGCGCCCGACCGTTGCCGTTGAACTGCCAGTCGAGCAGCCATTTCGGGTTCGCGGGGTCGTCAACGGCCACGACCGGCATGATGCCGCCGACGCCGCGGAAGCCGTTGGTCGCATAATAGGTCTCGCCGTCCTGGGACCAGTTCCCGGCGTGGCCGTGGCTGTTGGGCAGCTCGATGCTGGATTTGAGCACGGGGTGTCGGCAATCGGAGACGTCGTAGACCTCAAAGCCGTTGCCGATGCCGGTGCCGTTCTCGGATTCGACGGCGCCGAGCAGCTTGCGCTTCTGGTTGACGTGCAGCGATTCCCAAGGATCCCGCATGGTGACGCTGTCGATGTAGTTGACGGGCTTGGGATGGCGGGGATCTGCGACATCGACGACGACGACGCCGAAATGCTGCTGCTGCGGGCTGTTGGCGGTGTCGTAATAGGCGCAGTCGCCGGACCAGGCCATTTGCCAGCTCGTGCCCTCGCCCTGGGTCTGGCCGACGAGCTCGAGGTTGCAGTTGAAGCCGCGATCGGCGGCGCCGCCGAAGCGTTCGGCCAAGGTCGTGCTGCCCTGGAGCCCGCTCTCGGTACGGTCGTGAGGACCGCAATGGGCCTTGGGTACGGGTCCGGTCCAGGGGACCGGTGGGGCGTCATCGCTATCGCGCGCAAATGCCGTCTTACCCAGGTAACAAGGTGCCAGTACGAGGCCGATAGCCAGACAGGAAGCGGCGCCAAGCCGCGCCGCCACGGCGCCAGCACGCCGCCTGGCCTTTGAATCTCGAGAGTTCGCGCCGGTGAAATGTTCGGCGAATGTCATCGCATCCTCCCCTCCGCCGCAGCGGACTGTCTTGAGCACGCGCCAGTGCCATCCGCGGTTGACCCGCGTTGGTTTATTTGTCAACCATTGGTCATAATCATCCGGGCGTCGCCGCGTCAAGGTTCTATTTCCGACGAACCGGTACGGGCGCCGCCAAAGCTGGCCCGCCGGTGACGCGCGCGCCGGCGACCAACGGCTTGCCTTCGACCTCGGCCGATCTGTGCGGGGCAAGGCGCGGCATCTCCGCGAGTAACGCGCGCATCGCCTCGGGAAGCGGAGCATCAGAGTCGCGCTTGCACGAGGCGGACTTCATCGCGGCGCTGGCCAGTTAAGATGGCGCCGTTACAAAAGATCGCGCGGGATCTGTCCTCGCAACTGCCGCCTTCCAGATTGCCCGGAGTTCAATCGCCCATTCCAACGCCGATCGCGAACCGGCGAGCCTGCGCCATCGGGTCGCAGGCGCGGGCCGGCGAGGTCGATTCGGTCGCGACGACGGCGGCATACCAAATTTGCCCCGGACGGGCGCGCGGGAAAGGAGTAGTGTGGCCCATTCTTTACCATATCGCCCAGACGAGGGGACCGGCATTATGACCAGTACGTTCAAGCCTCTAGGCGCCATGGCGCCGATCACGCCGAACCAGTCGGCCGCCAAGGCCGCGGAGGCGGCGCAGACCGCGATCCGCAAGCTGGTGGTCGGCCGCGGCATCGTTTTCTCCGGCGAGATCAAGTCGTGCGACTGCCTCGTGGTCGAGGGCACGGTCAAGGCCAACATCGCCGGCTGCCGCGACATCTACATCGCCGAGGGCGGTCTCTTCACCGGCTCCGCGTCGGTCGAGAATGCCGAGATCCGCGGACGTCTCGAAGGCGACCTCAGCACCAGCGGCCGCCTGCTGATCCACGCCAGCGGCAAGATCGCGGCCGAGGTCAACTACAACCAGATCGAGATCGAGCGCGGCGGCGAGATTTCCGGCAAGGTCCAGGCGCAAGGGGCGTCACAGGCCGCCGCGGCGGCCCCGCTCTCGGCGGTGCCACGCCGGGCCTGATCGGCTACTCGCCCTCGAGCAAGGCGCGCGCGATCGCTTCCCACTCCTGGGCGAGCGATGAGGTCGCGGGCGCCTTGCCGGCGCGGCGGTACCAATAGCCGGCGTTGCCCGCATCGCCTTCCTTGCGATGCAGATAGGCGTGCACCCAGGCGCCCGCTGCGTCGTCCTGCTCCTGGGCGCAGCCATGCGCCTTGTCCCAATCGCCCTTGGCGTCCCACCACAGCCCGCGCGCGGCGACGCCGAGGCCCGGCGGCGGCTCCGCCTGCGCCAGCGATTGGCGAAAAGTATGCAGGTCCATGGCGGTCACGCGTTGTTGCGGGTGATTGCCTAGCCTAGCGCGCTTCCTTGCGCCCGCCCAAAACGAGACGGGCGCCGGACAGCGCCCGCGCCTCTGGCTTAGCCGCCGAGGCGGCGCTTCACCTCTTCGGGGATCGGCGCGGATTTGATGCGGGCGGCGTCTTCGGGATGCGGCACGACGCAGATCCTGAGCTCCCAGCCCTCGACCGCCAGCGTCGCGCCGCGCAGGAAGCGGTGGTGGATCTTCAGTGTCTTGGCGTTCCATTCGACGACGCTCGATTCGGCGTCGAGGTCGTCGCCGAAGCTCGCCGAGGCCGCGAAGCTCGCGCGCGCGTCGAGCAGCGGGAAGCCCTTGAGTCCGTGCGCGCGGTAGAGAAGCGGCAGCGGCAGGCCGGCGTTCTCGAACAAGGCCGACGTGCATTCGTCGAACCAGCGGAAATAATTCGGATAGAAGACGATGCCGGCGGGATCGCAATGCCCCCAATCCACCCGGATCCTGCGTCGGCTGATGACCATGCTGCCCGCTCTCCCTCGGCTGCGCCCGATTATTGCCAGACATCCGGACGTGCCGACAACTCCCTCATCGCGGCCCGAGCGAGTGGACGGGAACAGCATCACATCTGGTCGTAGTCGAGCACCACCTTGGGCGTCGTCGGCCGCGACTGGCAGGTCAGCACATAGCCCGCCTCGAGCTCCCAGCGCTCGAGCGAATAGTTGACTTCCATCGCGACCTTGCCTTCGACCAGCCGGGCGCGGCAGGTGCAGCACATGCCGCCGCGGCAGGAATAGGGCAGCTCGAGCCCCGCCGCCTCCGCCGCCTCGATGATCGACTGATCCGCGCCGACCGGAAAGCGGTGGCGGATGCCGTCGATCAGCGCCTCGGCCGCGGCGACCGCGCGCGGCGCGAGGGCGGCATCGGCGCGCGGCGGCGGCCGCTGCGGCGCCGGCGCGCCTTCGACCGTGAAGCGCTCGACATGGACACGCCCGGGCGGCACGCCGAGCGCGGCGAGCGTGCGCTCGGCGGCGTCGAGCAGCGCCGCCGGGCCGCAGATGAAGGCATGGTCGATGCTGGCGGCGGGCACGATGCCGCGCAGGAAGAGCGCAATCTTCGCGGCGTCGATGCGGCCGCTCAGCGCCGCCACGTCCTGCGCCTCGCGGCTCAGCACATGCGTCACCGAGAGGCGGTCGAGGAAGCGGTCCTTCAACTGCTCGAGCGCTTCGCGGAACATGATGCTCTGGGTCGTGCGGTTGCCGTAGAGCAGGAAGAAGCGGCTCATCGGCTCGCGCGCCAGCACGGTCGTGATGATCGACAACAGCGGCGTGATGCCCGAGCCCGCGGCGATGCCGAGATAGACGCGCGCGGCCGCTGCATCGAGCGCCGTAGTGAAATTGCCGCTCGGCGTCATCACCTCGATCGCGTCGCCGGGCGCGAGGGTATCGTTGGCGAAGCCGGAGAATACGCCGCCTTCCTGCTTCTTGACGGCGATCCTGAGCTCGCCCTCGTCGAGGCCCGAGCAGATCGAATAGCAGCGCCGCACCTCTTCGCCGTCCAACGTCATCCTCAGCGTGACGTTCTGGCCGTGCTGGAAGCGGTAGGCATCGCGCAGCGCTGCGGGGATGGCGAAGGCGATCGAGACGGAGTCCGCCGTCTCGCGGCGGATGTCGGCGATGGCGAGGCGGTGGAAGTGGGGAGTCATGGGGCGGGGTGGGGAGTGAGGCGTGCACGCATCGCTAATGGCATTTGAAATAGTCGAAGGGCTCGGCGCAGCTGCGGCAGCGGTAGAGCGCCTTGCACGAGGTCGAGCCGAATTCGGCGAGGCGCTCGGTCTCGGCCGAGCCGCAGCGCGGGCAGGCCACGGCGTCGGCGCCGAAGAGGGCGCGGCGCGACACGGCGCCCTGGGGCGGTGCGATGCCGTATTCGGCGAGCTTGCGCCGGCCTTCGTCGCTCAGCCAGTCGGTGGTCCAGGCCGGCGACAGCAGGGTGGCGATGCGCAGCTTGTCGATGCCGGCGGCGCGCAGCGCCGCCTCGATCTCGAGCTCGATCATGCGCATCGCCGGGCAGCCGGAATATGTGGGCGTGATCACCACTTCGACCGTGTCGCCGGCGACGCGCACGTCGCGCAGCACGCCGAGATCGGCGATCGACAGCACGGGAATCTCGGGATCGACCACCCGCGCCGCCGCCGCCCAGGCGCGTTCGCGCAAGCCCGCCGCGCCGCTCACCAGGTCGCTCCCGGATATGCGCGCTGCAGGAACTGCATCTCCGCGAGGAGATGGCCGAGATGCTCGGAGTGCCGGCCGCTGCGTCCGCCGCTCTGCATCCACCCCGCTGTCGGGCGCGCCAGCGTCGCTTCGGCGAGCACGCTATCGACGCTGCGCTCCCATTCGGCCTGGAGCAATGTCGGGTCGACGGCGATGCCTTGAGCGATCAGCGCCTGCTCGACGGCGTCGCTCTCGAACATCTCGCCGGCATAGGGCCAGAGCTCGTCGAGCGCGGCCTGGGCGCGGCGATGGCTCTCCGCCGTGCCGTCGCCGAGGCGGATCAGCCATTCGCTGGCATGGCGCAGGTGATAGGCGGCCTCCTTCTCGGCCTTGGCGGCGATCGCCGCCAGCGTCGCATCGCTCGAGCGCGCGAGCGCGCGCCAGAAGGGGTGCATGAAGGCGGCATAGAGGAATTGCCTGATGATGGTGACGGCGAAATCGCCGT